>Ga0210044_10001480_pt1 | contig 35818 bp, 29 predicted proteins | sample CryGey13umfilter_2_FD_183959 | JGI IMG/M metagenome (GOLD analysis project Ga0210044, IMG submission 183959) | Groundwater microbial communities from aquifer in Utah, USA - Crystal Geyser 4/9/14 3 um filter (SPAdes) (version 2) | ecosystem: Environmental > Aquatic > Deep subsurface >...
ACGCCGCGCGGCGCTTGCGTCGGCGCCGTGCGGGCCGGTATGGAGAGCGCGGAGAGCCGGTTTAGCTCAGCTGGTAGAGCACCTGATTTGTAATCAGGGGGTCGGGGGTTCGAGTCCCTCAACCGGCGCCAGGCGCCCCTGTCGCCGCGCCGCTCGCCCGATGCGGCACGGGTCTAGAACAGCGTTCCCTGCGCGGCGGGCCGGTCGGCGGCGGCCTTCACGCGCCCGTCGGCGAACTCCAGCTCCAGCGCCGCGCCGGGCTTCACCGCCGCCGCCCGCGTCAGCACCGCGCCGCGCGCGTCGCGCGCCACTGCGAAGCCGCGCGCCAGCGTGGCGTGGTGGCTGAAGCCCTCCAGCAGCCGCGCGCCGCGCGCCAGACGGTCGCGCGCCGCCGCGCCCGCACGCCCGCCCGCGCGCGCCAGCCGCCGCGCCAGCGTCTCAAACCGCGCCGCCGCCTGCGCGCGCGCCCGGCGCGCGCGGCGCGGCGCAAGGCGCGCGCCCAGCCGGTCGGCCTCGGCGCGCGCCCGCGCCGCCCGGCGCGCCAGCAGGGGCGCCAGCCGCGCCGTCAGCGTCTCCAGCCGCACCCGCCGCCGCGCCTCGTCCGCGCGCAGCAGGCCGGGGCCGAACCGCCCCGCAGCGCCGCGCGCAAACGTCAGCCGCCGCGCCGAGGCCAGCGCCCGCAGCGCGCGCGGCGCGCGCTCGGCGGCGCGGTCGAGCCGCTGGCGCGGCGTCGCCAGCAGCGCGTCCGGCCCTGGCAACAGCCGGGCGAGGTCGCGCAGCCGCCGCGCCCGCTCGGTCGCCGCGCGGCCATGGGCGCGGCGGCGGCGCGTCTCCAGCGCGCCCAGCGCCGCCACAAGATCGCGCCGCACCGGCGCCGCCATCTCCGCCGCCGCCGTCGGCGTGGGCGCGCGGCGGTCGGCGGCGAAGTCGATCAGCGTCGTGTCGGTCTCGTGCCCCACCGCCGAAATCACCGGGATCGCGCTGTCGGCAACGGCGCGCACGACGACTTCCTCATTGAAGCCCCAAAGATCCTCGACCGATCCGCCGCCGCGCGCCACGATCAGCACGTCGGGGCGCGGCGCAGACCCGCCCGGCGCAGACCTGCCCGACTCTGGCCCCTCCGGAGCCAGCGCGTTGAAGCCGCGCACCGCCGCCGCCACCTCCGCCGCGCAGGCCGCGCCCTGCACCGCGACCGGCCACACCAGCACATGGCAGGGATAGCGCTCCGCCAACCGGTGCAGGATGTCGCGGATCACCGCGCCGGAGGGCGAAGTGACGACGCCGATCACGCGCGGCAGGAACGGCAGCGGGCGCTTGCGCTCCGGCGCGAACAAACCCTCCGCCGCCAGCGCCGCCTTCAGCTTCTCCAGCCGCGCCAGCAGCGCGCCTGCGCCCGCCAGCGAAACCTTCTCGATGATCAGCTGGTATTTCGACTGGCCGGGAAAGCTGGTGAGCCGCCCTTCGGCGATCACCTCGTCGCCCTCCTCGGGCTGGGTGGCGAGCCGCCCGGCCACGCCCTTCCAGATCACCGCGCCCAGCACGGCGGCGTCGTCCTTGAGGTCGAGATAGACATGGCCGGAGCGCGGCCGCGACACCCGGCTCACCTCGCCGCGCACGCGAATGCGGCCGAACCGGTCCTCCAGCGTGCGCTTTACCGCGCCGGAGATTTCTGAGACGGTGAATTCGGGTGTGTTCCCCACACTCCCGCCATTATCCGGATCGAAAACATTAGTCATGCATACCCGCCATTCATCGCCGGTCCACGCCTTGCCAGCGTCTCGACCCCAAGCCTAGAACACCCGACGCGCCAAGGTCGAGGCGCGTCAGCTTCCGGAGGCTGACATGAACATCCTTTTGCTCGGCGGCGGCGGTCGTGAGCATGCGCTGGCGTGGAAGCTGGCGCAGTCGCCGCTGCTGACGCGGCTGTGGTGCGCGCCCGGCTCCGCCGCGATGGCGGCCCTGGGCGACTGTGTGCCGCTCGACCCCTGCGACCCCGCCGCCGTGGCGATCTTCGCGCGCGATCGCGGCGTCGATCTGGTGGTGATCGGGCCGGAGGCGCCGCTGGCGGCGGGGGTGGCCGACGCGGTCGAGGCGGCGGGCGTCGCGGTGTTCGGCCCCAGCGCGGCGGCGGCGCGGCTGGAGACGTCCAAGACCTTCGCCAAAGAGATCGCCGACGCCTGCGGCGCGCCCACCGCCGCGTGGGCGCGGTTCGACGCGCTCGCGCCCGCGCGCGCCTATGTTCAGGCGCAGGGGGCGCCGATCGTGATCAAGGCCGACGGGCTGGCGGCGGGCAAGGGCGTGACCGTCGCCGAGACCGTCGAGCAGGCGCTGGCGGCGCTCGACGCCCAGTTCGACGCGCCCGGCGCCGCCGTGGTGGTCGAGGCGTTCATGGCGGGCGAGGAGGCCAGCCTGTTCGCCCTGTGCGACGGGACGCGCGCCATCGCCTTCGGCTCGGCGCAGGACCACAAGCGCGCCTTCGACGGCGATCAGGGCCCCAACACCGGCGGCATGGGCGCCTACGCCCCGGCGCCGGTGATGACGCCCGAGGTCGAGGCGCGCGCGATGGCCGAAATCGTCGAGCCGGTGCTGGCCGAGATGGCGCGGCGCGGGACGCCCTATCGCGGCGTGCTCTACGCCGGACTGATGATCGAGGACGGCGCGCCGCGTCTGGTGGAGTTCAACGCCCGCTTTGGCGACCCGGAAACGCAGGTGCTGATGCTGCTGCTGGAGAGCGATCTGGCGCCGCTGCTGATGGCGGCGGCGACCGGCGCGCTGCGGCCCGGCGCGGCGCGCTGGCGCGACGCGGCGGCGCTGACCGTGGTGCTGGCGGCGAAGGGCTATCCCGGCGCCCATGCGCGCGGCGAGGAGATCGGCGGGCTTGCCGCCGCCGCCGCCGATCCCGACGTGGTGATCTTTCACGCCGGAACCCGCGCCGAGGAGGGCCGCTGGCTGTCGAACGGCGGGCGGGTGCTCAACGTCTCGGCGCGCGGCGCCACGGTGGCCGAGGCGCGCGCCCGCGCCTATGACGCAGTGGCGAAGATCGACTGGCCCGGCGGCTTTCACCGCGCCGACATCGCGTGGCGGGCGCTCTAGGCGCGCCGCCTGCGGCGGACGGAGAGGCCCCGGCTCACGGCATTGGCGACGGTAGGGTCACTTTATCAATGCTTTAACGCGCCCGCGCATAGGCGCGCGCGGCGTCGCCGAACGCCTCGAACAGCGCGCGCGACGCCGGGTCATGCTCGGCGTCGTATTCCGCGTGCCACTGCACGCCGAGCGCAAAACTCTTGGCGCCGCTGACGCTGATCGCCTCGATCACGCCATCTTCTGCGAGGCCCTCCACCACCACGCGCGTGCCGGGGCGGGTGATCGCCTGGCCGTGCAGCGAATTGGTGACGATCTCCTCGCAGCCCAGAAGCCGCGCGAACGCGCCGCCCGGCGTCAGGCGCACCTTGTGGCGCTTGCGGAAGATAATCTCCGGGTCGGTCTCGCCCGGCGGCATCCGGTGGTTCATCTTGCCGGGCAACTCCCGCACCTCCGGGTGCAGCCCGCCGCCCAGCGCGACGTTGATCTCCTGAATGCCGCGGCAGATGCCGAACACCGGCGCGCCGACCTCGATCGCCGCCGCCGCCAGCGGCAGGGTCACGCCGTCGCGGCCAAGGTCGAAGGCGCCGTAACGCTCGCTCTCGATCTCGCCATAGCGCGAAGGGTGGACGTTGGCGCGCCCGCCGGTCAGCAGAAAGCCATCGCACAACGCCAGCCATTCGCGCAGGTCCGCCGCTTCGGGGATGCCGGGGATGATGACCGGCACGCAGCCCGCCACCGCCGCGACAGCCTCAAGGTTACGCATCCCCGCCGCCTGCACCGGATAGACCCCTTCGGCCAGCAGGCGCGAGCCGCTGACGCCGATCACCGGACGGCGCGTCATGGCCGCGCCGTCGCAACAGCTGCGACGCGGCGCGCTGTCAAATCTGCTTCTCCGGCATCCGCACCACGAGGCCCTCAAGCGCGGGCGTCACCTTGAGCTGGCAGGTCAGGCGCGAATTGTCCTGCGGCTGATAGGCGAAGTCGAGCATGTCCTCCTCCATCGGCTCACGCTTGGGCAGGCGGTCCACCCAGGCGGGATCGACATAGACATGGCAGGTGGAGCAGGCGCAGGCGCCGCCGCAATCGGCGTCGATGCCGGGGATCGCGTTCTTGACCGCGCCCTCCATCACCGACAGACCCTCTGGAACCTCCACGACATGTTCGGTTCCGTCATGCTCGATATAGGTAATCTTCGGCATTGTCCGCCTTCTCCATCCGTCGCGACGCGGCGTTCTAGCGCCGCGCAAGGCTTCGCGCCAGCCCTGCGGCCTACTCCGCCGCAGCGGCCAGCGGCGCCGGACGCGACCATATCGTCTCGCGCCCCGGCTCGGGCCAGCGCGGCGCCATGGTCGCCAGCGTCAGCGACACCATCGCCATGCCCGACGCCAGCGCATAGACCAGCCCCGGTTCATAAATCCACAACAGACCCAGCGGCGCGGGCAGCGCCACGGCGGCGATGTGGTTGATGGTGAAGGCGACCGCCGCCGTCGAGGCGTGGTCGGCGGGGTCGGCGATCTTCTGGAAATAGGTTTTTTGCGCGAACGCCATCGCGAACAACAGGTGGTCCAGAACGTAGAGGCCCAGCGCCACCGTCACCCCCCAGTCGAGGAAATAGACGCCCGCGTAAGCCGCAAACACCAGCGTCAGCCCGACATATTCGACGCACAACGCCGCCCGCTCGCCAAAGCGCGCGATCATGCGGCCGATGATCGGCGCGGCGATCATGTTGGCGATGTAGTTGATCAGGAAAAGCGCCGTGACCTCGTGCAGCTGAAAGCCGAATTTCTCGACCATCATGAAGGCGGCGAACACCACGAAGATCTGGCGCCGCGCGCCCGCCATGAACACCAGCGCATAATACAGCCAATAGCGCCGCCGCAGCACCAGCCGCTTGCCCTGCGCATGGGGCGCGCGAAACTGCGGATAGGCGATCCACGCGAACAGCGCGACGCAGGCGCAGGCGCCGCCGCCCAGCATATAGACGGTGCGATAGTCGATCAGGTCATACCAGCCCGCCAGCGCGATCGAGCCATAGACCAGCAGCGACGCGCCCGACGCCGCCGCCAGCACCCGCCCCAGCACGATCGGCGCGCGGTCTTTCGGCAGCCATTGCAGTTGCAGCGACTGGTTGACCGTCTCGTAATAATGAAACCCGATGGAGGAGATCAGCGTCGTCGCCATCAACCCCCACCACATCGGCAATTCCGCCACCAGCGCGGTGCCGAGGCCCAGCAGCATCAGCGCAAGGATCGCCAGCGTCTGCTCGCGGATGAAGATCACCAGATAGACCACAAGGAACGCCAGAAACCCCGGTATCTCGCGCACCGCGTGCAGCATGCCGATGTCCAGCCCGGTGAACCCCGCGCGCTCGACCACGAAATTGTTGAGCGCGGCGGTCCAGGTGGCGAAGGCCAGCGTCATGCCGACCGTCATCAGCACCAGCAACGCCTCCGGCCGCCGCCAGCGCGGCAGCGATGCGGCGTCCTGAAGGGAGAGGGAGGCGGCGCTCATGCGTTTTCCTTACGCCCGCGCGCGGACGCGCGAAAGTGGATACGGTTGCGCGCGAAAGCGCTGGGGCTGAAAACCTGCGCACGCCGCCTGCCGCCCCTTGGGAAAGCCTGCGCTTCAGCGCATCGCGGGCAGCGCCACCGAGGGCGCGCGGCAGTCACGCGCCGCGTCGCGGGCGCAGGCGCGGGGGGCGAGGTCGCGCGTCAGGCAGATCCGCACCTCGCGCAGGTGGTCGTCGCCGCAGGTGACGGTCACGCCGTCCGCCACCATGCCGGGGTTAGCCTCCAGAAACGCCGCCTCCACCACGCCCGGCGCGATTCGCGCGTCGCGGCCCAGCCTGCGCAGCGCGGCGGGCCGGTTCACCCGCTCCCACGCCGCGCGGACCAGCGCGAAATACGCACCGGCTTCCAGTCCCGAACAGCGGCCGTGCTTGCGCCACTGACGCCACGCCAGCCCGCCGGACCCCATGATGTCGGCCATCGCCGCCGTCTCGCGGCGCGAAGGGTCGCGCGCCGCAGTCGGGCAATCCTGCGGCCAGCCGCGCTCATGCTGCGGCCAGAGGCCGTGGACGCTGAAGCCCAGACCCTCGCCCGGCCGGCACTGCGCGGCCTGTCGCGCGTCGCCCTCCAGCGCGCACCAGCTTGCGTTCCACGACAGCGCAAGCACCCAATAGTCGAACACGCCCGCGCGATCCTGCGCAACAGCGCCGCCGCAGCCGATCATCAAGGCGAGAACAGCGATCAACCGCACGACAAGCCCCCTTTATTCCCATCGTCTCTGCTTATATACGCAACGCACTTCCCCTGCGACCGCCGAGAACGCACCGCCTGCGCCCGGTCCCCGAGAGCGCGGGCGGAGACTTTTCGAGGAGACGAATCCATGGCCGATCTGCCGCTGATGCCCAAAGCCACCGCCGTCTGGCTGGTGGACAACACCACGCTCACCTTCGAGCAGATCGCGGCGTTCACCGGGATGCACATCCTTGAGATCACCGGCATCGCCGACGGCGAAGTGGCCGAAGGCATCAAGGGCATCGACCCGATCCTGACCGGCCAGTTGTCGCGCCATGAGCTTGCGCGCTGCGAAGGCGACCCGCGCGCGCGGCTGCGGCTGGAGAAGAAGTCCTCGATGCTGGCGCCGGAGCCCAAGCGCAAGGGGCCGCGCTATACGCCCCTGTCCAAGCGGCAGGACCGGCCCTCCGCCATCGCCTGGCTGGTGCGCTATCACCCCGAGCTGACCGACGGCGCGATCTCAAAACTGGTCGGCACCACCAAGACCACGATAGAATCGGTGCGCAGCAAGTCGCACTGGAACTCGCCCAACATCCGCCCGGTCGATCCGGTCGCGCTGGGGCTGTGCAAGCAGACCGAACTGGACGAAGCGGTGAAGATCGCCTCGGCGAAGAAGGCGCGCGAAAGCGGCGAGCCGGTGCTGACCGACGAGGAGAAGCTGCGGCTGATGTCCACCGAGCAGTCGCTGGCCTCGGCGCGTGAGCCGCGCCTGCCCAGCTCGATGACCGGGCTGGAGAACTTCACCCTCACCGACAGCAGCGACCGCGGCGAAGACCCGCGCGGCCCGGTGCTCGACCCCGACGCGCTGTTCAACCTGCCGCGCGGCGAGGCGGATGAGGACGACGACGAGGACAGCCTCGACCCCCGCGACCGCCGCTGACGCGCGGCGGCGCACCCCGGCGGCGCATAGGCGGCGCATCGGCGGCGGCGGCGAAACTGCGGCGGCGCCCGCCGCCGTTGACACCGCGCCGCGTCACGCCCATTTTCCCGCCCCGCGCGGCGTCCGCGCAGCAGGAGCGTAGCCGCCATGGCCGTCGTCGTCGTAGAATCGCCCGCCAAGGCGAAAACCATCAACGGCTACCTCGGGTCGAACTACACCGTGCTCGCCTCCTACGGCCACGTGCGCGACCTGCCCGCCAAGGACGGCTCGGTGGACACCGAGCACGATTTCTCGATGTCGTGGGAGGTGGACCCCAAGGCCGCGAAACACCTGCGCGCCATCGCCGACGCGCTCAAGGCCGACGGCGAACTGATCCTCGCCACCGACCCCGACCGCGAGGGCGAGGCGATCTCGTGGCACCTGCTGGAGGCGCTGCGCGCGCGCAAGGCGCTGAAAAAGGATGCCCCGGTCAGCCGCGTTGTGTTCAACGCCATCACCCGCTCCGCCGTCACTGAGGCGATGAAGGCCCCGCGCCAGATCGACCAGCCGCTGGTGGACGCCTATCTGGCGCGCCGCGCGCTCGACTATCTGGTGGGCTTCACCCTGTCGCCGGTGCTGTGGCGCAAGCTGCCCGGCGCCAAGTCGGCCGGGCGAGTGCAGTCGGTCGCGCTGCGGCTGATCGTGCAGCGCGAGATGGAGATCGAGGCGTTCCGCCCGCGCGAATACTGGAGCGTCAAGGCAGAACTGGTCACGCCGCGCGGCGAGACGTTCGAAGCGCGGCTGACGGCGCTGGACGGGCGCAAGCTCGACCGCTTCGACCTCGCCACCGAGGCCGACGCGCAGGCGGCGGTGGACGCCGTGGCCGCCGCCGCGCTGAGCGTCGCCTCGGTCGAAGCCAAACCCGCGTCGCGCAACCCGTATCCGCCGTTCATGACCTCGACGCTGCAACAGGAGGCCAGCCGCAAGCTGGGCTTTGGCGCCAAGCAGACCATGAGCACGGCGCAGCGGCTCTATGAGGCCGGCTGGATCACCTACATGCGCACCGACGGCGTGGACATGGCGCCCGAAGCCGTGACCGCCGCGCGCGCCGCGATCGGCAAGCGTTACGGCGAGGCTTACGTCCCGAAATCGCCGCGCCTCTACAAGACCAAGGCCAAGAACGCGCAGGAGGCGCACGAGTGCATCCGCCCCACCGCCTTCGACAAGGGGCCGGACGCGGCGGCGGCGCTGGAGGGCGATCAGCGGCGGCTCTATGAGCTGATCTGGAAGCGCACCATCGCCAGCCAGATGGAGGCCGCGCGGCTGGAGCGCACCACCGTCGAGATCACCGGCCCCCGCGTCGCCCTGCGCGCCACCGGCCAGGTGGTGAAATTCGACGGCTTCCTCAAGGTCTATGAGGAAGGCCGCGACGACGAGGAAGGCGAGGACGGCGCCCGCCTGCCCGAGATCCGCCAGGGCGAACCGGCGAAGAAGGCGGCGCTGAAAGGCTCCGCCATCGCCGCCGAACTGGGCCGCATCGCCGCGCGCGCCGATGACAAGAACGAGGCGGTGATCGCGGAAGACGACCGCGTGGCGGGCGCCGTGAGCGCGCCCGATCAGGCGATCCTCGGCGTGCAGAGCCACACCCAGCCGCCGCCGCGCTATACCGAGGCGACGCTGGTCAAGCGGATGGAGGAGCTTGGCATCGGCCGCCCCTCCACCTACGCCTCGATCATCGACACGATCCAGAGCCGCGACTATGTGCGCAAGGACAAGAACCGGCTGATCCCCGAGGACAAGGGCCGTCTGGTGACGGCGTTTCTTGAGAGCTATTTCCCCCGCTACGTCGAATACGACTTCACGGCGGCGCTGGAGGAGGAGCTTGACGAGGTCTCCGGCGGGCGCGCCGACTGGAAGGCGCTGCTGCGCCGCTTCTGGGACGCCTTCTCCGCCGCCATCGGCGAGACGAAAGAACTGCGCATCTCCGAGGTGATCGAGCGCATCAACGAGGCGCTGGGGCCGCACCTGTTCCCCGACCTCGGCGACGGGGTTGACCCGCGCGCCTGCCGCGTCTGCGAGGGCGGGCGGCTGAGCCTCAAGACCGGCAAGTTCGGCGCCTTCATCGGCTGCTCGAACTATCCCGAATGCCGCTTCACCCGGCCGCTGGGCGGCGCCGAGGAGGGGTCTGAGGGCGGCGCCGACCGCCAGCTGGGCCACGACGACGCAGGAACCCCGGTCCACCTCAAGATCGGCCGCTTCGGGCCTTACGTGCAGCTTGGCGAGGCCAGCGAGGACAACCCCAAGCCCAAGCGCGCCTCGGTGCCCAAGGGCGCGCCGCTGGAGGCGCTCGATCTGGCCAAGGCGCTCGACCTGCTGGCCCTGCCGCGCCTGATCGGCCCGCACCCCGAGGACAGCGCGCCGATCGAGGCCGGGATCGGGCGGTTCGGGCCGTACGTCAAATGCGGCAAGACTTACGCCAACGTTCCCAAGGATGAGGACGTGCTGACCATCGGCATGAACCGCGCCGTGGACCTGATCGCCGCCAAGCGCGCGGGCTTCGCCAAACGCGGCGGCGCGCAGGCGCTGCGCAACCTTGGTGAGCACCCCGAGGGCGGCGCGGTGGAGGTGTTCGAGGGCCGCTATGGCCCTTATGTCAAATGGGGCAAGATCAACGCGACGCTGCCCAAGGAGCTTGCGCCCGAGGCGGTGACGCTGGCCGACGCGCTGCCGGTGCTGGCCGCCAAGGCGCCCGCGAAAAAGGCGCCCGCAAAGAAGGCTGCGGCGAAGAAAACGCCGGCAAAGACCGCGAAGGCCAAGGCGGGCAAGCCCCCGGCGAAACCCAAGCCCGCGTCAAAACCCGCCGCCAAACCGCGCGCGCGCAAGGCGGCGGCTGGCGGCGCCGCACCGGCTGCGGCGGGCGACGAAAGCTGATCGCGCGCTAAATGCACAGGCGACGCCAGACCGGAGACGCCCGCGCCATGCGCCGCCCAAGCCTCGCCGCCCTCGCAACGCTCCTCCTGCTGACCGGCTGCGCGCCTTCGCCCGCCAGCGAAAGCGGCAGGCTGGTCATGACCCATGACAACCGCGCGCGCGCCGCGATCCTCGACGCCGCCCCCGGCCTGACCGGCGCGCCGCTGCTGATCGTGCTGCACGGCGGCATCGGCTCCGCCGCCTTCCTGCGCCGCCGCGCGGGCGTGACGCTGGCGGCGCGCGGCTGGGCGGTGGCGTGGCCCGAGGCGCTGGACGACTGGAGCGACGGCAGGCGCGATGCGGACGGACTGCCCTTCAGCGCCGCCGACGACGTGGGCTTTCTGCGCGCGCTTGTGGACCGTCTCGCCGCGCAGGGCGTGGTGGACCGCGACCGGGTGTTCATCGCCGGGCCGTCCATCGGCGGCATGATGACGCTGCGCATGGCTTGCGAAGCGCCTGACCTGATCGCGGGCGCCGTGGTCGCCATCGCGGCGCTGCCCGAGGGGCTCGACTGCCCCGGCGCGCCGGGCGCCCCCGCGCTGCCGATGCTGTTCCTGCACGGAACCGCCGACCGCATCGCGCCGCCCGAAGGCGGGCGGATCGGCGGCGACAGCGTCTTCGTCCGCGACCGGGGAAGGGTGGGCGCCATCGCCGACACCGTGGCGCTGTTCGCCGCGCGCAATGGCTGCGACGGCCATGACGAGACCGCCCTGCCCGACCGCGACCCCGACGACGGTTCGCGCGCCTTCCGGCGCGACTATCGCGGCTGCGCGGCGCCGCTGATCCATTATGTCGTGGAGGGCGGCGGCCATACCTGGCCGGGCGCGCGGGCGCTGCGCATCGGCGCGGCGCTGGTGGGGGCGACGAACCGCGACTTCTCCGCCACCGCCGCGATCGAGGAATTCCTGACCGGCCTCGCCGACGACTGACCGCCGCGCCGCCACTCTGGGCGCCTGCGCGCCATTGCGCCTATTTATTGGGCATCAACGCTCTCAGGCGCATCGGCGCAAATGCCCTCTGGAAACTTTCGCCGCGCTTTGCTTTGGTCACAGCAATGACATGGGAGCAGCGCGATGTTTGACGAGATGATGGGCAAGGACGGCGCTCGACCGCCCTATCACGCCATCGAGCGCTGGCTCAAGACGGTGGGCGCCGACGCGCTGGAGCTCAAGCGGCTTGAGGCGGAGACGCTGTTTCGCCGCATCGGCATCACCTTCGCGGTCTATGGCGAGGGCGGAGACCCCGAGCGGCTGATCCCCTTCGACCTGATCCCCCGCGTGTTCAGCGCCGAGGAATGGCGCACCCTGTCGCGCGGCATCACCCAGCGGGCGCGCGCGCTGAACGCCTTCCTGCACGACGTCTATCATCGCGGCGAGATCCTCAAGGCCGGCGTGATCCCCGAAAACCTGATCTTCCGCAACGCCGCCTTCCTGCCCGAAATGGTGGGCGTCGAGGCGCCCGGAAAGATCTACAGCCACATCGTCGGCATCGACATCGTGCGCACCGGCCCCGACGACTTCATGGTGCTTGAGGACAATTGCCGCACGCCCTCCGGCGTCTCCTACATGCTGGAGAACCGCGAGATCATGATGCGCATGTTCCCCGAACTGTTCGCAGGCGGGCGGGTGCTGCCGGTGGACAATTACCCCGACATGCTGCGCGCGACGCTGGAGGATGTGGCGCCCAAGGCGTGCAGGCAGGATCCGACCTGCGTGGTGCTGACGCCGGGGCCGCTGAACTCGGCCTATTACGAGCACAGCTTTCTCGCCGACCAGATGGGCGTGGAGCTGGTCGAATCGCGCGATCTGTTCGTGGACGAAGGGCTGGTGTGGATGCGCACCACGCAAGGCCCGCGCCGGGTGGACGTGATCTATCGCCGCATCGACGACGATTTCCTCGACCCGCTGGTGTTCCGCGCCGACAGCGTGCTGGGCGTGGCCGGGCTGATGAACGCCTACCGCGCGGGCGGCGTGACCATCGTCTCCGCCCCCGGCGCGGGCGTGGCCGACGACAAGGCGGTGTATGTCTATGTGCCGGAGATGATCCGCTTCTATCTGGGCGAGGCGCCGATCCTGAAGAACGTGCCGACGTGGCGATGCAGCGATCCGGATGACCGCGCCCATGTGCTGAGCCATCTCGCCGACGTGGTGGTGAAGGAGGTGCATGGCTCCGGTGGCTACGGGATGCTGATCGGGCCGAAATCCACGGCGGCCGAGCGGGCGGCGTTTGCGAAAAAGATCGAGGCCGACCCCGGCGCCTTCATCGCGCAGCCCACGCTTGAGCTATCCACCGTCCCCTCGCTCAGCCCGCTGGGGCCCAGCCCGCGCCACGTGGACTTTCGCCCCTATGCGCTGGTCGGCAAGGAGATCCGCCTCACGCCTGGCGGGTTGACCCGCGTCGCGCTGCGCGAAGGGTCTCTGGTGGTGAACTCCAGCCAGGGCGGCGGGGTCAAGGACACATGGGTTCTGGCGGGATGACGATGATGGCGACGCTGAGCAGAACCGCCTCCGACCTGTTCTGGATGGCGCGCTATCTTGAGCGCGCCGAGGCGATGGCGCGGCTGGTCGAGATGGGCCGCCGCATGGCGATGCTGCCCAACACGCCCGAGGGCCATCGCGAGGAATGGCTGTCGGTGATGGCGGCGGCAGGCTGCGCCAAGCACTTCGCCGGGCGCGACATGGACGAGCGCGCGGTGATCGCGGGGCTGGTGCTCGACCGTGAGAACCCGTCCTCGATCGTCTCCTGTCTCGACCGCGCGCGCCACAACGCCCGCTCGGTGCGCACCGCGCTCACGACTCAGGCCTGGGAGACGCTCAACGAGGCGTGGCTCAAGCTGGGCGACATCACCGAGTCGGCGGTGGTGCGCGAATTGCCGCAGACGCTGGACTGGGTGAAGGGCCGCTGCGCGCAGTTTCGCGGCGCATCGGACGCGACCATGCTGCGCGACGACCGCTTCGACTTCGCCCGCCTTGGCCTCTATATCGAGCGCGCCGACATGACACTGCGCCTGCTCGACGTGAAATACTACGTTCTGCTGCCCGAGACGGACGTGATCGGCGGCGGGCGCGACCGGCATCAGTGGACCTCGGTGCTGGTGGCGACCTCCGCCTTGCGCGCCTATCACTGGGTCTATCGCGGCGATTATTCGCCGTGGCGGATCGCCGACTTCCTGACGCTGAACCGCGCCTGTCCGCGCTCGCTGGCCTATTGCTGCGACGAGATCGTGACCTCGCTCGACCGTCTCGCGCGCGGCTATGGCGAACGCCACGCCTGCCATGCGACGGCGAGCGAGACGGTCGCGCTGCTGAGCGATCTCGACATCGGCGAGATTTTCCACGACGGTCTGCATGAGTTCCTCACCGAGGCCATCGCCCGCAACAACCGCCTGACGGCTGAAATAGCCGAGGCCTATCACTTCTAGGGGCGTCATGAAGCTCGCGATCCGCCACCGAACCGCCTATGCCTACGATCCAGCCGTCAGCGCGGTGGCGATGCGGCTGAAGCTGTTTCCGTCAATCTTCGACGGCCAGAAAACGCTCTCCTGGAGGGTCACGCTCAACGACCGCGTGGTGGAGCCGGACTTTCGCAACGGCTATGGCGACGCGGTGGCGACGCTGTTCCTGCGCGGCGGCGTGGCGGCGGTGGAGGTGATCGCCGAGGGCGTGGTCGAGACCACCGACCTCGCCGGCGTGCTGCGCGGCCATCGCGCGCCGCTGAAACCCGGCGTCTGCCTGCGCGAGACGCCGCGCACCCGCGCCGACGCCGCCATCCTGGCGCTGGCGCACGAAGCCGACGCCACCGGCGGCGCGCCCATCGAACGCGCCCACGCCCTGCAAGACCTGGTGACCGCGCGCGTCGCCTATCGCGCCGGCTCCAGCCACGCCGCGACCACGGCGGCGGCGGCGCTGGCGGCGGGCGAAGGCGTCTGTCAGGACCACGCCCATGTGATGATCGCCGCCGCCCGCGCGCTCGGCTGGCCCGCGCGCTATGTCGCTGGCTACTACCTCGCCTCCGAAGAAGGCGGCGACGACGGCGCCACGCACGCCTGGGCGGAGCTCTGGGTGGACGGCCTCGGCTGGGTCGGTTTCGACGCCGCCAACGACCTCTGCCCCACCGACGCCTATGTGCGGCTGTGCTCGGGGCTGGACGCGGCGGACGCATCGCCCTTGCGCGGCCATGCCTCCGGCGTATCGCAGGAGACCCTGTCGGTGGCGGTGTCGGTGACGCCGGTGCAGGCGCAGACGCAGACGCAGACGCAAACCCAACAGTAACCGCGCGCCCTCAGCGCAGGGCGGCGAGCAGGGCGAAATCGGCTCCCTCCGCCACCCAGGCATCCAGCGCGGCGAGCACCCCGGCGCGGCGCAGGATCAGGAACTCGCCGGTCACCGTGACCAGCCGACGCGACGCGCGCATGTCGCGCACGCGCGGTCCATGGGCCGTAGGGCTGGGCGCCGCGCGCATCCGTGACTCGTCGATGGCGGTGATCGCCGCGCGGGCCTCCTGAAGCCGGTCAAGGTATCGGCCGGCGGCCGCCTTGCGCGACCTCGGCGCCGCCGGATCCGCCAAGGTGGCGAGCGCGCCGGCGCAAGCATCCGCCAGAACCGCGACAAACTCGATGTCGGTGGTGCGCGACATGAACCGCCCACGATTTTCGTAATGGGTGCAGGCGCTGACGGGACCCACGCCATCCGCAGCAACGGCAGGCGAAGGCGGGGCCGCAGCCTGAGCGGCGGCGAGAAGCGCGGCGGCGACCAGGATACGGATGCGACGCATGCAATGCTCCATCATTCCCGAACGATACCGCCAAGCATGGTCACATTAGCGTCAAGAAACCGTTATGAAAAATTGCGCCGAACGCGGATGTGCGACAAAAAATCGCTCCGCAGTCGTGCGCTGCGCCGCCGGGGGGCTGGTCCGCGCGCCATGTCGCAGGCCGCCGCATCGCGTCCGAAGCGGATTGCGCCACGCCGTTCGCGGGGAACGGGCGATGTGCGACAGGGACAAAAACGCCGCGCAACCGGGGGTTGCGCGGCGTCCTTATGTGTTGGCCGGGCGCTCAGTGCGCGCGGATTTCATCCGTCTCGACATCGGCCGGCGCGGGCACGGCCTTGTCGATCTGTTCCTCGTCCCAGGTGATCGGCTCCGGCGCCCGCACCAGCGCGACTTTCAGCACCTCGGCGACGGTCTCGACCGGGATGATCTCCAGCCCCTGCTTCACGTTGTCGGGGATGTCGCGCAGGTCCTTGGCGTTGTCCTTGGGGATCAGCACCACCTTCACCCCGCCGCGCAGCGCCGCCAGCAGCTTTTCCTTCAGACCGCCGATGGGCAGCACCGCGCCGCGCAGCGTCACCTCGCCGGTCATCGCCACGTCGCGCCGCACGGCGATGTCGGTCAGCACCGAAACAATCGACGTGACCATGGCGACGCCTGCCGACGGCCCGTCCTTGGGCGTGGCGCCCTCGGGCACATGCACATGGATGTCGATCTTCTCGAACAGCGGCGGCTTCACGCCAAAGCGCGTCGCCTGGCTGCGCACGAAGGACGCCGCCGCGTCGATCGACTCCTTCATCACATCGCCCAGCTTGCCGGTGGTCTTCATCCGCCCCTTGCCGGGCAGCTTGAGCGCCTCGATGGTCAGCAGTTCGCCGCCCACCTCGGTCCACGCAAGCCCGGTGGTGACGCCGACCTGATCGCGCTCCTCGGCCATGCCGTATTTGAAGCGCGGCACGCCGAGGAATTCCTCGATCTTCTCCGGCGTCACGACCACGGTCTTTTCCTGGCCGCGCACGATCTGCGTCAGCGCCTTGCGGCACAGCTTGGCGATCTCGCGCTCAAGGTTGCGCACGCCGGCCTCGCGGGTGTAGCGCCGCACGATCAGGCGCAGCGCCTCATCGGTCAGCTCGAACTCGCCCTTCTTCAGGCCGTGCGCTTTTTCCTGCTTGGCCTGCAGATGGCGGCGCGCGATCTCGATCTTCTCGTCCTCGGTATAGCCCGAGAGCGGGATGATCTCCATGCGGTCCAGCAGCGGGCGCGGCATGTTGTAGGTGTTGGCCGTGGTGAGGAACATCACGTCCGACAGGTCGTATTCGACCTCAAGATAGTGGTCGATGAACGTGCTGTTCTGCTCGGGGTCGAGCACCTCCAGCATCGCCGAGGCCGGATCGCCGCGGAAATCCTGGCCCATCTTGTCGATCTCGTCGAGCAGGATCAACGGGTTGGAGGTTTTGGCCTTCTTCATCGACTGGATGATCTTGCCCGGCATCGAGCCGATGTAGGTGCGCCTATGGCCGCGGATCTCCGCCTCGTCGCGCACGCCGCCGAGCGAGATGCGGATGAACTCGCGCCCCGTGGCCTTGGCGACCGACTTGCCCAGCGAGGTCTTGCCCACGCCCGGCGGGCCGACGAGGCACAGGATCGGGCCTTTCAGCTTCTGGCTGCGCTGCTGCACCGCCAGATACTCGACGATGCGCTCCTTGACCTTCTCGAGCCCGTAGTGGTCGTTCTCGAGGATGGTCTCGGCGAGCTTGAGGTCCTTCTTGACGCGGCTGCGCTTGCCCCACGGGATCGACAGCATCCAGTCGAGATAGTTGCGCACCACCGTCGCCTCGGCCGACATCGGCGACATCTGGCGCAGTTTTTTCAACTCGCCCAGCGCCTTGTCGCGGGCTTCCTTGCTGAGACGGGTCTCCTGGATGCGCGCCTCAAGCTCGGAGGCGTCGTCGCGGCCCTCCTCGCCCTCGCCCAGCTCGCGCTGGATCGCCTTCATCTGTTCATTCAGATAATATTCGCGCTGGGTGCGCTCCATCTGGCTCTTGACGCGGGTCTTGATCTTGCGCTCGACCTGGAGCACCGAGATCTCGCCCTGCATCAGCCCATAGATGCGCTCCAGCCGGGCGCCGACCTCGGTCAGCTCCAGCAGTTTCTGCTTCTCGGTCAGCTTGATGCTGAGGTGGCCCGCGATGGTGTCGGCCAGCTTGCCGCCGTCCTCGATCTGGCCGACGGTCGCCACCGCCTCCTGCGGCACGTTCTTGTTGAGCTTGACGTATTTCTCGAACTCGCCCGCAATCGAGCGCACCAGCGCCTCGACCGCCGCCGGTTCGTCCACCGTCTCCTCCAGCAGCGCGGCGCGCCCCTCGAAGAACTCGGTCCGGTCGGTGTAGCCGAGAATGCGCGCGCGGCTCTTGCCCTCGACCAGCACTTTCACGGTGCCGTCGGGCAGCTTGAGCAGTTGCAGCACGTTGGCCACGGCGCCGATCTCGAAGATCTCGTCGGCGGTGGGATCGTCGCGGCTGGCGTCCTTCTGGCTGGCCAGAAGGATTTGCTTGTCGTCGCGCATCACTTCTTCAAGCGCGCGCACGGATTTCTCGCGCCCCACGAACAGCGGCACGATCATGTGGGGAAACACCACGATGTCGCGCAGCGGCAGGACGGGAAGGGTGACTTCGGTCATCTGGCTCTTGCCCTTTCGCAAGGCGGAGCGCCCCGTTATGGCGGCGCAGCGCCCCCAAGTGAGAGTCGTACGCCCTATCTTGTGCGCGCGCGCGCGCCAATCAAGGCGCGCGCGAACAAAATGAGATCAGGCGGTCGCGCCGTCGCGCTTTTCGGCGTAGATCTGCAGCGGTTTGGCCTTGCCGTCGATCACTTCCTCGTTGACGACCACTTCTTCGACGCCGTCCATGTCGGGCAGGTTGAACATGGTGTCGAGCAGAACGTCCTCAAGGATCGAGCGCAGGCCGCGCGCGCCGGTCTTGCGGTCGATGGCGCGCCGCGCCACGGCCTTCAACGCCTCCTTGGTGAAGCTGAGCTTGACGCTCTCCATTTCGAACAGGCGCTGATACTGGCGCACCAGCGCGTTCTTCGGCTCGGTCAGGATGGTGACCAGCGCCTCCTCATCGAGGTCGCGCAGCGTGGCGATCACCGGCAGACGCCCGACGAACTCGGGGATCAGGCCGAATTTCAGCAGATCCTCCGGCTCCAGCGCCATCAGCAGCTCGCCGGTCTTCTTGTCGTCATCGGCCTTGACGTTGGCGCCGAAGCCCATCGCCGAGCCCTTGTTGCGCTGGGCGATGATCCGCTCCAGCCCGGCGAAGGCGCCGCCGCAGATGAACAGGATGTTGGTGGTGTCCACCTGCAGGAATTCCTGCTGCGGATGCTTGCGCCCGCCCTGCGGCGGCACCGAGGCGACGGTGCCCTCCATGATCTTGAGCAGGGCCTGCTGCACGCCCTCGCCGCTCACGTCGCGGGTGATCGAAGGGTTGTCGGACTTGCGGCTGATCTTGTCCACTTCGTCGATATAGACGATGCCGCGCTGCGCCCGCTCGACGTTGTAATCGGCCGATTGCAGCAGCTTGAGGATGATGTTCTCGACATCCTCGCCGACATAGCCAGCCTCGGTCAGCGTGGTGGCGTCGGCCATGGTGAACGGCACGTCGAGGATGCGCGCCAGCGTCTGCGCCAGCAGCGTCTTGCCGCAGCCGGTCGGGCCGATCAGCAGGATGTTGGATTTCGCCAGCTCGACATCGCTGGATTTCGCGGCGTGGGCGAGGCGCTTGTAGTGGTTGTGCACCGCCACCGACAGCACGCGCTTGGCGACTTCCTGGCCGATCACGTAATCGTCGAGCACCTTGCAGATCTGCTTGGGCGCGGGCACCCCGTCGGAGGAGCGGACCAGACCGCTCTTGGTCTCCTCGCGGATGATGTCCATGCACAGCTCGACGCATTCGTCGCAGATGAACACGGTGGGGCCGGCGATCAGCTTGCGCACCTCGTGCTGGCTCTTGCCGCAGAACGAGCAGTAGAGCGTGCTCTTGGCGTCGGTCGCGCTGGTCTTGCTCATTCGTCCGTCTCCTCAGGCCGTGGGACAGGTCGGCGCACCCGCCGCCAACCGGCCCTGTCGCAAACGCGACATGTTCCATAGGAACACGGTCGCGGCGGGGGGTCAAGCGCGGGCGTCGCGCCCGGCGCCCGCCTCAGGCCGCGTCGGGCGCGTCGTCACGCCGCGACACGATCGTGTCGATCAAGCCCCAGTCACGCGCCTGTTCCGCCGTCATGAAATTATCACGGTCCAGCGCGCGCTCGACCACGTCGTAATCCTGACCGGTGTGTTTCACGTAAATGCGGTTCAGCCGCTCCTTGAGTTCGAGAATCTCCTTGGCGTGCAGCGCAATGTCGGACGCCTGCCCCTGAAAGCCGCCCGAAGGCTGATGCACCATCACCCGGCTGTTGGGCAGCGAGAAACGCATGTCCTTCTCGCCCGCGCACAGCAGCAGCGACCCCATGGAAGCCGCCTGCCCCACCACCAGCGTCGAGACCTTGGGCCGGATGTATTGCATCGTGTCATAGATCGACAGCCCCGACGACACCACGCCGCCGGGGCTGTTGATGTACATCGAGATGTCCTTCTTGGGGTTTTCGGCCTCAAGAAACAGCAGCTGCGCCACCATCAGCGTGGACATGCCGTCGTGAACCGGCCCCGACAGAAAGATGATCCGCTCCTTGAGCAGGCGCGAGTAGATGTCATAGGCGCGCTCGCCGCGGCTGGTCTGCTCGACCACCATCGGCACCAGCGTGTTCATGTAGAGGTCGATGGGATCGCGCATCGGGCGGCCTTCTCAAAAGGGCGTCATCGGCGGCGCGAGGGTGCGCGCCAGACTGCTCAGAGTCGTAATGCGCCCCACCCCCCTCGGCAAGGCGCGGATGCGCTCAATCCTCGTCAAGCGCGTCAAGCGCGGCCTGCAGCGCGTCCTTGGAGACCGGCGTTTCCTCGACCCTCGCCAGTTCAAGGATGTAGTCCACAACCTTGTCCTCGTACAAAGGCGCGCGGATCTGCTGCAGCGCGCCCTCGTTCTGGCGGATGAAGTCGAAGAACGCGCGCTCCTGGCCGGGATACTGCCGCGCCTGCCGCATCACGGCGGCGGTCATCTCCTGATCGGTGATCTTCACGTCGGCGCTCTTGCCGACATGGGCCAGCAGCAGGCCAAGCCCGACGCGGCGGCGCGCCAGCGCCAGATGCTCCTCGGTCGGCTCGATCGCCGGGTGGTCGTGGCCGTGGGCGTCCTTGTGCTCCTCGTGCCAGAGCTGGTGGGCGATCTGGCCCGCCTCGGCGTTGACCAGGCTCTCTGGCAGGTCGAACGACACCTTCGCGTCGAGCGCGTCGAGCAGCTTGCGCTTGAGCAGCGCGCGCGCCGCGCCCTTGTATTCCTCCGCCAGCCGCTCACGGATCTGGCCCTTCAGCGCCTCCAGATCGTCGGCGCCAAATTTCTGCGCCAGCGCGTCGTCGATGGCGGCGGGCGCGGGCGCGCGGACCTCCTTCACGGTGCAGGCGAAAACCGCGTCCTTGCCGGCCAGATTCTTGGCGCCGTATTCCGCCGGGAAGCTGACCGAGACTTCGCGCGCCTCGCCCGCCGCGGCGCCCACAAGCTGCCCCTCGAAGCCGGGGATGAAGCTGTTCGAGCCGAGCACCAGCGGATAATCCTCCGCCGCGCCGCCCTCGAAAGCTTCGCCGTCCACCTTGCCGAGGAAGTCGATCACCACCTGATCGCCATCCTCGGCGGCGCCGTCCTTCGCCTCGAAGTTCTGCGCCGACTTGGCGAGATTCTCCAGCGCCTCGCCCACCGCGCCGTCCTCGACCTCGGCGACCAGCCGCTCCAGCGTGATCGAGGCGAAATCGACTTCCGGGATCTCGGGCAGCTGCTCATAGGCGATCTCGATGTCGAGGTCGTCGCCTTCCTTGAAATCCTGATTGGCGATCTTGATATCGGGCTGCGCGGCGGGCTGGTGGCCGGTGCTCTCGAAGTGGCTGCGCAGCGCGTCGTCCACGCTCTCCTGCACCGCTTCGCCCAGCACGCTCTTGCCGAACATCTTCTTCAGCAGCGGCGTCGGCGCCTTGCCCTTGCGGAAGCCCTTCATCTGAAAGTCGGCGCGCACGGCCTCAAGCTTTTGCGCGATCTTGTCGCCCAGCATCGCTGCGGGCACCTTGACGGCGTAGGCGCGTTTCAGGCCGTCGGCCATGGTCTCGGTAACCTGCATTTCTCAACCCTCTCGCATCGGCCTGCGGCGGCATGTGGTGCGGGCGGAGGGACTTGAACCCCCACGCCTTTCGGCACGAGAACCTAAATCTCGCGTGTCTGCCAATTTCACCACGCCCGCATCTTCGTCTCGCCGTTTAGCCGACCGGGCGCCCGGCGCCAAGCGGCGCCGGAGAAGTTGTCACGGCGCCGCGCCAAAGCTGGCTGCATACCGGCGCGCAAGGCGGCGCAGGATGCGCGGCAGCGCCTCGGGGATGTCCTCCGCGATCAGACCGGGGCCCAGCGCGCGCCCGGCCTCCTGATGCAGCCAGGCGGCGTCGGCGGCGGCGTCGCGGGGCCGCCAGCCGCGCGCCAGCAGCCCGCCGATCATCCCCGCCAGCACGTCGCCGGAGCCCGCCGTGGCCAGCCATGGCGCGGCGCGGTCATAGACGGCGGCGCTGACCGACACGGTGTCGCCGGTCGAGCCGATCACCGTGTCGGGGCCTTTCAGCAGCACGGTGCAGCCGCTCATCTGCGCGACCTGCTCGACCGCGACGACTTTGCCGAACAGGCGGGCGTAGCTCTCCGGCCCCCAGCCGTCCTCGAAACCGGAGAACAGCCGCTTGAACTCACCCATGTGGGGCGTCAGCACCACGCGCGCGCCGCTGTGGACGGCGAACCAGCTGTTGATGTCGTCGATCCGCCCATGCTCGTTCTGCGCCAGCGTGGTGAGCGCGTCGGCGTCCAGCACCAGCGACACGGCGCGGTGCTCCGGCGCCAGCGCCGCCTCCAGCAGCGCCATCGTCGCCGGACCCACGCCCAGACCCGGCCCCATCACCAGCGCGTGCACCCTGCCTTCGCCCAGCAGGTCCGACAGCGCCTGCGGGCCGTCCACGCAGCGCAGCATGATCGCATCCAGCCGCGCCGCGTTTTCCGCCATCGCCTCGGGCGGCGCGCCCACCGTCACCAGCCCGGCGCCGATGCGCAGCGCGCCGCGCGCCGCCAGCCGCGCAGCGCCGCCCCGGCCCGCGCCGCCGACCAGCACCAGCACATGGCCATGATCGTATTTGTGCGCGTCGCGCGCCTTGACGGCGGCAAGCGTCGGCGCTTCGGTCAAGTCGATGCGGCGGCGCAGGGTGGGTTGCGAAAAATCGGGCGTGAACCCCTCAAGCCCGATGTCGGCCACCAGCAGCCGCCCGCACAAATCCGGCCCCTTCTCGACATAATGGCCGACCTTGGGCGCGTGAAACGTGATCGTCACGCCCGCGCGCAACGCAAATCCGCGCGTGCGCCCGGTGTCGAGACACAGGCCCGACGGCGCATCCACCGCGACGCGCCATTGCGTGGGAAAGGCATCGCTCCAGGCGCTCTCGTCAAGATCGCAGTCGTTTTCGCCCGCCTCGATTTCCGCATCGAACAAGGCGTCGAACGCCGCGCCGACCTCTGCGGGCAGCGGGCGCGTCAGGCCGCCGCCGAACAGCGCATCGACGATCACATGGGCGCCGGGCCCGACCAGCGGCAGATCGGCGAGCGGGCGCACCGGCCCCAGCGCCTCCCAGCCGCGCCGCGCGTCGGCCGCGTCCGGCGGCGCCTTCGCCGGATCGCCCAGGCCCAGCGCCGCGACGCGCCACCCCGCCTGCGCCAGCAGGCGCGCGACCACATAGCCGTCGCCGCCGTTGCCGCCCGGCCCGCACAGCACGACCGCGCGCCGGGGCGTGGACCGGGAATCGGGGACAAGCCGCGCGATCTCCGCAGCCACGGCCGCCCCTGCGCGCTCCATCAGCTCTCGCCCGGAGACGGCGCCCGCCGCGATCGCCGCCGCCTCGACGGCGCGCATCTGATTGGTGGTGTAGAGCAGCATGGACCTCTCATCCCTCTTGTTATGCCTAGTATTTAGTCAAAACGCCCATCATACAGGCATTCACAAAGGTTTTGCCGCTCTGGCGACGTCTCTTGCCCTGCGCGCGGATTGAATTCACTGTCACGCAATGTTTTCTGACCCCGACAGGCGCCGTCGAGGCCGGACGACGCGCCCAACCAATGGAGCGGAGGCGATGAAGAAGATCGAGGCGGTGATCAAGCCCTTCAAGCTCGATGAGGTCAAGGAGGCGCTGCAGGAGATCGGCATTCAGGGCCTCAGCGTGATCGAGGCCAAGGGTTTCGGGCGCCAGAAGGGCCACACCGAGCTTTATCGCGGCGCCGAATACGTGGTCGATTTTCTGCCCAAGGTCAAAGTCGAGGTCGTGGTGACCGACGCCCAGGTGGAGCAGGTGGTTGACGCCATCGTCGCCGCCGCGCGCACCGGCAAGATCGGCGACGGCAAGATCTTCGTCAGCAACGTCGAACAGGCCATCCGCATCCGCACCGGAGAAGAGGGCGCCGACGCGCTCTGATCCTTACACCAACAACCGAAACCAGCAGGGGCTGCCATGAGCGACGCTGAAGACCTTGTAAAAATGATCCGCGACGAAGAAGTCGCTTATGTCGATATCCGCTTCACCGACCCGCGCGGCAAGCTGCAGCATGTGACGGTGCTGGAAAACCAGGTCGATGAGGATTTCCTCACCGAAGGCTTCATGTTCGACGGCTCGTCGATCGCGGGATGGAAGTCGATCGACCAATCCGACATGAAGCTGATGCCGGACATCTCGACCGCCTACATGGACCCGTTCTACGCCGAAAAGACCCTGTGCCTGCATTGCGACGTGGTCGAGCCCGACACCGGCGAGCCCTATGAGCGTGACCCGCGCGGCACCGCGAAGAAGGCCGAGGCCTATCTGATCTCCTCGGGCATCGGCGACGCCTCCTACTGGGGCCCCGAGGCGGAATTCTTCGTGTTCGACGACGTGCGCTTCTCGGTCGAGATGAACAAGGTCTCGTTCGAGGTTGACGCCGTGGACGCCTCCTGGAACTCCGACCGGGGTTTTGAGGGCGGCAACATGGGCCACCGTCCGGGCGTCAAGGGCGGCTACTTCCCGGTGCCGCCGGTGGACAGCGCGCAGGACCTGCGCTCCGAGATGCTCTCGACCATGAAGCAGATCGGCATGAACGTGGACAAGCACCACCACGAGGTGGCGTCGTGCCAGCATGAACTTGGCCTGATCTTCGGCGGCCTGGTCGAGCAGGCCGACAACATGCAGAAATACAAATATGTCATCCACAACGTGGCGCACGCCTACGGCAAGTCGGTCACCTTCATGCCCAAGCCGATCAAGGGCGACAACGGCACCGGGATGCACGTCAACCAGTCGATCTGGAAGGACGGCAAGCCGCTGTTCGCGGGCGACCAGTACGCCGACCTCAGCCAGGAGGCGCTGTGGTACATCGGCGGCGTCCTCAAGCACGCCAAGGCGCTGAACGCGTTCACCAACCCCTCGACCAACAGCTACAAGCGGCTGATCCCCGGCTTCGAGGCGCCCGTTCTGCTGGCGTATTCGGCGCGCAACCGGTCGGCCTCGATCCGCATCCCATGGACCCAGTCGCCCAAGGCCAAGCGCGTCGAGACCCGCTTCCCCGACCCGTCCTGCAACCCGTATCTCGCGATGTCGGCGCTGCTGATGGCCGGGCTGGACGGCATCAAGAACAAGCTCAACCCCGGCGAGCCGGCCGACAAGGATCTCTACGATCTGCCGCCCGAGGAACTGGCCAACATCCCCACCGTCTGCGGGTCCTTGCGTGAGGCGATCGGCGCGCTGGAGGCGGACATGGACTTCCTGCTGGCCGGCGACGTGTTCACCCGCGACCAGATCGAAGGCTACATCGCGCTGAAGTGGGAGGAGGTCTATGCCTACGAGCACACGCCCCATCCCATCGAATACAAGATGTACTACAGCTGCTGACATCGACTGAGTTGCGGCGGCGCGGCCAGCGCCGACCCGGCTGAAGAACGCCACCCCCTGCGGATTTGTTTCCGCAGGGGTTTTTAGTTCTGGCGCTGTCGCGGCGACGGGCCGCGCAACCGGTCGCGGGATGGGCGCCGCGCCGCGCGCCCGCCGAACGGCGCGCGCGGCGGCGGGTCGGCGTAAAGGCCGTCAGCCCGCGGCGCCGACGCCGAAGCTCAGATGGAACGTGGCGCCCTCGCCTGGCGCGCTCTCGGCGCGAACGTCGCCGCCGTGCGCCTCCATCACGCGGCGGCAGATCGCCAGCCCCAGGCCAAAGCCCTCGCCGCCCGACTCCAGCCGCAGGCCGGGCGCGAACAGATCGCGCGCGCGGGCGGGGTCGAAGCCGCGCCCGTTGTCGGCGACCGCCACGCCGGGCGCGCGCCCCTGCGGCTGTTCGGCGAACACCCGCACCACCGGCGCCCGGCCCTCGGCATGATAGCGCAGCGCGTTCTCGATCAGGTTCTGGAACACAAGCTGCAAGGTGCGCGCCGAGCCCGCCACCACCGGCAGCGCGCCCACCTCGATGCGCCCACCCAGCCGCGCGGCCTCCCCGGCGCATTGCGCCGCCGCCGCCTGCGCCACCGCCGTCAGATCGACCGGGGCGAAGGCCTCCTCGGGCGGCGCGCTGCGGGCGAACGCCAGCAGGTCGCGCACCTGCGCCTGCAGCCGCGTCGCCCGCGTCGCCACCGCCTCCAGCGCAGCGGCCGCGTCGCCCGCCAGCCCGTCGCGCGCCCGCGCGGCGATGCGGCCCAGCGGCGCGATCAGGTCGTGCCCGGCCAGAAAGGCGAATTGCTCAAGGTCGCGGTTCGAGCGCGCCAGCGCCTCGGTGCGCCGCCGCAGCGCCTCCTCCACGCCGCGCCGCTCGGTCAGGTCGCGGCCGACGGCGGCGATCCGCGCGCCGCCCGCCATCGGGCGCAGCGACAGCGACAGATCATAGGTCGCGCCGTCGCGGCGCAGCGCGAAGGTCTCGATCCGCACCTCGGCGCGCTCCCCCGACAGCAGCGGCGCGATCAGCGCGGCGAACGCCGCCGCGTCGTATTCCGGCAGCAGGTCGGGATAGGCCAGCCGGGTCAGGTCGCGCTCGGCGTAGCCGAGATTGTTCAGCGCGGCGGGGTTGGCGCGCAGGATGCGCAAGGTGGCGGGGTCGAGCACCGCCACCTCCACCGGGCTTGAGCGCAGGATCTCCTCGGCCAGCGCCGCATCCGCCGCGCGCCCGTCGAGCGGCGTCAGCGCGCCGATCAGCGCCGCGCCCTTGACCACGCCCTCGTCGCGAAACTGCGCCGCCGCGCCGCTGGCCAGCGTCAGCGACACATCCGCGCTCCAGCGCCCGGCCTGCGCGCAGGCCGCCAGCGCCGCCGCGCGCGCCCGGCGGCTGGCGGGGCTGAGCCGCGCCTCATAGGCCGCCGCAGGCTGCGCGCCCGCCGCCAGCCCGGTCAGCGCCGCCAGCCGGGCGTCGATGTCGATCTCCCCCGCGGCCGGATCAAGCGTGTAACACCCCGCAAACGCCATTTCCGCCAGCGCCGCCGCGCGCTGGTCGGAGAGGTCAGCGTCGTGGCGCGCCTGCGCCGCATCCGCCGCGTCGCGGGCATAGACGAACCAGCCCAGCGGGCGCGCGCCGTCATGCTCCGGCCCGCCCGCCAGCGTGACCGGGCGCCAGCCGCCCTCCGGCCTGCGCAGCCGCGCCGACAGCTGGAACGCGCGACCCCCGGCATGGGCGGCGGCCCATTCCGCCGCCACCGCGCCCGCATCGTCGGGGTGGACGATCTCCAGCCAGCCGCGGTCCTCCGCCCCGCGCAAGCCCGACCCGCGCAAATCCGCCACGTCCTGCCCGGTGAAGGCGCGCCAGTCGCCGGAGCCGCCCACCAGCCGCCCGTCGCTGGAGAATTGCAGCGACACCGCGCCCACCCAGTCGAGAAGATGGCGCAACTCGGCGCTGCGGGCGCGCGCGTCGGCCTCCGCCGCCACCAGCCGCGACACTTCGATCAGGCTGACCACGGCGCCGCTGACCGCGCGTCCGTCGCGCACCGGCGCGGCGCGCACCATCCACACCGCGCCATCGGCCGCGCAGCGCTCCTCCTCCTGCATCGCGCCGCGCTCCATGGCGCTCTCCAGCCAGCCGCACAGGTCAAAGCCGACAAGCTGATGGGTGATGTGGCTGAGGTGGCGGCCCTCGTCACCCTGAATCAGGTTGACCACCCGCGTCGCGGTGGCGGTGAAGCGGCGCACGTTCAGCGCCCGGTCCACGAACACCACGCCGACCCCGGTCGCCTGCAACAGCCCCGAGACATCCTTGGTGAGCTGGGTCAGCTCATCGTTCTTGCGCTCGTATTCCGCGTTGACCGTATAGAGCTCCTCGTTGACCGAGTGCAACTCTTCGTTGGTGCTCTGCAACTCCTCGTTGGCGGTCATCAGTTCTTCGTTGGTGGACTGAAGCTCCTCGTTCGCGGTCTCAAGTTGCTCAAGCATCGCCTGCAGGTTCTCGCGCTCGGCGCGCAGCGCCTCCTCCAGCCAGGCGATGCGCTGCTCGGCGGCCTTGTCGAGCGGCTGCGCCGCGCCGGGCGTCGCCTCCGCCGGGGCCGCGCCGAAGGCGATGAACACCCGGTCGGTCGCGCCGTCGAGGCCGTGGACGGGATGCGCCGACAGCGTCAGGGTCTCCGCGCCCTCCCCAGCCGCATAGGCCGCCGCCGCGCCGGTGCGCAGCGTGCGCTCGATGGCGGTGGACAGCGCCGCGCGCAGACCCGGGCGGATCAGCTTGAGCACGTCGCGCGTGAACGGCCCCGGCTGGGGCGGCGCCAGATGGCGCTGGCCTTCGCCGACCACATGCAGCAACTCGCGGTCGCGCCCGATCAGCAGGCCGGCCGGCGCGAACAGCTCCAGCACCGCCTGCAGCGCGGCGGCGTTGGCGCCGCGCGTCGGCCCGGCGGAGGCCGCCGCGCGGCGGCGCGCCAGCCCGTCCGCCGCCCAGCGCCCGCTCGCGATCAGTTCTCCCATCGCGCCCGCGTCGCGCCGGTCGGCGCCACGCTTGCGAAACAGCCGCCAGCGCGCGTCGATGGCGGCGAAGCGCCCGCCGTCCTCGCCGACCGACTCGCTTGGCCCCAGCAGCAGGAAGCCGCCGCTCGACAGGCTGAAATGAAACAGCGACAGCGCCTTGTTCTGCGCCGAAGGCTCGAAATAGATCAGCGCGTTGCGGCAGGAAATAAGGTTGGTGTTGATGAACGGCGGGTCGCGCAGCATGTTGTGCTGGGCGAACACGATCCAGTTGCGGATCTCGGGCCCGACCCGCCAGTCGCCCTCGTCGTTGCGCTCGAAGAACGCGGCGCGGCGCGCAGGCGAGACGCCCGCCATCTCGGTCTCAGAATAGACGCCCGCCGCCGCCCGGTCGAGCGCGGCGGGGCTGATGTCGGTGGCGAAGATCTGCACGCGCGGCTCGCGCCCCAGCGCGTCCGCCGCCTCGCGCAGCAGCATCGCCACCGAATAGGCCTCCTGCCCGGTGCCGACCGCCGGGATCCAGATCCGCACCGCGCGCTCGGCGTCGCCAGACAGCAGCGCGGGGATCACGGTCTGCGCCAGCAGGTCGAAGGCGGCGGGGTCGCGGAAGAATTCGGTGACCACGATCAGCAGGTCGTCGGCCAGCGCGCGCACCTCCGAGGGGCTGCGCGCCAGTTCGTCGTGGTAGGCCTCCAGCGTGTGCAGCCCGGCGTTCTGCATCCGGCGCGCGATCCGGCGCAGCACGGTGGTTTTCTTGTATTCGCTGAAATCGACGTTGGCGCCGCCCAGCACCCGCTCAAGGATGCGCGACACCGCGCCCGCGTCGCCCGGCGCCGCGATCTCCGGCGCCGCCGCGTCGAGCCGCGCCAGCCGCGTCGCCAGCGCCGGGCCGATGTCCTGCGGCGCCAGCGCCGCGTCCACGGCGCCGATCTCGGCCACCGCGCGCGGCATCCCGTCGAATCGCGCAGTCTCCAGCGTCTGCGCGATCACATAGCCGCCCGCCGCGCGCAGCGCCCGCGCGCCGCGCGCGCCGTCGGCGCCGGTGCCCGACAGAATCACCCCGGTCGCCCGCCGCCCGAACGCCTGCGCCAGCGCGCCGAAGAACAGGTCGATCGGCGCCGAGGGCGCGCCATGCCCCTCACGGTCGGTCAGATACAGCCGCCCGGCCTGCACGATCATGTCCTTGCCCGGCGGGATCACATAGACGTGATTGGCCTCCAGCGTCTCGCCGTCCTCGACCACATGCACCGGCATCGCGGTGCGGCGGCCGAGCAGTTCGTCCATGATGCTCTTGAAGTCGGGCGAGAGGTGCGTGATCACCACGAAGGCCGCGCCCGTGGCGGCCGGGAGGTGGTCGAACAGCGATTCAAGCGCCTCCAGCCCGCCGGCCGAGGCGCCGATCGCCACCACGTGATCCACCGCTTCGATATCCGGCTGCGGCACGCTTATCGTCTGTCCGTCTTCGCGCATGGCGGATGCTCTCCCCGGCGCGGATCATGGGGAAAGTTTTGATCGAGAACCATAAAAAACTGTCCCGCGCGCGCGATCCGCGTCACAAGGCGCGCACCTAGTCCGCCCAGACCGAAAGGAAACGCCGATGACCGCCGACGCCGCCTGGCGCGCGCTTGCGCCGCACGCCGACCGCCTGCGCCCGCTGAGCCTGCGCGCGCTGTTCGCCGCGGACGCGGGGCGATTCGCGCGGTTCTCGGCGTCGCTCGACGACCTGACGGTGGACTTCTCCAAGGAGAAGATCGACGCCGGCGCCTGGGCGGCGCTGATGGCGCTGGCGCGCGCGGCGGGGGTCGAGGCGCGGCGCGACGCGATGGCGGCGGGCGCGGCGGTCAACGTCACCGAAGGCCGCCCCGCGCTGCACATGGCGCTGCGCGGCGGCTGCGCGCCCGATGTCGCGGGCGTGGCGGAGGTGGCGGTTGCGCGCGACCGCTTTCTCGCCTTCGCCGAAGCCGTGCGCGGCGGCGCCTACGCCGCCGATGACGGCGCGCCGTTCACCGACGTGATCAACATCGGCATCGGCGGCTCCGACCTCGGCCCGGTGATGGCGACGCGCGCCATCGCGGCGGACGCGGGCGGGCCGCGCGCGCATTTCGTCTCGAACGTGGACGGCGCCCATCTGGCGGACGTGACGCGCAGCCTTGATCCGCGCCGCACCCTCGTCATCGCCGCCTCCAAGACCTTCACCACGCAGGAGACGATGACCAACGCCGTCTCGGCGCGCGACTGGCTGCGCGCGGCGCTGGGCGCGGGCGCCGACGGCCACATGGCGGCGGTCTCCACCAACATCCCCGCCTGCGCCGCCTTCGGCATCGACGAGAGCCGCGTGTTCGGCTTCTGGGACTGGGTGGGCGGGCGCTATTCGCTGTGGGGCGCCATCGGCCTGCCCATCGCCATCGCCGCCGGGGCGGAGCGCTTTCGCGCCCTGCTCGACGGCGCCGCCGCCATGGACCGCCATTTCCTGAGCGCGCCGCTGGAGGCGAACCTGCCGGTGATCCTGGCGCTTGTCGGCGTCTGGCGGCGCAATGCGATGGGCTGGCCCACCGTGGCGCTGATCCCCTACGACCAGCGGCTTGAGCGCTTTCCGGCCTACGTCCAGCAGCTCGACATGGAGAGCAACGGCAAGCGCGTGACGCTGGACGGCCTGCCCGTGGCCCACAAGACCGGCCCGGTGATCTGGGGCGAGCCGGGCACCAACGCCCAGCACTCGTTCTTCCAGCTGATCCATCAGGGAACCGATGTGATCCCGGTGGACTTCATCGCCGCCGCCGAACCGGTCGCGCCGTTGGGCGACCACCACGCCAAGCTGCTGGCCAACTGCCTGGCGCAGTCCGCCGCGCTGGCCTTCGGACGCACCAAGGCGGAGGTCCGCGCCGGGATGGCCGCCAAGGGCGTCGCGGCGGCCGAGATCGACCGGCTGGCCGCGCACCGGACCTTTCCCGGCGACCGCCCCTCGACCACCATCCTGCACCGCCGCCTCGACGCCTTCGCGCTGGGCCGCCTGATCGCTTTGTATGAGCACAAGGTGTTCGCGCAGGCGGCGCTGTGGGGGATCAACCCGTTCGACCAGTGGGGGGTGGAGCTGGGCAAGGTCATGGCGGGCGAGGTGCTGACCGCCGTGCAGGGCGGCGACGCCAGCGCGCTAGACGGCTCGACGCAAGGGCTGCTGGCGCGGCTGGCGGCGCTGCGCGGCTGACGCGCCGCCCGGCGCTCAGCCCTCGGGCTGAAAGCCCGCGATCAGGCGGTTGAGGCCCAGCAAGGCCCCGGCGCCGATCGCGGCCAGCGTGACCGGGCCCGACCACGCCAGCGTCGCGAAGCCGGTGATCCCCTGCCCTACCGAACAGCCCATCGCGACCACGCCGCCCACCCCCATCATCACGGCGCCGCCGACCTGCCGGCCCAGTTCGCGCGGGTCGTCGCAGGCCTCCCAGCGGAACAGGCCGCGCAGCATCGAGCCTGCGAACGCGCCCAGCATCACCCCCACGACCGAGCCGACCGAGAACGACACGCCGCCTGCGGTCGCGGTCATCAGAAAGATCAGCGTCCGGCCCACCGGCGCGGTGAAGGACGGCCCCTCCACCGGCACGGCGCCAAGGCTCGCATCGGCCAGCCAGGACGTGCCCGCCAGCCCCCAGGCCGCCGCCAGCCCCGCGGCGACGCCCCAGCCGACCATGCCGGGCCGCGCGCGCAGCGGCGCATGCGACAGCGCCCAGACAAGGCAGCTGCCGCCGATCACCGCCGCCGTCAGCAGCGCGGGCGCGCCGGTCAGCGCCTGCGCGGCGTGGGCGACGCCCTGCGCGCCGGTCGCGTCGATCTGTGGAAACAGCCACAGACGCACCGGCGCCAGCGGGCCGGACAGCGCGACAAAGCCCGATATGCCCATCACCACCACCACCACCAGCGAGCGCAGGTCGCCGCCGCCAAACCGCGCCAGCGCGCCAAAACCGCAATTGCCCGCCATCGCCATGCCATAGCCGAACACCAGTCCCCCCGCGACCGAGGCGACCGGGTTCCACGCGATGCTGTGGTAGAACGTGGCGGAAAGGTCGATCAGCCCGGCGGCGGCGGCGGCCTGCACGGCGAGGATCGCCACGCCCAGCACGACGCCCCACAGCCGCAGCCGACGCTGATCCTTGCCATAGACGGCGCTTTCGATCGCGCCGAGCGTGCAGAAATCGCCCAGCCGCGCGGCAAGGCCCATCACTGCGCCGCCTGCGAGACCGACAAGCGCGGCGAGCGCGCCGAACGGCAGCGTATCCATGGCGTTCCTCCCTGTCGCGCGCCGCAGCGCGGCTGCGGCGCTTGTCGTTCGCCCCGCTTTTATCGGTCGCGCTCTGTCCGGTCGCGTTCTGTCTGGTCAGCTTCTGTCTGGTCAACTTCTGCGGCGGGGTCGTGGAATAGCCGGGCGAGCAGCGTGATCGCCGCGCCCACCCTTGGGTCGAGAATCGAATAATAGATCGCCTGACCGTCGCGGCGCGCGCGCACCATGCCCTCCAGCCGCAGCCGCGCGAGTTGCTGGCTTACCGCCGCCTGCCGCTGGTCGAGCAGGTTCTCCAGTTCGGTCACGCTTTTCGGACCGTGGCAGAGGTGACACAGGATCAGCAGCCGCCCGTCGTGCCCCATCGCCTTGAGAAAGGTCGCGGCCTCCGGCGCGCGCGCCACCAGAGACAGCGGCGCCGGGTCGGCGTCGAAGGGCGTCGGGTTGGCGTCATCGGGCGACATGGGCTGTTTATCGCAATCCTCGCGCCCGGGCGCCATGGCCGCCGCGCGGGGTTGCGCGAGAAATCCCGCCCCGCTCAGCGCGCCGCCGCCTGTTTCAGCAGACCGCCCAGCAGACCCCAGAAGAAATCCTCGCCGGGATAGCCCTCGATCCGCCCCACTTCGCGCCCGTCGTCCAGCAGCACGAAGGTCGGCGTGAACAGCGCCGGACGGTCGAGCGTAACGCCCGGCGGCGTGGGCGCGGCAAGGTCAACCCGCCTGAGCGGCGCGGCGCGGCCCTCGTCGGTCAGCGGATAGATCGCGCTGATCTCGGCGTTCCATTGCTGGCAATAGACGCACCCCGCCTGTTCGACCATCAGCAGCGCCATCTCCGCGCGCGCCGACGCGACCAACCCCGCCAGCGTCAGCGCGCTGGCGATCAGGGTGCGGCGCAAGCGTCGCAGGGGCGCGGATGACTGCATCATTGACCGCCGGATTGTTATATAGAAATATATAAATGATTTCCTGTGTCAGCGCAATAAGCGGCGCTGACGAAGCGGTGTGGGGGCGCGATGCTGGATATTTCCTTTGGCGGCGCGGCGCTGGCGGGGCTGCTGTCGTTCCTGTCGCCCTGCATCCTGCCCATGGTGCCGTTCTACCTGTGCTACATGGCGGGCGTCTCGATGGGCGAGCTGCGCGCCGAGGGCGGCGTGGCGCCGGGCGCGCAAAAGCGGCTGGTGGCGCAGGCGGCGGTGTTCGCGCTGGGCGTGACCACGATCTTCGTGCTGCTGGGCCTTGGCGCAACCGCGCTCGGCCGGGCGTTCGTGCAGTGGAAGGAGTCGCTGTCCTGGGTCGCGGCGGCCGTGCTGATGGCGTTCGGGCTGCATTTCCTGGGGGTCGTGCGCATCCCGTTCCTGTATCGCGAGGCGCGGCTGGAGGCGAAGGCCGCGCCCACCTCGATCATCGGCGCCTATGTGATGGGGCTGGCGTTCGGCTTTGGCTGGACGCCCTGCGTGGGGCCGGCGCTCGCCGCGATCCTGATGGTGGCCAGCGGCATGGGCGATCTGTGGCGCGGCGGCGCGCTGCTTATGGTCTATGGCCTCGCCATGACGGCGCCGTTCGTGCTCGCGGCGCTGTTCGCGCGGCCCTTCCTCGCCTGGGTGGGGCGCAATCGCCGCTATCTGGGGTATGTCGAGAAGGCGATGGGCGTGATGCTGATCGTCTTCGCGCTGTTGATCGCCACCAATTCCGTCAACATGATCGGCGCGTTCCTGCTGCGCAATTTCGACTGGACCGCGACGCTGAAATGATCTCTGGGAGGAGAGACGCCATGATAAACCGCCTTTTCGCCATCGTGCTGGCCCTCGGCCTCGGCGCGCCCGCGCTGGCGAGCGAGCTGGGCGACGACGGCCTGCACAAGCCCGACTGGCTGCGCGACACGTTCAAGGACCTGCGCGAAGACCTCGCCGACGCGGGCGCCGAGGGCAAGCGCCTGCTGATCACCTTCGAGCAGCGCGGCTGCATCTACTGCACCGAAATGCACGAGAAGGTGTTTCCCGACCCCAGGATCGAGGCGCTGATTCGCGAAAATTACTTCGTCGTGCAGATGAACCTGTTCGGCGACGTGGAGGTGACCGACTTCGACGGCGTCGCGCTGCCGGAAAAGGACATGGCGGTGCGCTGGGGCGTGGTGTTCACGCCCACGCTGATCTTCCTGCCCGAGGAGGTTCCCGAGGGAAAGACCGCCGCGCAGGCCGCCGTCGTCGCGATGCCGGGCGCGTTCGGGGTCGCCACCACCGAGGCGCTGCTGACCTGGGTGCGCGACCATGGCTACGAATCGGGCGAGCACTTCCAGAAATATCTCGCCGCGCGGATCAACGCGGCGAACTGAGGCGCTCCGCCGGGATGCGGCAGGGAGTGCGGCGCCGGGGTGCGGCGCCGGGGTGCGGCGTTATGGTAATTCATAAATGCGAATATTCCTATTGCGCTGGTTCGTGCGTTGACGCTAGCCTTTACGAAAGAAACGAACCGGGAGTGACGCCATGAAATCTGCCATCGTTCCATTGAGCCTCGCCACAGCGCTTTTCGCCGGCGCCGCCGTGGCGGAGATCGCGCCCGGCATGGTGACGTTCGCCGACGGCGCGGTGGCGGAGTCGCTCACCGGACAGCCGGGCGACCCGCAGGCGGGCGTCACGGTGGTCACGTCGCGCGCGCTGGGCAACTGTGTCGCGTGCCACTCGGTCGGCGCGCTGCCCGACGTGCAGTTTCCCGGCGACATCGGCCCGATGCTCGACGGCGCGGGCAGCCGCTGGACCGAAGCGCAGCTGCGCGGCATCGTCACCAACGCCAAGATGACGTTCGAGGCCAGCTTCATGCCTGCGTTCTACAAGACCACGGGTTTCACCCGCCCCGGCGACGGCTACACCGGCGAGGCGGCGCCCGCCGATCTGCCGCCGATCCTGTCGGCGCAGCAGATCGAGGATGTCGTCGCCTACCTGATGACGCTGAAGGACTGACAGGGCGCCCATTTTCGAAAGGAGCATGACGATGATGCTATCCAGACGCGAAACCATCCTGCTCGGCCTTGGCGGGGCTGCGGCCTGCGCGCTGCCGGGCCTCAGCCTTGCGGCGACCGAGGATGAGCGGATCGCGGCCTTCACCGGCGGCGCGACGCCCGGCGCCGGCGGGATCACCCTCACCGCGCCGGAGATCGCCGAGAACGGCAACACGGTGCCGGTCGAGGTGAGCGCGCCTGGCGCGGTGGCGATCATGCTGCTGGCCACCGGCAACCCCGAGCCTGCGGTCGCGACCTTCGCCTTCGGCCCCGCCGCTGGCGCGCAGCGCGCCTCGACGCGGATCCGTCTCGCCAAGACGCAGGACGTGGTGGCGATGGCGCGGATGGCCGACGGCTCGGTGGTGCAGGCGCAGGCGACCGTGAAGGTCACCATCGGCGGTTGCGGCGGCTGAAGCAGACAGGATCAGGAGAGAAAACATGGCCAAGGACGCAAAACCCCGCGTGAAGGT
>Ga0210044_10001481_pt1 | contig 35801 bp, 28 predicted proteins | sample CryGey13umfilter_2_FD_183959 | JGI IMG/M metagenome (GOLD analysis project Ga0210044, IMG submission 183959) | Groundwater microbial communities from aquifer in Utah, USA - Crystal Geyser 4/9/14 3 um filter (SPAdes) (version 2) | ecosystem: Environmental > Aquatic > Deep subsurface >...
CCCCCGTGACACCCAACAAAATATTTCCCTTCTTTGGCATCTTAATATAACCACAGAAATGGCCTCAACATCGGTGATGTTACGGTCAAGACCAAAGTCGCAATTGCATCGGACTAATGAATCTGCGAATCTTCGTTAAAATCTATTGCGCTGAGATTTAAGAATGATTGGTCGCCCGCAGCCTTATTGATGATAAGGGACCATGCCAGAGCACGGACCGCAACAGCATCTATTCTATCCCGCATGCTCATGATTACTTTTTCAATAATCAATTCCAATTGGGCTTCATTGACTATGCCCAATTGCCGCATTTGAATTAATTCCCCCTGAGCCTCAGTGGTAAAATAACTGCGCTCTTCATCGGAAAATACCCTCCGGTAACCAACAGAGGGATGGCTCCTGAATCGCGCCATAAATTCAGGCTGTTGGTATTGATCCATTATCCAGAAATAAGCGCTATTTATTTCACTATCTGTGAAGCCCTCAGTGCGGAGTCGGTCAGCCATTTCCTTTATCCCCTCAAAACGGCCACCATTTTCCTCGATATGTCTCATCAAGTATATTACGATTTCGAGAACCTTTTCGCCCAAGACACGTACCTCGTTCTTTGAGAGTTTACCATACTGCCAAATTACTAAGACGCCACCTGATTTGCAAGCGATTTTTTGTAAACTTTGGGGTGATTTAGCTAAGTATGCAAATGCCAATTAGATGCAATTAATGCTTGAAGTGGCGCTCTCCGGTAAAAACCATAGAAATCCCATGGCGATTAGCTGTTTCAATTACCTCTGGATCCTTTTTTGAGCCGCCAGGTTGAACAACTGCCTTGACTCCTGCCAGAGCCAGGGTCTCCAACCCGTCCGGCATAGGGAAAAATGCATCCGATGCCGCCACCGCACCCCGCGCTCTCTCCCCAGCTTTCAATGTTGCGATCAGGGCCGAATCGATTCGGCTGGTCTGGCCAGCGCCAATTCCTACTGTTTTGGTTCCATCTGCTATCACAATCGCATTCGATTTTGTGTGCTTAACGATTTTCATGGCAAAACCCAACGACTGCAACTGTTTGTCAGATGGTTTACATTCTGTCACATATTGGTAATTAAATCCGCCGCGGTCGAAAAGATCGCGAGATTGAAGAAGCATACCACCCATGATATGTCGGCTTTCCCATCCTGATTCGAATTGATTTATGGTCAATTTTCCACAGGAAATGATACGACGATTTTTCTTTTTGACCAATAGCTCCAGCGCGGCAGGTTCGTAACCCGGGGCAATGATGCACTCGAGGAAATATGTGTCGTGAATCAATCTCGCCGTTTCCAGATCGACCGTTTGGTTCAAGCCGACAATACCGCCATAAGCTGACTTCTCATCGCAGGCAAATGCATCAGCATAGGCTTTGGAAAGCGTATCTGCGCAGGCCGCGCCGCACGGATTAGTATGCTTAACCACCACCGCAAAAGGTTCATCAAAATCTAGCAGCATCCCCAGTACCGCTTCCAGATCATTGATATTATTGTATGAAATTTCCTTCCCCGAATGGACGGTGGAATTGGCAAGGCTGACACCCCGATAAAATCCGGCCCTGTACAACGCCGCCTTTTGATGCGGATTTTCGCCATAACGGAGGTCTGACATTTTTCTAAATCCACCCCGCAGTAATTGGGGAAATCCTTCTGGCAATCCATTCTGTGAGCGAAAATAGGCGGCTATGATGGAATCGTAACATGCGGTGTGCGTAAATGCCTTTTCAGCCAATCTCCTTCTAAGCTCCAAGCTATCCTTTTCATTCTTAAGGTCATCCAAAAGGGCATCGTAATCCGAGGGATCAGTAACAACATGAACCGAATGAAAGTTTTTGGCAGCAGCCCTAATCAACGCTACTCCACCGATATCAATGTTCTCGATAGCATCCTTTTCGGAGACATTAGTGTCGCTGACAGTGCGCTCAAATGGATAAAGGTTCACTACCACGATATCAATCAGGGGAATTTTATTCTCAACGGCGGTCTTAATATGGTCCGCTTGATTTCGGTTGGCCAGAATTCCTCCCATTATCGCAGGATGCAGAGTCTTAACCCGGCCATCAAATAGATCGGGATAACCAGTTACATCTTCGACCCGAATACAATTGATATGATGATCCTGCAAGTATCCGTAAGTTCCACCAGTCGCGATAATCCTTGCGCCCCAATTAGCGAGCTGAAGGGCAAGCTGTTCAATTCCCGTTTTATCTGCCACGGATATCAGGGCATTCTTGGGCTCAGAGAGCTTTTTGTCCATTGTTCCTACCGTGTTGTTAAGATTGTCAGCGCTTCATGATATTTAGCGGCGGTGCTCAAAATCACTTCATCGGGCAAATCCGGGGGAGGAGGATTGCCATTCCATCCGATCCTCTTCAAATAATCGCGCAGATATTGTTTGTCAAAAGATTCCTGACCCCAACCAGGCTTATACTTCCCCAGGTTCCAAAATCGAGAAGAATCCGGAGTGAGGACCTCATCAATTAGAATCAATTTGCCGTCATTTAGGCCGAATTCGAACTTGGTATCAGCAATGATGAGCCCTCGAGAATAGGCGTACTCGGAAGCCCGCTCATAAAGCTCGATGCTATTTTGTATTATCAAATTACCCAGATCGACACCTATTAAATCGTAGAATCTGCCAAGCGATATATTCTCATCATGACCATTGTCTGATTTGATGGCGGGCGTAAAAATCGGCTCGGGGAATTTTTGTGATTGGACCAAATCGACCGGGATCCAGTTTCCATAGAGATTCTTCATCCCATTCTCAGCCTTGACAGTTTGATATTCATTCCATCCTGAACCCGAAATATACCCGCGCACGACGCACTCGATATCAATCCGTTTTAGCTTTCTCACAATCATTGATCTTCCGGCAATTTCAGGATATTTCCTAAGCCCTGGAGGAAAACTACCGAAATCAGCAGATATCAAATGATTGGGAATCACGTTTTTGAGAAATTCGAACCAGAATACGGAGAGCTTGGTGAGCATTTCCCCTTTGCCCGGGATGCCCTGCTTCATAACCACATCAAAAGCGGAAATCCGATCAGTGGCAACGAATAACAGCGTGCTGCCCAAATCATAAATATCGCGGACTTTGCCCCGTCGAAATAGATCCAATTCAAGCAGGTCAGTTGCGAGCAATGCGTTTTGTGTTCTCATAACTTCATTGCCGCTTTGTAGGTCCATCTGTCATTTAGAAAATAATTTAATAACATACCTACCCCTATTCCAACAAAATTGCTGAGCAAATATTGGAGGCCGCCGGCTTCGGTTAAAACGGTCATGATGACGAAATTGCCAAGGAAACCGGATGCGGCTGCTGATAGATTATATCTCGCCATCCGTTCCAGATATCGCTTCTTAGTCTGGTGCTTTTTGTCACCCCACGTCCAAAGGTCATTAAGGACAAAATTGCAAAGGATGGATACTTCGATAGCGATCAGCGATGAGGCCAGATAGTAGAAGCCGGCAAATTCAGTCAAGAAATAAAGCATCCCCATATTTACAATAACACCAGAGCCGCCGACAATCGAGAATTTGAGAAATCTCGCGGGAACTCTGGCAAATACACGATCAATTACTGAGGCCTTTGTAACCATAACAACGAATGAAATGAAAGTCAAATAGCTCGCCCCCAATGCCATATATTTTCAGCGGTTTTTCAGGGACTATATACTCAAAATAATCCAGAAGCTTTTTCTCGGGTTTATACCGATATCGGGAATCATAAATGAATAGGAAATCTTCGCCAATATATTTCTGGGGGTCCGACCAGAAACGGTAAGAAAGCCCGTGCTCGGCGACATAATTATCCGATTTAACATCTGGGCGCCCGAAAGTATAGAATGCGGCTTCAGAAGCTATCTTATACTCATATCCTATGATATTTTCCGGATTCTTGACTATATGATCAATTGTATAGAAGCCCAGCAATTTCCCAAGGTCGTTCCAGCCAGCCATAGTGTCGGCTTTGCCAAGAGGGATGATCGGGAAGAAACTGTTAATATATGAGACGCCGCTCAGTGCTACCGCAAAGGCCACCGAGAACGCGGCATAGCGGTGCCATCCCTGCCTCATCCATCTTTGGCGGGATTTAATATCTTCTTCGAAAATGGCACACAAGGCAATGATGGCGGTAATATAGCCGACAGTGGGCCAATTCATTTTCACCCAGCCGCGAAATGATGCCAGGGTGAAGAGCAAGAGAATCGGTGCCGCAAAACTGAAGAATAGCTTGTATCGATTGTCGCCATTGAATATGCTCCTTCTGCCAGCTTGATAAATCGCATAAATGGCAAAAGGAAAGATAAGCGGCGTAACCACCGCAAGCTGGGTGCCCAGAAAGCCAAAAAACATATCGAACCTGAATGAGGACATCTCGTTGGCGCGGCGTGTTGTCTGGAACACGAAGGAAGCCCAATTGTGGAGATAGTTCCAATATATCACAGGAAAAGCCAGGATAAATGCAACCGCGCATCCGCAAATAAAATTGAACCACGGCTTAAATTCCCTCAATTTCCCGGAAAGAAGAAGAAATAACAATGCTGAAGGCAGGGCCATAACCATCGTGTATTTGGAGTCGAATCCCAAACCCACGGCTACTCCCCACAGCAGGAAATACGCCAGAGAATCTCGCTTAACCGCATAATAAATAAAGATTATATTCAAGACCCAAAAAGGGAATAGGGGATTATCGGGAGTGGTAATCACGCTGCCTATCGCAAAAATCCAGATTATATTCAGGAGAAGGGCGGCATAAAAGGCGACTCTCGCAGAAAATAATTTTCTGGCAAAATAGAAAATCATCAACGCGGTGATTATGGATGACACGACCCCTCCAAAACGGACTCCAAATGAATTGTCGCCAAACAGGCTGACGCCGAATTTTATCAGTAGCGACACCGCCACCGGGTGATCAAAATAGGACCAATCCGGATGCCGGGCATAATTCCAGTAATACGCCTCCTGCGGCGTAATCAACGAGAGGCCGATTACCGCAAGCCTTATTGCCGCCACTGCAGTTATAAAGGCAATGAAATAAGTTGTATATTTTCGATTATCAGCTTCCAAAACCAAAATACATCTGGGTTCCGAATGAAAGGAAATAAATATTTTCGGATAATGACTTGGCAAGATCTATCCGCAGGACTTTGAATCCTGAGGACTTGGTAAGTCCAAAGCGAAAACCAGCGCCGGCATCGGCCTTCCAATCCGCTGAGTTATATCCGCCATTCTCATACCATGACTTACCCACGTCAAGAAAGGCAGCAACGCCAAGGGCAACGGTCATTATTTTAAGCGGAGAGTAATATCTCTGCTCACAATTGGCAATGGCATAATTCTGCCCTACAATTTTGTAATTATCAAATCCTCTCAAGCCAAATTTGCCGCCAATATAATTCACAATATAGGGATCCGGGCGATCATAAAATCCCGAAATCAACCTGAATGCAGAAACCATTCGTTTTGGATATCTTACATATAAATAGTATCTCTGGGAATAGAATGCATTTTCAAATCCGCCATTATTCCGGGCACTGGCGGACAATGACGCCGATATATAGATATTCTGCGGATACTCAAAAGTAGTCTTAAGGCCCACGCCGCCATAATTTCTCACGATATCGCCATCAAGGATATCGAAGGACCTTCCAGTTGAAACGCTAAACCACCATCCGAAAGTCAAATCTTCCACATTTCCAAAATTGTCGAAAAGAGTAGTGGTTTTGTATTTTGAAACTCCGAGATATGATGTCAGATCCAGACGGGTTTCGGTTCGACTGGGCGGAATCAACATCCTATATCTATCGAATTCAGGACTATTTGAATGCTTTTCATTGTTCCATGACAGGTCAATCTTGAAATCCCTTTTGAAGTATATTCCGAATGAGCGGGTAATAGATAGAGTGTAGTTCTGTTTCTCAGAGCGATAGCGAAATATTTCGTTTCCAGCATAGAAGTACCGAGTGTTCCCGACCATATTTTGGCCGCTCAGCGAGAAAGAATAGCGATCGGACAGCGAATAAAGCGGCCTGGTTAATTCGTAACTGGCGGTTCGGACCAATCCATCGTTTTCCCATTCAACATGACCGCGAAGTCTGGTGCGGAACAGGTTGTAGTCGAAATAATTTATATAGCTCCCCTTGCGGTCATTGCCGGTGTAGTACTCAGCCATTAAATCCTTTCCCAGACCAAACAGGTTCTTTTCCGAAAGAGCGAAGCCGATAGTGTAGTCACTTCCACTTCCCTCAGATGTCGGCCCGGCGATTGTGCTCCATTGATCGGAAACAGTCAATTCAATGTCAGCCTCGGAGGAATCCGAATTAAAATATATCCGGGTAATAGCGCCGCCAATGAATTCGAGGGAACGAAGATTGCGCTCAGTCTCAAGGATTCTTAAGGTATCGAGTTTGTCGCCAATCTCGTATAGCAACTGATCACGAATCACCCATTCCCTGGTCTTAATGTGCAGTGAGTTCGCCCAGCGATAGACGAACCAATTTTCTTTTTCAACCTCACTATCAAAGACATTTTGGCGCGTAATCTTTATGGAAGAAATGGTCGTTGCATTTGATATGGAAGGGCCCATGATTCTCCAGACCAATATAAAGAGTAATAGGGTCTTAAATTTCATTGACTATCTTATTTTGCCCCTGGCGATCATATCAATAACCTTAGGCAACGCCTTATGCTCAATTTCCAGCACTTTCGCCGCCAGGGTCTCCGGAGTATCATCATCTCTCACCGGCAATTTCTCTTGATAAATAATTTCACCATGGTCATATTTATTGTCAACAAAATGAATGGTGACGCCAGTCTCTTTGTCTTTGGATTCGATAACCGCGCGATGAACATTGATCCCATAATATCCTTTGCCGCCATATCCCGGTAAGAGCGCCGGATGAATATTAATTATGCGCCTGGGAAAATGATCGATGATATTTTCCGGTAGTTTTTTCAAATAACCTGCAAGCACCATAAAATTTATTTCATAATCGGATAGTAAGCTAAGAAATTGTGAGCGGAAGTCCTCCTTATCTTCATAAAATGAACTCGAGTGGACTATGGCCGTTATGCCCTCCATTCGGGCGCGTTCCAGTGCAAAAGCCTCAGGGTTGTTCGATATGACAAGCCTGATATCAACATCCAGTAACCCGGCCTTGACCGCATTGATTATGGCCTGCAGATCAGTGCCGTTGCCTGAGGCCAGGATTGCTAATCTCATTCTCTCAATAGTCATTGCTAACGCCATCAACTGCATTTAGATAAATGATGTGAGGATAATTTGCAATTGAAAACAAATTAAGGCTCAGCTTATGAGGGCTGATAAACTCGCAATAATTTCATCTATGATTGGCATACCTTTGTCGGTGACGATAAGATTTCCGTTCTCATTAATTCTAACCAATGCTTCGCATTCCAGATCATGAATAAGGTTCCTAAGCCGGTTGGAGTCGGCCAACTTCTGAAATTTAGCGGCCTCAGCCAAAGGATATCCCTCCGCCAAGCGCAATGATAACTGTAATCGCTCCAAATTCACCTTCTCCTGACTGAGAATCTCAGTAGCCGCGGTAGCCGGATTTCCGGCCTTGATCCGCATAATATACTCATCGAAATCTTGCATATTCCAAAATCTTTGAACCTGAAGTTCTCCGTGATTTTCTTTTATCAATGCGGAATGAGCCGAAGGACCGAAACCGAGATAAGACCCGTAATTCCAGTAATTCAGGTTATGACGGCATTCAAAGCCCGGGAAGGCAAAATTAGAAACTTCATAACGGCTGAAGCCGAGATTTGCCAGCATCGCAACGGATTTTGAGTATGCTTCGGCATACGAATCTTCATCGGGCAACCCAATTCTACCATTAATAAGCTCTTCATAAAGCGGCGTTGCCTTCTCAATCGTCAGCCCATAAAGACTTATGTGATTTACCGCAAGCTGAGATGCGATATTTATATTCTCAATTAATGCATCGATATTCTGATTTGGGACAGCAAACATCAGGTCTGCAGATATATTGCGAAAACCGGCATTTGCCGCGGCTATGATCGCAGTGCGAGCCTCTTCGCCATCGTGAATCCTGCCAAGCGAGCGTAATTCTTCATCTTGAAATGACTGCACGCCGATGGAAATGCGATTTACTCCTGCATCGATTAATCCAAGCAACTTGCGATTATCGACCGATTCCGGATTCGCTTCGATTGTGATCTCTGCATCCTCTATTAATGCAAATTTGGTTCTAAGGACTTGTAAAATGCGCGCAATATCCTCAGGTTTGAGGATCGAAGGGGTGCCGCCGCCGAAATAGATGGAGCGGACCGGCAGGTAATATTTGGGATTCTCCGCTACCAAATCTATTTCCATTATCAAACATTCAATGAATATATCAAGCAGGCCCTTTCGATGGATAATCGAATAGAAATCGCAATAGGAGCACTTGGATTTACAGAAAGGAATGTGGATATATAAGCCCAGCGTGCCAGATAGTGGGGCGATCTTATTCAAAACCGAGAAGAACGTCGGGGATGAAATCTCTGATATCTCCCGCAATCAAACCTCGATTGCCGCATGCCTCAAGCGCGGCATCACCGGCGGCTCCCAAGACATAAGTTCCGCAAACTGCGGCTGGGAACGCATCCATCCCCTGAGCCAAAAACGATCCGATAATGCCCGTCAAGACATCGCCCGAGCCGGCAGTGCCCATACCGGAGTTGCCGGTTGGGTTTAAGAATATTCTGCCCGTGGAATCTCCAACCAGCATTGGCGAACCCTTAAAGACTATCACTGCTCCAAATCGCTTGGCCGCTTCACAAAGCGCGGAAAAGCGGTCTTTTGACAGAGCTTCCATCGAATTACCGGTAAGACGCGATAACTCTCCAATATGAGGCGTTAATACGCATGGGAAATCGATTTGCTTGAAGACAGCATCGCATTCAGCGAGATTATTTAAGCCGTCTGCATCAATTACGGTAGGCTTCCCTATGGTTGGCACCAATCTGCGAATCAATTCCCTCGTTTCAAAATAAGTGCCAATCCCCGGCCCGATAGCTACCGCATCAGCCCATAGCTTTATTTCCTTGCGGATTTCCCCCAGACCTCGAAGCGCAAAGCACCGTCTCTTCTTCACTTCAGGCAAGGGATGCGTCATCACCTCGGTCAGTTTGACTTCGAGGATGTCGTTCAGAGATGACGGACAGCCAAGCCGTGCCATTCCGCATCCGGCTCTAAGCGCGCTCTCAGAGGCAAGTGCGGCCGAACCGGTTAACCCCATCGAACCAGACAAAAGATAGAGGCGGCCAAAGGTCCCTTTGTATCCATAGGAAGGCCTATCAGGAAGATTGCCAAAAATGTATTGTGGGGTAGTTAGGAAAAGGCGGCAATGCTCTTCCTGGACCGCAGTATCTGGAATTCCGATATCAGTAATAAAGACTTCGCCAGTGTAATCGCGACCCGGGTAGAGATAAAGACCCACTTTGGGACGGGCGAAGGTTACGGTGTAGTCGGCGGAAATGCAGGGATCTGAAATTTCACCGGTCGTAGTATTGACACCGGAAGGACAATCCACCGATAATATCGTCGCCAGTGAATCATTGATTTTCCTGACCAAATCCGCCGCAATGCCGCTTATATTTCCCTTGAAGCCGGTTCCAAATAGTGCATCGACTACCACGTCAATGTCTTCGGGTATCTCAAAGTTCCCGATGTTTTCAAGCGGAGTAATTTGAATACCGGCGCCGATAGCACGATTGTAGTTGACCGCGGCATCCCCTTTCAAATCCTCCGGCTTAGAGATTAAGAAGCATCTGACCGAGAATCCCCATTCTTCAAGATAACGCGCCGCCACAAAACCGTCACCGCCATTATTGCCTTTGCCGCAAACCACAATCACTGACAGTGTTTCAAAATCAGTGAATAGTTCATCAATGGTTTCTGCCACAGATTTGCCGGCGTTTTCCATCAAATCGAGGCTTGGGACTCCCATCTTTTCGATGGTTCGACGGTCAATATTCTGTATCTGCTCTGTAGTCAACAATTCCATTTCAGCACCATCGGAGATTTCTATTTATGATAATCCACAAATTTACTCACATATCCAAGTCTGGCGTATCGACATCATATTCGTCTGAGTCTTAATATCGTATATAATATCGCGAAAATCCAATAAATATTGAATCCGAAGGCGATCACATAAAAGGAATTTGTGGGTTGCCCGATCAGCAAGAACAAAACCATCGTGAATATGTAAGAACCATCCATAATCAGAATTTCGCGATCCCCCGAGATGCGGAATGCATAATATGCCACGGCACCGAAGACCATAGTGATTTAGATAAAATCTCCAACAGTATCCAAAAAGCGCCCGATTCGGTGTCCTCGGCCTGTCAATCAAGCCAGAGCGCCATCGCAAGCATCTGAAAGATCCTTCAAATGGAAAAGGATAGCACCTGCCATAAAATTCCCATTCAGAATATTGACCGCCGAGGCGACCCCGCAGCCAATTGAGGCGATTGTGACGATTTCGTGGGGGATGCGTAGGTAATAGAGAACTCTCAATAACGTCGGAAAATAAAATATGAATAGGGCGCCGATATTTAGGTAACGGTCAACGCCGCTAAGCTTATCATATTTTTCCCGGAATTCAGAAAATCAGATTCGTATCGACTTCACCAAATCAAAAACGTAGTCCGGCTTGAATTGGCTTTCCAATCGATTGAAGATCGATTCCACTCACCCGGAGTATGTGTGGTATTATTAGTGACGAGATAAATCTGATTCTCATCCTTCATCAGGACTCCCAGCCATTTATTTGGAAGCGCCTTTGACGGGGGCAAAAGTATTGTCCTCAAGAAGAGTTCCCTCAATATCAATCAGATAATACTTAAATTCATCAAATTGTGCTCCACCCAGGAAAATACCCTTCATTCCAAGCGGATGAGCTCTTTCTCCCGGAGGATCGGGACGACTCCGGTGGCACCCACGACTGATGAATAGGCAACATCGTGACGGAATCCCAGAGACGCCAATTGGCGTCCATTCTCGCACATCTCCAGCATTTGGGGGATGCTTTCCCGATACCGCCGGAAAAGCGCCAGGGCGGCCTCAGCCGCATCATTGGTAGTAATCGAACTGATATTTTTCGACAAATAATGAACATACATCCCGCCACATATCGCATCTTCCAGGCTGAAAGCATCCGCCGTTCCGCAACATATAATGGTGATATCGCAAGCCAAATCGTAAAGATAATCGGCCGGCCTGGGGAAATTGATAAATGCTCCCAGGATCATTGTCTGCCCTGCGGACCCGGCCGCCATCCCTTTAGTGCCGTTGGTTGATGTATAGATGAGATATTTCCCGGAAACTGTCTCGCGACAATATTCGTCGGGTGAATTGCCTAAATCAAATCCATCCAGTTTCTCAAATCCGCGTTCACCACACAGCAAGCTTCTTCCTTTAGGATAACGATTAATCTCCATCCTGGCCTGGGCCACACTCTGGACCGGCAGAATCCTCTCCGCGCCATTTGCCAATGCGGTGGTCAAGGTAGTAGTAGCACGAAGGACATCTATTACCAATACTCCCCGCTTTTCGACCATTCGCGGCGAAACGGCATTCGATGAAAAAAATACTTTAATATCCATTTTGGGGGGCCATTTCTTTTTATTGAATCCCTCTTGATATACAGCGTCAAAAGTTTTGGGTTACAGACACCATCCAAACAATCCAAAATATGACTCAGATGAGCAATAAGACCAGCCCTTGTTCAATAAATCCTCAGTGCCGGAATATAAACTCTGGTCAAACCGGCACGGGTCGCCAGCCATAGATATTCCCTCTGTATGGCGATGGAAAATACTTGGGCATTAGACAATCCATCATCTTCACCAAAAAGACGACTCGTTCCTTTGATCGGATCAATCGCCGCCAAACCATTATCGGTTGCGGCGAATATCTTATCTTTGTAGTTTATCAAATCATTTATGATGGCGTTAGCCAAACCCGGAGGAGTATAGCCCGTGCGAACTTCATCCTTGGGATTAAAATAAACTATTTCCTCGGAGTGACCTAACCATAGCCCGTTTGGAGTGGATAGAATTGCGGTTATATCACGCGACCCACCGATAGTTGTCGGGTTGTAAGATTGCCAGATTTCGCCGCTCCGTACCCGGTAAAAAAGTCCGTCCGCTGTCCCCAAATAGATGAACTTATCATCAATCTCAATGTCGTAAACCGACAATCCTATGAAGGACTGATCCCGGGGAATCATCGAGGCCATCAGACTATCGCCTCTGTCGCTACCCAATCGAATGAGATTGATCCCATTGTCTGATCCAACCCAAACGAATTCCCTATCTACGGCAATGGCGGAGATATAATTTGACAGCAGTCCGTTAAATACCGTGAATGTCTTGAATTTCTCATTCTTAACATCAAATTGAACTAAACCCGAGGGCGTGCCCAACCATACCATATTTTTGCCGACTGCCGCGCAGTTGACACGGCCATCCTGCAGTCCCATAGTGAATGGCGCTTCATAGTAGGCCCATTCGGAATTATTGAATTTCAATATCGCCATACCGCTTCTTTGTCCTGCTTCGGGATAACCGCCGGTGTAAAGCTGGTCACCATCAGATACAACCGCGCGCAGGTCGCTTGTGAATGGCCCAGAGCGCAACAGTAGCAGATCGCTGGAGCGAGTATTGAGCATTGCCGCACCAAGCCCGTTAAATCCCATCCAGGCACGATATCTATCATCTGTCACTACTGTGGTCATGTAATATCTTCTGGCCTGAGGGTCCAGCACATATCCCGGGAAATAGGTATATCCAAATTCCATGAATAAGCTACCCGGATTGAAATCCTCCGATTTACGGCGCTCCAAATTGCTCGGGAAAATCCCACCTGGCAAATATCTTTGGAAGGTCGGTTCATACACGCCCACGCCCCCATCAGTTTCCAGCCAAAGCTCGTTTTGATCCTGATCATAGGCGATGCGGTTGATATTATTCGATGGAAGTCCATCGGATGTAGTGAGAGGGTCCCTCCATCGCTCTGAATAGCGGTCGAATCTTAAGATTCCAGCTTCCCTGGTAGCAAAATAGACAGCAGAATTATCGAAGGCAATTGAGGTAATTATTTTGGCGGCTCCGAAGCTCACCCAATCACCCTCACCATACCCACTTCTGGCCGCAAGCAAGGTTTCATCACAAATAATCAAAAGCGATGCGGATACAAGAATTCGAATTAAAATAGACCTCAAAGTGGGCAACTATTAATCCTTCTGGGTCTAAACAGCAGATATCATAAGATAGTTCAAGAAAGACTCTAACTCCAATTGATGATTACGCTTTCGACATCTTCCAGTTCTCAAGACTCAGAGGTGAGTGATTTTATATCAACTTATGGCACCGAATCCCGTCTCCAGGTCAGCAATTAGGTCACCCACATCTTCGATACCAACCGATAATCTGACAAACCCATCAGTAATGCCAAGCCTCGCGCGAGTTTCCGCGGGGACCGACGAATGAGTCATAATCGCGGGATGCTCCGCCAGCGATTCAACGCCTCCCAGCGATTCCGCTAATTTGAAAATCCTCAATGCAGCAAGAAAAGCCCTGGCGTTCTGGAGGGCGCCAACATCGAGTGAGATTATCGCTCCGTAACCGGTAGATTGCTTTTTCTGAATGGAATAACCCGGACAAGTGGGATCTCCGGGATAGAAGATTCTCCTAACCGCCGGTTGCCTCTTGATGTACTCATAAATTTTCCGGGCGTTTGATTCGTGACGCTCCATCCGCAGGTGCAAGGTCTTTATACCTCTCAATGTCAAGAAGCAATCCATCGGACCGGGCACGGCTCCGGCGGCATTCTGAATGAAGTATAATCTTTCCGCAGTAGCGGCGTCATTGGTTATCACAACTCCGCCCAGTGAATCTGAATGACCCGCAATATATTTGGTAGTTGAATGAACCACGATATCGGCGCCCAGCGCCAACGGACTTTGGAAATAGGGGGTCATAAATGTATTGTCAACTGCCAAGAAGGCATTACTGGCTTTTGCTATCTTAGCCACGCCGGCAATATCGGTGATTTTCAGGGTCGGGTTGGTCGGACTCTCTACCCAAATCATCCGGGTCTTGACAGTGACCGCTTGTTCAATATCAGCAAGTTCCGACGCATCAACGAAGCTGAAATTGAGGTTAAAATTCTTATAGATTTTATCGAACAACCTGAAAGTCCCCCCATAAATATCATCAGAGCATATTATGTGATCCCCGCTCTTCAAGAGCTTAATTAGCGATGAAATGGCGGCCATGCCTGAGGAGAAAGCAATTGCAAACCGGCCTAATTCCAGCGAGGCGACAGATTTTTCCAGCGCGGCTCTGGTTGGATTGCCGGTCCGGGCGTATTCGTAACCTTTATGTTCCCCAGGCGCAGATTGAACATATGTTGAGGTTTGGTAGATGGGAGGCATGATAGCGCCGGTCGAGGGATCAGGTTCCTGTCCTCCATGGATGGCGCGGGTTCCAAACCCCATATCATCATAATCTTTCAACTTTTACCCCCGGCAAGAAATGAAATTAAATCAATCTTGGTCAAAACGGCAACGAGCTTCTGATCTTCCATTACCAGTACTGCCTCTCCGGTTTCGGTGAATGCTTTGGCAAGATTGAAGACGGGGGCATTGGGAGCGATTTTGGACAAGTGCTTCTCGGCAACATTTCTGATAGGATCGTTAGGTCCGATTGATTCCATCGCCAGTGCCCTGAGCAAATCAGTTTCATAAACCATTCCGACAATCTCGGTATTTTCACAAACCGGAAGCTGGGAGATATCATATTTTTTCATTAGATGAATTGCTTCCTTCACTGGGCTTTCCACTTTGATTGTCACCGGTTCCAGCCGTCGGCCTTTGAGGATGTCCGAGACCAACCCGCCGATGGACTCATAGGGCGCAAAACCATTATCAACCATCCAACCATCATTAAAACATTTGGATAAGTAGCGGGTTCCGGAGTCGGGCAGAATTGCCACGACGACCTCATCTGGATTGGCCTGCCTGGCGACTTTGAGAGCGGCATGCACGACACCCCCGGATGACCCCCCTGCAAAAACACCTTCCTTCCGGGCAAGTTCGCGCGCGGTCAAGAAACAATCCCTATCGCTCACCTGAATTATATCATCTACAACAGAGAAATCCATCGCTCCGGTGAGCATATCCTCCCCGATTCCTTCCACTTTATAGACATGAGGCTCGACCAGCTTGCCCGTCTTAAAGTAATCATAGAAAACAGACCCAATCGGATCCACCCCCACATTCTTAATCTTAGGCAACTTCTCCTTCAAATATTTTCCCACTCCGGACATAGTTCCACCTGTCCCGATACCGGCAACAAAATAGTCTATTTTCCCGTCTGCTTGCTCATAAATTTCGGGGCCGGTAGAATAATAATGCGCCTCAATATTATCGGGATTATGGTATTGATTGAGATAAAATGAATTGGGGGTCTCACCAGCAATTCTTTTGGCCGTTTCATAGTAGCTTCTGGGCGAATTTGCCGGGACATCGGTGGGCGTAATCACAACCCGAGCGCCAAAAGCCTTGAGGAGATCAATCTTCTCTGCCGACATCTTATCCGGCATAGTAAAGATTGCTTTATATCCCTTGACGGCCGCAATCATCGCCACTCCGGCACCGGTGTTGCCGGAAGTATTTTCTACGATGGTCCCACCCGGAACAAGCAGACCATCTCTTTCGGCCTTTTCAATTATATACAGTGCCATTCTATCTTTTATTGATCCGGCAGGATTGAGATACTCCGGCTTTAATAATATTGAAGCCCCTGAAGCAGGGGACATCTTATTCAGCTTAATCATTGGAGTATTGCCAATTGCTTCCAAAATATTCTTGAGGTAATGCATAAAATTATTTTCCTTTAAACTTCATCTTGCCGCAAAAAATTAGTTCTCGAGACTTAACCATCGCCATTACATTTACAGGATACGGGACACCGATGGTTCCGAATGCTCCCGGATTTTGGAATATCATAGATTTTGATGCCTTTTGCCACAATTATTTATTTCAAATAGCCTCATCTCTATGAAATTGGGCAACACTATCGACCATAGTATATATAAGCTCTATCTAATGCGGTAATAATGGTCGATAGATAACTGTCCATCATCTGCCACCTTCGCTTAGCAAGAAAACCATTTTACCAAAGTAGTTAGTCTTATTGGTTATTGGCGCCTCTTCTGAATCCAATCGCTTGATTGAAGTTCCTTGTAACGCAATTCGGCATAATCATTGAGGACGATTATGGATATTCGCCTATTTCTGGGGTCAAGTGGGTTTTCAGAAATTCTTGGCCGCTTATCAGCATAGCCTCTCACCGCTTCTATCCGACCCCTTGCTAATCCCGTATCCTCCATTAGCTTGCGGGCGCCATTGGCGCGGTCGGTGGAAAGCTCCCAATTGGAATATGTGTTTTCCAAAACATAGGCTCTGCTGTCAGTGTGACCCTCAAGCACAACATTGTTATCAAGCTTAACCAACTCCTTGGTTATGGCAGTCAGGATCGCTTTGCCCTCATTATTCAAATTCATACTGCCGAGATCATAAAAGGTCGAGCCTGATTTATTGGAAGACTCAATCAATTGGATTCTCAATCCTTCCGCAGTCATCTCTATTTCGATATTCTCCTTGAGCATTTTGAATTCAGGCAACTGTTCCAATTTCGCCATTATTTCGTTACGAGCTTTCTCCAGCTTGTTTTTGGCCGCCGCCTCCTCCTTCAGTCTTTCGCTTTCAGACAGTTTCTTTTTGTCAATGACTGAGGGCCCAGCGCCCTTAAGAACCGCGGAATTTTTGTTTTTCTTGAAGCCCACAGGATCATTAAAATATCCAGCCACGCTTTGCTTGACCTGCTCACTTTGCCCGACTATCCACATAACCAAAAAAAAAGCCATCATAGCAGTAACAAAGTCGGCATAGGCGACCTTCCAGGCTCCGCCATGATGGCCGTCATGTTTCCCTTTTTTCTTGACTATTACGGGAGCAAGTTGCTTGGCCTTCTCTTTAGGCATTCACGGCCTCCTTGGCCTTAGCCGTCCCTCCCCGAGTAGCCTGGCGGCAAGCTGTTTCTAATTCAAGGAACGAAGGGCGAAGCTCATTATAGACGGAACGTCGTCCCAATTCCACTGCAATTGAGGGAGCCATTCCTTTGAAAAAGCCAATCAGCGCCTGCTTCATACAGATGAAGTATCGAGCCTTACCCATATTCGCTTGCTCCAGATTCGTAGCCAAAGGCTGAACCGCGCCGTACGAAAGCAAAATACCCAGAAATGTGCCTACCAATGCCGCGCCTACTTTTTCTCCGATCTCCTCCGGTGGGCCCCCAATAGCCCCCATAGTGATTACCACACCCAAAACCGCCGCCACAATACCAAATCCGGGAAGAGAATCGCCGACTTTAGATAAGATCTTGGGGGGTTCACTAACTTCTTCGTGATGGGTCTCTAAGTCCTCGTCAATCAATGCCTCCAAATCCGATGCCGACATTCCACCCGAGATTATCAAACGCATTGTGTCCGCAAAGAAATTCACCGCCTGGGGATTGGCCAAAAATTCGGGGTATTTAGTAATTATACTGCTTTCATTAGGATTTTCCACGTGAGATTCAAGGGCGATAATGCCCTCTCGCCGGGCGATATCGAAAACCTCATATAGCATTATTAGTAAATTTCTGTAACTGTCACTCGTGTATCCTTTCCCCATAATCCCGAGAAGTTGATTGATCATTTCTTTCAAAATTTTGGGAGACACACTGACCAGCAACATTCCCCCGGCACACCCGCCTATTATCAAAAGCTCAGCGGGCTGGAATAGGACCATTAAATGCCCGCCTTCAAAAATGAATCCTAATATAACCGCTACGAAAACAATGACTAACCCAATGATAGCTATCACATAACCTCCCTGTTGGCTCTGATGCCCCCAAATCAAGCTTGCTTATATTCATTTCGTCATAATCTCGCCAGAATTGACACTTTTTAAGCGATTGACCGAGAATAAATAGGATTAGGAATAACTCATAATGAGCTTGACGAAGTCGAAATGGAATTTTATAATGCCTTACGAAATAAATCGGATATAAGCGAATTTCTGATATTCAAAATGTAAGAGCTGTAAGCAACCCGGAAAGAATCGAACCAAACAGATGCAGAGAGGATAGATGAGAATATTATTGGTCTTAAGTCACAAACCCTATGATGGCACTGATGTTATCTGGAATGGCCTTCGCCTTGCTGGGACATTGACCGCCGCCGGAGATGAAGCTTTTATTTTCATAATGAATGATGCCGTTGATATTGTTCGGGAAAGCGTCAAACACCCCGATGGATATTTCGATCTCAAGCAAATGACGAAGGATTTGATAGCGGACGATATTGGGGTTCGCGCCTGTGGAACTTGTTTGAAGCGCACCGGCTCCAGACCGGGTGAAATGGCTTATGCCGGAGTAATAGTCTCTGATCTGAACGATCTCGCCAATTGGGTGCATAACAGCGATCGGATTCTGATATTTTAGCGGATGAGGTGCAACCTAAAATATCGATTTTCTCTGTTTCAATCGCCTGCGCCCGCCGCCGAATTCCCTGCCACCCAACCGGTAGAAAAAGCGGCCTGAAGATTATATCCGCCGCTATCACCATCTAAATCCAGAACCTCGCCGGCGAAATAGAGTTTTTTCACCAATCGTGATTCCATTGTGCGCGGATTAATTTCCCGAATATCCACGCCGCCGGCAGTGATAATCGCTTCTGTAAATGGCCGGAATCCGGTCACGTCAAGGCGGAAATCTTTCAAAAGCGTTATTAACCGCTGGCGTTCCGAAGCTGTAAGTTGCGATCCAATTTTAGTAGGAGATATCGCCCCCAACTCCATACATATAGAGATTAATTTTCTCGGAAGCAATTCGATCAGGAGCGAGTTTAATCCCTGTTTGCCATGAGCCCGGATTTGCCGGATAATGTAATCATCTAAATCACTATCATTAAGTGACGGAGCTAAATCAATTGAGAGATGGACCTTGTGTCCCATCTTCAATGAATCCACGACTCGCTTGCTTAGGGAAAGGATAAGCGGTCCGGAGAGCCCAAAGTGGGTAAATACTATTTCGCCGCAGTGGCGCGCCCGGTCAACTTGCATCTCGCCATCAAGCACTAATCGGATGGCAACTTCCTTAAGGCTCAAACCCTGTAGCCTTGAAGCAATGTTTCCTTGCGTTTCAACCGGAACGAGCGCTGGCCTAATGGGCACTATATGGTGTCCCGCTTTCTGGGCAAGTCGATATCCATCGCCGGTCGATCCGGTTGAGGGATAAGACGCTCCTCCGGTGGCGATAATTACCGCATCGGCAATATGCATCTGGCTACCGAAGGCGACCCTCTTAGAACCTTCATTTTTTCTCTGAGATTCAGCCGAAACCTCTACCCCCGCTATTCGCCCCTTTTCGATAAGTAATTGCTTGACTGGCAACAAGTTTCTTACGACCACTCCGCATTTATTTACCCATCCTACCAGGGCATTGACGATGTCGCTTGCCCTTTCGCTTTCAGGAAATACTCGTCGATCCGTTTCGGTTCTGACCTTTACTCCTAATCGGGCAACGAATTTGATTAAATCGGGCGCGAAAAATTGTGAAAATGCCTGTCGCAAAAATTGGCCATTCGAACCGAATTTTTCAATAAATTCATCCAAGGGAGAATCGTTAGTAAGATTACAACGGCTATGACCAGTTATCAGTAATTTGCGTCCTGGGAAATTCATCTTTTCCAGGAGGATCGTCGAGGCTCCATTTTCAGCCGCTCTGCCAGCGGCCATCAATCCCGCTGGGCCCCCTCCAACTACAATAATTCGGCGTTTGCCCATATTCTATGATTCTAAAACCGATGCCAAGCTTATTCGCACGGGAATTCTCCAAGGAAAAGTATGGAGATAAGGTTAAAATATATTATGGAAGACATAGGGGCAGTCCCGATGGGAGTGTTGAAAAACCTTATTTGGTAAAGAAAAATTGCGTAACGGTCATTCCCGCGAAAGTGGAAACCCATATTAATCAAAGAGATAGATTCTTGCTTCCGCGGGAATGACATATGGAGGAAGTCAAGAAACCACATTTTCAACAAGCTCCGATGTCAGCTTCCCTTGCCAAGATTGCGGGTTTCGACTCAGCGCCCAGCTTCAGGGTCTATCCGGCGTTATACAACGAGCCAAACTTGGCTCGTAAATATTCCATCAAGGGGATGTGAGATAATGGTTTGCCGGTTACAACCTCCACCAGTTTCCCCGCCCGGTATTTCTGGCCATGAGCATGAATATTTTTTCTAAGCCACTCGCGCAAATCACCAAATTGGCCCAGGGAGAATTGATCTTCCAGGTCGCTGATATCCTTGCGGGCTTTAGCGAAAAATTGCGCCGCATATAGATTGCCAAGGGCATAGGTGGGAAAATAACCGATGTATCCATTACTCCAATGGACATCTTGAAGACATCCCTGGGCGTCATTGGCTGGAGTGATCCCGAGATAATGTTTGTATCTTTCATTCCAAGTCGATGGGATATCAGCGACTTTCAAGTCACCCTTGAAGAAAGCATGCTCAATCTCGAAGCGGACCAATATGTGTAGATTATACGTAACCTCATCCGCTTCGACACGGATAAAAGAAGGTTCCACAGCATTTACCGCGAAATAGAAATCGTCGAGACTAACATCCTGCAAAGCCTCAGTAAATATCCTTTGAGCTATCGGGTGGAAATAGATCCAGAATGAGCGACTTCGCCCCACCAGGTTCTCCCACATACGGGATTGAGATTCATGAATCCCCAGCGAAATTGATTCTCCCCTCGGAGTGCCCCAATGATTTCGATCAAGGCCCTGATCGTAGATACCATGGCCGGATTCGTGCAAAATCCCAAAGAAGGCATCATTGAAATGTTTGGGATTATACCTAGTGGTAATGCGGGTATCACCCGGGCCTAATCCGGTGCAGAATGGATGAGTCGTAACATCCAGACGACCGGAATTGAAATCAAAACCGATTGCCGCAGCGGCCATTTTCCCGAAAATCTCTTGCTTTTCAACAGGATAATCTCGGGATACTATTGAGATATCAGGATGTTTTCCCGAACCGAGTATTTTCTCAACAAACGCCACCAGATCCTTTCGGAAACTTCCTAAGACCTTGCCGATTGCCTCAACAGTTGCGCCAGGCTCGTAATCATCGAGCAATGCATCATAAGGTTCCTTGGGATAACCGACGCATTCGGCATATTGATGCTTAAGGTCGATGACTTTTTCCAACCATGGCTGAAATGATGCAAAATCAGATTTTTCCCGGGCTTCGACCCAGACGGAATCAGCCAGTGTCGTTACCTTTGAGATTTCTATCACCAAGCTGTTGGGGACCTTCTTGGCTTTGTCATATTGCCGCTTTAATTCCCGTATATTAGTAGCCTCATCCGAGTAATCATCTTGGGCATACTTGCCTGATACCAGGGCATCAAGTAATTCGCCGATTTGGGGGTCAGTGAATTTCCGATGCCCCATTCCTGCTAATAAAGAGACTTGCCCCGACCTCTGTTCGGCGCCATTGGGAGGCATATACGTTTTCTGATCCCAGTCCAGCACTGAAAGGCAAGAATAGATCAAGCTTATCTCTTTCGCCCGACTTATAAGCTCTTCATAGACTCCGTCCAAAGAACCCGACATATTTACTCCTAAAAATGATCAAATGTCACTGATGATTCAATTTAATGCTTAAATCAGTCAACAATAACATAATCCCTATAGCAAGTCAACTTGATAATGATTATATGTTTACCTGATTCTAATAATGACAATTATTGAGACTTCCATTAATTCCGAATCTTAGCCTCTAAAGATTCTATCCAAACACTGAATTATTCTTGACAAAGAGAAGTATAATTATATCTTATGCCTGATTACAATTCCCCTTGATCAGGCAATCCAACTAAGGCTTGGCCTAACCGGATGCCATTTACCCGCAAGACGATTTTCTTCAATGCTGGGTTCAAGGGGTGACCGCCCGAATATGGAATATTCATTAAGACCGGGCAAATTGCCGGTATGAATAAATTAATATCGCTGATGAAATTAGGTTTTTGGAGAGATTGCTTGACAATTTCCGATTTTAACTTATCTTGCCTATGAGGGGAATTTAGTAGTGATGGTGTTATTAATGAACGAAGTTTCCCTCAAGTCAAAATCCCATCTTGAATTCTTGGCTCATTTAGCCCGGTTGTGTTCGGAATATCCTGCCAGTATAACCAGTGGGGATATAGCTCCGCTTATTGCCGAGCAATTGCCCAATTGTACTGTGGGCCTTTTATTCAGATGGTCGGCTAACGCCGAACCAGCTCATTCGATAGCTGGGGATGAAGAGTACCAGGAGATAACTGAGAGGATCATATCCGAGTACTGCAAATCATCCGGAACTATTGCGGGCAAAGATTATCAGCTTGAAATCAACAACGCGGAATTTACCATCTCCGGTCCTAAGAATGTAAGAGTGCTCTGCCGCGGATTGCTTTCGGGCGGGCAGAGCTACGGGATGTTGATAATTGTGTCAAGCACGCACCGGAAACTATCGGAGGCTGAGATTGATATTATCGGCATCTGCTCAAGCCTAAGCGCTTCTATGGCCGCCCGCGAATATGCTCCAAGCAAACCTGATTACACCTCTTCGATGAGAATAAGCCAAAGCCCGCGCCAAACACTAATCGACCTGAGAAATGAAATCTGCAAACTAATGCAACCCTCAGCAGTTGCCCTCTGCTATTTGATTCCGGGCGAGAAAGATGGCGAGTTATTCTTTGTAGATGATGACAAATCAAATTCAAAGTCAGAATTCGGAGGCGATTTCTCAATTCCGAGGATTCAATTTGACACGAGAGCAATATACACTCATGGCAGCAGATCTCTGGTGGGTTCTGAATTGCCTCAGGCACTGGTCACAGAATTGGCCAAATATGACGCCCGGGAATTGCTTTTCTACCCTCTTAGAGGCAAAAAGGAGTTTTACGGCTCTTGCATCATAGGGTTTCCGAGAAAGCCGGATGGCGGGATTGAAAGGCAGATTGCGGAAATTATGAGATCATTTCAAGCCAGGTTTTCAGCTTCGGCAGCTTTACATCTCCTGATTGTAAGCTATAAAGGGCTTATCGATACCGAAAAAATTGAGATTATCAAACTGACTGCCGCCACGGTCAATCACCATATTAACAATCAGCTCTCCGTCATCCTGGGGGCGGCACAGCTCTTATTGCTCAAGGATAAAGATGATCTCCCGGTGGATATTCGCAGAAAAGTTGAAATGATCGAAAATAACGCCCTTCGCATCAAGGATTTGATCTCATCACTCCGCAATATCAAGGATATAAACATTGTGGAATATATGGCCGGGGACAAATATCTCGAAATACAATGATCTGATGAATTTAACAGAGCCCATTTGTAAATCACCAAACATTCCTCCAACCCCCCCGCTAAATCCTCTCAACATCCCAATCGCCCTGTTTCTCGACTAATCTAAACTCAACTTTGCATTTTTCGCATTGCGCCATTGCACCTTCCTTCGGAGATGAACCAAAATCCAATTCCCAGCCACATACCGGGCAAATTATCACTACCGGGAAATTGCCATTCTCTATCTGTTCTATCATCTCCCGAAATATTTTAGCATGGCCGCCCTCGGACTTCACCAGTCGCAGAAAATCTTCTTTTGATCGGGGATCTTCCGCTTCCCGGGCAAATCCTGCATAAGATTTATTGGCAAACCTCTCAAATTCCAGATTAAGATAAAGAAAAAATAAGATGGTTTGAAATCCTTTGACCTTTGGTTCAAATTCAGGCAACAGATGTTTTTGAGCGATATCGATATGATCCGATTCGTTGCGCATAATCCCATCTATTATGGCAACTATTCGCGGATTATTGAAAATAGCAGTCTGCATTTTATAACGATAGGTGGCGCTCCATTCCAGACTGAGAGTTTCAGTCCAATTCTTGCGATTTATATCTGCAAGTTTCATTTTCACCTCCATCTAAATGATAGGATTAATTTCTTTCACACGGACTTAAAATCATCAGGGTAACTGGCGCTTTTTTCGGACCGCCCACTCGATAGCCAGCAATATCAAGACAATCGCCAGCGCTGCGGGAAGAGAATAAATATTTAGTGCGGCCTTCTCGACTATTGATCCTTTACGCAACGGGAAGGGGCCCCTCGGGTTTTTCTCGACATCAAAATAAACACCTCCGGTATTAGAAGTAATCTCCCTCAATAATTTCCGGTTCGCAGTCAGACTTCGATATTCCTCACTGAATTCATCCACATCGAAGCTCCCGCCCAATGTTTTGATAGTATCTCCAGAAACAGTGACGTAAGCCTGATAAATATATTCTCCTGAAAAGAGCCTTCCCGGACCCCCCTCATAATTTCCATCTTTAGTATTCTGAAGCTCGAATACGATCTCATTTCCGTATTTTCCCGCCAATTTCACAACAACGCCAGCCTCATTTATCGGACGATAATTATCATCAAGTATCCGCCCCTTAAAACGCACTCTGTCTCCGGAGTTATATATAGGTTTATCGGTGCTGACCTCAATTGGTCGAATCTGCCCGCCAACGGTTAGCCAGGTCACTATGTTTTCAATAATAAATTTGTAGCGGCTATCAGGTTTATCTGCACGATTCATATAGAAATCCCATCGCCATATCGGCCCGCCGTTCAAAATAACCACCCTGTTTCCATTCATTGCCCTTTTCAGTAAAAGAGGCTCTTCCGTCCCATCACCCGCCCGGGAGTTCATCACCACCTCCCAATCCGATTCGGGGTGCAACCCGACAAACCGGAACAAAATCGGCGGCAAATTTGAAAAATCCGAAGCCGAATTCTCTAAGAGAGGTCTCAATAAGGGATCAGGAATGGTTTTATTATGCACTTGGGGACTGAATTCGCCCTTGACAGATACGAGGTCATTTCCACCACTTGATAAGCCAATACCCTTCAGGATGGCACCAAAACCACTTTTTGCGGAGGCGGTCGAAAGTCCCATCATAACATTCAATTTGCCAGCGCCGATCAAATTGCTTATCACTGACCCATACCGGCTATATGTCTCATTGCCGCATCCAACCAGAAAAATGCAATCGTACTCATTGAAACCTTCATCGGCGGGAAGCAATATTTTTTTTGACCCCTTCCCCGGCAGATAAGACGAAATGCTATACTTATTATTTGAAGACAATATTCTCTTCATAAAAGAAAACTCCCAGTTGGGCGTTTCACCGATAAGAAATATTTTCAGTTTATCCTTCAAAATTTGCACCGAGGCCGCTTTGGAGTTGTTGTTTGTAAGATGCTCCGGAAAATTGCTCCTTAAATCGAATCTGTAATTGAATCGTCCAATGGAATCCGCCGGAATGGAAATCCTTACATCTTTGGCGGCGCCCCCTCTTGGCAGGAGTACTGTCTGGGACCGTAGTCTCTTCTTGCCCGAATATGTTTCCAATTCAGCTTGAATATCATTTTGCATATCGGATTTTAGAGTGAGGTCGAAATCGATTTGCTCCCCGCGATATACTACTTCCGGAGCCTTGACGTCTTCGATGGAGATGTCAGGCATCGGAATCGTATCTCCCAGGGCAATAGCGGAAATGGGAATCCCGGCTCGCATCGCTTCATAAGACGGATCAGATCCATAATTCGATATGCCGTCGCTCACGACAAGCATGCCTCCGATATCGAATGAATTCTGCAGGGTCGCTATTTCTCGAATTGCGTCGCCAAGCGCGGTAAGATTACTGTCGGGGGGAGGAACGGCCATTGATGGAAGCCGAGTGATCGAATCCGAAAATGAGAAAGCGATCAAATTGCCTGCCGAGACACCTGATTCAAATTCATTGAAAATACTCTGCAATTGGCGCGAACGGCTCACACCGTCATCACTGAAGCCCATGCTCCCGGAATTGTCTATCAAAACAGCCAGCTTCTGACCGGTGACTCTTTCATTCGTGACCACCAGAGTTGGCAGACAGAGGAACAAAACGATAAGAATGATTGAAAGCGTTCTGAATACAAACAAGAATAACTTGAGACTAGAGGGCAGTTCTGGGACAGTCTTCCTATAATAAGCTCCAACCATTACGATAAGCGCAATACCAATTAATAGGAAATATGGATAAGAACCATTTCCAAATTCAAGAGACCAATCTTGCATAATTTCTTATAGCGCCAGGGTGGCTACAGGTTCCGAAATGAGGACAATAGAACCGAAGGTTGGTCCTTAGACTCAAGCGGATGCCGCCGCGAGAATATTATCTGGAGGATCGTTTGTGAAAATGCGAGAGGCAATAGGTTTTATCGCTCCCGCAGAACGGTGAATTCCGCTAATTTGATAAGAGCCGATTTATATATCGAGTCTTCTATTTTGGTAAGGGATTCCAAGGCGCGATCCCGATATGCGGTCGCACGTTGTTTTGAATACTCGATTCCACCGGATTCGTGGACGAAGTCGCGAACAAGGGGAAATTGCTCCTCGTGGAAGCCATTCGCTAATATTTCTTTGATTGTCTTTGCGGCATCGGGCGAGGAATTTCCCAGAGAATAAATTAAAGGAAGCGTGAACCACCCCTCCTTAAGATCGCTCCCAACTCCCTTGCCCAGCTTCCGCTCATCTCCCACAAAATCGAGAAGGTCATCAGCGATTTGAAACGCAATCCCCAGATTCTCGCCATAATTATAAAGCGATTTCCTATTTTCGCCATTAGTGCCTGCAATCATAGCACCGCATTGCCCTGCACAGGAGAACAAAGACGCGGTCTTATTAGATATGATCGATAGATAGGCCTCTTCGGTCAATGACATATTATGTAATTCCTGCACCTGCCCCAGCTCCCCTATGCTCACTCGCTCCGTTGCGGATGAGACAGCGTCCAACAAATCTTGCCTTCCGGCATAAACCAGGATTTTGAACGCTTTTGCGAAAAAATAGTCTCCCATCAACACCGCCACCAGATTGCTCCAATGATAGTTCACTGTTTCTTTACCTCTGCGGTATCTCGATTGGTCGATGACGTCATCGTGAAGCAGGGTAGCGTTATGAATCATTTCCAGGGCGATGGCCGGAGCCACCATTTTATCATCCTGGCAACCAAAAGCCGCAGATGATAGAAAAAGTGTGGCGGGGCGGAGACGCTTGCCGGTGGAAGACAGCAAATGCGAAGTTGCCTGATATATCAGGTCGTTCTCAGCTTCCAGGAAGGCCGATAGACGCTTTTCATAAGCATCCAATATGACAGATATGGGATTAGTAATTTCCTCAATTGAAATCATACTGCTAATTATCAAACTATTTTCCCTAAAATTTCTATTATAAATAGGTTGCAATAAAATGTCAATTAAATTTAGAATCACCTCACAAACAATATCATTAGATGCTTAGCATTCCCAAAATCAATCATTCCCAACCTAAATGTATTCTCCTGTTGCGTTTACGCAATTTATTCTGCAAGACATAATTATCGCCTATACTACCCACGGGCATCCCCCCTATTTTCGCGTGGTTTGAAGCCGATAATAATTAATACATTCAGGAGGCGAAATGTTGCTAAGTGATTATCTAATTTCTTCAGCCCATAATCATCCCTTCAAGGATGCCATCATCACGGATTGTGAACGGATAAATTACTTCAACCTGCTCTTATCGGTCGGAAAATTCGCATCTGCAATCAAGAAGGCGGGTTTAAGCCCCGGTGACCGTGTAATAATCTATATCGAAAATTCCATTGGATATGTTATTTCATATTTCGGCGTTTTGATGGCCGGAGGGGTTGTTGTCAGCCAATCGACCGCTGACAAGGAACGTCATCTCAAAAATATCATCAACCACTGCGAAGCTATCGGAATAATGACTTCGGGCAAAAATTATCATACTGCGCAAAATGCCGCTTCAGAATGCCCATCGGTGCGATTTATTTTCAATGACGGAATGCTGGGACAAAAGAACGTAGCATCCGGAACGGAAAACCGAACATTTATGGACATATTTTTCAATGAGACGGCTGACTTTTCTACTCTGTCACGGCAGGCGGAGGATTTGGCGCAGATAATCTATACTTCCGGTACAACCGGCAATCCCAAGGGTGTGATGCTTTCCCACAAGAATCTGTGCGCCAATACCTCATCGATAATCGAATATCTTGGCTTGACCGCGGAGGAGCGGGTGATGTCTGTTTTGCCGTTCTACTATTCTTATGGCAATAGCCTTCTCCTGACTCATATCGCCTGCGGAGGCAGTATCGTTATAGATAATCGATTCGCGTATCCACAGAAAGTCTTGTCGCGAATGGTTGGAGAACTTGTTACCGGCTTTGCCGGGGTCCCCTCGACTTTCGCCATCCTCGCTCATAAGGCGGGACTAAAGAATTTCAATCTCGACTCATTGCGCTATATTACGCAGGCCGGAGGGCCTATGTCCCCCGCCCTTGCCAGTGAGCTTCGGGGAGCTTTGCCCAATACTAAGATATTCATTATGTATGGACAAACTGAAGCCTCAGCCAGGTTATCATACCTTGAACCGGAAAAACTATCTGAGAAATTGGGCTCAATCGGCAAGGCGATTCCCGGCGTGACATTGAAAGTTAAGAACGAATATGGCCAGGAAGTCAAACCCGGGGAGACCGGGGAAATCGTCGCTACCGGCGATAATATTATGATGGGATACTGGCGCAATGACGAAGATACCCGCAGGGTGCTAAAGGAAGATGGGTTGCATACCGGCGACCTTGCGACCATAGATGATGACGGATATTTATTTATCGTTTCGCGCAAATCAGATATGATAAAATCCGGCGCGCATCGGGTTAGCCCCAAGGAGATCGAGGAACTTATTATGGAAGATGAACGGGTTCACGAAGTCGCGGTGATTGGCGAACCGGATGAAATCCTCGGCGAAAGCATCGTGGCGATGGTTGTGCCGCGCCCGGACGCTGAACTGACTGCCAAAGACATATTAGCGAGATGCCGCAAGCATCTTCCATCCTATAAAGTGCCTCGCAGAATTGAGTTCCGGGATTCGTTGGTCAAAACCTCATCGGGCAAAATCAAAAAGGTCGATTTAAAACGGGAGCTTACCGGCACCCATTAGGAGGGCCACGCTCGGTCGTGGCCATTAGGGGAATGGGACGCGATGAAACGCGTCCCTCCAACTCCCTCACCCGGCTGCCCGAATAGCCATAATTCTCAAGGGTGGCATGCTCATGCGGAAGGGCGGAAAGGTGGATGGGGCATGAGCATGTTATTTCTGCTCAAAGCAACACACCCTGGGAGCACGAACATGCTCATCAAACAAACGCGCCTCGCGCTTGTGTTGATGGCCATGCCACACGTATCTCCAACATAATACCGGTAGCCGAGGCCTTGCGCCTCGGACGAGTAGGGCGGCAGCTCCGTATGCCGCCAATCAAAATTGAAAAGGGTGGGCACAGAGGCCCACCCCTACAGGGAATCAACAAGCGACTATCAAAGAAGAGATAAACCGCGAACGAAAAATTATTTTAGCAACGTCATCCGCTTGGTAAACGTCTTCCCTCCCGCCGTTAATTTGTAGAAATAGATTCCCGAAGAATAGTTCGCCCCATCCCACGTGACCGAGTGTTGCCCCGCTTCAGCACGACCATCGACCAGCGTGGTTACCTTCTGACCAAGCAGATTGTAAACCTCAACGCTCACCTGGCTTGCCTCCGGCAATTCGTAGGTGATGCTGGTGGTGGCGTTGAATGGATTGGGATAACTGCCGGTGAGGGCATACTCGCTTGGAATAGTATATGGAACGTCCCATCCGCCTTCCAATGTCCACTCCGAAGCGCCGCCTTCAATGCGAACTCCAGTGACTGTGAATGGAAATGAGAACGAATCGCATTTGCTAACATTATAATCGCCACAGTATGAGACATACATATATTCACCCGGAGGAGCAAAGTAAGGCACATATTGATTCAAATGAGCGCTTAATGATTGGCCGGGATTAAGCGGGATATTCGAGAAAGACCAAAGCTGGAAGAAAACGGTGACAACCTTTACACCGACCCAAACATCAGTAACGATCGGATCCAGTGTCGGATTGCTGATCGTGCCAGTTATGCCAAAGGTGCCTCCACGCGGAACGAAAATGGGAGAGTTATCTGGAGTCATACTAACATCGCAGCAAGGTGTCGGGGTTAGGTTGATCAAAAGCGAAATGCTGTCAGAACCATGATCTGCTACCACCAAATCATTGACCCTATCTGAATCAAGATCAATGGAAAATACTGAAACAGACCCGATTCCGCACGGATAGTTATCTGCTGGCCCGAAGGTGCCATCGCCATTATTTAGAAGAACCGAGACATTGTTAGACCCATAGTTTGCTACCGTCAGGTCGAAATCTCCATCGATGTCAAGATCGGTGCAGAAAAGCGAATTGGGCCACTGCCCCACGCCGTAAATAACTGCCACTTGGAACGTGCCATCGCCATTGTTTTTAAGAATTGAGACATTGTTAGAATACCAGTTTGCCACCGCCAGGTCGTAATCGCCATCCCCATCCAGCTCGGCGGAAAAAACTGAGAAGGGTGAATCACCCACGCCGTAATTAACTGGCGGGCCAAAAAGCGGATCGGAATAGGACACGTTTGTCGCCAAGCAGACCATCATCAAGGCACAGAGCAATGCGATTGTTGTTCTCATACAAACCTCCATTAAGATTTTTGCGAGTTCCACGAAACTGTAAATGATACCAATTATCTTCGAAAACGATAATATTTTCCCATAGAAGTTCGATATTAAATATACAGAGATGCTATTCCTTGGATTAGCCAAATTAGTTATTCATAAGGTTGGGTACGAGAACAATTCAATTAAGTGGAAATCACTGCGCCCGCTATGATTAAGGCAGTTAATGATAAACTTTCAAGAATGCAATGGTAGTATAATATATTGGCATCCGATAGTCAAGGGATATTTGGGATAGAATCAATATGGATGAGTCCGTATTACCGGATTTGTGCCGAGAGACCATAGAGTGAGACCACTGACTTTAGTCTGGGGAGTCTCACTTAGGAAATAACAGAGGGTTTTAACCCTCTGAGGCTGTTGACAAAATGGTCGGACATTTTATTGAATCTGGCTATTGGAGCCAAGCCGGAATTAAATCACAGCCAAAATCCCCTCTGCAGAGGGGTGGATTCCCAGACAAAGTCGGGGAAGACGGGGTGTGTTTGGCGCCATAAAATAACACACCCCGGCCTTCGGCCGCCCCTCTCAAGAGGGGAATAGGATTGAACAATCTGAGGATTAATCCGCCTTAGGCGGATGAATCTCGTGGTCTCATTATTAAGATCTATTTATGACAAAATTAAACTGCCATTTGGCTTAGGAGATAATATGGATTTCTCAAAAGACTCACTGAAACTCAATTGCGAAAATGAAAACTCCAGGATCGTATCCTTCCTGAAGGAGCAGGTCAATTTCAATTTCAAAAGGGCCGGCGCGGTAGTCGGCATTTCCGGCGGAATCGATTCGAGCGTGGTTGCCGCTTTATGCGCCTCCGCATTTGGCCCGGAGAAAGTGCTGGGCATCTCTATGCCCGAAAAGGAGTCATCACCCGACTCCAGCTCCCTCGCCTCTCAATTAGCCAAAAAGCTCGGCATCAATCATCAGATTGAGAACATCACCCCGATACTGGAAGGGGCGCAAACATATAAACGTCGCGATGACGCCATTCGGGAATTGATTCCACAATATTCTGACGGATGGAAATGCAAGATCGTCCTTCCGCAAAACCTTCTGGAAAAAGGTGGAATGAATTTCTTTTCAGTAGTGGTCGAATCGTCGAAAGGGGAGAGCATCAGTAAACGGCTTCCTCCCAAGAACTATCTGAAAATTGTGGCCGCCTCCAATTTCAAACAGCGAACCCGGATGATGACCCTATATTATTATGCGGAACAGCTCAATTACGCAGTCATCGGCACCGGCAACAAGAACGAGCATGAGCAGGGATTTTTTGTGAAATATGGAGATGGCGGCGCAGATGTCAAACCGATTGCGCATCTCTATAAGACCCAAGTTTTCCAACTCGGCAGATACCTCGGCGTACCGGAGGGAATACTTACAAGAACCCCGACTACCGATACCTATTCAGCCGAAGTTACCCAAGAAGAATTTTTCTTCCGGCTGAATTTTCAGACGATGGATTTGATCTGGTATGCGATGGAGAATCGTATCCCACAAGAGAAGGTTGCGGCGGTGCTGGGACTATCCAGCGACCAGATTGAGCGCGCTCAAAGAGACATTTCGCAGAAATATAGAAATACCGAGTATCTGCGCGCTATTCCGGCAGAGGTATGACAACTGAAATAATGGGGATGGAAAGCCATTCCCATTAGACCCTTCTTATTACCGATGTTGATTGGTCGAATAAATCGGATTCTGCAATATCGCCTTCCGATGTGAATGCTCGCATTGGCCTGAAATAGAATTTCGATTTCCTCCATTATTGCAATATTCAGATATAATTCTTATATTTTCCAACCTTCTACTGTTTCTGCCAAAGGATTTTGATTGATGGAACGGGGATTGCGGTTCGTCTATTTATAAATTTGCGTAATTGCAATAAAATGGGGGCCAAGGAATTTCAGAATAAGGCCAATCGCCAAGGGGTTTTAACTTGACTTCAGGAAAAATTAAGTTAAATTATGGTCGAGAGTTATCGAAAAATGTTTTTCGTCATTGGTAGTAAAATCATATTTCAATCCGTGGAGGGATAATGCGCAATTCAGCATTGATTCTGATTATTTTCGGAGCAATAATTTTCTCATTATTTGCAGCTTTTTCTAATTCAGCTAATGCAAATTCGTTGCAAAACAATGCCATTTCCAGCACGGCCCTGTATGTGCCAAAAGCATCACCGGTTATTGAAACCGGGCTTTTGAATCTGCCATCGGAGCAGAAAGTAAAAATATGGATTTTCTTCACCGATAAGGGAATTTACAACTCTTCCGAATTGAATGGCGCTTTAGATGAGGCAAGAAATATGCTCACCGAAAGGGCTCTTGCCCGCCGAGCCAAAACCCGTGGTGAGAACCGGGTCGATTTCCGTGATATTCCAATAAATGACGAATATGTCCATGAGGTTGTTTCCACAGGAGCAACTGTTATTCATCGTAGCAAATGGTTTAATGGCATCTCGGCATTGGCAACTGCTCCCGAATTTAGGAAAATCGCTTCCCTTCCGTTCGTGCGCCGCATTGAGAAAGTCAAAGCCCTGGGTTCCAGCCTCGATGAAATCCAATTGCAGAGAGGCGGCGGGGATGTTATTGCCAATCCTTTTTACAGTCTCAATTATGGACCTTCCGCATCTCAATTGATGCAAATAAATGTTCCTCCCGCGCACGAATTGGGCTTCGATGGCTCCGGGATAATTGTCTGTATGCTTGACGTGGGTTTCAAGAAGGGCCACCAAGCATTTGCCAGCATCATAGATGACAACCGTCTTCTGGCAGAATGGGATTTTATAAATAATGATGGCAATACCGATCTTGAGGCCGGAGATCCTCCGAGTCAAGCAGACCACGGGACACTAACCTGGTCAACTCTTGGAGGCCAAGCTGATGGCCATCTTTATGGCCCGGCATATAAATCGATGTTCATTCTGGGAAAGACCGAAGATGTATCCTCGGAACGTCATATCGAAGAGGATAATTGGGCGGCAGGGGCCGAATGGGCTGATTCCATAGGCGCGGAGGTCATATCAGCCTCATTGGGTTATCGCTGGTTTGATTCGGGACAAGGAGATTATGATTATTCGGATCTTGACGGTAACACCACTATTGTAACCATTGCGGCTGACCTGGCGGCTTATAACGGCATCGCCGTATGCACAGCAATGGGGAATGACGGCTACTCGGGAGCAGGCTCTCTTATCGCACCGGCAGATGCTGATAGCGTAATCTCATGCGGAGCTACTGACTTTGATGGCAACATCGCGTCATTTTCCTCCCTGGGGCCTACTTATGACGACCGGACAAAGCCAGAGGTAATAGCCCGTGGAGTCGGTACCGATTGCGCCGATCCCGACAATTTAAGCGGCTACACCCAAGCCAGCGGGACATCGCTCTCTACTCCTCTTATCGGGGGCGCGGCGGCAGTGATATTATCGGCTCACCCGAACTGGGATCCGATGCAGGTTCGCGAAGCTTTAATGATGACTGCGGATAAGTCCGACATCCCCGATAATACTTATGGCTGGGGCATGACCAATGCCAGCAAGGCGATATTCTATAATCCTGAGGGATCTATCAATTTTGATTTTGCCCCATTGTATTATGCAATGCCTGCCGCAGTAATTCCCATTTCAGCCACAATAACCTGCTCCCAAGGCATTAATGCGTCGAGCGTCAAATTATATTGGAATGATAACGGTTCGGACAATTACAGCGCCATAACAATGACCAAAAACGGCGACTCGTATGCGTGCACGATTCCGAGCCATACCTTGGACGATACCATCTACTACTACATTTATGCTGAGAGAAGCAATGGGTTGAGCGAAGTATATCCGATAGGCGCCCCGCGTAATCGATTTATCACTCAAGTATCGTTGCCCCAATTTCAGGACAATTTAGAAAATGGGCCATACTGTTGGGCAATTGGCGGCACCAAACCGGATTGGGGAATAAGCGCAACTTACACCAACTCGGGGAATTTGTCGCTGAGTGATAGCCCCCAGGGAAAATACCGCAATAATGCGGACAATTGGATGGTTCTCAAACGGCCGCTTTCTTTTGCTACCGCCGATAATCCGGAATTGTCATTTTATCATCGATATGATCTGCAGAATAACTCCGATTTTGTTTATATCGAAGGATCGACTGACGGCGGTAGCAATTGGACCCAGATAGGGCAACCGATCACCGGCACCCAGAATACTTTCATCCAAGCCTCTTATTTGCTGGATGATTTTTCCGGAAGTAATGAATTCCTTTTACGATTCCGCTTAAGCTCTAATAGCAGTACAGTTCGCGACGGCTGGTTTGTTGACGATATAGCGATCAACTGGAGTGTTACGGGGGTGGAAGGTGAAGATAATCCGGCAGTCCCGGGCATATTCTCACTGGATGGCAATTATCCCAATCCGTTCAATGCCGGCACCATCATCAGCTTCCAGACGCCGAGGATGGGCAATGTTACCTTGGACCTTTTCAATATGGCCGGCCAGAAAATTAGAACTTTACATTCCGGAGATTTGGCTGCAGGCTCTCATCAGATAAGCTGGGACGGCATATCTGATGGCGGGGTTCAGACGTCAAGCGGAGTATATTTTGCAAGGCTAAGATTCATGGAAGAATCGAGGGTTCTCAAAATGACCCTCATTAAATAATACTAATGATCACATAAAATTCGGAGGTGTTATTATGCAAAAACAGGTACTGCTCGCAACAGCAATTATCGTCCTATCCTGGACAATGATGGTCGGGGCAAATGACGCCCCAGTAAGTACCGGAGCATCTCTGGAAGTTAGAGATGATGGAGCAGCCAGGCAGGTTCGATCCCAAACCACGATCTGCAATGGCCGTGATGACAGCTATCAATCGCTCAAAACGCCAACCAAACAAAACACTCGCTTGCTGGGGCAGGTATTA
>Ga0210044_10001482_pt1 | contig 35797 bp, 38 predicted proteins | sample CryGey13umfilter_2_FD_183959 | JGI IMG/M metagenome (GOLD analysis project Ga0210044, IMG submission 183959) | Groundwater microbial communities from aquifer in Utah, USA - Crystal Geyser 4/9/14 3 um filter (SPAdes) (version 2) | ecosystem: Environmental > Aquatic > Deep subsurface >...
TCGACAGGTCCCCGGGTTACCGCCGATCTCGAGGCCCCGCGTCGATCTTGATCTCCGCTTTCGCCAAAGTGAACGGCATTGAGACTAGCGCCGGCGACGGGCGATGACGCAGTTGCGTCCGCGATCCTTGGCCTGGTATAGCACCTCGTCAGCCGCCACCACCATCTGTTCCGCGCTGTTGATGTTGGGGTCGGGCAGCGCCGCGACGCCGACGCTCACCGTGATGTGCAGTGGGGCGCTCGGGGCCGCAAACAGGAACTGCGACACCTCGTGGCGGATACGCTCGCCGAGAATCGAGGCCTTCATCAGATCGGTGTGACGGCAGAGGATGGCAAACTCCTCGCCGCCAAAGCGCACCAGCACGTCGTCGGCCCGCGTGATCTTGGTCACCAGCTCGGCGAACTCCTTGAGCACCACGTCACCCACCGGGTGTCCATGGGTGTCGTTGACCAGCTTGAAGTGGTCGAGGTCCATCATCAGCAGGGCCAGCGGCCGATTGTGGCGGATGGCGTACGGAATCTCGGCCGCCAGTCGCTCCTCGAAGTAGCGCCGGTTGAACACCTCGGTCAGGCCGTCACGATGCGCCGCCTCGTACATCTTCTGCGCATAGGACGCCTCGGCGTCGTCCGCGAAGGCGAACCGCAGCACCGTCATGGCCCCCATCTGGATCTTGTCCCCGTCGCTCAGCTCGTGGGTCCCCTCGACGCGGTGGTTGTTGGCGTAGGTCCCGTTGCGGCTGCCTGCATCCTTGAGCAGGTACTGCTCTCCCTTGCGGACGATGGCGGCATGCTGGCGGGATATCCCGGCGTCCAGGATCTGCACCTCGGCGCTGTCGTCGCGGCCCAGCCGGGTCTCCGCCTTGTCCAGCGGGTAGACCTGACCGACGTTGTGGCCGCTGAGCACGACCAGGTGCGCGGCCTGGCTCTTGCCTCGTCGCCTGGGCGAGAGGTGGAACTGGGTGATGACGGTGACTTCTTCGCTGATGATGCGGGTCATGGCACCGGTGTGAATGCAAACTTGATCTGCTTCAGGTCGCTGGAGCTGCCACAGTAGTAGATCGTGGCGGATCCACCGTCGAGCTCGCTCTCGAAGATGGTGTTGGAGCAGTCGGCGATGAGGTCGTCGCCCCCGATGGGATCGAAGTCCAGCACCCGGATCTGGATCGTGCCCATCAGGTCTGCCGCCGTGGCGGTGAGCATGTATTCGTTGAACACCGGGTTGTTCGTGTCGCTGATCGTGTTGGAGGTCTTGCTCTGGCCGCCGACCTTGAGCTCGACCTTGACGTCGCACAGCGCCGCCGTGGCGGTGGGGAAGGCATAGTCACACTTGAGCGTGGCGTCCACCTCGACCTCCACCAGGGTCACCGCCCACGTGGAGGTTGGCTTGATCTTGCACGTGCTGGCGACGCAGGACTTGAAGAAGGGGCAGATCGTGCAGGTTTTGCCCCCGGCGCCGCAGGCCAGGTCCGCGGTCCCGGCCTGACACGCGCTGTTCTTGCAGCAGTTGGAGCAGTTGCTGCTGGAGCACAGGAACGAGTCGTTGCACACCCCGCCGTTGCAGGTCTCGAACGCACCGCACTTCTGGCACGCGATCCCGGCGATCCCGCAGGCAGCCAGGTCGGTGCCTGGCTTGCACACGTCGCCCTCGCAGCAGCCGGTGGGACAGGTGCTCCAGTCGCAGCCCTTGGCGCACTTGCCGGCGAAGCACTTGGTGCCGCTGGCGCACTGCTGGCACGGGGAGCCGTTCTGGCCGCAGGTGGCGTCGAGGAAGCCCGGCTTGCAAAAGTCACCCTCGCAGCAGCCGGTGCAGGAGGTCGTGGTGCAGGTGCATTTTCCGCTGACGCATCCCTGGCTCGATCCGCACACGGCGCAGGCCGCGCCGCCGGTGCCACAGGCCGGGGAGGTGTTGCCCGGCACGCAGTTGCCCAGGTTGTCGCAGCACCCGGTGGCGCAGGTGGTGGCGTTGCACTGGGTCGAGGTCGCCTCGCACGTGCCCGTGCCGGTGCAGGCCTCGTTGCTCTTACACGCCTGGCACGCCTGACCACCGGTGCCGCAGGCGGCCTCGCTGTTGCCGGTCTCGCACGACCCCTGACCGTCGCAGCACCCGGTGGCGCAGGTGGTGGCGTTGCAGGCCACCACCTTGCACTGTTGGTTGGCGCAGACTTCGTTGTTCTGACACGTCTGGCACGAGCTCCCTGAAGTGCCGCAGCCGCCGGGGTTGGTGCCTGGCAGGCAGGTGCCATTGAAGCAGCAGCCGGTGGCGCAGGTGGTGGGGCCGCAGGGGAGGGCCTTGCACTGCCCGCTCTGACACTGCTCGGTGGCGTCGCAGGTCACACAGCCCACGCCCCCGGTGCCGCAGGCGGCCTCGGTGGAGCTCTGGATGCACTGGCCAGCCTGACAGCATCCGGCGCAGTTGCTGGGGCCGCACGGCTCCTTGGTGCAGGTCCCGCTGATGCAGCGCTCGTCGGACGCACAGACCACGCACGCACCGCCGCTGACGCCGCAGGACGCGGCCGACAAGACTGGAATGCACTGCCCCGTGGAGTCGATGCAGCCGGGGCAGCTCTGGTCGTCGCCGCCACAGGCCGGTATGGCGAGCGCCAGCAGCGCCAGCGCCAAGAGTTCACGTTTCATGTTCATCCTCTGCAAAGCCAGTCCTTGTCCCACAGGCACAGTCTACCTCCTACTGACGACACAGTGCAAAAGCGGTATCATGCGCCCCGATGTTCCCCGGGAGTCCTCGTCTGTCGGGATCGCCTGCAAGGAGGTCCTTCGTGCGTTCACCATTCGGGGTACGATGAGCCGGCTCCGGCGCGCCGCACGCATGGCGCGGGTCCGCGGGGGCAACCTGCTCCGGGATCTGGGTCTGCCGCTGCGGCCGCGGGTGCATATCGTGTATCACCCGGACTACGCCACGACCACGCCGGAGGGGACGGCGCGGCACGCCATCGATGTCTGGCGCGCCGACCGCATCGTCGAGCAGCTGGAGCGCGCCGGCGTGCTGAGCCATCGGGTGATGCTGACACCCCCACCGGTGTCGTGGGAGGATCTGCTGCGGGTGCACCCCGCCGCCTTCCTCGACGAGCTGTCTCGCGGCAGACGGCTGGCCGACCTGCTGCTGCTTTCCACTGGGCACAACCTGAGCGGTGAGGAGCTGCTGCGTCCGTTTCTGATGCAGACCGGCGGCACGATCCTGGCGGTGGAAACCGCGCTGCGTCAGCGGGTGCCGGTGTTCAACCTGGGCGGCGGGTTTCACCACGCCCAGCGCGACAAGGCCCAGGGGTTCTGCCCGGTCAACGATCTGGCGGTGGCGATCCTCCGGTTGCGGGAACAGCACCGGGTCCAGCGCGTGCTGATCGTCGATCTGGACTACCACCAGGGAAACGGTACGGCGCTGATCTTCTCCGACGACGATGATGTGTTCACGCTCTCGATTCACGGTCAGAGCTGGACCCACGTGACGAAGCGCAACAACATCGACATCGAGCTTCCCGCCGGGACCACGGACGAGTCCTATCTGCTCAGCGTACGGCGCGCGATGCAGGAGGCGCTGGCGCGCTTCGACCCGCAGTTGGCGATCTACGTCGCCGGGGCCGATCCGCACGTGGACGACGACCTCGGCGATTTCGACATCACCGACGATGGTATGCTGGACCGCGATCTGTACGTGATGCAGACCCTGGCAGCCGCTGACGTCCCGGTGGCGGTGGTGCTGGGCGGCGGTTACGGCGCCATGGCCTGGACCATCCACTACAACTTCGTCTACAGCGCGCTGGCCGGGCTGCGCATCGATGCGGCCCATCGCCCGGGCAACATCGAGGCCCGCTACCGTCGGGTCAAGGCACGCCTGACGCACGACGAGCTGAAGTCCGGCGCCGAGGAGCTGTGTCAGGAGGATCTGGACGGCCTGTTCGATCGGAGCTCGTCCACCGGGCTGTTCATGGACTTCTACACACCCAAGGGGCTCGAGATCGCGCTACAGCGCTACGGCTTCCTGGATCTGCTTCGGGAGCGAGGGTTCGACGATCTGCTGTTCTGGTTCAGCACCGAGGATCCGGAGCGTCAGATCATGCGTATCCATCACGGCGCCCGGGACCCCGAGCATCTGCTGGTGGAGCTCGTGGTGCGGTTTCGTACGCTGGTCACGCCCCGTGAGGCGGAGGGTGTGGAGCGTTCGTATCGCATGCTCAGCATCGAGTGGCTGATGATGCAGAATCCGCATCAGGCGTTCTCACTGGAGCGACAGCGTTTTCCAGGCCAGCAGTTCCCCGGCCTCGGTCTCGGGCGGTGGATGGTGGAGCTGTTGCGCATGATGGCCGAGCGGCTGGAGTGCACCGGCCTGATGAACACGCCGCAGCACTACCACAACGCCTACCTCTACTCCAAGCAGATGTTGTGCTTCTGCCCCGAGGACCAGGGTTACCTCGAGGCGATCAAGCGCGATCTGGCGCATCAACCGCTGGTGGAGACCAGCGTGGCTATCGACAACGGCCGGCTGCGCAACGCCGACACCGGCGAGCGCGTGGAGTGGGAGGGACGGCCGCAGGTGATGCCGGTGAAGCCGTCACTCAACGCCTATTTCGTTCGACCGGAGTACATCCGGGCCGTCTCCGCCGCGCGCGAGCGGTATCACTTCCGACTGGAGCCCTAGCGCGCACTGTGACCGCCTGGTTCAGTCGGCGTCGAGGGCCGCGATCCACCCGCGGACCTGGCCCTCGAGATCCCGGTCCGGCTCGGGCAGCCCGCCCTCCGCCGGGGGCATCCGCCGCCGGCCCCTGGCGCCGGATAGCCGCAGCACCAGCTCGCTGGCCGCTGGCGCTCCGGCGGAGACGATGGGCAGACCCAGAGATCCCATCACCGTGCTCCGGACCGACAGCAGCCGGCGCAGCTGGGCCGGGGTGTAGGTGCGGTCGGGGTGGAGCACGAAGGCGGTCTGCTGCGCGGCTGCGCGGAATGAGGGGTTGTGGCAGCTGAGGCAGTTGTTGCGCAGCACGGCGACCAGGCGGTCGGTGAGCGTCCTGTCCGCGGTGCGAGGTCCGGGTGCCAACAGTCGGGCCGGCGCGTCGATCCAGCCGCGCCGAACCAGCGCCGCCAGGGAGTTCGTGGTGAGATTCGTGGGGTGCGGACCGAAGGCCAGCACAGGGCGTGGCTCCGCGTTGGCGTAGGCTCCCGCCGCTCCGCCGTGGCACACCTCGCAGTTGGTCTTGCCGGGAAACACGTAGGGGAAGTGAGCCCCGTGGCCGTCGCGGAAATCGACGAAGGTCGCGGCCGACTTGATCTGGGTCGGAAGCCAGGCGTCAGACCGCAGCATGAAACGATCGGAGCCGGGGGTGCCCAGGTTGACGTCGAGGTTGTCCGCAAAGCCGGTCACCCCGTCAGCCCTGGCCGGCAGGTGGTGTGCGGTGTAGAACTTCCAGCCGCCGTTGAGCAGCCAGCCGTTGTCACGGTTGCCGCCGGGGACCTTGCGCAGGATGCGTCGCTCCACCAGATGCTGCCCGGCGCTGGTGCCGAGGTAGAACTCCTTCCACAACAGGGCGCCCACCGGCAGCTCCAGCGTCACCCCCTCTCCCACAGGCTGTAGCCGAATGCGGCTGTTGGCCGGGATCCAGATCCAGCGCGTCTTCAACGGCACGGTGCGGCCGTTGCGCAGCGGCTCACGGATCTCGTACGGCTGAGCGTCCGGGGGAGGCGGCGGGAGCCATTGTTCCAGCTGCGCGGCGGTGATCTGACCAGCGCTCGTGAGGAGCCGGGGTCGAGGGACTGGCCCTGGAGCGTCAGCGGGCCCGTTGCACGCCAGGGTGAGCGCCGCCAGCACCAGGAGTCGGTTGCCAGACATTGACAGTGATGATCGTCGAAAATGGCCCCGGGAACAAGGTGCCGACGTGCCCCGCGCCCTGGACGTGCTACAGCATAGGACAGGAGCGAAGAGATGAGACGATATCGTGGGATCCTGTTCGTCGACAGCGAGACTCTGACTCGCATGGGTGGAGGTCAGGGTGCGCTGCTGGAGGCAGACGTCGCGGACGACCAGTTGAAGCTGGTGTGGGCTGGAGGCCAGCGAACGGCGATCGAGCTCAAGCGGATACGAGAGCAGGCGGAGTTGCACCCCGGGTTGCCATCGCCGACCATCGCCTTCGTGAGCGCGCGCGGAGAGGCGGGGCCTCGCTCGAGTGCAGAGCGGAGCGCGCAAGATGTGAAGGCTCTGGGAGCCGTGGGGCTGATGTTTGAATCCACCACGCCGCTGTGTGGCCTGCAGTTTGTCGAGCCCCACTCGCTGGTGTTCTCCATCGGGTGGCTCACCGCCCAGGGGCTGCGTCGCGAAGGGGACCCGGCTCAGATCTCCTGACAGCGGTGGACCAGCTGGCCGGTCTCGTCGGTGCCGAGCAGCAGGTCGGTGGGCCCGTAGAGCAGCCGCTCTTCCTTGCGCTCGTGGTCGAAGAAGCGGCGCATCAGCGTCCGGCTCAGACGACGTACCTCGGCCTCGGTGGCGCCCTCCTCCCCCTCCACCGCCATGGTCCGCAACTGCTCCAGGGTCAGCAACATGCGGCTGTGCTCGGCCTTGAGCTCGGCCAGGCTCACCTCGCAGGGTGAACGAGCCATCAGCGTCGGGAGCACCACCCGCTCCTCCATCCGCGCGTGCCGTTTCATCCCGATCTCGAGATAGCCCGCCAGGCGCGCCGCCTCGAGCCACGACCCACGCTCGGCGAGGTCGCGGATGTGGATCAACATCAGCTCCATCCGTCGATGGTCCGAGCTCATGAACTCCAGCATGCGATGCAGTGACGAGATCCGCGTCCAGCGCCGCGCCACCAGCACGCGCCACACAGGGGGCCCTTCCTCGAGCGGGTACCAGTCGAACTCGCCTGGATGGTGGGCCTGCATCGCAGGCAGCACGCTCCACGGCCGGTCCTCCACCAGCACCAGGCCCTCACCGCGAGCCAGCGCGCCGAACATCTGCAACAGCCCCTCGCTCCGCCGCTCGGGGTCGATCCAGCGCAGATCCACTTCGAGCTCCAGACTCCGAATCGGTGACCTGTACCGCATCACATCCTCCTGTTCCGATGCTTGATAACCGTGGTCCGTGGTCTCTGAGCTGGCAAGGTGTCTCGACGGCCATCGACCTTTGTGTCGGTTCGGCGGCGCAGGCCATCGTCGAGGGCGATGTTTGGGATCAGGTGGGTCGGGTGACGGGACTGGTCACCGCGTGCCGTGACCGGTCACCGAACCAGGCTCAGCGCACGTTCGATTCGCTGCTGGGCGCAGATCAGGTTCTCGCGGTTGATTGCCAGGTACAGCTCGAAGTGGGCCTTGCCCACCTCGCCGTCCACGCCGCGCAGCATGCCGTAGAGGAAATGGGCGAAGGCCCACGCGTCGTTCAGGTACTTGGCCAGGTTGATCTTCTCCTCGGCGCCGCCCAGATCGAGCCACACCAGATTGAGCAGGGCGTTGCGGCACAGCACGGTGTAGTCCTGCTGCACGTCCTCGGTGAGACGGTCGCGGAGCGCCGGTATCGGGGTGCAGTTGCGGGGGGGCTGGGGCTTGAGCTGTTTCACGCTGTCGAAGCCCAGGCTGCTGCGGGTGCAGGGCTGGCGTTCGGTCAGCCGCTCCAGGGCCACATCCAGCGGACAGCCGGCGAACCGCTCGGCGTGCTGCTCGAGGTCGAAGGGAAGCTCGTCGAGGAGGGTGGGTTGGGACCGAACCTCGTCGAGGATTAGCAGGTAGAATTTCTGTTCGACGGTCATGCTCGATACCGTACCACGGGGTGGCGCTTGACAGACGGTATACGAAAGGGGTAGATGGCGGACACAATGTATACATCAGATTCCGCGCCGGCCGATGGTGGCCAACAAGACAGTAAAAAACAGAAGGTTATCCATGCCCGCGTGTCGGAGACCCTGGAACGGGAGCTCAAGCAACACGCCGGCTCGCTGGGGGTCTCGGTCTCCAACCTGGTTCGAAATATCCTTCAGCGCACCGTGGGTCTGGTGGAGGAGATGATGGTGGACTGCGCGCGGAGCGGGGCCAGCTGCGACCGCATGGGCGCGGTTCGTGACACGGTCGACGAGGCCCGGGTGGTGGCCTGGCAGGAGGCCACGCTGAATCGGGCCACGTCGTGTGACCGGTGCCAGGTCGCGTTGCCGCGAGGGATCCGGGCCGCGGTGGCCATCGTCGACGGACCCGGTCGGCGACCGGTTCTGTGCGACGACTGTCTCTCGCTGCTCGGGCGGGACACCGACATAGCAACAGCACCGCCCTGAAGGGACGGAACAGGAGGACGAAATGAAGGGCAATCTGGACAGTCTGTTCAACAACCTGAATGAGGTGGGTCGGTCGTGGGCCAGCTACGGGCTGACCATGGGGCGCGCGGCGCTGGAGACCAGCGCCGTCACCCTCAAGAGCACCGCGGAGTTCCTCGGGGAGGTGTCGGCCAAGCTCAACCAGAAGCCGGCACACGACCCGACGCAGGAGCCCACCGCGAAGTAGGGACGGCCTACTTCAGCACACCCCCACGCGCCATGCGGGCCGGGTCCACGATCTTGTTCGCTCGCTTGGCGCTCAGCACACCGCGCTCCACCACCAGCTCCTTGAGCGACTTGCCGCTGTGCAGCGCGTCCTTGGCCAGCGCGGCGGCCTTGTCGTAGCCCAGCTCCGGCGCCAGCGCCGTGGCCAGGCCCATCATGCGCTCGGCCTGGGTGCGGCAGGTCTGCTCGTGAACCTGCATCCCGCGGATCGCCTTGGTCGCCAGCGTTCGCGCTCCCCGGTCGAGGATCTGGATCGACTGCAGCACGTTGTGCACCATCACTGGCTCCATCTGGTTCAGCTCGAACTGGCCGTTCTGCGCCACCAGGTTCACCGTCACGTCGTTGCCCTGCACCTGGTAGCCGATCTGGTTCATCACCTCGGCGATCACCGGGTTCACCTTGCCCGGCATGATGGACGATCCCTTCTGCACACCGGGCAGCGTGATCTCGCCGAATCCGGCGCGGGGCCCGGAGTTCATCATGCGCAGGTCGTTGCAGATCTTGATCAGGTTGGAGGAGGAGACCTTGAGCACACCATGCGCCCGGGCCATGGCGTCCACGTTCTGGGTCCCGTCCACCAGGTCGCGGGTGCGACGCACCGGCACCCGGGAGACGCGGGCCAGGGTGGCGGCGATGTTCTTGACGTAGGCCGGCTCGGCGTTGAGCGCGGTGCCCACCGCCGTGGCGCCCATGTTGACGCTGGCCAGGCCCTTCATCGCCACCTTCACGTCGCGCATGTCCCGACGCAGCACCGCGGCGTAGGCCCCGAACTCCCGGCCCAGCATCACGGGCACCGCGTCCTGCAGGTGGGTCCGGCCGGCCTTGGGCAGATCCTTGTACTGGTGCGCCTTGGCCTCGAGCTCCGACGCCAGCAGCTCGTAGGACCCGAGCAGGCTCTTGAGCCGGTTGTAGGCCGTGAGGCGGGCGGCCGTGGGGTAGACGTCGTTGGTGGACTGGGCCATGTTGACGTGGTCGTTGGGATGCACAACCTTCGAGTCCACCCGGCCGGTGAGGATCTCCGAGGCTCGCGCCGCGATGACCTCGTTCACGTTCATGTTGACGCTGGTGCCGGCGCCGCCCTGGATCGGGTCGGTGATGAACTGGTCGCGGTGCTGGCCCTGGATCACCTCGCGCGCCGCCTTGACGATGGCCCCGCCGACCTTCCGGTCGAGCCGGCCGGTGCGCATGTTGGTGATGGCCGCGGCGGCCTTGATCTGGGCCACGCTCTTGATGAAGTCCGTCGGGACGCGCTGGCCGGTGATGCGGAAGTTCTCGGCCGCCTTCACCGTCTCGGAGCCGTAGTACTGTTTCGGGGCCGGTCGCCCGCCACCCGCGCTCACCGCCAGCATCTGCTCGACGCCGGTCATGGGCTTGTGCGCCGCCGGGGTGCTGGTGCCCGTGAGCTTGAGCCATCGCGACAGCTCCTTGGGCGCCGAGGCCACGCTGCAGTTGCCCGCCAGACAGCGCGCCACGTCGTAGCGCGTCGTGCCGTCGAGGCTGTTCCAGTTTGAAGGGAAGGTGCGGGTGGTGGAGAAGTCCTGGCTCAGCTGGCGGTACACCACGCCGAAGCGCCGACCGGGCGACATCTGCTCCCAGCCGGTGGGGAGCTTCATCCGGGACAGGAAGCTGTCGAACTCGCGATGCACATAGGATCGGACGTCACGGTATGGCACGTCGAGCCCGGCGGCCTTCATCGCCTGCCACTCCTGCCGGGTGCGATGGGCCTTGAGCTGGCTCAGCAGGACCTGCTGGACCTGACCCCGGATCGCCTGGGCTGGCTGGCCGCGCATGGCCTGGACCGTTCGCTTGACCTCGCGTCGGATGGACTGGCGCGGGCCAGGGTCCGAGGGACGGGCCCAGGCCCCGGACGTCACGGTCAGGGTCGCCAGCACCATCATCAGCCGGGTTGCAGTTTGCATCGTCGCCTCCGTACCCGTGAACTTATTCACCAACCATGCCGGATCTGCCGATGGCCAAGTATATTGAACCATGCGATACACTGGGGACAGGTGGCGGCAGTGGCGGCCAGTCGGGGGGCACTGGAGCCACCCAGGTCTCCGATTCATGACGTGCTCGGTACTCGTACTGGGGGCTGGTCCGTGCGGCCTGTCCGTGGCGCTGGAGGCGAGGCGAACCGCCCTCGCCGCCACGCTGGTGGAGCGTGAAGCGCAGGTCGGCGGCCTGGCGCGCACGTTCAGCCGAGACGGCTTCCAGATGGACCTGTCGATCCACCGCGTTCAGGATCGCGATCTCGGCCAGGCGCTGCAGGATCTGCGGCGCGTCGCACCCAAGTCGATCCACCTCCACCTGCAAGGCCGTCGGCTGACCTATCCCCCGGGACCGCGGACCTTGCTGGAGCTGCCCATGACGCAGCTGGCCCGCGCGGCGGCCAGCCTGCTGCGTTCCCGGCTGACGGCGCGTGCGATCTCGGATCCCTCGTACCGCGACTGGTTTGTCGCACGGTATGGGGCGGTGCTGCACGGACAGGTGGTGCAGCCGCTGATGCTCAAGCAGTGGGGTATCTCGACGGACCAGATCGACGTGGCGCTGGCCCACCACCGGCGGCTGTCCCTGCGCCCCGGCCGTGGCGTGCCATCCCACTTCCTGCACGGATCACAGGGTGCCGGTGTGCTGATGCAGCAGGTGGCCTGGCGGTCCGGCGCCGGGCTGCTTCTCGGGCGTGCGGTGGTGCGCGTACGGCACGCGGCAGGCCGTGTGCAGGACGTGGAGCTCTCGGACGGGACCCGACTGCCGGTGGAGACGCTGGTCAGCACGATCCCGCTCCCGCTGCTGGTGCGGTGCCTCGATCCGCCCCTGCCGCAGACATTCGAGTCGCTGGCGCGGGTGCTGCGCTACCGCGCGCTGGTGGTGGTGGGGCTGATGCTGCGTCGCGAGCGGGTGGGCGTGGACCACGTGACCTACTTCCCCGAGGCGCGGTACCCCTTCACCCGAACGTTCGAGCCGAAGAACGCGAGCCGGTCCATGGCCCCGTCAGGCCGCACGCTGATCGGGTTCGAGCTGCCCTGCTTCGAGGGGGACGCGCTGTGGCGCACCGGCGACGAGGAGCTGCGACGGCGCATGGCCGGGTTCGGGTCCGACGTGGGTTTCGACCCCGGTGAGGTGGAGGGAGCGATGGTGGTCCGCGTGCCGCAGGCCTACCCGCTGTACGATCTCGGGTTCGAGGCCCGGGTCGGCGCGCTGCTCCAGACGCTGCACGGCCAGCTGTCCAACCTGTTCCTCGTCGGTCGCAACGCGCTGTTCCGGCTGGACAACATGCACCACGCCTTCGCCATGGGCCGTGACGTCGCGCGACACGTGGCCGCTGGCGGTGACGCGGCGTCGTGGCACGCGGGCCTGAAGCGCTACGAGCAACTGAGCTACATCGACTAGGCCTCGAGAAGCCGCCTCGAGGCCAGAAACGGCGGTAACTCCGGCACCTGTCGAGAAGGTCCCCGGGTTGCCGCCCCGCCCGGCTGGCGTCAAGTGAACGGCAGGCGCTCAGTAGTCGGGGTTGAACGGGCCGCCGTCCTTGAGGTCCGGCCGAGAGCGTTCGAGGGCGCCGGCTGATGGTGTACACTCCCACCATGCGCGAGGTACGGGTCACCGCCGCCGTGCTGATCGAGGACGGGCGGCTGCTCGCGGCCCGGCGTCCGGCCGGGGTGGCGCGCGGCGGGCTGTGGGAGCTCCCCGGCGGCAAGCTGGAGCCGGGAGAGACGCTGCAGCAGTGTCTGGCCCGGGAGCTGGGCGAGGAGCTGGGGATCGAGGTCGAGGTTGAGCGTCCGTTCGAGACGCTGGTCCACGACTACCCCGATCTGCGGGTGGAGCTCAACGCCTTCTTCTGCCGCCGGCTGACGCCGACGCTGCGACCCACCGAGCACGATCGCGTGCGCTGGCTGGGCGCCGACGAGCTGGACGCGCTGCCGTGGTCCGGCGCGGATCTGCCGCTGGTGGCGCGGCTGAAGCCGCTGCTGCGCTAGGTTGGCTCACACCGCCGGCCGCACCTGCTCCGCCACCGCGCCGAAGTCCACCGGGATGGCGGTCACTGGGAAGCTGACGGTGAAGGTGCTGCCGTCGCCGACCCGGCTCTGCACCGTGATGTCTCCACCGTGCTTGTTGACGATGCCCTTGCAGATCGCCAGCCCCAGCCCGGTGCCCTTGCCCTTGGGCTTGGTGGTGAAGAACGGGTCGAAGATGTAGGGCAGGATGTGCTGTGGAATGCCCGGGCCGTGATCCCGGACCTGGACCTCAACGTAGTTGTCCCCGCTGGAGCGCACGAGGATCTCCACCGTCCCGCCCTTGTCCGTCACGTCCACGGCGTTGAGCAGCAGGTTGAGCAGTACCTGGCTCAGCTGCTGGGCGTCGCCGTGGATCGTGGGCAGCATCTCGGCGATCTCGGCGGTGGCCCGGGCGCCCTTGAGGTTGAGCTGGTTCTGCGCCAGGGCCACGGTCTCCACCACCACCCGGCCCAGGTCGATGGGCTTGATCTGACTCTCGCTCTGGCGCGCGAAGTCCAGCAGGCCGGCCACGATCTTCTTCGTCCGATCCGCCTCGCCCACGATGTCGCGCAGCATGTCGGCGCGCTCGTCGTCGTCCAGCTCGGCGTAGTCCTCCAGCATCACGTGCGCCGTGAGCGTGATGTTGTTGATCGGGTTGTTCAGCTCGTGGGCCACGCTGGCGGTGAGGGTCCCCACGGCGCGCATCTTGTGCGACGCCACGAGGATATCCTGCCGGCGCTCGAGTTCCGCCAGCATGTCGTTGATCGAGACGGCCAGGGCCGAGAACTCGTCACGATAGCGGCGCGCCGGCATGATCGGGGTGTAGTCGCCCGCGGCGATGCGGTGGGTGTGCTCCATCAGGCGCCGGATGGGAGCCACGATGCGCCGCACCAGCACGTAGGTCATGCCGAAGATGTAGAGCAGCAGGAAGCCCAGCAGGGCGTACTGCACCTTCCGCGTCATTGACAGCGTCGAATCCAGCGTGCGGCGCGTGGCGACCTCCATCGTGGCCGCCAGGCTGACGAGCTGTCTGCCGTGGCGTCGAACCTCGGCCTCCTGTCCATGCGCCTCGAGCAGCGTGTGGTACCGGGTGAGGTGGCGCGTGAGCCGCGGCAGCAGCGCCCCGTTGTGGATCGAGGCGAACTGCTCCTCGTTCTGAGACAGCAGCTTGTGGGCGTGCTGCACGTTGTCCAGCGCGTCGTCCAGGTTCGTGCCGTGCAGGAAGAAGTTCTTCTCGAACCGGCGCGACTGTTCGATCTCGAACACCAGCCGGCTGGCCAGCTCGAACAGCTGAACCTCCTGCTGCACCATGGTGGTGGTGGAGATCGTGGTGGCGGCGATGACGAGAGCGGTGAACAGCAGCAACAGCACGCTGATGTAGACCTGCATCCGGATCGTGAAGCGCGGCCGTTCGGTGAGCGCACGGTCGGCCACCTCCACCGGGCTCGATTGACCGATGCCCGGGATCTTGCTCTGCATCACGTCACCTTGACGACGCGGGGCTCCAACTCGGCGGCGGCCCGCGTCACCACCGCCCTCAGCTCCTCGGGCTTGAACGGCTTGGCGATGAAGTCGAAGGCGCCGCGCTCCATCGCCCGGCGGGCCATGGCCATCATCGCGTAGCCCGTGATCATGATCACCTTGGTCTGCGGCCACTTCTCGATCACGCGCTCCAGCACCTGGATCCCGTCGATCTCCCCCATCACGATGTCGGTGACCACGATGTGGAACTGCTTCTCGGCGATGCGGTCGAATGCCCGCAAGGGATCGGTGAAGGTCTCCACCTGACAGCCGATCTTGCCCAGCACGGCCTTGAGTCGTTTGCCCACGATGGGCTCGTCATCCAGCACCAGCACGTCGAGATTCTCGAGCATCCCCACCTCGCTCACCGGCCCGTACCGATGAAGCTTCCGACCACATCCCGCACCAGTTGCAGCTTGACCTGCTCCACACCATCCACGGCCTCGGCCGTACGCTGGATTTGCTGCACCACACGGTCCGACGGCTTCCGCGGCGTCACCATGCGCACCGTGACCGTCTGGCCGTCCAGCTTGACCTGTAGCGTGGGATCCAGCGCCGCCAGCGCGGCGCGGACCCTGCCGGCCAGCTCCATCTGCTGCAGCTGCTGCGTGGAGTAGGTCGTGGGCTGGAACCGGCGCTCACGCGCCAGTTCCACGATCTGGTCCGCCGCCTGGTCCGGCTCGACGTGGTCGACCTGGACCACGTGGTCGAACGGAACCGGCCGCGCCAGCTTCTCGCTCCACCAGCGCCAGTGGCTGTCGCTGGCCTTGACCGCTTTGCGCGCCGCCCGGGGGTCCAGGCCGTGCTGCTTCGCGTGTCGCCGGGCGCGAACCGTCGCGTCACCGGTGACGTGGATCCGCACCTGATGTGAGACTCCGGCGCCGGATGACGGTCCGTGGTACACGACGCCGCCCTGCATCAGCTGGCCCAGAAGCGCGGCCTGGAAGTAGGCCATGCCGCGCTGGCGCGCGGCGTCCGAGGGACCGAGCAGCGAGGCGAGATCGAAGGCCTGACGCACGATCTTGGGCTCCACCTCGTACAGTGTGGCCGCCGACTGGCACAGATCCTCCCACGGCAGCAGCCGGAAACCGAGGGCCCGCCCGACCTCGGTCGCGATCTCGGTCCCCGAGGCTCCCAGGTCGCTGAAAATGGTGACGCTCGTCGCTCCCGAGCTGCCGCTTCCGTCTGCCATCTCCCGTCCTCCGCCGGCCATCAGGCCGGGATCTTCTGCAACACCTCACAGGCCTTCTCGATGGACCGCCGGAGGTCGGCGGGCTTGAACGGCTTGGCGATCACCTCGTGGGCCCCTCGGACCATGGCTTCGCGCGCCATCTCCATCGTGGCGTAGCCGGAGATGACGATCACCCGGGTCGAGGCCCGGGTCTTCAGTGCGGCCGTCAACACATCGATCCCGTTGACCTCGCCCATCCGCATGTCGGTCACCACCACGTCGAAGGCGTGCTCGCCCAGGCGCTGGATGGCGAGGGCGCCGTCGTCGAAGAACTCCACGTGGTAGCCCTGCTTCTCGAGGGTCGGCTTGAGCCGCTTGCCCACGATGGGCTCGTCATCCACCAGAAGGATCTCGATCATGTTCTTCCCTGTGCGGGTTGTTTGGGTTCCGCGGCCATTGAGAGGTCCAGAGACGCCCGCACCCGTCGTCGCCGTACATAGGCCCGCATCACCTGAACCAGGATCATCAGCGCCCCACCAGAGCCGCTGGCCATCAACAGGCCCTTGCTGGCGAGGTTGAGGTAGTTGTCCCACGCCGGATCGAAGCCGAGCCAGCCCAGCTGCCGCAGGTAGATCGGGATCGCCACGCCACGGGAGAGCACACAGAGCAGGATGATCACGCTGGTGACCAGTCGGATCACCACCTCCTTGACCACCTTGGTGCCGTAGGTTCCGATGTGGATCCCCACGAGCGATCCGAGATACATCAGCAGCGTCAGCCGCAGGTCCACCATCCCCTCGAAGGCATAGTTCACGGCGCCGAAGGCGCCCATGAACATCGCCAGAAACAGCTCGGTGCCGGTGGCCACCGGCGTCGGCAGCCCGAAGACATAGATCATCGCCGGGACCCCGACGAACCCTCCCACGCCGATGGTCCCGGCGAGGTAGCCGGTGAGCAGGCCCACCAGCAGCAGGATCCACAGCGAGATGCGAACGTCGGACACCGGGAAGTTGACCTCGGGGATCAGCCGCATCCGGCCGAGAAACTCGGAGATGCGGCGCGACGGGCCGCCGCCCTCGGTGCGCGCCGAGTTGATGATGTCGCGCAGCATCGACAACGCGACCACCGACAGGATGCTGACGAACACCACGCTGATGTACAGGTCCGCCGCGGCGTCGCCGGCGCCCTTCTTCACGTGCAGCAGCGAGGTGTTGATCCACACGGCGATGCGAATCCCCACGGCGGCGGTGAGCAGCATGAACAGGCCGAGCTTGCGGTCGACGTTGCCCATCTCGCCGTGCCTGCGCGAGCCCACCATCGCCTTGCCGAATTTGTGGGTGATGTTGGAGCCCACGGCAATGACGCCCGGCACGCCGAGGTTCATCATCCCCGGGGTCATGAAGAAGGCGCCGCCGCTACCGATGAACCCGCTGAGGATGCCGCCCACGAATCCGAGCAGGATCACCTGCAGGACGGTGGCCAGCGTCAGGGAATAGCTGTTGAACACTTCCATCGTGGGTCTCCTACTCCATGCGGATCAGCTTGAGCAGATAGTGCGTGGCCTTGCCGTAGCTGTAGGCCACGAAGGGCACGAGCAGCACGACCACCACGGCGGACAGCACGCGCCAGCGTGTGCCCGGGCGCGCCAGCATCTCGAGCACCTGCCGCTGGTGGGTGAACACGGCGAGGAAGATCGCCGCGGTGATGCCGAAGAAGACCAGCATCGTCAGCAGCTGGCGCGGGCCGAACAGGTACTGCTCCTTCATCTCGTCGGCCTGGATCACCGCCACGCGCAGCCGCTCGTGCAGCGCGTTCCCCAGCTCGCGGGTCATGCGCACCCGGGCCGCCTTGCCCTTGTCCAGGAAGGCGTCTCCCACCACCACCAGGCTGTAAGGTGTGGTGGTGTCCACGGCATCCACCAAGCTGCGCACGTTGCCCCGCACCGTGGATCGCCCGCCGGCTCGATTCTGTTTTGCGAGCTCGGTGAAGGTCTGCTCCAGGCCGCCATCGTCAGCGGACTCCTGGGTGTCCCCGGCGGTGTCCCCGGCGGAGTCCTCCTCGATGCCGCCGGTGGCGGCGCGCTCGGCGGGCTTGAGTGGGTCGGCAGAGATCGCGCGCTCCACGATGGGCGAACCGTCGGTGGAGGTGAGCCGCATCAGCTCCACCGCCGCCTCCCAGCGGTCGGCGAGGTCCAGCAGGTTCGTGAACGTCGGGGAGCTGATGTCGAAGCGCTCCTGGACCCACAGGATGCGGGTGGCGGCCATGGCGGGGAGCACGCGCGTGACGCCCTGTACGCCCTGCAGGATCTCGGGGATGCCCTGCGCCGCCTCGGCGTGACGCGGCAGGTAGGTCACGGTCACCACGCCGTGCTCGGCCCGCACCTGGAACGAGGCGTTGAACGTCCGATCGTCCTTGGCCAGCGCCATCCGACACTGTCCCGCGAGGAGCAGATCCTCCAGCGTGCTCCGGGCTGCCGGCGTCTCCTGGAACTCCGGCAGCTCCGCCATCTTGCAGAACGCCGCGGCCAGGTTCGACACGCTGGCGTGATCACAGTTGAGGATCACGTCGTAGGCCGCGGCGGCGTCCCAGTCCAGGTTGTAGAACGTCCGCACCCAGCGCCGCCGATCGTCTTCCACGTCCTCGATGTAGCGTCGGGCCTTGACGCGGTCCAGGCCCAGCCGCTGTTCCACCGAGCGGATCCGCGTCTCCATGTCGGCGACGATGCGAACACGCAGCACGTGGGGCACGTTCTGCAGCAGCAGGTGGCCCGTGCGGCCGTGATACACCAGCGGACCGTCGAGCGCGCGGCGCGCGAGGTAGGCGACGGAGAAGGCCTGGAAGTGCTCGCGCTCCAGGATCATCCGTTCGGTCATGCCGCGCGGGCGAAGACAGGCCATCTCCAGCTTGCCCGCGGCCACGCCGGCCTCCGTCGCCCTGTCGAGCAACTCTTCACGTCCAATACAGAGGCAGCCGAGCTTCTCGGCCAGGCTCTCGGCAAACGCTTTGCCGCAGCTGTAACTGCCCCGTGACACACATATCAGCATCGCCCTCTCCCGACTGGAGCCTGAACATCCGTTGTGACGGTGCAACTCGGAGGAGCTACGCGGGGGGGGCGCGGATTGCGGTGCGGTTGGAGCTCGGTCGGTTGAAGGGGAGGATCGGGCACACGCGCTGCAGCTCGGGGCTGCTGGCCATGGCGATGGCCCGTGGCGGGAGCACGCCGTCGTCGTCGCTATCGACGGATGGGGGGCTGGCGTTCAGCTCGAACGTGGCCGGCGGTGCGCGCCATCTGGGGTGCGGCGACTCGGATGGGATGTCCGGGACGAGGACCCATGACACGATGAGGGCAGCCCACAGCACGGACGGAGTATAGCGTCGAAGTGGTCGCCGCCGCAAGGCGGCCTGCAATGGGTTGCGATGGCCGTGGGCCCGTGCCACAAAGCACCATGCGCTTCGATCCCCCGCCCCCCGAACGACAGATCTTCTGCAACCGCACACTCAACCTGCGCGCGATCCAGGCCATGGGCTACGACATGGACTACACGCTGATCCACTACCACGAGGAGGCGTGGGAGCAGCGGGCCTACGAGCACCTGCAGCACAAGTTCGCGGCCCGGGGCTGGCCGGTGGAGCGGCTGTCGTTCCGCGCCGAGCTGATGGAGCGCGGGCTGGTGCTGGACATCGAGCAGGGCAACATCCTCGAGGCCAACCGCTTCGGCTACGTCAAGCAGGCGTACCACGGCACCAGGCTCATGGACTACAAGGTCGTGCGGCAGCTGTACGCCCGGACCATCGTCGACCTGGCCGAGCCGCGCTTCGTGTTTCTCAACACGCTGTTCTCGCTGTCCGAGGGCTGCATGTACGCCCAGCTCGTGGATCTGCTCGATGCGCGGGCGGCGGGCGTGGAGCCCTCTTTGCCGGGCTACGCCGAGCTGCACCGGGAGGTGAAGCGCTCTCTGGACGAGGCGCACATGGAGGGGGAGCTGAAGGCACAGATCCTCGCCGACCCCGAGCGCTACATCGAGCTCGACGCTGAGACGCCGCTGGCGCTGATGGACCAGCGGCACGCCGGCAAGCGGCTGATGCTGATCACCAACTCGGAGTGGGACTATACCGACGCCGTGATGCGGTACGCCTTCGATCGCTTCCTGCCCTCACCGATGCGCTGGCGTGATCTGTTCGAGGTGGTGATCGTCTCGGCGCGCAAGCCGAGCTTCTTCTCCGATCACAGCCCGTTCTTCGAGGTCGTCCTACCGGAGGCTCGGGAGCCATCGGTGGGCACGCTGCTGCGGCCGGTGGTGGGTCCGCTGCGCGACGGCGAGATCTACCTCGGCGGCAACGCGGTCCAGGTGGAGCGGCACCTGCAGCTCACGGGCGACCAGATCCTGTACGTCGGGGACCACATCTTCGGCGACGTCCAGGTGACGAAGAAGATCCTGCGCTGGCGCACGGCCCTGGTGCTGCGCGAGCTGGAGCGCGAGATCCGGGGCAGCACCGAGTTCGCCCCGCAGCAGATCGAGCTGCGGCGGCTGATGGCCGAGAAGGAGGCGCTGGAGTATCAACAGTGCCAGCTGCGGCTGCTGCTGCAGCGACGGAGCGGTGGCTACGGGCCACGGGATGGGCCGCCCGAGCCGGAGCTCCAGCGGGGGCTGGGCCGGCTGCGGCAGCAGATGGGGGCGCTGGACGAGAGCATCGGACCGCTGGCGCGCTCCTCGGCGGCCGTGGCCCATCCGCTGTGGGGCCCGCTGCTTCGGGCGGGCAACGACAAGAGCCTGCTGGCGCGGCAGGTGGAGCGGTCCGCCGACATCTACACCTCGCGGGTGTCGAACTTCCTGTTCCAGACGCCCTTCGCCTACCTGCGCTCACCTCGCGGCGGTCTGCCGCATGATCCGGTGTGAGCTAGAACGCAAGCTGGAGCTGGATCCGCAGCCGCAGGTCGCTCTGCTGTCGGGCGAGCAGGTCGTGGTTCAGCCAGCTCAGGTCCGTCTGGAGCTTGAGCGAACGGCCGATGAAGTAGACGTTGAGGTCCAGGCTGGCCTCGTGCTCGCGGTTGACCTGGCCGGCCTTGCCGTACTGCCTGGTCAGCGTGGCCGCCTCGTCGCTGTCCGCGGCGGCGGCGATGATCGGCGCAGCGCGGCTCCGCGCGTCCTCGGCCACCCGGCTGTCGACGTGGACCATGGAGTAGCGCAGGGCCAGCTCCAGCCGCTGGATGAACAGGTAGCTGGTCTGGAACGTGACGCCCAGCATGCCCAGCCGCTGATCGGCGACGCCATCACCCTGTCGCACGAACCCGAGGTAGAACACCGAGAAGAACGACAGGTGCCGCACCTTGAGCAGCAGCTCCGGGGCCAGGCGCAGGGCCAGGTCCACGTGGCGGTCGGGGTCGAGATCCCAGGCCGCGCTGAGCCCCGCGGACAGCCGCAGCTCGCCTCCCTCCCAGTCGGTGTCGGTGTCGGTGTCGATGCGGTTCAGGTTGTAGGCCAGGTGGGCCACCAGCTCCGGGTGCAGCGTGGCCCTGGGTCCAGGGGACGCGAGGCTGGAGGGGTTCTCCAGCTTCTCGCCAAACAGTCGGGGCAGCCCCACGGCGTGCGAGGCCCGGGCGTTGTCCCCGCCGAAGATGCCGGCCTCGTACTGCAATCCGGCCGGCGTCTTCTCGTAGCCGTTGTGCAGCGCCAGACCCATCTGCCGCTCGGCGCCGAAGTACAGCGTGGTGATGGGCCAGTCCACCAGCGTCAGGTCCTTGAACGAGGCGGTGCGGAACCGGGTGAACGGGATCTTCCACTGGCCGACGCGGGTCTGCAGCCGGGGGCTGAAGGCGTAGTCCAGGTAGAAGTCCATGAACTCCAGTGACCCCGGCGCGGTGCTGAGGTGGAGGTAGTAGCTCAGCTTCTTCGTCCCCAGGGTGCCGCGCAGCGTGGGGCGGATGCGCCTGGCCTCGACGAACCCGTCCAGCGAGCCGTCGTCCTGATCCAGACCCACGGCGTCCAGTTGATAGCGCAGCTGAATCGCCAGCCCGACGGTCAGGCGCCAGTCACCGTCCGAGGACTTGAGGTCGAACGGTCCGATCTTGCCCGGAGCCGCGTGGGCCAGGCTGGTGCCGACGAACAGGCACAGCGGAAGCACGATATGTCTGAGCATCATCTGTACGTTCGTGGTTACTGGGGCGGGGGGCCGAGGAAGCGGATGGCCCGGGCGGTGACCACCAGCACGCGCCCCAGCGGTCGCTCGCTGTCGATGATCACGGCATCAGCCTCGAGCCGTTCGGCCTGCTCCAGCACGGCGTGGATCGCCGAGTCCCGGTTCTCGCCCTGTCCGGACAGCATGCCCAGCGTGCGGAACGCGCCGCCGGGTGCGCCGTTCAGGATCTGGATCGGCTGGGAGTGGCTGCAGGCGGCGAGGGTCAGCAGCAGCACCAACAACAGGCTCACACGGGTCATGGATGCTCCTTGGATGCCCGTTGAGTACCACATCCCGGGTGGGGCTGTCTCGTGGCGCGCCTGCGACAGGTTCCCGTCCTTGGACCGTGTGGTGTGATGGGGTAGAATGATACCTACCAAGACAACAGGTGATGCGATGAGAAACCTGTCGAGAGGTCTGCTTGCGTTGTCGGTGCTGGCCGTGGGCTGCGGCTCCACCGAGCCGGGGGGTACGGTGAAGCTGGACCAGGGAGCGCGGCTGGACGGGATCCAGTGGCCCGACTGGGGCCAGCTGCCGAAGTACGACTATGGCCCGCTGAAGCTCGACAGTTACCAGCCCAAGCTGGACGGGCAGGTGTCAACCGACGGGCAGGTCCCGGATGGTGCACCGCAGGATGGGCCGTCATGTCCGGGGCCGGTGAACGCCAAGTGCAGTCCGGCGTGCGCGACCAAGGAGCTGTGCACCGAGGCCAGCGGGAGCCGCTGCGCCAAGGTCTATGCGCTGACGGGCCCGGCCAGCGGCAAGGCCGCGCTGCTGCCCGTGGCGCTGGCGCTGGTGGAGTGCTGGGCCAAATCACCCGCCGTGGACACGCTGTGCGCCACGTTCGACGCCTGCGGCATGACCGGGACCCTGGACAGCTCGATGGTGAGCAACTGGGTGTGCAAGAGCGCCCAGGTCTCCGACTTCCCCAGCGTGACGGTGTTCGACGACGCCAAGGCCGCCTGCGGCTGCGCGATCTACCAGACGAACAAGATGGACTGGAAGCTCCCCTCCTTCGTCGGCGGCAAGCAGGGCGAGGTCTGTCTGTCCTTCGATGTCATCTCCTGGTGGCCCGACGACATGGACATCGATCTCTGCAAGAACTTCCCCCCCAAGTAGGTGTTCCCCGAGGCGTGGGTCAGCGGACGCGCTTCTCGGGCTCCTTCTTCTCCTCCTCCGGCAGATGGATCCCGACGACGTTGATGTTGACCTCCACCACCCGACGGCCGGCCATCCGATCCACCTCGGTGGCGATGCGGTTGCGCAGCTCGTTGGACACGTCGCGGATGTTGGTGCCGTAGTCGATGATCACCTCGAGGTCAAGCGCCGCCTCCTTGGTTCCGACCTCGGCGTCCACGCCGCGCCGCAGGTTCTCGCCGAAGGAGATGAAGCGAGACTTGCCCAGGGCGTGGATCCCGTCCACCTGCCGCGCGGCCAGGGCCGCGATGGTGGCCACGACGTCCTCCGACATCTCGATCTTGCCACCGATCTGGTCGCCCTTGGCCGGGACGTCCTCGATGGTCACCGTGTCCTTGGCCTTCTTGGTCTCAGTCATGATCCGCTCCTCGTCATTTTCCGTCCGTCACCGGACTGGTTCCAAAGTTCGTCGTCTCTACCTTCCGTGTGTCTCGAGCTGCTCCAGGGCCTCGGTCAGCGCCTCCGAGGCGGCCCGCACGTGGCTGCGCGCCGTTCCATAGTTTCCCGACTCCAGTGCTCGCTCGGCCGACCGCGTGGCCTTGAGCGCGGAGAGCACCCTGGGCCCCACCGTCTGCTGGCTGGCTCCACAGCTGAGGGTGGGCGTGCCGGCCAGCAGCAGGATCAACCCACAGAGGATGGCGAAGCCGGCCAGCACCGCCACCGGTCGCAGTCTCCCCTGCTGCTCCTTCTTCGCCAGGCGAAATCGTGACACGTGCTACCTCCCGTTGCCCGTGCTGCTAAACAGCAGCGCGGCCCCGATGGCCACGATGCTGAGCCCCAGGGTCCGGCCAAAACCGAGCCAGGCGAACACTCCGAGGGAATGAAGGAAGACCAGCAGGCCGGCGCCCATCAGCCCGACGGCGATCCATCGCCGGTTCAGCGGGCGAGGCCAGCGTGCATCCTGGCCCGCGTCGGCCCATGCCCGCCCCACGCTCTGGACGCTGTGGCGCATGTCGTGGGTCATGCCTCGCAGGTTGCCCCGGACCACGTCCCGGTAGCTCCCGCGCGCCAGGTCCAGATCCTCGTCGGGGACCAGCATCCACAGCGCGAGGTACAGCAGCAGGCCGATGCCGCTGGCCAGCGCCAGCAGGATGAAGGCCAGGCGCAGCAACGTGGCATCCATCGCCAGCCCCCGTGCCAGCCCGGCGCAGACGCCGGCCAGCAGCCGCCCCTGGCGCGGGCGCTCCATCTCGCGCGCCCAGCTCCATCTGTCCCGTCGTGCCAGCCCCATCACCGTTCACTCCACCACGCGGTCCAGATCCTCCATCGGCACGACGTGGAGCCGCACCACCGCGTCGTGCACCTGAAGCCCGACCAGCTGCTCCACCGCCTCCCGCGCCCGCTCGGACGCCTGCTGTCCCACGTCGCGCAGCTGGGCCCCGGCGTGGACCCACGTGCGCACCACGAGCCGGACCGTGGAGGTCCCCTGGCCCAGGACCTGGACCGTCACCTGCACCACGCCCGGGACGCGCTGGACGGCGGCCTCCGCCACCGTCGAGATCCCCTTCTTGTCCACCAGCACCAGGCCGTGTTCATCCGCGGCCAGCACATGGTGCTGGGTCGAGGCGCTCGGCGAGGCGGGGACGATGCGGCGTATCAGCAGCATCATCGCCACCAGACCCACCAGCACGGCGGTGGCGCCGGCCACCACGCGACCCAGATTGTGAGGCAGCGCGGGCAGCAGGATCGTCTGCTCCATCACCGGGCCCCAGGTCGGCATCAGCCGCGCCGGGCTGAACAGACCGATGGCCGTGAGGAACACGCCGGCCGCGGCCAGCGCGATGCACAGCAGCAGCAGCCCCACCACCAGGCGATCGGCCACGAACCCTCTGGAGCTCGCGGGCCACGTGGTGTGCGTGGTCTGCCGCGCGGTTGTCTGCGCCGTCATGGGCTACTCCAGCTGCCGCTTCGTCGTCTTCTCGGACTTCGGGATGTACACGTCTACCACGTGGACGTTGACCTCGATCACCTTGCGACCGGTCATGAACTCGACGCCGTCGATGATCTGCTGGCGCAGCTCCTGGGCCACCTGCCGGATGGGGTAGCCGTACTCCACCACGACCTCGATATCGACCGCTGCCTCCTTCAGACCGACCTCCGCCTCGATGCCCTTGCTGCGGCCGAGCCGCGCGATCATGCCACGCAGGTTGGAGTCACCGATCTGATGCACGCCCTCCACCTGCTCTGCGGCGATCCGGGCGATGATCGACACCACGTCGTCCGCGATGAACGTCTTGCCCCGCTGCTCCTCGGTGGGTTTTGCCCCGGGGGACTTCGCGATCCCTTCCACGTTCCCTCCTCCTGTGTGATGCGCCGATCCATAGTAGTGGGGCGCCATGCGGCGTTCAACCCCAACTTCAAACCATGACCGAATCTGCGAGCAGCTCAAGCCAACACTGCTCCACGCGCTGGAACACGGCGGACCAGGTGAAGGGCGCGAGCGCGGTCGCGGCGCGGGGATCGTGCTCCACCGAACCAGCGCCGAGGGCGGCCTGGATCGTCGTCGCCAGTTGCTCGACGAACCGTGGCACATCCGCCTGGACCGGGTGGTCCACGTCGACGAGGCGCGGAGGCGGCACCAGGTGCAGGGCGAATTCCATGTGAGGCACGAGCTGGTCCAGCACGCCGGGCAGCGCCGTGGAGACCAGCCGGCATCCGCAGGCCAGCGCTTCGGCCAGCACCAGCGGCACGCCCTCGTACAGCGACGGCAGCACGCACACCGCGGCGCGTCGCATGTGGTGCGCCAGGTCGGTCTGGGACAGCGCGCCGTGCAGCGTCACGTGCGGCATGGAGGTGATGCGGCGAACCAGGGCCTCGGCTTCCGCCCCCGCTCCGCTGCCGACGACGTGCAGGTGTGGCGGTGGATCCATGCGCTCCGTGGCGTCCAGCAGCCAGGGCAGCCCCTTGGCCGGGCTGAGCTTGCCCACGTACAGCACGCCGCGGGGTTCGCGGGGAGGCCGGGTGCCGGGGTGGAACAGGTCCTCGCGGTAGCCGGCTCCCACGAGCCGGATCTGGTCCTGGCCCACGGTGAGCGCCTGCGTCAGCGCGGCGGCGTGGCCTCGATGCAGCACGAGGAACCTGTCGTTGCGCGTGTTGCCGCGCTGGATGTCGGGCCACAGGTGGGGGCAGAGCTCCCGCTGGCGCAGCCCGGTGGCGTGACACTGCACCACCACCTTCGTCGTGGGCGCCAGATCCTTGAGCATCGCGCTCACGATCCAGACGTGGTGCGCGTGGATCAGCTGTGGCCGACAGTCGGCCAGCACCGCACGCAGGTGCTGACTCCAGATCCGGCGATAGGCTGCATGTTGTCCGGGGGACAGGTCCGAGAAGCGGGACGAGGGATAGGGCATCACGTCGCTCATCCCTGGCAGCGGGTCGGGGTCGAACACCAGCGGGTGGATCCGATCGTGCGACAGGCCTCCCACCGCGGGGGATGGGTCGTCAGCGCCGGTACCCACCACCACCCACTGATCCCAGCCGGCGCGATCCGCCTGCCGCACCAGCGCGTCCAGCGTTACACCGCTGCCGGTGAGTGATGGGCGCTGCGCCAGCAGATGGAGCACGCGAGGACCCATGAGATGGCCCCAGTCTAGCGCGTGTCCTCGTCGATGGACACCTTGTTCGTCCCGTCGGCCTTGCTGCGATAGAGCAGCCGATCCGCCCGCTCCAGGATGTCGGACGACGTGTCGCACAGGCTCTGCCCTTCGCCGTCCACGTGACGTGTTGGTTCGCCATGGTGTCTCGTCGTTCAGCTATCGGTAGAGCAGATACAACTGTCAGTTCACTTGACATGTTGTTAGTCAGAGCTACTTTACGAACTCGATTCCAATTGTCTACAACGGTTGGCCACAAGCAACAGGAGAATGCGATGAAAAAATCATCATTTATGATCGTGGCGGCGCTTGGGCTGATCCTGCCTCGCCTGGCCCAGGCCGAGGAGACGTGGGTCGTGGACTCGATGCACTCCGGGGTCGGGTTCGCCGTGCGGCACATGATGATCAGTAACGTGTCGGGCTTCTTCAGCAAGTTCTCGGGCAAGGTGACCACGAACGCCAAGGACGTGACCCGGAGCGTGGTGGAGGCGGAGGTCGAGGTCGGCTCGATCACCACACAGGTCCCGGCGCGGGACAAGCACCTGCTGAGCCCCGATTTTTTCGATGTCGCCAAGTACCCGAAGATGACGTTCAAGTCGACGAAGATCCAGAAGGCCAGCAAGGGCAAGCTCAAGATCATCGGTGACCTCACGATCCGGGACAAGACGCAGAAGGTGACCTTCGACGCGGTGGGTCCGACGAAGGCGATCAAGGACATGCAGGGCAAGATGCGCATCGGGCTGCAGGCCAGCACCACCATCGACCGACGGAAGTTCGGGCTGACCTGGAACAAGGCGCTGGAGGCCGGCGGTGTGGCGGTGGATACCAAGGTGGCGCTGCACCTGACGCTGGAGCTGGTCAAGCAGTAGGTCGCGTTTCACCGCACCTTGATCCCCAGCGCCAGCAGACCCGTACGAACCTCCACCACGACGGTGTTGATCCGTGTGCGCAACTCGGCCAGCCGCGAGTGGAGCTTGGCCACGTCCTCGCTCTGCAACCGGGCGCGGTGGGCGGGCTCCAGATCCGTGTAGCGCTGGTCGGTCTGCTGCTGCTGCTGGTCCATCTCCTGCCGCAGCCGGCGAATGCCGCCGCACAGGCCGGAGATCGACGTCAGGCGGTTGAGCAGTAGATAGATCTTCTTCATCTCCGCCTTGACCTCGAGCGGCGCATCACCGGAGAAGCCCCGGATGAACTCCTCCGAGCGGCCCGTGATCCAGTCCGCCTCCCGTTGCAGCACCGTGCGCTCCGACCGCCCGCTGTAGGCCATGTGGAACATCTCGGACCGGACCCAGTTGATGTGCTCGTGGATCGCGTTGGCCCGATCCCAGTCGTCAGTGGTCATGTGGGTGGTGCGATCGGTCACCGGGATGTGGCAGTCGTGCCGCTGCAGCAACGTCAGGTGGCGCTGTGCGATGCGCGGCAGGTCGCGCACCAGACCGCGGTAGAACTGCTGGAACGTGCCCTTGCCGCGGTAGCTGTAGTCCGGCGGTGTCCGGGACAGGCAGGCGACCTTGACGCGGTAGATCACACCATCGCTGGCGGCCGCGGTGAGGGTCAGGGGCGAGGGGTTCTTGAGGCCGGGCCTGACCCGCACCCGGTCGCCGGGCAGCAGGCGCTTTTGTGTGCGGAGCGGGCCTGTCCCCTGGAGGCCTGGGCCTCTCAGGGGAGGAGCCTCCCTGGAGTGCGGAGCGGAGCGCGCAGAATGTGACCGTGTGCTGCCGGGGCGTCGCTCCACGGGGTACACCTCGCACGGGCGCACCAGATGGAGCCGCGTGCCGGCCGCCAGGAGCGGCGCTTCTCTGCGCAACAGCGGCTCGTAGCGCGCCTGTACCGGGGCGCCGGTGAACAACACGAACAACGCGGGCAGGATGTGTCTCACGGTCACGGCTTGGGCATGGGGTGGGACTTGAAGAAGGCGAGGATCTCGTCGGTGGCGCTGATGTCCTGGGTCTGGTAGCCGATCCACGGGATGGGCACGTCGAACCCGCCGGGCCAGGTGTGGCCACCGCCGTCCACCGTGCACAGCCGGACCTCGGCGCCCTGGGAGCAGGCGCTCGCCTCCCACCGGACGCAGGTCACATCGCCCTGCTGATGGAACTGCTGGGACGACCCCGTGCAGCCGTTGTTGGCGGCCATCCGCTTCACGCTGTCTTCGGCGCCGGGCCAGCCCAGCAGCAGGTTGCCGCCGTAGGGCACCAGCGTGTCCTTGGTGCCGTGGAAGTGAAACGTCGGGACGGGTCGCTTGGGGGTGCAGGGGCTGGTGAGCAGCGCCCCGGCCACGGGGGCGATGGCGGCGATGCGATCCGACAGCGCACACGCCAGACGATAGCTCATGAACCCGCCGTTCGAGATCCCGGTGGCGAACACCTGACGCGGATCGACGCAGATCTTCGTGGCCACCAGATCCAGCAGCGCACCGACGAAGCCCACGTCGTCCACCTTGAACGTGGCGGCCTCACCGCAGCAGGGCCCGGCGTTCCAGCTCTGGACCACCCCGGTCCCCTCGGGGTGCACGGCCACCAGGCCGGCAGCCGGGGCCGCGGACCCCATCCCGCTGTACAGGCTCTGCTGGGTCGCGTTGGAGCTGTAGCCGTGAAAGTTGAGCACCACGCCCACGGGCCGGGTCGCGTCGTAGCTCGACGGGATGCTGATCCATGCCGTGCGTTTCAGGCCGCCGTGACTCACGGTCAACGACAGCGTACCGGAGAGCTTGCTGAACCCCGTGCAGCCCGGAATCGGGGAGAGGTCCGGCGCACCGTCGGGCAACGACAGATCCGGGGCCACCGCGGGCCCGTCGCCCGCGGGCTGATCGGGCTGACTGTCGTGGTTCACCGGTGGACCGGCCGGGGGGCTGGAACAGGCCAGCCAGAGCGAGCTCACGAGAAGCAGGAGCGGGCGCATACCTTTCCTCCTGGAGCATCATAGCAACATGCTCACACCGTGGACACCCGGAGCAGATCCGCTATGCTTGCGACAACCCGGGAGACAGACCAGGGAGGCTGCTTCATGTCCGACAACCCCATCGTGCTCAAGGGCATCCACCACGTCGAGCTGTGGGTCGGCAACGCGCGGCAGGCAGCGTACTATTATCGCAAGGCCTTCGGCATGTCCCAGCTGGCCTACTGTGGCCTGGAGACCGGTCGGCGTGACCGGACGAGCTACCTGCTGGGACAGAACCAGATCCGGCTGGTGCTCACCTCCCCGCTGCAGGGGGGTGGACCGATCAACGACCACCTGAATCGGCACGGCGACGGGGTGCGCGACATCGCGTTCGCGGTGGACGACGTGGACCAGGCGTTCCGGCTGGCCGTGGAGCGAGGGGCCAACGCGGCCGAGGCGCCACACGACGAGTCCGATGCCCGGGGCACGGTGCGGCGGGCCGCGATCAAGACCTATGGCGAGACGCTCCACAGCTTCATCGGCCGGCGGGACTACCGCGGCGTGTTCCTGCCTGGCTTCGAGGAGCAGCGGGTGGAGCAGATCGGCTGCGGGTTGGAGCTGGTGGATCACATCGTGGGGAACGTCGAGCAGGGCAGGATGGACCACTGGGCCGAGTGGTACAGCCGGGTGTTCGGGTTTCACCGCTACATCACGTTCGACGACAAGGACATCAGCACCGAGTTCAGCGCGCTGCAGAGCGTGGTGATGAGCGACGATAACCACCTGATCAAGTTCCCGATCAACGAGCCGGCCGAGGCTCGCCGCCGGAGCCAGATCCAGGAGTATCTCGACTTCTACGACAGCGCTGGCGTGCAGCACGTCGCGCTGCTCACGCGCAACATCGTCGCCACCGTGCAACGCATGATGGACAGCGGCGTGGAGTTCCTCGCCGCGCCGGGTGCGTACTACGATACGATCCTCGATCGGGTGGGCCCGATCGACGAGCCGTTGAACAAGCTCGAGCCGCTGGGCATCCTGATCGACAACGACGAGAACGGCTACCTGTTGCAGATCTTCACCCGCCCGGTGCAGGATCGACCGACGCTGTTCTTCGAGGTGATCCAGCGCCAGGGCGCTCGAGGGTTCGGCAAGGGCAACTTCAAGGCGCTGTTCGAGGCCATCGAGCGTGAGCAGGATCGCCGGGGAAACCTGTGAGGCTCTGCAACTTCCGTCCGCTGGGGAGCAACGAGCCGCTGCAGGCGGGCATGCTGCTCGGCTCGCGTGTGATGCCGCTGGCCACGTCGCTGGGGCCGGGGCCGCTGGGTCCAACCCGGCTGCACGACGCGCTGGATGCATCGGCCCACGCGCGCCTCGGCAGTGGCCAGGCGCTGGCGCTGGACCGTGTGGAGCTCGGCCCGCCGGTGTGCCCGGTGCCCAGCTTCCGCGACTTCTACGCCTTCGAGGAGCACGTCAAGACCGCCCGGGCCAAGCGCGGGCTGCAGATGGTTCCCGAGTGGTACGAGTTGCCAGCGTTCTACTTCTCCAACCCGACCGTGATGCTCGGCCACCGCCAGCGGCTGCTGGCGCCGGCCCATGGCCAGTGGCTGGACTACGAGCTGGAGCTGGGCTGCGTCATCGGTCGCGCGGGGCGGGACATCACACAGGAGCAGGCGCCGCAGCACATCGCTGGCTACACGATCCTCAACGACTGGTCGCTGCGTGACGTGCAGCGGAAGGAGATGCAGGTCGGTCTGGGGCCAGCCAAGGGCAAGGACTTCGCCACCAGCATCGGACCGTTCCTCGTCACGCCGGATGAGCTCGAGGACCGACGCACCGAGCGGGGCTACGACCTGGAACTCGTGGCGCGGGTCAACGGTCGGGAGCTCAGCCGCGGCAACTGGAGCACCATCCACTACAGCTTCGCCCAGATGATCGCCAGAGCGAGCCAGGGCGTGATGCTGTATCCGGGGGATGTGCTGGGCAGCGGCACCGTCGGCACGGGCTGCATCCTGGAGCTGGGCCCGGAGCAGGCGGGGGGGTGGCTCAAGCCCGGCGACGTGGTCGAGCTGGAGGTCGAGTGGCTCGGCGTGCTGACGACGCAGATCGTCGAACCCGGTGGGGTTCAGGAACCCTGAGGAGCTGGCATGCCGATCTACCACAGCCTGGGCCAGATCCCGCGCAAGCGCCACACCGCCCTGCCGAAGGCCACGGGAGGGGTGCATCACGAACAGCTCATGGGCAACTACGGCTTCACCGGCCCCAGCTCGCTGTTGTACCACCTGCGGCGCCCCACGGCCGTGCGAGAGGTCTCGCACCTGGCGCCGGTGCAGCACGAGGTGGAGCCGGAGCCCATGCTCGGGGCCCGACACCTGCGCACCGCGCGCATCGAGCGCGGCGGGAGCCCGACGCTGGATCGTGTGCCGCTGCTGGTGAACGCCGAGGTGGCGCTGCTGCTGGCGACGCCCGAGAAGGAGGACGCGCACTTCTACCGCAACGGGGAGGCGGACGAGTACGTGTTCGTCGTTGAGGGCGAAGGGGTGCTACAGACCCAGTTCGGCGAGCTGCCCTTCACCGACGGCGACCAGCTCGTGATCCATCGCGGGATCCTGCATCGCTACCGGTTCGTCCGGCTGCCGCGGCTGTTGATCATGGAGAGCCGGGGCTACATCGGCTGGCCCCGGCGGTACCACAACGATCTGGGGCAGATCATCGAGGGCGCACCGTTCTGTGAGCGGGACATCAAGCGACCACAGCGGCTGACGACCCACGACGAGGAGGGGGCGTTCGAGATCCTGGTGAAGCAGCGGGGAGGGTTGACCCGCATGGTGCTGGCGCACCACCCGTTCGACGTGGTGGGATGGGACGGGTACTACTACCCCTGGTCCTTCAGCATCCACGACTTCGAACCGATCACCGGCACGATCCATCAGCCGCCGCCGATCCACCAGCTGCTGCAGGGCGAGGGCTGGGTGCTGTGCAACTTCTGTCCCCGGCCGTACGACTTCCACCCCCGGGCGATACCCGCGCCCTACAACCACAGCAACGTGATGAGCGACGAGGTGCTGTTCTATGCCTCCAGCGAGTTCATGAGCCGCAGAGGCATCGAGTACGGCTCGATCACGCTGCACCCGGACGGGTGTCCCCACGGGCCGCACCCCGGGCGCTACGAGGAGAGCATGGGTCAGACGCGCACCGAGGAGCTGGCGGTGATGATCGACACCTTCCGCCCACTGGCCGTGACGCGGCGGGCGCTGGAGATAGAAGATCGAGACTACGCGTTGAGCTGGGGCGAGTGACGCCATGGCCGAGTTCGACCTGCAGCAGCTCGGTCCCCAGGAGGCCTACCACCTGGTGACGCGGATCGTGGCGCCGCGGCCCATCGCGCTGGTGAGTTCCCTGGATCCCGCGGGGCATGGCAACCTGGCCCCCTTCAGCTACTTCACGATGGGGGGCAGCAACCCGCCGAGCTGCATCTTCTGCCCGGTGAACACGCGGGACGGGAAGCACAAGGACACGCTGCGCAACGTGGAGCAGACGGGGGAGTACGTGATCAACGTCTGCACCCGAGACATCGCGCAGCAGATGAACCAGTGCTCCTTCCCCTATCCGCCGGGGGAGGACGAGTTCGATCGGAGCGGGCTGACGCGTGCGCCCTCGCGGCTGGTGCGGGCCCCGGGCGTGGCGCAGAGTCCGATCCGGCTGGAGTGCCGGCTGCACCAGATCCTGCGCCACGGGGAGGGGCCGCTCTCCAGCAACTACGTCGTGGGGCAGATCCTGCTGGTCCACGTGCAGGACGGGCTGCTGGGTCCCGACGGCCGGCCCGACGATGAGCGCATCGGCTTCATCGGCCGGCTGGGGGACGAGTTCTACACCGAGGTCTCGCCGGACAGTCTGTTTCGCATGGCGCGTCCCGACCGCGGCTGATCCGGGGAGCGTACGTGGACCAGCTGGCGCGGGTTTCACGGATTTTGCTACGCATCTCCTCCGGGTTTGCTGGTATACGGTGGTGACACGAGAGGTGACCCGATGACCGAAGATCGAGCGACGAACATCACCTGGCACAGCAGCCACGTGAACCGTCAGACGCGCCAGGAGCTGCTGCACCAGCGGGGCTGCACCATATGGTTCACCGGTCTGCCGTCGTCGGGCAAGAGCACCACGGCCTTCACCGTGGAGCACGAGCTGGTGCGGCTGGGCTATCTGGCCTACGTGCTGGACGGGGACAACGTGCGCCACGGGCTCAACCGCAACCTCGGCTTCTCGTCCGAGGACCGGGAGGAGAACATCCGTCGCATCAGCGAGGTGGCCAAGCTCTTCGCCGACGCCGGCGTGGTGACCATGACCAGCTTCATCTCACCCTACCTCCAGGACCGGCAGCTGGCGCGCCAGCTGCACGAAGCGGCGGACCTGCCGTTCGTCGAGGTGTTCGTCGACACGCCGGTGGATGTGTGCGAGGAGCGCGACCCCAAGGGGCTGTACGGCAAGGCGCGGCGCGGCGAGATCCAGGGCTTCACCGGAGTGGACGATCCCTACGAACCTCCCACCAGCCCCGAGCTGACGGTGCACACGGCGCAGCACTCGCCGTCCGAGATCGCGACGCTGCTGCTGGACTACCTGCGTCAGCGCGGCCTGATCCAGGACCGGCGCTGATCCACAGGGTCCTTGCCACGGGCCACAACGTGTGCGATTCCTCGAACGCGACAGGAGAGGATACCCAGTGGCCAAGAAAGACACACGCCCGACCCAGACCAAGAAGAAGAGCGAAGGGAAGCGACGCGAGGAGCACGAGATCGTCCTGATCTGCAACCCGCAGGCCGGAGGACGGTGGAAGGAGCTGGCGGCGATCCTCGACTCGCGTGAGGCGCGGAACGTGCGGCGCATCGTCACCGACTCGGTGGACGACATCGGCCCGGCGCTGGCCACCATCGGACGCGGAGCGCAGCTGGTCTGCATCTACGGCGGTGACGGTACGATCCAGCGCCTGCTGGACCGCATGCTGCTGGAGACGCACAAGACCCCGCCCCAGCTGGCCTTCATCGGCGGCGGTACAATGAACGTCACCGCCCGCTGGTGCGGCTTCGTCGGTTCACCGGGGAGCAACTTCCGCCAGATCGTGCGGGCCTACAGCAGCGGGGAGCTGCTGCTCAAGGAGGTGCCGCTGCTGCGGGTCGTCGCGGGTGACACGACGCACCTCGGGTTCACCTTCGGCTCGGGGGTGCCGGTGCGGATCCTCAACGCCTACGAGAACGGCAGCAAGGGCAAGCTGGCGGCGCTGGGCATGGCGCTGGGGTGGGTCAGCGCGCTGTGGACGCACTTCCCGCGGACCTTCGAGTCGATGCTCACCGACATGCCGGCGGAGGTGGTGGTGGACGGCGAGCCCCTGCCATATCAGCGCTATGGCCTCGCGTTCTGCAACGTCACCGGTCGCATCAACCGCGGCGTCGAGCCCTTCGTCAAGCAGCGCACGCGGGACACCTTCTTCTACGCGGCGTATGCCATCAGCCTGCGCGAGGCGTCGGTGCTGCTCCCGCTGCTGGCGCGGGGCATCCGTCCCATCGACCCCAAGTCGCTGCTGCAGCACGTGTCGGCCTGGCGTCAGGCGGTGCTCAGCCTGCGCGCCGAGGGGCTGCTCCCCGCCGATCCGCGCTACGTCAACGACCTGGCCCGGTCGGTGGAGATCAAGAGCCCCGAAGCGCTGTACACCGTGGACGGCGAGCTGTTTCACAACGCCGACACCGAGCTGCCGATCCGGGTGGACCTGGGGCCCCGGCTGCGGCTGGCGGTGAGCTCCACCGTCGGGCTGCACCCCACCGTGCGGCTGGCGGCGGAGGTCGGGGGCGGCATGACGGAGCAGCTGCGGCGGTGACTCAATCCCGCAGCTGGGGCAGATCGCGATACAGCTCCAGCGCCTGCGGGTTGGCCAGCGCCTCGCGGTTGGTCACCGCTCGGCCGTGGATCGTCTCGCGCACCGCCACCTCGCTCACCTTGCCGTTGCGGGTGCGCGGGATATCCGCCACCTGGATCACGCGCGCCGGCACGTGAAACGGTGAGCGGTGCTCCTTGAGCTCGGCGCGGATGCGCTGCACCAGGGGCGGGTCCAGGGTCAGCCCGGCCTGTAGCACGACGAACAGGATCACCCGCTCGTTGCCGTGCACCGTCTGACCCACCGCCACGCTCTCCAGCACCTGCTCGATCTGCTCCACCTGGGAGTAGATCTCGGCGGTGCCGATGCGTACGCCCGAGGGGTTGAGCGTCGCGTCCGACCGGCCGTGGATCAGCACCCCGTCATGCGCCGTGATCTCGGCGTAGTCCCCGTGGTGCCACACGCCGGGATAGCGCTGGAAGTAGGCCGCGCGGAATCGGCGGTCGCCGGGGTCGTTCCAGAAGCCGATGGGCATGGAGGGGAACGGACCGCGGCACACCAGCTCCCCGGGCTGGCCCACGACGGAACGGCCGTCTGCGTCGAACACCTCGACCTGCATCCCGAGGCCGCGCGTCTGAATCTCGCCGCGCCACACCGGGCCGATGGGGTTGCCCAGCACGAAGCAGCTGATGATGTCGGTGCCGCCGGAGATGGACGCCAGCTGAAGCTCCGACTTCACCTTGCGGTACACGTAGTCGAAGCTGTCGGGCGACAGCGGCGATCCGGTGGAGGTCATCAGGCGCAGCGTGGTGAGCCGGTGCGAGCGGCGGGGCTCGAGGCCGGCCGTGGCCACGGCGTCGATGTACTTGGCGCTGGTCC
>Ga0210044_10001483_pt1 | contig 35789 bp, 39 predicted proteins | sample CryGey13umfilter_2_FD_183959 | JGI IMG/M metagenome (GOLD analysis project Ga0210044, IMG submission 183959) | Groundwater microbial communities from aquifer in Utah, USA - Crystal Geyser 4/9/14 3 um filter (SPAdes) (version 2) | ecosystem: Environmental > Aquatic > Deep subsurface >...
ACATAGATCATAAAATTAAGGGTAGAAGATTTAACGACAAAAGAATCGAGTTCCAAGATACTTTTAAACTTGATAAATATTCTAATTCAGAGACAGTTTTAAAATACGTAATGGAGATATTGTAGATATAGTTTTTACGATTTAATAAGGTACACTTTTTATCTTCAGCAGATATCCAAGTACATTCGAAACAAGATGTAAAATTGCTCCTAAAAAAATTGTAGATATAATAATTATCCAAGGAATTGGGAAAAATAGTTTCGCTAAAAGCATACTGGCGAGGGAATGATCTATTTCATCGAAAGGTATCCAAGCTGAATGAGCTGGTCTGTTTAGCATTCGTTTCAAAACACTTTTTATTAAGTCACCACAAAGCGCGGCAATAGACATAATAAAGTACAAAAATATCAATTTTAGATTTGATTCATCAAGAAGCAAATATTTGATCATAAATGGATCAGAGTATACTGTTTTGATTACGCTCCAGAATGTTCCAAATAATACTCCAAAAATAAAACCTCCAAAATTTTTGTGATCTCCAACTATTCTTATTCCATTAATCTTTTTACCAAAATCTATTGGCTTTTTAATATTTTTGAAAAATGGAACAAATTTTCCTAAGTTTGCTCCAATATTAGCTAAAGCTACAGGAGAATAAAAATATAACCCAACAATTGCAATGTTTATGAAATCCATAGTTTTCCTAAAAGTATTAAAAGCCAAACGAATCGAAGAGGCATTATAAGATGTTTTCCAGATTTTATACTATAAATTGATAATATAGTATTGATTATATATAGTGCAAAAAACCAAGTTCCAAGTGTTGTAGATAAGTGAGCTGCAAACATAAATCCTTCGCTTAAGCGATCTATAAATACATCTATCATCCATCCCTCTTTAGTATCTAGATTGAATTTTCGAGCAACTGCGCCATCCATCCAGTCTAATATGAGTATTACTCCGACCAAAATGATTTGGAAAATTAGATTATTGGTTAACAAATAGCCAATTGATAGTAAGAGTCCAACTATTTGGTAATTAGAAGGATTTTTACTTGGAAATATTAAATATTTTTCCCAATTATGAAGTACTGAACGATATATATATGCTATACCAGTTCGTTTAGGTATTTTATCCATAGAACTCCAAAAATAATTATTGTTAATACGTCTAAAATAATTTTTAGCTTCATATTCTGAGGTAATAATTTAACTTTTGTTTTGTCAAATGGAGAAAATGGCATAGATACACCTACTAACATGTCTTCAGCCAAATGGATCATTGCCGAAAGCCCAATTACAATTGCTAGCTGTTTATTGAATAGTCCACAGATCAACATCAAAACTCCAGCCACAACAAATCCTATTAGTTCGTGAAATATACTTCTTGCTTTATGGAGATTGCCTTTTTTAGCAATGCTATGATCTCTGAGAATATAGTATAGATGGTCTAAGTCTATAACTGATGCAGCTGTTACTGCAGCGATTAGCAACGATGTTTGCGATGGATCGACACCGGCAACGTTAAGAGCAATATATGAAGCTGATAGAGCGTGCGCGATAGTAGTCATGCTTGCATTATGTCTTATTTATAAAATAAGACAAAGAGGTAAATCGAGCCAAAAACAAGTAATTTCTTCTTTAATCTTGATTAGGTCACGATATATATGAGACTCTAGCGAGCGTTAGCGAGCTATGAGAATCAGACATAATTTTCCAATAATAAACGAAAAGCGGTATCGTTTATTTATGACAACAACAAATACCGCTCTTCAGTTTGATTCTAGCGATTCAGCTAAATTAAAACTACATGTAATTGTTAGAGAACACTAACTGGAAAACAGTTAGCTTAGCTTTTCCCGGCGTTAGTAGAGCAAGTGCTTTTAGATGGAAGAAAAGATATATTGAATTAGGTAAAAGGCTTTCTAGCCTTTTACCTCTCTCGACAAAACCCAAGAAGACAAGAGAAATGGTAGTTCCATATAAAATACTTGGCTTTATCAAGGAAACTAAAAAGAAATACCCCAGACTTTCAAAATACAAAATCAAAGTATTTCTTGATATGTTTTGTGAAGAAAATCATTTGAGAAAATATTCGGCTTCTTGGATTGGAAAAGTAATTAATAGATACAAGTTTTTCTTTAATACCAGAAAGGAGGTAAGAAGAAAAAAAAGGAATACAAAACAAGTAACTCAGGTTAAATATTGTCCTAAACAAAAAGATATTGAATTAGGATACTTACAACTAGATGGGATTAAAGTATATTTTGAAGACAAGAACTATTATTTTCTCTCAGCAATTGAACTTAAATCTAGACAATCTTGGGGAAAACGAGTTGACTCAATCTCAAGTATTAATACAAAGTTATTTCTTGAAGGAATACTTGAATCAGTTAACTACCAAATTCATACAATCCAAACAGATAATGGATCTGAGTTTAAAGGATATTTTGACAAGGCAATTGAAGAACTAAAAGATACACAACATGTTTGGAGTTACCCAAAGTCACCAAAAACAAATGGATATGTAGAAAGATTTAACTAGACAATTCAAGATGAATTTATTAATTATGAAATTGATGTAGCAACCTATGACATCAAATCATTTGATGAGAAACTAAAGGACTGGATGATTTACTACAACACTATTAGACCACATCAATCTCTTAACTATGTTAGCGTTTTTTAGAAATGTCCCTTTTTAAATTAAATAGAAATGTCCCCTTTCGGGTAATTTATACTTCTTTTGTTAAACGGCTCCGATGGGTTTGAAGAATAGGTTTGGTTGTTCCAATTCTTCAAAATCTGATTGCCAAGGGTTCCTTTTTTTGTAGTTTTCTTTAATCAGTATATCATCAACTAATTGGTTGAGTTTTTTACTGTTTGTTTCTCTGGTATTAGGCAATTGTTTAATAGTTGTATACTCAAGTTGTTTGTTTTTGTTGTCCCAGACTGTAATTGAGCCATCATATCTTTCACAAATGGTAACGACTGTTTTTCGTAAGGTGTAAGCAGATCGTTGTGTTTTAATTTGAAAAATAGTATTTTGATATTGAAACGTTAAGTTTTTAGAAAGTACTCTGTTCTCCTTAATACAAAGTATTTTTCTCAAGTTAACATTTTTATTTAGTTTTCTATGCATATCTACACTTGATCTTGGTTTAACGGAGAATTTTTGTACAAATTGTTTAGTGAATTGTGGCAGGAAATTATTTGCTTCCTTGATGGATGAGATATTATTTAATCTCATCTCTTTTACCAGTCTATCTTGAAGGGTTTGGTTAATTCTTTCAACTCTACCTTTTGCCTGAGCAGTACTAGCAAATATTAGTTCAATATTTAGTTCTTTCATGGCTCTACCAAACTGAGTTAAGCCTTCAAACTGGTTGTTTTTACTTGGCTTTATATAATCAAGATTAGTTGGCGTATTGACTCTAAAAATACTGTGTTTATCAGTATAGATTGCCAAAGGCAATCCATGCTCAAGAAAGTATTGTTCTGCTAGTTTAAAGTAGTCTTGGGCGGTCTCCACTATACCAAACTCAAGAACTGGAATTCCCGTTGCATCATCAATGAAAACATTTAGATTGCACTTAGGAGCTCTACCTTCAAACCAATCATGTGGTGATCCATCTAGCTGAACTAACTCTCCAAAACAAGCTCTTCTTTCCCTTAATTGGTGTATATGAGCTTTTCTTCTTCTATTTGGTTTCCAGAGTCCTACAGATACCATCTCTTTTCTAATTGTGGTTAGGCTTAACTTACATTCGTGATTCTCAACAAGTTTCTCATGAGCTAGAGTCGGACCAAAATCCCAATATTTTTCTTTGACAATATTGATTGCTTCGTCTAGTATTTTTTGTTTAATTACATGATTGCCTATTTTTCCTCTAGCTTTATGAACCAAAGATTTTGCTCCATTAATTTTGTATTCATACAACTTCCTCCTTATTTGTCGTACCGACAGCCTGAGAATTTGAGCTGCCTTTTTTTGTTTAATTTCTTTTCTAACCAATCTTTCCATTACCTCAATCTGATTTAATTCTGCATTGCTCATGGCAATATTTTCCTTCATTGTTAACCCCCAATTCTGTTTAGTTTTTATCAACAAACAGTATGGACGTTTTTCCAAAAGGGGACATTTCTAAAAAACTCAAAGGGGACATTTTCATTTAACGCTAACATGGAAAGACTATAACTTGTACTTATTTGATACATATTGTATAATATTTACCGTTGTTCAATTTTCAAAAGGAGCCATTGCGGCTCCTAATCTAATTTTGTCTGGAGGACAAAAATGAATAGTTATTCAAAGTTGCAACACAAAGATCACCCGAGTAAGACGAAGTGGATTCTGTCTTCTCAATTTCACTTGTACAAAAAGAAGTGGAAGGTGATTGAAAAGCGGGAAGCAAATTACATGCCCACCGACTGATCGCAAAATGCCCCGCTTCATTTTATGAAGCGGGGCATTACTCTTTAACCTCTATTTATTGAAACATCTTAAAAATCTTCTTAACCACCCAAACAATTGGAAACCAAACCACTGAGTAAACTAATACCCAAATTCCAAAGTAACCAAGCACTTTAAGAAGCTCTTTTAAAGATTCCCAAGCTCTTAAAAACTCTTCTTTAACACTTAGTCTTGCCTCAGGATTGAAGTATCTCTCACTGTCTGCAGCATTAACTGAGATGGACGAATACTCAACTGTTTGTTCAACTCTATCAAGACCTTTTTCTGCATCAGCAATCTGCCTATCAAGTCTTTCAATCTCAATTTGAAATCTTCTTTTTTCAACTTCTGTTTTTGCGTCAAGCAATGTAGCCTCTTTGAGCGATTTTTCGTCTTTTAACGACTGTAGATTTTCAGTAGTGCCTACAAGCTGACCAGTTACATCATTTGCATCAATATTCTCAGAAAAGACTTTCCTTACGTTTTCTGTAACTCTAGCTGCAGCTTCATCAAATTTATCAACTGGAACCTTCATATATAAAGAACCACTGTTGTAACCGTTTATATAGCCACCACCGGACGAAACTCCGGAGTTTAATACCTTTCCACCAATACTTAGAACATATTCCTTAATTCCTCTTAAATATACTGGAACATCATCAACAACAACTGAATGATATGAAGACTTTTGATAAACTCTGTCTTCTACATTTAGCATATCATCATTGTAATATGGATCTGCCATCATGCTGGTCTTAGCAATTAATGAATTATTTTCTTCGTATGTTATTTCATCACTAGGTCCTGCGTTGTAAATTCCGCTCATTTCAGAACCCACACTCACTTCATCGTTCGTTATTCCATTAAATTTTTCGCCACCAATAAATTGCATCATTCCGTTTTGACTCAAAAGAGAAGTTCTTGACTTTGCAGCAAAAGTTAACAAACTTGCTACTACCGCCAACGACAGAACTATAAGAAGAGTTTTTGTATTTTTCATATACAGAAATTATAACAGATTCAAAAATTTGCGCAAATTTGTAAAAAAATATTGTAGATAATTATTCTTTAGTATTCGCAGTTCTCAAATACTCCATGATTTTACCACTATTTACTTCTCTTGGCTTGCTACCTTGCGCAGGTCCAACCATACCAGCATCATAAATTTGATCAAGAATTCTTGCTGCTCTGTTATAACCAACTGAGAACCTTCTCTGAATACTCGATGAAGAGCCTTTGCCACTTTGGGCAACATACTTAATCACCTCATCAAAAAGCTCATCTTTGTCAGATCCAATAAATCCAGCCGAACCACCCTTTTCTCCTGAAGCTTTATATTTATCAGTAACTTCATCGGAGTACTCAGGTTTTTGACCTTGAGCTTTAATAAAATCAATCATGCTTTTAATCTCAGTTTCAGAAACATAAGTTCCTTGAACACGACTTGGTCTAGACTGATCAGGTGGAACATATAACATATCACCTTTTCCAAGCAATTTTTCAGCTCCTGGAGTATCAATAACCACACGAGAATCAGTCATGCTAGATACATTAAAGGCAATTCTGGTTGGGATATTAGCCTTGATTAAGCCTGTGATAACATCAACAGATGGTCTTTGAGTAGCGAGAACTAGATGAATTCCAACAGCACGAGCCATCTGAGCAATTCTGGTGACGCTTTCTTCAACTTCTGAAGGAGCGTACAACATAATATCAGCTAACTCATCGATCACAATCACGATACTTGGCATCGCTGCATGACCAGCCAACTCATTGTAGCCTTCGATATTTTTAACCCCAACTTCTGCCAACTGTTTATATCTTTTGTCCATTTCATGAGTTGCCCATTTCAACGCTGCCACAACCTTTTTTGGCTCAATGATAACCGGAGTCAATAAATGAGGAATACCATTATAAGCTGTTAACTCCACACGTTTTGGATCAACCAAGATAAACTTGACTTCGTCAGGACTTGCTCTAAATAACATTGAACACATAAATGTATTGATACAGACTGATTTACCAGAACCAGTAGAACCGGCAATTAATAAATGAGGCATTTTGGCAATGTCTGCAATCAATGGTTGTCCAGATACATTTATTCCCAAAGCAACCGCCAATTTTGAAGGATGCTTTTTTAGAATAGAACTACTTAACATTTTTCTAAGTGTCACAAATTGTGCCGAATAATTGGCAACTTCAACACCAACCAGTGATCTACCCGCAATTGGAGCCTCAATTCTTACTTGACCACCGGGCGCCGCTAAAGCCAAGGCCAAATCAGTAGCCAAACTAGTTATTTTTGAAAGTTTAGTACCTCTGGCAATTTCTAAAGCATACTGAGTAACTGAAGGACCATAATTAGCTTCTTTAACTTTTGCTCTGATTCCGAAGGATTCTAAAGTTTCTTCTATAACATCAGCATTTTTATTAACATCACCTCTATCGGCCTTGCCACCTTCAGAATTTGAAAGTAGCGATAGCGGTGGATATTCCCAGATTGCTTGAGAATTGTTTGGAGTCATTAGGTTGTTTTCTAGACCACCCTCAGATCCATCGATATTTTTTGTCTCTTGATCATGAATTGCAGTTCCACCATGTTCGACGCTTTGAAATTCATCGCTATCTTTAGAATCGTTGTTTATATTCAAATTATCGCTTTTATTCTTTCCCAAACTCAAGCCTAGTTTTGGAAGCTTAAATCCTCTGGCTTTTTTAATATTATCATCACTAAAAAGTGATTCTTTGTCCTTCTTTGAAGTTTCCTTGCGACTAAATTTAAGTTTAGCCATTAACTCGGTTATTTCATGAATAGATAATTGAGTGATAATTAGGATTCCGATTAATGATAAAGAAGCAAAAACAACATAAGTGCCTATTGGGGAAATTAATGTTGATAAATTGGCAAAAGTTTTGATTCCAATATCGCCTGACTTAAAAAAACCAAGCCATCCCAACATAATTAATAATGTTCCAAGTAGCACATGAGGTTTTGACCACATCCATTTTGTACGAAACATAACCATCCCAGATGAAATAAACACAAATGGCAAGAATAAAAGTGCTGATCCAAACTTGGCGGCAAGAAAATTATTAATTACTGCCAATAAATATCCTTGTCCAGTGAGAGAAATAATTATTAAAAATCCTAATGCAACTAAAATTACGGCTACAACAGAATGAATTGTCTCCGTTCTTATTTTAAGCTTTAGTGGTTTTCTTTTTCTTTTTCGACCCATAACCGATTTCCCATATCATGATTACATTTATTATAGGATATACCATATTCCTCTGTCTTGACAAGAGGCAACTTAATTTTACATTTTAACTCTAGTCCTTAAAACTAAATAATATCATTGACCTATTTTAAATCGTACTTTAAATATTTATAAATTAGGTTTAATTTCGTTGATTTAAAAATAATTATAAATCACTACTATATCAGACCTAATTTATAAATATTTAAAGTACTGTTTTTTAGATTAGATCAATTTTACACGTCAATAAAGACAGACACAATCATAGGTTCTCTCCTGATGATCTTATAAAGTCTTCGAGAGATTCTTTTTTCGATTAAACCCTGAATTATTGTCAGATTAGTATTTTTTCGTTGCTCTTCGGTTACCAATTTGGCAGTTTCAGATTTAATAAACTCGATTACATCTTGAGCTTCCTGCATAAAAACAAAACCTCTAGAGACGACCTCAATTTTGCCTAAATCTAGATTTCCGCTAACTCTTGGAATGATCACTGCAACAATTCCTGCTTGACCAAGTGATCTTCTATCCTTAAGAACTTTTGGACCAACATCCCCAATTCCTAAACCATCAATAATTTGAGCTCTAAGATTGATCTGATCGAGCACAAAATACTCTTCATTCTCAAAGCCAATAACTTCTCCACTGTCTGGAATAAGTACGTGTTTTTCGTCAAAACCAAGTTTTGAGGCAACTAACTCGAAAAATTTAAATCTATGTCTGTCGTCTCCGCCAATTGGCATAACATATTTTGGCTTTACCAAACTCAACAATTTTTGTTGTTCTGGAGCGCTGGCATGACCAGATTTATGTAAATCAGGCATGACAGCAGGATAAACAACGTGAATTTTGTTTCTGCAAAGTTCATTTATAGCTCCATAAAAAGTAAGTTCATTTCCAGGGATAGCATCTGCTGAAAATACCACTGTATCGCTTTTTTTAATTCTAAGGCTAGGATGATCACCAAAAATTGCTCTCATTAATGATGATCCCTCTTGACCTTGACTACCGGCAACAATCACACAAAGTTTGTCGTCAACAACATCTGCAATATGTTTTTTATCAACCTTCATTCCCTGAGGAATTATTAATTTTCCAATTCCTGTGGCAACTTCGACATTTTGCTCGACTGATCTACCAACGAATACTACTTTGCGGCCATGTTTTTGAGCAGCATTGATTGTTTGCTGAATTCTATGAATATGAGAACTCATCAAAGTCATGATTAGCTTGCCTTTTGTTTCGGCCATAACACTGTCAATCGCAGGACCGGTCATAGATTCTGATTCCACCCATTTTGGGTTTTCAACTCTCAAGCAGTCGATCATCATACACAAAACATTCTGCTCGCCTAACAAGCTGATGTGTTCCAAATCAGATACTACTCCATCCACCGGGGTTGGATCTAATTTGAAATCACTTCCGTGATAGATCAATCCTTCAGGTGTACTAATGGCTATATGACGTGTATCTGGAACTGAGTGAGTGATAGGGAAAAATTTCGCTGAGAAATGTTGCCCAATTTGAATATCTTGATTATCTTTTACTACATTAACTGGTCTTTGAACTTTGCTGTCCTTCATTCTCTGTTCTGCAAAACCAGCAGTAAGTGGTGACCCAAAAATTGGAAAATTTGGAAGTTCTGGAAGCAAATAAGGTAAGGCAGCAATATGATCATCATGACCATGGGTTAGCAACATTCCAACTATTACTTTTCCCTCATCAATTATTTTTAATAAATATGAAATATCTGGAATTAAAATATCAACTCCAGGCATATACGAGTCTGGGAAACCAATTCCACAATCTACAATTAATATTTCATCTTCATACTCATATATAAACATGTTTTGAGTAACATTTCCCATTCCGCCAAGCGGAATAATCTTCAATTTTGACATAAATCTTTCTTTCTTAAACTAAATTATTTTTTCTTTTTTACATTTTTCATAAATACAATTCCGTCGGGAATTTTTAATGCACTAAATAAATTTACGCCTTTATTTTCACCCCAACCTGAATGTAATAAAAATTCTCTGAACCTATTTGTTTTTTCGTATCTTTCAAAAGTCGAAGCAGCAAAAACCGAGGCAGCTAGTGCTGACAACATAAACCAATACACCCCATTTGAAATATTAAATGATGGTTCGAATATAAAGTATATGATGATGTGAATCAAAAGTGAAAAAGCTAAAAACAGTTTCATCAACCTCATATAATTTCCTTGCTGAGGATCAGAATTCCAAATCACAAAAAAGAACATTATACCGGAAATAAATCCTAGTCCAAATAATGAGTAAAATTGAAGTTTAGATGCTACTACAAATTCTAATGGCACCAAAACATTCACCACCGACAAAAAAGTTCCTAAAATCATGACTCCGCCCCACACAACGATGTGAGTCCACCAAAGATGAAAATACTCCGATAAATGATAGATATCAAATTCTGGATCGTGGTGTCTCTTGATCCAAAAAGTTTTTGTTAAAGAATGGATTGCTATGGCCGAAATAACTACAAAAGATAAAACGCTAAATACTGTGTCGATAATAAATAATTCAGTTACCGATAAATTTAACTGAAGCTCATTTCTAAGAATATAAAAAATAAAAGATTTCATCCAAACAAACATTGTTGGTGCAATTAAAAACAAATACACAAACTGAACTAAATCCAGTTTCAAAAATTCCTTTTTCTTATTCTGAAATTTATAAATTAATAACCCAATGGCAACTGTAATTAATGGAATAAGTAATAAAAAAATTTTCATAAAAATGATTTGTGAACTTGTTCATTTTAACACAAACTAGAACAAGTACTCCTCCACTGAGCTCTTAAAACTCTCTGCTTCTTTCTGATTTTCTATCCACTCAATTATCTTAGGAATTTTTTTAAAATCAGCAATAAATGACTCTCTCATTTTTCCACTTCTCAGTCCCGCAGCCGGGTGGTACATCGGTAAAACAAATAGTTTTTTCTGAGAACCTACGGGCCAAGTTATTTTATGCAACCGTCCGTGAACTTGAGATATTTTTACATTTGCCAAAAATTTTGCCATGCTAAATCTACCCAAAGTTATAATCAATTTTGGATTAATAATTTCAATTTCCTGATCTAAAACTGGTTTAAAAGCTGCTATCTCTTCAGGGGTAGGATCTCTATTTTCAGGTGGCCTCACTTTGACAATATTACTAATATAAACCTCTGACTCTTGAATTTTGGCTTCTTCTATCAGGGTTTTTCTAAAAAACTTGCCAGATCGACCCACAAAAGGTCGACGCTCGACTGTTTCTTGAAAACCTGGTGCCTCACCAATAAATAAGATTTTTGCATCAGCTAGACCTTCTCCAGGAATAACATCACTAGCTCTGGTCGCCAAAGGTAAAGTTTTGTAGTTTTTTTCTAAATCTTGATATAACTTGGTTAAATTCATTATAACTCTTGCTAATACTGAGGTAGGAAAATGTTCCTATTTTCCAAAGTAATAACAATTTCAGGATAGCCTTTTTCAACAATAATTCTAGCTGCTTTTCTAACAGCGCCTTCTAAAGTTCTACCGAGCGTTCTAATACCAGCATCAAAACCTAGTGGACGAGTCACCACTCCCCAAACAGCATCTTCAATAATAAATTGTTCTGGAGTAAGTCCCGCATCTTTCAAAAGTCCAGGCAAAATATATTTTTGTGCAATCACGATTTTTTCGTGATCTGTATAAGAAGGCATAGAAATTTTCTCCATACGATCTAGAACAGCTGTGGCGATAGCCGTCGTATTGTTTGCGGTTGCCAAAAATATTGCATGAGATAAATCAACTGGATAATCAACATAATTATCTCTGAACGCATGATTCTGTTTTGGATCAAGTAACTCAACCAGGACACCCATAATATCTTTATTTGCGTCAGAACTTCCTCTATCAATTTCGTCCAAAAGAATAACAGGATTTCTCACTCCTGCTTCACAAATGCCTTTAATAACTCTCCCAGGCTCAGAGCCCAAAATTAATCTTGAATTACCTCTCAGCTCTTCGGCTGATCCCATACCTCCAAAAGGTATTCTGACAAGCTCTCTGCCAAGAGCTTCAGAAAGTGAAGTAGCGAAAGTCGTCTTTCCAGTTCCAACCAAACCAACTAACAACAAAATTGGAGCACGAAAGTTTTTCGCCATTTCTTCGTTTTGACTTCTTAACTTCAAAACTGAGACGTACTCCAAAAATCTATTTTTAACATCTTGCATTCCATAGTGATGCTTCTCAAAAATTTCTTTAGTTCTAACAATATCTAAGGTATCTTCTGTTTCAGCCTCCCATGGAACTTTTAAAACCCAATCGATATATTTTGAAACCTTTTCATACTTTTCATCGTAACTACCTAGGGCAATACTTCTTTCTAACGAAACAATGTCTTTATCAACTTTTCTTCTCATTTCATCCGGAAGCGTTGACACAGAAACCTTGGATTTAAGTTCGTCAATTTCTTTTTCTAGTATTTCTTTGTAGTCAGTCATTATTAATTTTAGTTACTTTTACTATTATGTGCTTTTATCTGCTTAAGTGTCAATAAACCAGGTTTTGCTCCTATTTGTCCAATTACTGATACGGCATTACTTTTACCCCACTCGCAACATTCACTAATTATTTTTCCTTTTAAATGCGCGGTCACATAACCAACAGCAAATGCGTCACCAGCTCCTGTGTCATCAACTGATCTGTTTTCTCCAGATTTAAATTCTGCCACCTCATCCTCGCCAACAAAAACTTTTCCGCCTTTTTTACCATTTGTTACAATTACTTGTTTTACATGATATAGAACATCTTGTTGTTTATCTTTAATTGATTCCCATTCTTCTTGATTAAGAAACATAAGTTGACAAGAAATTTCTTTAAACTGAATCTCACCTTCAGAAATTAAGGCTAGCTCTTTTTTTCCAGGATTCCATGAAAAACCAATATTTGCTTTCTTTAAAGCTGCAAAAATACGCTCAAGTGTTTTAAGTCGACCTGAAATACTAGCAATATGTATCCAATCAGCTCTTGAAATATTTGCAGTTGGTATATCTTCAGGGTCAAGCATCGAAGAAGCACCCCTGTTAACCATTACCGTTCTGCCTCCATCGCTCCCAAGTAAAATAATTGAACCTCCGGTCTTTTCTTGTTTTTCGCTAGTAACTAAGTTTGTAGAAACAAACTCACTCCTAAAATCATCTAAAATAATTTTAGCGAAAATGTCGCTACCTAATTCCGTCACTACTCCGGTTCTATATCCCATTCTCGCAAAACCTACAGCAGTATTACTTCCACCACCCCCTGTTCTTAAAATATATTCATCAACCTCATTTTTTGCACCATAAGTCAAACATATATTAGCATTAACGCCATTTGAATGTGAATTAAATTTACTTGATCTAATAAAACTATCAATTAAACTCGAACCAATAGTAATTATTTCGTACATGGGTAGCTTTTAAATATGCTAATTAGTATTTTATGATTGTGCTTCTGGCTCAGGTCGATGTGGAAGTCCACAACGTTCGCTGAGCTCTTCTTCAAAGTAATCTAAAGCCTCGATTAATTCTCTCTCATTTTTAACTATTTTGTAAATAGATCTTTCCTTCTCACTAATAAAGAAATGATCATGAATAACCTCCATTAAATCATTCCAAAACTCTCCATAAAGAATTAAGGGCTTGTGGTTGCCATAATATAAATGACCCAATAACCAAGCTGTGGCCCACTCACTCAAAGTACCTGTTCCACCCTGAAAACAGACAAAAATATCTGCGTGTTCTATTAATCTAAACATTCTTTCAATATAATTTGCTGTTTTTATTTCTTTATCAACATTATTTTCGTGAAACCGTCCCTCAAACTCAGGCATGTCTTTTGGATAAAAAGTAACGGCCAAGGTTTTTCCACCAGCAGACTGAGCGCCTTTAGTTGCAGCATCCATTACTCCTGGACCACCGCCGTCAATGACAACTTTATCGTGATAAGCCAAATATCGAGCAACTTTAAACACTTCTTGATATAAGGGATGTAGTTCATCAACATCAGCACTTCCAAAAATTGCTACATTCTTCATTGTGCAATGCTGTCTTGGTGACGGTATTTTAATCTGAGTTTTCATTTAATTTCTTTCTTTTCAGCTTCTAAATATAATTTTTTTGATTAAATATTTATAAAGCCAAGTCTCAGCGAGTTCTGCTTTAGCAGTAAGTACAAGAGCGTAACTTGCATTATAAATATTTATCCTAAAAAATCACTAACAGCATCATCAAAATTCTCTGCTTTCCACAAAGCACTTCCTGGAGCAACACCATCCGCACCATGATCTTCGATTTCTGTTACATTGTCCAGTTCAACCCCTCCATCAACAATTATTTCAATATCCAAACCTCTATCTTCGATTTCATCGTGCAATTCACTGATTAAATTCAAAACAGTTATATTAAATTCCTGTCCTTGAAAACCTGCCTTAATGCCCATGACTTGGATTACATCTAAAAATTCCCATGATTCTGCATCAATAGACTCCAAAGGTGTATGTAAATTTAGTGACAAACCAGCCATCCATCCATTTTTCTTAACTTCCTGCAAAAAGTCAACTTGAGATGCCATCTGTTCTAGTTGACCAATAACTGCTCTAACTGGTAAAAATTCTTTCGAGTCTCTGATCTCATGAATAAAATCCATTGGCTCCTCAGTCATTAAATGGAAATCAATACTAAGGTCTCCAAAATCAACTGGAAATAAATCGCTTGGATATACAGTTATATTGTCTGCAAAAAAACCATCAACAACGTCAATCTGAATGGTTTGAATATCTGGGTTGTTTCTGCACATATCCACTTGATCAATTATTTGATCTATTTCATCGGTTAAAATGCTTGGATAAACGTTCATTGTTCGCGACCCCCTTCTCCGAGTGGAGCATTTTCAAACTCTTTTATTTTATTAATTCTTCTGATGTGTCTTTCTTCTCCTGAAAAATTGGCTTCTAAAAAAGCTAAAATTATTTTTTGGGCCTGATTTTCAGTTGTCCAATCAGCAGAAATTGAAATTACATTAGCATCATTTTTTTTCTTAGCAAGAACAGCACTCTTTTCATCAAAAACAGAAACTGCCCTAATTTCTTTCACCTTATTTGCAAAAATGACCATTCCGCCTCCAGAACGACAAAAAAGTATACCCACAGATTTTTTCCCTTCAGAAATATCATTAGCAACTTGGGTGGCAACTAATGATGCATAATCAGGATAATCATCACCAAAAACTAAGGTGTGAGCGCCAAAATCTTCAATTTCATAACCCAACTCACCAAGCCAAAGCTTCATATATTCTTTGAGTTTAAATCCACCATGATCTGCTCCAATATAAATTTTTTCCATAATTAAAATCCTAGTTCAGCTCTAACCTCTTCTGTCATCATATCAGTTATCCAAGGTGGATCAAAGGTTAGCTCGATATCCACATCTTTCACTATATCGACACCTTCAATTTGAGACAGTGAATCTTTTACCATTTGTTGAATAATCCCAATTAATGGGCATCCTGGTGTCGTCAGCGTCATTAAAATGTGGATTTTTTGCTTTTCGCCTGTCTCTAACTGCAATTTTGAAATAGTAACATCATAAATCAAACCAATGCTCACAATATCAACATTAAGCTCTGGATCGATTACAGTTGAAAGACATTTATAGATATTATCTGTTGTTAATTTCATAATGAAAACTAAAATATTTTATTTATATTTTAGTTTAGATCACATTGAATCACAACAGATAATATCTATTTTCTACTACAAAAACCCCCGAGAAATTCTCGAGGGGTTTTAATTTTAATCTTATTAAAAAGATTACTTTGCTGTTCTCTTAAGAACTGGCATGTTTGTTCTCTTTGTTTCCATAACTTCCATTCCAGCTGGAACTGCTCCCAATGCTTCTGGACGAACGTCTCTTGCAAAGTAGTAGATTCTTTGAACTCTACCATTTTTAAGAGTCACTTCTTTGGTGTGCAAGTAATATACTTGACCCTTTGCATTTGTGTAGCTGAATGCTTTTGATGCATCTGCCATAATTGCTCCTTTTCTTGCCTTTATATAAGGCTAATTAAGTTATTTTTATACTTGATCGAACAATTCTATGTTTAAGCTTATCATACTCGGCGAACACATCAAGAAGCAAATTAGAGTTTTTACTCTAATTCCATCTCAACTGAATCTTGCGCCTCGAGTGTACCTCTTAAAACATTTGTTTCTTTTGCAGCATCTGCTGAGGATTTTTGACTAACAATTATCTCAAATGGTAGTAATTCAGAAGGTAATGATGCTGATCCTATATAGCCACCTTTTCCTGAAACTAAGGTAAAAACCTCTCTCATATTATTGCCATCAACTTCTTTTAACCAAACTCGATACTCATTTTCTGACTCAGGAAGATTTGCCATGACTGAAAAACGAACTCTATCATCTTTCAATTCGTATCTGACAACTCCAGATACATTTACATCTGTTGATGAAAGATCAACGCTTTTATAGTCACCAACTCCAGATATAGATTTAGCCATCTCATCTTCGCTTAAATTTTCAATCTCAACGCCTTCAGCAAATAAATTTTCATCCATTCTTTGAGTTCTCATGCTATACCATCTGAAAACCAGAAGGAAAACAACGCTTAAAACTACTAATGGAAAAATGTATGGTGTGTATTTTTTCATATCTACCCTTAAATCTAGCCCTCTCAAGCTTCTATTTATTTACTAGAACTATTTATTAATGATTCTACAGTTGATAATAACTGAGGGGCAGATACTTTAACTCCGTCTACATAAAAAGTTGGTGTCGAATTGACTCTAAGCTGAGTGCCTGTATTTGAGTCATTTGTTACCAGTTGTATAACAGAATTATCCTCTATTCTCTCTAGAAATTGAGTTCTGTCAATATCCAACTTATCCATGTATGTAACAAATATGTCATTTAACTCTTGACGATTCTTAGCCTTGCTCCACACTTCTTGGTTCTCAAACAATAAGTCATGCATCTGCCAGTATTTATCCTTATTTATCGAGGCAACTGCTTCGGCTGCAATAGCTGCATTTCTGGCATTTGGATGTAAATTATCTAAAGGAAAATTTCTGAAAATAAATCTAACTTTCCCCGGAAAAGTTGAAGTCACCAACTCACCCAAAGAAGATGCAGCTTTGCAGGCTGGACACTGAAAATCTGAAAATTCAACTACTGTTATAAGGTTTGAATTTTGATTTGTACTTCCAGAGCTTGTGGAAACATCAGAGCCAGTTTCAGTGGTTTCAGACATAAAAACTCTCACATTTCTAGCTTCTCCAGCCGCTACCTGAGCATCAACAGACAATATTTCGCCATCATTCTTAGAAGTGCTGGAAAACATAAATGAAACTGCAAAGATTAGTAATAATGTACCTAAAATTGTTCCAATCAAAAGAGAAATATTTTTCATGTTTACGCCTTTGGCCAAACTTGCTCGCCAGTCTCTATGTCAGTAACAACTATTGCGTCTGTTGGACAACTTTGAGCAGCTAGTAATTTTTCATCATCTGAATTTCCATCTTGAGAAATAACTGTAGCAATTCCTTCTTCATCTAGAGCAAAAACTCCAGGTGCAATCGCTTCACAACTTCCAGCACTTATACACTTGCTACGAATAACCTCAACTTTATATTTACCAATTTGCTTTGTTTGAACAACACTATCCTCTACCATAAATCTCCTTTATTTCTACTTAATAAAATTTTTCAAAATGAACGTCTTCTGCCACAACACCCTTTGACAATAACAAAGTATTTACGTCCTCGATCATTTTAGCATTACCACACAGATAATAGCATCCTTTTGCAGGCAAATCATGAACAGCCAAACAATCAGTTACTCTTCCTTTGCAAAGTGGCCATTCTTCAGAGCCCCTAGATAAGACGGGATGAAACTTAAAATTCTCATATTCGTCTACTAAGTCTTGAAAGTCATTTTGCCAAAATAAATTTTCTTCATGTCTTAAACCCCAATACAATGTAACTGGGCGTTTCTCACCTAAATCTTGAAGTAAATATAAAATCATTGATCTAAATGGAGCAATTCCAGACCCGGTGGCTATAAAAACTATTTCGTCTTCGCCTTTATCTGGCGCAAGAACAAATCTACCGAGTGGCCCCATAACATCAATTTCATCACCAAACTTAAGATTCTGTAAAAAAGTGGTTCCCTTGCCCTGAGGTGAATGATCAATTAATAATTCAAAACTATGATGCGTATCTGGATTACTACAAACCGAATAACTTCTTCTATCCCCAGTTTCATCGACTGTAATTGAGACATATTGTCCTGATTCAAAGTCTATTCTATGAGGTTCTTCCATCTCAAAAACATACTTTGAAAATTTTTCATTAAAAAATTCTTTGTCAGCTAATTTTGCAATAAATCTCTGTGGTTTCATAAATCCTTTTTATTTTACAAAATTATTTACCCAACCTCTACCATACCACAAACCGAGTGCTAACTTAACAATTCCTTGGTACTCTTCTGTTCTGTCAACAAAACCTTTTGTTGCAATTCCAATCATTCCTTGTTTTTTTCTAACATCTACTTCACCAACAATTTGAGAAATGACTGGACCCATCTCCTCACCATTTCTAATTTTTTTGGCAACAATTTCGGGAACTTTGAATCGAGCGCCATTGGCAAATTCCATAAAACCGGTTTTATCCACAACTACAGCCCAAACAGTTGACCACATTTGGCCGTCTTCGTCTTCAAAAATTCCACCCTCTAAACCCACTCCCAAAACTTCATCTTCAGCAAATTTAAAATGATCTACCTCATATTTTTTTAGCCCTTCGACAAAAACAGCTTTTGCCCTATTGATAGCACCTTTTTTAGTAACAGCGTCACCTCTTGGTTGTTCGGGAATACCACTAGGAACATCAAAACCTTCGACCTTCACTTCAGGCCAAGTCTCACTTGAAGCATTAATGACTGAATTTATTTTTACCGGATTATGTGAGCCAACAAAAATATGCATAAAAAGACTTTATTTATTGAATAAAGTGTAACAAAAAAAGATAGATCTGACCAAACTGAACTTTTGTGATCATAGGCAATTCGCCTAAAAGGCTCACAAAAGTTCAGTTTGGTCAGATCTTCTATGTATTCTCATATCAAATTATTACTTACTCACTAGTTTTATTATCGTGTTTAAACCCAATAATAAACATTTTACTCTACCGACCGATATTTCATCCAAGCCTAACTCCTGCAAAACATCCTTTTGAGTCAGTTTCTGCAATTTTTCAAGTTCCAGCCCTTTGACTTTCTCGGAAAGAACGCTCATGGAAGCCTGTGAAATTACGCAACCTTGACCTTTCCATTTAATATCTGCTATTTTTAATTTATCGGGAGATAATTTAACTGAAACAGTGATTACATCTCCGCAACTGGCGTTGTATTGAGTTGAAACTAAATCAGGATCAGCCATTTCACCATAATTATTAGGGTTTTTTGCTTCGTCAATTAAATCTTCTTGATAAATATCGGTCATAAAAATATTTTTGCTACCTTTTTCAAACCATCCGTTAGAGCATCAATATCTGCTTTTGAGTTGTAAACCTGAAAGCTAGCTCTGGTTGTCGCAATCCATTTTTGAGATGTATGAAGTGGCATGGTGCAATGATGTCCAGATCTAACCGCAATACCTTCACTGTCTAAAACCTGAGCAACATCATGAGCATGAACTCCTTTGAAAATAAAAGAAACGGAACCTGTACGAGTTTCATCTTTTGGTCCCACAATCTCAACATTTTTATTTTTTTCTAACTCTGATAGTGCATATTGCACTAACCCATGATCATGGATTAAAACATTCTCCATTCCTAAATTTTCTAAATACTCACATGCAACTGCCAATCCAGCTACTGAAGCAACGTCAGGGGTTCCTGCCACAAATCGCTCGCTTAAATTATCATTAAAAATTGTATGAGACTCATGAACCTCAGCGATCATTCCGCCGCCAAATAGCCAAGGACGCATTTCATTAGTTATTAATAACTCTTCGCGAACCAAAAGTCCACCTATTCCCATTGGACCAAGCATTTTATGACCTGAAAAAGCGAAGAAATCTACATCCAAATTATCAAAATTTATTTTCATGTGTGGCGCAGATTGAGCTCCGTCAACCAAGATTCTTATTTTGGAATCGAACTTGAAATCACTCTTAGATCCAGACGACTTAGAAACAATATTTTTGCTTCTCAAAGTTTTTTCCACAACTCGAACTTTCTCTGTGGCCCGAACTTTTTTAACAATAATTTTTAAGTCAATGGTACTGCCAAGAGCATTAGAAACGTGAGGGAACACCACCAACTTGATTTTTCCTGCAAATTTTTTCAGTTTTGCGTCAAAATCATTAACGTCAAACTTTCCATCGCTAGTAATTCCTACAAAAATAAGCCTAGCTTTCTTACGTTTACAAAGTTCTTGCCAAACTACAATATTAGAATGATGATCTAGAATTGAAACTAATATCACATCGTCTGAATTTATATTTTGTTCGCCCCAACCATAGGCAACGCCATTGATTGCCTCAGTGGTATTACGCACAAAAATCAGCTCATTATTCTTAGCGCCAAAAAACTTGGCAATTTTAATTTTTGAAGTTTCAAAAATCGTGGTACTTTCGTCTGAAAGCGTGTGAACACCACGATGAACGTTAGCGTTATTGTTTAAATAATAGCTAGAAATTGCCTCAACTACAGAAAAAGGTTTCTGACTGGTAGCTGCATTATCAAGATAAACTAATTTTTTACCGTTTATTACTCTAGTTAAAATGGGGAAATTTCTGATGATATTATCTGTATTCAACATGAAAGATATTATAACATTGGCAGATCTAGAAACCCATCAATAATCAAATCCTCTGCCTGCTTCTTTGAGATTCCGCGAGATTGCAAATAAAAAAGTTGAGATTCAGGTATTTTGCTTATGCTTGCGGCATGAGAGCACTTGACGTCATCGGTGAGAATTTCCAATTCTGGCACTGTTTCTGCCCTAGCTTTGTCTGATAAGAGTAATACTCGCTCAGTTAAAAAAGAGTTACTTAGACCACAATTTTCTTCGATAATAATCTTTCCAAAAAATCTAATACTGGATTTATCACGGGCGACACCTCTTAATGTCGTATTAGCTAGGGTGTTTTTTGCCTTGTGAATAATAGTAATATTGATATTAATTTTTTCACTATTTTCAGCCAAAAAGCTACCTAAAATTTCTGCTTGAGCCCCTTGACCATTTAACTCGACTAGATAATCACCAGATTCTTTAATCTGAATGATTTTCTTCTCGTCTTTTTTAACTGTGTATTTTTGCATTTTTATTATTTGGGTATTGGATAAATTTAGTTGTATTTTTAATAAATATTTGAAAAGCGAACATTTCGAACCTGTTTCGACGAGAGCTTTTAAAATATTTATTAAAAAAAACTTATAATTTAACCTATACTTCCCTCCATCTCATGATCAATTAACCGATTCATTTCTACTGCATACTCCATTGGCAGTTTACGAACTAAATCATCAATAAATCCATTCACAATCATTTTTCTAGCTTGCTCTTCGGTAACCCCTCTACTCATCAAATAAAACAATTGATCGTCGCCAATTTTGGAAACAGTTGCTTCATGCTGAATTTCAACGTTTGAATTAAAAATTTTATCAATTGGATAAGTATCGGACCGCGAATCCCCATCTAGTAACAATGCGTCACAAATCACGGTGTTTTTTGAGTCGTGAGCATTTGGCCCCACATTTACTAAACCGCGATAACTGGTACGACCACCACCTTTGCTGATTGATTTAGCAACAACTGAAGAACTCGTATGTGGGGCCAAATGAATAGACTTTGTTCCCGTGTCTTGATGTTGCCCCGCCCCAGCTAAAGCCATCGAAAGAACTTCGCCACGAGCTCCTTTGCCTGCCAGTACAAATCCTGGATACTTCATGGTGACTTTTGAGCCCATATTGAAATCTGTCCAGATCATCTCAGCTTCTTCTTCAACATAAGCTCTTTTGGTTACTAAATTGTAAATATTTTTATACCAATTTTGAACTGTCGTGTACTGACACCTTGCACCTTTTTTGACATAAATTTCAACCACTGCGGCATGAAGAGAACCACTAGAAAAATTTGGCGCTGTGCAGTTATGAACAGCAACACCATCAGCAACATAGCTCTCGTCTTCCTTTACACTAAAATTATATACAGAAATATTGTCTACTTCTTTTGAATCAATTTTCTTTACTGGAGAATACAAATACTTATCATCAACAAAATAGTAAGTAGCTCTTTTTTTATTCCACATTTTTGGCTGAATTGGTTGACCAACAATTTTTCCAAAAGAAATCATATATTCTCCGCCAATGACTAAGTTATACATAGTTTGCCTGCCACTAGAACTTTTATCTTGTTGGTTTAAAGAGCTAGCTATTCCCAAGCGTAACAATAGCATTCTTCCTTGAAGTGATAAATTTCTTGAAACTGTAGAGATTCTGAATACTTCTTTGAAACCATGTATATTTTGTTTTTTATAGTAATTGCCATCACCTTTATACCAAGCATCTATCAAAACTGCTTGCTTTTCTAAACTCTCTTGCAATACCCAATCAGGCATTTGCTTATCATTGGAATGAGTTCCAAACTGTTCAAAAAATCTACAAAGTCTCACGGAACTTATCACTACATTAGTTCCATTATTTTTTTCGTGATGAAATTCTCTTACCCTATTTTCACTAAAAACAAATTTTATTAATCTTTTTACTTCTTCAATATATTCTCTTTCTAATTTAGAAAAAGAAAAATTTAAATAAGAGCCACCACTAATACTACCTTCGGCTAAATAATATCCAATTAATTTAAATAATTCTTGTGTACAAGGAATTTGTAATTTTTCTAATTGCCAACCACTCGCGCCATTTCCAACTGGGACTTCATAAATTAAAATCTCTTGAGACTTTATAGTTTGATCTATTGGAGTACAAACATAATCACCTTTTTCTACATCTTTCACTGGTAACCATTCTTGATTCCAATCTTTATTTTTTTCATTTTTATATTTTCTTTTTACAACTAAAAATGGGTGCTCTTTAGTAGCTTCTATTTTTTCTGACGGCTGGCCAGTAACTATTAAAGTAAATAGCTTTCCAGAATATGGACGAACCTGAGTGTGATAAACAAGTTTATATTGACCTTTATGAGTAAGAACCTGCATTCCTTTTTTAATATCTTCTATCACTGTAGAACCTTTGTCTGTGATTATTTGAGTTCCTGCAGTAAAACAACCTTCGATATAGTGAACACTTGCCCCTTCATCAACAATAATTAAAGTTCTCTCAAATTGACCAGCATTGGCAGAATTAATTCTAAAATAAGTTTGTAACGGCATGCTTACATGCACCCCTTTTGGGATGTAAACAAATGATCCGCCAGACCAAGTAGCTGTATTTAAGGCAGAAAATTTATTATCGCCAAAGGGAATTATTTTATTGAAATATTCTTTAACTAAATCTGGATATTGAGCTAAACCATCATCCATAGATAAAAATACCACACCATCTTTGACCCAGACATCTTTTAGCGAACCATAAACAACTTCACTATCATATTGAGCTTTAACTCCAGCGAGAACCGCTCTTTCAGCTTTTGGAATTCCCAACTTTTCGAAGGTTTCTTTGATATCGGCAGGAACATCATCCCAAGATTTTTCTTGTCTATCGCTGGCACGCAAATAATAATGAATTTTGTCGTAATTAATTTCAGATAAATCAGCTCCCCAAATTGGAGTTTGCTTCGCTTGAAATGCCTTGTAAGCTTCTAAACGAATTTTTAGCATCCATTCAGGTTCATTTTTAATTCCAGAAATTTCTTTAACAACACCTTCATTAAGCCCTGGTTTTAAAATATATTTGTAGCTATCAGTTGAATACGAAAAACCGTGCTCATACGAATCAATACCGTCAGTTTTAAAATCTTTTATTTTTTTGGTTGTAAATCTTGCCATCCAATTGATTTTCTAATTATTGTCTTAATAAATTCCCCTTTAAAATCTCCAAAGTCGTAATCATCAATTTCTGATAAGGAAATCCATTTATAATTAATGTGTTCATAACTAATTTGAACACTGTGTTCATCAAAATCATTCTTTAAAATTATTTTCCATCCTGTAATCACACTAAAAACTTGATTTTGAGCTTCAAAATAGGTTCTAAGTTCAACTAAGTTTTCATTCGTAAATAAGTCTTCCGAAACTTTAATTCCAGTTTCCTCAAAAACTTCTCTGGCTACTTCTGTTTGGTGCGGATTTTCTTTATCTTCCAAAGTTTCAGGCCACTCAGCATTTCCTCCTGGCAAATCCCAAGCCAGTGGTCTTGAATGTGAGTTCTCTTCTCTTTGCAAAATCAAAAATTTATCTGAGTGAATTAAAACAACTTTTTGAAGTAATTTGACATCATCTGTCAGTTGGTAAGAATTTTTTTTCATACTTTTTTTATTAGACCTTTAAGATAAATTAATAAATGTAAGCATTAGCGAGTTGTCGCTTTAGCTGACAATACAGAGTGTTAGCTTATATTTATTAATTTATCTTAAAGGTCCGCGTAACCTTTCTTTTCTAGTTTATCTACAAGTGTGGCGTCTCCACTTTCTACAATTTTCCCCTTAATCATCACATGAACAAAATCTGGTTTTAGGTAATCTAAAATTCTTTGATAATGTGTAATAACTATCACGCCAGTGTTGTGTTTTTTTATAATTTTGACAACTCCATTGGCAACTTTTTTAATTGCGTCAATATCTAGTCCAGAATCAGTTTCATCCAAAATAGCAAGCTTTGGTTCTAACAAAGCCATTTGCAAAATTTCTAACTGTTTTTTTTCACCACCACTAAAACCTTCATTGAGTCCACGACTCAAAAAATCTTTATCAATTTTCAATTCATCAGCCAAACCTTGCAAATGTTTTCTAAAATCAATTGCCTTCTTGAATTGGCGCTCTGGCTGATTTTTAAATCTAGCTTCGTAAGCTATCTTGAGGAAATTTTGAACTCGAACTCCTGGAACCTCCACCGGATATTGAAATGCTAGAAACACTCCAATATTAGCTCTTTCGTCTGGTGACATTTCCAAAATATTTTCATCAATTAAATTTGATCCGCTCAAAAAAACACTTCCACTTTCAACCTTATACTCAGGATGACCCGCCAGAGTATTGGCTAAAGTTGATTTTCCAGAACCATTTGGACCCATAATTGCGTGGACTTCTCCAGCTTTTACTTCTAAATTAACCCCACGTAAAATTAACTTTTCATCTATAGAAACTTTTAGATTTGATATTTTGAGTACCCCTGAGGGTATAAAAGTATTTTTTTGCATTTATTATTTCTTTATCTTGAGGAACTATTTTAACATGGATTAATCTGATGACAAAATAGATTTATAAACTTTTTGAGCGTTTAAATCCAAATTTTATCTCTTCTCTAATGTTTTCTATTGTTTCCAAAGTTTCTAAATCCTTTTCTGAAAACCAAGCAATCCCGTCAGTTTCCTCAACATTTTGTTTAAATTCAACTCCCTCAACTGGTGCCACTAAATACATGTAATTAAAATGTTGTTCGCAACCAAGTGGCCAAACCTTAGTTCTAATTCTTTCATCTGGATTGGCGCTTGCAATACGCTTATCGTAACTATCTTTATTGATCCAATGTAAATTTGTTAAAATTGGCGATGGAACATATTCGGATATATTAGATTTGATTGACTCAATAATATTTAGTGCTCTAACTTTAATTCCTGTTTCTTCCCAAAATTCTCTTTCCGCAGTTTTATTTGGCAGTTCGTCTTCTTCGATGTGCCCTCCAGGATTTAACCAAAAACCAAGCTTTTTGTGTTTAATTAACAAAACTTTCCCATCTAAAATAAGCATCCCAGAAGCGGTATAACAAATTTTTGCTGAAAATTTTTGTAGATTAATCATATTTTTATTATATAGGAAATGTGAGCATTAACAGTTTATTGTTATAGACATGTACATCACCCATATGATCTTACGGTAGGAAATTGATGGGATAAAGATTAATATATATTTACGCTAATGCTAGAATGACACTATATATACTATGCCAGAAACTTTGAAATATGGATCACATCTTTTGAATTATTTTCATCTGTTTTCTAAGCGTCTCTAAAGAATGTGGAGATCCAGACTTATAATTAATTTCTAAACCCACATTCATTGTATAAACACCCCCTTGCCATTTGAAATGAATTACGGAATCTTCTGCAGGAAGTAGTAAAACATGGTTTCTCAAAATAGTGAGAGCATCATTTATAGTGGTCATTAAAGAAAAAGGATTTTCAAAAGAGCCTTTTTTATGAATTGATTCATTTTCGCACATAATTACTAACTCCATTCTTAAATATAAGTATTAAATCTAATTATAAGGCTTTTGCTAAAAAACGCCAGTCTATTGCCCTGGTCTCATCTAAATTAATTTATTATTTGTGTAAGTAGGCACTCAAAAAGTCCATTATCTTAATTGTAATTTAGTTTTATAGAAAAGCGAACGATTCAAACCGAAGGTTTGTGTGAACATTATAAATCTTATTAATTTAAATATTCAAAAAGCAAACATTCAGGCGAACTGCCTGCGAGAGCTTTTTGAATATTTAAATTAAACTCATCTGCAACCCCGCATCTTTTTTGGGAGTAAAACTAAAATCAACTGGACACTCCACCAACCTATTCCATTTATTTTTAAATTTTATGTGTCCTTTTTTTAAACCATAATCATAGACATCTCTAGTAACCGCTACATCTTGTAAACAATACTTTTCAAGTTTATCCCACTGCTTATTGTTGTAGTATTTTATTGCATCTAACCCATCACCAGACTTCCCGATACCTAAGGTTTCTTGAGCTACCGCATCAAGACTAATTCTATGGCCAGCACTTTCTTTGATGCGAGTTAAAACATCTAATGTCGGTATTTTTGTAATATCCGCACTATAGTATGGAACAAATGTTTGCATATCAAAATTATCTACATTAAAACCAATAACCACGTCTGCTTTTTCTAGTAATGGGAAAAGCAAAGGCAAATCTTTCTCCCAATAACTTTTCATCTCACCTTTGCCAGATAAGCCCTCTCGCACGCACACGCCAACAAAGGAAATACCCAATCTATCTGGGAAAAAACCACCAACTTCATCAAAAGTTTTCTTTGTTTCTACATCTAAAATAATTTGCAACACAATAGTTACCCTTCATTATCATTTTAACTGAATAAACAACAATGCGAAAACTAATAATAACGGATAATAAAAAAATTATCTAGCCGATTCGTAGCGTCTCTCAACCTCTGCCCAATTAACAACATTCCAAAATGCAGCAATGTAATCTGGTCTGCGGTTTTGGTAATTGAGATAGTAAGCATGCTCCCAGACATCTAAAGCCAGAATTGGAGTCTGCCCAATTGATAATGGACAGTCCTGATTTGCAGATGACATTATTTCTAGCTTTTTGTCTTCATCAATAACTAACCAAGCCCAACCAGATCCAAATCTAGCAACAGCAGCTTGACCAAATTGGTCTTTGAAAACTTCTAAATTCCCATATTTCGACATTAAGGCGGTGTTAAATATGCCAGTTGGACCTGAGCCTCCTTCTGGGGAAAGCACGCTCCAAAATATATTGTGATTAAAATAACCACCTCCATTATTAATCACAGCTTGACGAATTTCGTCTGGAATTGCCTCAACATTTTTGAGAATCTCCTCAATTGTCATTTTTAACAAACTTGCTTGACCTTGCAAAGCAACATTGAGCTTGTCTGCATAACCCCGGTGATGTTTTGTGTAGTGAATTTCCATAGTCTTTGCATCTATGTGTGGTTCTAGGGCATCAAACTCAAATCCTAATTTTGGTAATGTAAACATGATATTTATCCTTGTACTACTTTTTACTACTGATGAAATCTAATACTTCTTGTACAAGATAACTAACAAATGCATAAACAAAAATAGCAAACAATGTTGTAAATTCTAAGACAAATTTTCCGTTAACACTTGGGCTGGGAAATGCTAATAAAAATGGAGATAATAACGGAAGCGTATTTTCATAAACGAAGTTCACAAATGCCGAATCTTCATTCGCCCCCAAAAGCTTCAGCACAAACCTAAACATCAACGAAACTCCAACTATTAAGAACACAATATTTGATAAGTCTTTTAAAAACTTGTTCATATTAACTTTCTGTATTTGAACTGATTTCACTAGCGATTCTGTTAACTTCAATAACTTTGTCTCTTATATCAGTCTTTATGTACTCCTCTATTTTATCTCGATCTTGGTAAGAAGACAAGACTTTTTTAACATCTTCACCAAACCAAATTGGATCTCCTGTCATAAATCCCTTGGCTCCGCTTTCTACACAGATTCTTAAATTATTTTTGAACTCTTCATAACCTATCTCTCTTGCATTATAAATCCATGGGGTATCGAGAGCCGCAGTTATGGTTACTGCCGATAACGAATCTCCTAAAAGCTCCAAACCAATCAGATCACAACTTCTCGAAAGCTCACTAATAGCTTGAAGTTGAGTTTCTAACATTGCTTCTTTGGTAGTTTCCTTACTTCCACCTGGATGGTAAACCATCAGTTCCAACAAAAAATCTATCCCTATATATTTGCAATAATCATGCACTTCTGATACAAACTGCTTTTTTTTCAATGCTTCAGCCTCCTGAGGATTATAAAAAAGTTCGAGCTTGACCAAACCATAATTATTTCTAATTTGTTCGATACCCCAACCATCTGCGATGGTTGGCATGCCGAATGGATCTAAACTGTCTCTCTTCTTTTCAAGCGACATCACTAAACCTGTGCTGCTAGATTTTTTAATCAGATTGGAAAAATCAAAATCTGGATCAATAATAACCCCAGAGACCTCTGGAGAAACATATTCCATAATTTTTTCAGAAATAAAATTTAGCACATCTTTGTGATCTAAGTGATCAATATCTAGACCAATGGACTCTGCCAAAGTAGCGATTCTAGAAAAATCCAACAATGAAAATACACCTGCAGTATTCTTAATATTTTGAAGCCTCATACCTTAAAGTATGAGGCTTCATCAAATTCTTTTCAAGAAGAGTTAACTAGCGTGTTAACGTACTGGCGAAAAGCTAATTATCGGTTGCCACCTCGACTTCCACCATTACCACCTCTGTTGCCACCGCGACTTCCACCGCGGTCTCCACCACGATAACTACCGTTACTTCCGCCATTACCACCTCTAAAGGATGGTCTTTGTGGACGTGATTCTCTTTTGGAGTTTACCTCCGCCTGTTGATCCTTAGTTAGCATACTCAAGCCAATCTTCCCATCATCTTTGATTTCGGAAATCATGACATGAACTGAGTCGCCAACTTTAACAAAATCACCAGCATCTTTAACAAATTCAGTATTCATAGCTGAAACGTGAACTAGACCTTCTTTGCCGTCCAGATATTCAACGAAGGCACCATAGCTTTCAACTCTGGTAACAACGCCGTCAAATTCTTCTCCAACTTCTACAACTCTCATCATGTTTGTGATAATTTTGGTCGCTGCATCAATTTTCTCTTGTTCTGGTGAAGAAATGTTGACTAAACCAAGCTCATTATCCTTGTCTTCATCAACACTAATCTCAGCACCTGTCTTTTCGATGATGCTTTTAATCATTTTTCCACCTGGTCCAATTAACTCACCAATTCTACTTGCAGGAATAGTGATCTGTTTAACCTTTGGTGCAAACTGAGAAAGTTCTGTTCTTGGAGCATTAATTGATTTAAGCATCTCACCCATAATGTGTAATCTACCAACCTTAGCTTGCTCTAAAGCTTCTTCCAAAACTTTTCTTGGAATACCTTTAAGCTTAATATCCATTTGAATAGCAGTAATACCCTCAGTGGTTCCTGCAACCTTAAAGTCCATGTCACCAACATGATCCTCGAGTCCCTGAATATCGGATAAAACAATATATTGTTTCCCATCACTCATAAGACCCATGGCAATTCCTGCAACCGGACGCTTAATTGGCACACCTGCTGCCATAAGTGAAAGAGTTGAACCACAAACTGCTGCCTGTGAAGTTGAACCATTTGAACTCATAATTTCTGTAACAACATGAATAGTGTATGGAAATTCTTCTTGGCTAGGAAGCATTGGTCGCAGTGCTCTCTCTGCCAAAGCTCCATGTCCAATTTCTCTACGTTTAGGAAAACCAAATCTACCAGCTTCACCAGAAGCGTATGGAGGCATACTGTAGTGATGGAAGTATTTAAGTTCTTCTTCACCTCTAATGCTTTCAGTCAATTGAGCTCTAGATGGATCTGCTAAAGTTACGACTGTAACTCCTTGAGTTGCGCCTCTTTTGAACATTGCCGAACCATGAGTTCTTGGAAAAACATCGACCTCAGTCCAAATTTGTCTAATTTCATCTGTTTTTCTGCCATCAGGTCTAACACCATCAATTAAAATTAATTCCCTTGCTGCTCTTTTAGTCAGACTGTAAAGGGCTGTTAAAACTTCCTTTTCAGAAACTTCACTGGCTTCGCCTTCTTTTGCGTCATGCCCCAGGGCACCCTCTCTGGCTTCGCCATTCACCTTGTCTTTAACATACTGCGCAATTAATTTCTCTTTAAGTTCATCTAAGCCTGAATCTTTAATTAATTTGCCTTCTTTTTTGACAATTTCTTTAAGCTCGATAACATTCTTTTTGTAAATTTTATCTGCCAAAGCTTCGATTTTTGCATCTTCTGCTTTTGTTTCATCATCGATTAGGTCAATCTTGTCTTTGCCAATTTCAGCAACAATTTCATTAATTGCTGTGCAGATTTTTCCCATTTCTTCTTGAGCTTTAATTAAAGCCTCAACCATCACAGTTTCAATGATTTCATTGGCACCTGCCTCAACCATCACAACTGCATCGCCTGAACCAGCAACAATTAAATCAAGACTGGATTTATCTCTTTCTTCATATGTTGGATTGGTCAAGAATTCACTGGTTTCTTTATTGTAACCAATTCTTAAACCAGCCATTGGACCATCAAATGGAATTTCAGAAATTGCTAAACCAATTGCACTTCCCAAAAGACCAAGCATATCAGGATCATTTTGACCGTCATATGAGAAGACAGTGTTAATAACTTGAACTTCGTTTGTCAATCCTTCTGGGAATAATGGTCTTAATGAACGATCGATAACACGAGCTTTTAAAATAACCTCGTCTAAGGGACGACCATCTCTTTTAACCCAGCGAGAACCTTTAATTATGCCTGCTGCGTAAAGTTTTTCCGCAAACTCAACTGAGAGCGGAAAATATCCCAAGTTTATTTTTCTGCCCAAAGCAACTGTGCTATGAACTACTGTTTCACCACAAGTTACGAGTACCGCAGCACTAACTTGTTCTGAAAATTTACCAATCTCGATTGAGATGGTTTTATTGCCTACTTGAATATCTTTCTTGTAGGTGTTTGGATATGTCGGATATGACATGAAATCCTTTCTTGAACTCGTGAGAAAAACTAGAGTGAGAGTATTCCATGAGAAAGGACAAATTAAAATGCAGCTCAAATGCGAAAATGCAACTTTTGGAGCCAAATTTATCTTCTCTCTTGAATCCTCAATATTCAAGATTTTTTCTAGAGTTCTATTAAATTATTAATTAGACTTACTGTGTGTAAATCTGAAACTATTATAGCATGAAAAATCAATTACAAATTATTTCTGCCTATTTATCAACATATTATATAAAACAATGCAAGCAACTGTCATGAGTGGAATAGTAACAAGCAAACCAACTACCAAAGCCAAAATTCCTGAATACATTAAAATAATAATTGCAGCCATAAATCCGACCAAATCCCATTTAATACCATCGGTTAATTTTCCGCTGGCCTTTAATGCCTCAATAGGACCCATACCTTTATCAATTACTAGATATAGAGTAAACATATACTTTATTGAAAATATTAGGCCAGGAATTATAAATAAAATGAATCCACCAAAAATAATAAGTAACATTAAAAACTGAGCTGCCAAATAATTAAATACTCTTGGTAACATTGAAGTAAAAGTCTCCATAGTTACTTTTTTACCTCTAGTGATTGAGAGAAAAGCATTGGTCACACCCATACCAATGACCATGCTAAAAAGTATGTAAGCTACATACCAAACCCAATAGACACTTGATCCTTCTTCAATATTGAATGCAGATTGAGCATAGGTATAAGCTGCAACAAGCAACCAAGGCAAAATAAATACGGTGTATATTGTAATCCAATCTTCTTTGAAAATTCTCCAAGCTTCTCTAATCGTGTTCCCAATAAATAATCCATTTGGAATCTCTGTTGTTTCTGTCATTACTTCCTTATAAAAATTTATAATATTGACAAGCTTAATTATAACAGAAATATGTAGAGATTAATTTATTTATTTAATCCCAATCTATCAAGAAGTTTTCTATATCTTTCTTCACTTCTGGTAAGTAAGAAATTAAGAAGACGTCTTCTTTTGGCAACTTGTTTCAATAATCCACGTCTTGAGTGATTATCTTTTTTGTGACCACCAAGATGCTTGGTTAACTCTTGAATTGAAGCTGTTAACAATGCAATTTGGACCTCTGGAGATCCAGTGTCGCCTTCAAAAAGCGCGTAGTCTTTGATAATTTGTTGTTTTTGAGCTTTTACTAAAGCCATGGTATTCCTTTCCCTTACTCTCGCAGTCTTGATGAGTTGCCCCGATTTAAAACCGAAAGGTAAAGTAACCTTATTTTTTACTAGATACTATTATATCATCTTTTTTATCAAATAAGTATTTTGTAAGTTCAGCTTCGCTTGATTTAAAAAAATTATAAATCATCGCTCCGCAAGACTTGCTTATATAAATATTTATTTGATACAAACAAAACTTACTCTTCGTCCTCAACCTTATATGCAACAATAATGTCGCCAACTTGAAAATCAAGTTTCTTATTCTTAAAAGTCATTCCGAATTCAGCCTTAACTTTAACTTGAGTAATGTCTTCTTTGCCATGCATCATATTTTTAACAGTTGGATCAGCAATAATTTCATCGCCACGTTTCAAATGGAAAAGATCAGTCCTTTTAATTTCACCTGTTTTAACTTTAGATCCAGCAATTTTTTCACCATTCATTTCAAAAATTTGCATAATTTCAGCTTCACCCAAAACAACTTCGTCGATTGTTGGTTCGATAAGCTTCAACATCTGTTTTTGAAGATCTTCAATCAATTTGTAAATAACATCGTAAGATTTAATTTTTACCCCAGCATTCTTGGCCATAATCAGAACTTTTTTTGAAACTTTTGTGTGAAATGAAATGATCAATGCCTTACTTGTAATAGCGCTTTCAACATCTGATTCTGTAATGCTTCCAACTCCAGAAGAAATTAATCTTGTACTTTCAAGGTCAATTGTCTGTAAAATTGCCTCCAAAGTACCTTCAACGTCTGCCTTGATAATTAAATTTAATTTTGGTTTTTGATCAATCATTCCCGAGAAATCGATATCTCCCCAGCCGTCATCTGCAATATTATCATTGGAAGTGGCATCTTTTGCAGCGCCTTCAACACCGTCACCGCTAACAACTTCAACATAAGTCTTACTTAAATCCTTAACTGTAGAGCCAACGCTTGGAGCATCTTTAAAACCGATAATTTCAGCAGCAAACCCCGGAGTAACATTATTCAAATCTTCGCCAGTTGCGCTTGAAAGTTTCTTTACACGACCATCAGCTTCATCAGCAAAGATATCTTGTCTTAATGATAAAGTACCATTTTTAACAATAACAGTTGCCGCAACACCTTTTTTTGCATCTTTTGAAGATTCAATCACGATTGCTTCTAGAGGTGCGTCTGGATCTGCAGTGATTTCTTGCAAATCAGCCACAAGGTTAATTGTCTCTAGAAGCTTATCAATACCTTTGCCTTTAAGCGCGGAAATTTCAACAGCTTCAATATCTCCACCATAATCAGTTACAACCAGACCATGCTCCGCTAAACCAGCTTTTGCGATATCAGGATTTACATCTGGTAGATCAATCTTATTGATTGCGACAACAACTGGAACATTAGAATTTTTGATATGTCTGATCGACTCAATTGTTTGTGGTTTTACACCATCATTGGCAGCAACAACTAAAACGACAATGTCTGTTACTTGAGCACCACGTTCTCTCATTTTATTAAAAGCAGCGTGTCCTGGAGTATCAATGAAAGTAATATCTTTGCCGTTGTGCTTAATGCTATAAGCACCTATATGTTGGGTAATACCACCAGCTTCACCGGCCACAACATTTGATTTTCTAAGGTAATCCAACAAAGTTGTCTTACCATGATCAACATGACCCATGATTGTAATTATTGCTGGTCTAGGTTTTAGTGCCATTTTTAATTGCTCTCTAACTTTGTAGCGAGATCATCGAAAGAATCTCGTTGAGCCATCTCAGCTTCAAATTTTTCAACTCTATCGCTTAATATTTTTTCTTGGTTCTCGCCCAGCTCAGCTTCAAGCCATTTGTTTTTAAATCTTGATAGATCTGCTAAAGTTGTTAATTTGTTTTGAACTAAGAAATCTCTTGTATCTTCAATCAATCCTTCAAAAGTATCGATCTCATATTCTTCGTCTCCAGTCATATGTGATTTGATACTACCTTCAGCAGATTGAATTGTGATCTTGTAACCGGTAAGTTTAGCTGCCAATCTAACATTTTGACCACCTCTACCGATTGCGAGTGACAATTGATCATCTGCAGCAACAACTACGGCTGATTTATCATCTTTATTAATAGTTATCTTTAATCCTTCGGCTGGAGCCAAAGCCCCCTGAATAAGAAGTCTGTCATCTTCTGAATAAGAAATAATATCTAATTTCTCATTGTTTAATTCTCTGATAACTTCTTGAACACGAATTCCTCTTTGACCGACACATGAACCAACTGGATCAACTCCTTCTTGAGTGGATCTAACAGCTAATTTTGTTCTAACTCCAGCTTCACGAGCAATTAAAGCAACTTCAACTGTTCCTGCTGCAATTTCTGGAACTTCTCTCTCAAAAAGTTTGGAAACTAATTCTTTAGCTGCACGGGAAACAATAATTTTCTTACCTCTTGGAGTTTCGGCAATTTCACGAATAAAAACAGTAATTCTGTTATTCATTTTGTAAAACTCACCACGCATCTGCTCTTCTGGAGGCATGAATCCTTGACCTCTACCAAGATCTAAAATAACTGATCTGCCATCCATTCGCAAAATTTGAGCTGTGACAATTTCACCAACTTTATCTTCGTAATCTTTGATAACCATATCTCGCTCAGACTCTCTGATTTTTTGTAAGATTACTTGTTTTGCAGTTTGAGCGGCAATACGACCAAATCCTGCGGGAGTGACATCGATTGGATTTGAATCATCCCACTTTAAGATTTCGCCTGTCTCTTCGTCTTTTTCAACAATTGGGCACTTAAAAATTGTGGATTCACCACTATCTTCATTTAAATCAACAAAATAGTATGATTCTTCTTCTAAATTGCCAAACTGTTTTCTGTAAGCTGAAACTAAAGCTTGTCTGATAGCTTCATAAATTGCTACTGGCTCAATATGTCTTTCGCTAGCAATTTGGTTAATTGCAGCAGCGAACTCAGTACGAACCATTTTTGACTTAGAAGGTGTTGTTTTTTTTGATTTTGCCATTTTTTCTTTCCAAAATTTAATAATAAGTTAACTAAATATTTTCGACACAAGTGCTATTTAATAAAAAAGAGCCTTCTTCTGGCCCTTCGCTATCAAATCTAGTTATTATTATACTAAATATTGAGTAAAAATGCAATCTACAGTCTTAGCTAATCGAAAATGATCCCCAACGAAGCTTCAATGCTAAGTGAAAAATGATCCCGTAATTGTCAAAGAAAAAGCGTGAGTCAATACTAGTTTTTAGTTATGAAAATTAGTATGGATG
>Ga0210044_10001486_pt1 | contig 35740 bp, 31 predicted proteins | sample CryGey13umfilter_2_FD_183959 | JGI IMG/M metagenome (GOLD analysis project Ga0210044, IMG submission 183959) | Groundwater microbial communities from aquifer in Utah, USA - Crystal Geyser 4/9/14 3 um filter (SPAdes) (version 2) | ecosystem: Environmental > Aquatic > Deep subsurface >...
AGTTGATGGGTTGATAAGTGGATGAATTGATAGGAAATGTTTATGAATTATGAATCTGTGTTCCTTTAACCTATAAACTCATCAACCTATCAACCTATCAACTTATGTGTTCTCCGTGGTAAATTCTTTTACCTAAGTAGTTACGATAATTGACAATTAAGAAGGATTGTATGCCAAATAAGTTGTCTTTAAGCACCATATTGGTTGTTATCGGCTTTGTCTCCATAATATCTCAGTCCCTGCTTATTTACGAATTAACAAGTGTATTCTATGGTAATGAGCTATGCCTTGGGATTATCCTTGCCAGCTGGCTCTTCTGGATGGCTGTGGGAAGCCTTGTGGCAGGTTTCTGTGGGGGCAATCCTGCCAGAGGTGCTCTCCTCTGGCGGTTGCCTATTTTTAATGGTCTGTCACAAGAGTCAGGTTTCCATCGTTTTATTTTCAGTCAAATCATTGTCTCCATCCTTTTACCTCTAACCATTATTTTTATTAAGATGTTTCGTGTTTTTTTGCATATACCGGTTGGGGAATTGATAGGATACCATGTTATGGTTATTTCTATCCCTTTGCTCACGGCTCCACTGGGAATAGTTATCGGTGCCCAATTTACACTTGGATACAGATTGTATTCGCAGGTGATGAAAGAAACATCTCTTGCTGCCGGCAAGGTCTATCTCTATGATGCCATAGGTGATGTTTTTGGCGGATTTGCCTTTGGGTTTATATTTGTCAATTTTTTTAACTCACTTACAACTGCCTTTTATACTGCTATTATCAATGTATTTTGTGGAACAATGATTCTTCTTCTTTGTAGCCGTAAGATATTCCTTGTAGCAATATGTATAATCTGTTTATCAGCCAATGTGTATGGTGTTCTTAATGCAGACAGGCTAATGAATTATACCACCAGCCTTAACTGGAAGGGATTTTCTGTAGTAAAAAATGCCTTCTCAAAATATGGCAACCTGACTGTGGTTAAAATAGGCAATCTCTATAATTTTTATTGTAACAGTGTCCTTGCTTTTACCATTCCACAACAACTTGATAGCGAAGAGCTTATCCATTTCCCTCTGCTTCAGACGCCACAGGTAAAACAGGTGCTTATCCTTGGCGGAGCAGTTGCTGGTGGGCTTAAAGAAACCCTGAAGTATCCAGAGGCAGAGATATATTATGTTGAGCTTGATCCAGCATTGATAAAAACAGCCAAAAAATACATTCCAAAAGAAGACATTGACAGCCTTGATAATCCAAGGGTGAAAAATATCCATGGCGACGGCAGGCTATTTGTTAAGAGGTGGCAAGGCAAACCATTTGATGCCTTAATCGTCAATATCGGCAATCCCTCTACTGCTGAACACAACAGATTTTACACCCTTGAGTTTTTTGAAGAGGCAAAACGCATCTTAAAACCACAGGGAATAATCAGCCTTTCTGTCAGGTCAAATGAGAATTATCTTGGCGAGAACATGCTGCAATTTAACGGATGTATCTACCATACCCTGCAACAGATTTTTCCGTCTATAATCTTAATACCAGGGGATGAACTTACCTTGATTGCATCCTCAATATCAGGGTATATGAGCATTGAACCGTATATTCTGGTTGAAAGGTTGAAACAACGAGGGATTGAAACCAGATTTGTAAATGAGTATTATTTGCCGTATCGGTTTTGTCCTGAAAGGATAGGGTATCTTCGAGAAAGCCTTGAGGGAATAGTGCCTAAGATAAATCATGACCTTTATCCTGTTTGTTATTATTTTGACATAGCCTTATGGGTTGAGGAGTTTTCACAGGGTAGCGAGGGGTTATTTAATCTTTTATCAGGCGTAAAAACATGGCACTTAATCCTTGTGGCTGTACTTGTTGCCCTAATCCCATGGCTTGTGTTCAGGAGGAAAAGGGTATTTATCTCAACCGGGATGTTTATCTCCGGGTGTGGCGGCATGGTGATTGAAATTGTATTGATTATTGGTTTTCAAATACTATTTGGTTATATATATCACCTGATTGGAATAATTATTGCCGGGTTTATGCTCGGTATTGCTGGTGGGACATGGTGGATGAATTCAAGGATTGACAGAATACAGAACAGGATGGGGGTATATTCTCTTTTACAAATAGCCATAGCCCTTTATCTGTTTTTAATCCCAGCTATCTTTCTCGGCTTAAGAGTAATATCTGATGAGTTTTGGGTACAGGCAGTTATTTGCATTCTATTTCCCATATTAACTGCCATGGCAGGAATATTGGTTGGGCTTATCTTTCCGTTGGCTAACCGCATCTATTCAGATTTTACAAAGGATACGGGCAATGTTGGCGGGATAATGTATGCCCTGGATCTGGGCGGGGCATGCGTTGGCTTACTTATTGCTTCTGTCTTGACCATACCTGTTTTGGGTATTACCCAAACGAGTATGGTCTTTGGGGTGTTGAATCTATTGGTGGGAATATCTACTATGATTGTGGCTGCACAGAGGGAATAAGCACCCTACTCAAATCCCTGATGCCTTCTTGACCGTCTCCGGCAATGGTTCTATCTTCACCTCACCAAAGAAATTCCTGTAGGAGCTTAGCTCATTAAATTTCTGAATATCTATCCTGAATTCCTCATATACTCGCACCCAGAGTTTATCTGAAAAAACTAACTTTTTTTCACCTGATTTTTTTATGGGAATTGAAAGGGTAAAATTGCTCTCCTCTGGCAAAAACATTGCCTTGAACCTATATTCTTCCTTTGCTTTTTTCCCATTTTCTTCCCCTCTATAGAATTCAGTAGCCTGTTGGCAGATAACAATAAAATTATCCTTCCACTTTGGTATCTTCAAGGGTAGCCATGTTGTTTTCGTACCCCATTCTGGATTAAAGAGAAATACATTGTTATAACCCATGGTATTAGTTCCATCATTAGCAGGTACCCCTGTAGAGAATATAGGCATAAAATTTTCCTTCTTAGTTGGTCCACCATCCAAGAATCCTACAGGTATATCCCAATATTTCATGCAGGCAGCCATAAGCACTGACATATCTTCATCATTTCCATTGGTAAACCTACTGCTTAATATTTCATCAGGACAACGAAGATAGGTATCTTTTGAAGCACCTGTTTTGTAATCCCTTCGCTCAGTGTATGTTATGCCCCATATCTTCAAAGCATCAAAGAGATACATGACCTTAAAGATATTCTCAGGCATATCTGTGGGGAATGTTGCAAATTCCTTTGTTTTTAGATAACACCTCTTAACCTCATTCATAAAATCAGCCATAAAACTATTCTTTTCAATTACCATAAATGTTGCCAACATCCCTATTTGATTCCAGTTTACCTGATATGTACCGGTGCCATTATTCCCGCAGATGTTTACATTTCCACATTTTGGGGTAATATCCTTTACCTCATCCCGCATGGTGTAATAAAGTTTAATCTCTGGTGAGATAGAGACATTGCCCTTTACATTCAGGATATTCTCGCTCACAGGAAGGTTTACCATCTTTATTCTGGCAATATAACCTGGCGGGATGGTACATTTATCCTCTGCCTCCTGCCTTTTGTCTTCTGTACTTGTTACTCTTGGTTGATTAGTCCCTGTACCGATTGTGGTTGCAGTTCCTGCTGTCTTTTTTATCGGCATACGGCTTTTCTCAAGGGATAATTCCATCTGCAAAGGGACAGCCTTATTATCCGTATATTCCTTCATATCTATGGATAGCCAAACAACTATTGGCACATCCTTCATCTTATTTTCTACTGTAATTGTACCAAGAGGAATCTTTCCATCCTCAAGGGATTTGTAGGTACATACGAAAAGGTTGCTGAAGAAGGGATCCAATGATACCCCTTGAAGATTAAATAGGGATGTAATATATTCATAGCCAAGGGAAATAGAAGAATATGAATTATTCCCGGATGAGGCATAGTCAATTTGCAACAGGTTTGCACCCAGAGAGTTTGCACGATTGAGGGTTATGCCCTTGCTGCTATTTCCACCCAATCTCAGAGCAATATCTGTTTTAAGTATTTGTTTTTTTAGCCAAAATTCAATGCCCCAATAGGTATCAAGATTATCCTTGTCTATAGCAAATAAAAGGTTTTTATTCCCGGGTGGGTGATAACACAAGCCCATTTTATATTTTATAGGCTCATTCTCCTGCAAATCCGTACCAAACATACCATATTTAACCAGAGCCAATCGCATGGTATCAAATGGGATCCATAATGCCCCAACATCTACCTTAAACCCTATATCCTTATCCAATCTTTGCTTAGTATCCCTGTAAATAGAACGGCCAGACCCGCCCAATGACCATTTTCCATAACGCCTGGCACCGGAAAATGCCCATTCACCCTTTGAGAGAGAAATTGGTTTAATCTTCAGATTTTGCCAGCCAAAACCAAGGGCACAATTTTCATCAAATACAGGAACAATCAAATTAGTATAAAGGCTCATTTGACCCAAATCATCCTGATTCCCCCAAACATTATTAAATTCATATCGCTGTAGCATTGGTAAACCAGCTGGATTCCAACTCATGGTATTGGCATCATCTGCCACAGCCACAAACGCCCCTCCCATGCCCATGGGACGGGCACCAATAAATCTTTCGTTGAATCCAAAGCTGGTAGCAGGGAGAAGGAGAAGGCAGAAGGCACAGAGGCACAGAGACACATAGAGATATCTGTGTAGCATTAATATCACCAACTCGCATATAATTTATACAATTGCCGTTATGGAAAACTCTGGATATGCCTTATGCCATTCATTTAGGAGTCAAAAAAAATAAGTTGTACACCAAGCAATTCTCATTATGGTAAAATGGATAAGGGGGAGATATGGAGATTAATCGGTAGGACAGGCATAAATGCCTGTCCTACCGACAATTCTGTTGATAATCGGCACCATCTCCTCTATTCCCTTATTCCCCTTTGAACATAAGTTTTGCCATAATGAGAATTGCTGACCGCCCAATCAAATCTTACCAATCTTTTCATTTTATCTCCTTTAGAAACCAATATGTCTGGAACAAAACAACTCTATCGGTAGTTACGGTTTGTTTACAATGCATTTGATTCCATCGTATACAAAGTATACTATACAAGATGTGTGTTGTCAACAAGTTTTTGCTCAGGACCAGTAATTCTCATTATGGATTTTCAGATTCACCACAGAGACACGGAGGCACGGAGAATAATTTAAAAAAACAAGCTGACGGAATGCAAATTTTTATAAATTCACAGAATAATGCTTCAAATTTCCAAAAATCTGCATTCAGCCACATTTAAATAAGAGATTTGTCCTTCGATTTTCCTCTGTGTCTCCGTGGTGAGTTGTTATGTGTTTATGCGGTAAAAATGTCATAATTAGAATTGCTCCTTATTTGATAATCCCAAACTTACCCGTGGCTTTTTGGTCATGATCATTCATAATCAAATAGAGATACACACCAGAGGCTATCTTGCCCGGATCTGTCCACACCTCTTCATCTGTGCCATTGGTATGCTCGATTTCCTTGACTAATTCACCGGCTATGTTGAATATCTTGATAGTGCATTGTGCGGTTAGTTGCGTGAAATGCAATTGCTGACCAAGATAGACACGACAAGGGTTAGGATAGACGATTACCTCCATAAGGTTATTTTTAATGGTTGGTGTCCCGGCTAATGTGAAGGTAGAGAAGTGGTGCACTTCTGCCCAGGCTATATTTTTTGCTTCAATTATTGTAGTATCCAGTGGTATCCAGTTACCTTCCTCCCATTGATAGATAATCAGGTCTTTTTCCTTGATTTGTGTCCCATCAACTACCCCATTATTATCAATATCCGGATAGGCTAAATGGACAGTAACCGTGCCTATCTGTCCTGTCTGTGTGCCGACTTCATTGCCAGACTCATCTCTGATATCAATGTTATAAACTATTCCGGCAAACTGGATTTCTTCTGGAAGTGGCTGCGAAATTTGGGTTGCCGTCCTAATATGCACGGTAACATTTGCTGTTCCCAAATCCCCTGGGTCAAAATCTATGGTTACCCCTTTATCTGTTACTGTTCCTCCTTGCTGACTGTTCATAAACACCATAATCGTTGCTGTTGCCATTGCCCCTGTTTTGTTATAAAAGGCGGTGATTGTATCTATGCCATTACTTGGCGAAGAGATGATTGTTCCTGTGCCTGTCCATGTGCCTGAGATTAGATTGACTGTATTCGGGATAATAGAATTTGTGCTGTTGGTTAAACTTACATTGCCTGAGTATGGATTGCCATCGCTATCATAAAGGGTTATCGTTATGGTAAATGTCGCAAAGGTCGTGGTAGTAGTTGCAGATACAGTGATATTGATGTTGACATAATTGCCAGGTGTAACCTTTACCGTTGCCGTAGCCACAAGTCCGCTGTATTCAGCAGTGATTGTCCATGTACCTACCTTGCCCGGATGATAAACATTGGCAGTCATTGTGCCGGCCGGGTCGTTTGTAGTGAAAGTAGTTTGAGTGGTAACCGTCCATGTGTTGCCGTTGTTATCTCTTGCTATACAGGTAAAGGCAACGGATTCATCAGCAGTGAGGCTATCTGTTGCTGGCTGAATAAAAATGGTGCTTGCGGTACTGACTGTTACTACTACCTCATCCTGTGCAGTCCAACCGTTGCTGTCAGTTACGGTCAAGGCATAGGTTGTGGTTGTAGACGGAGAGGCAATTGGATTGGCAATATGGGGATTATCAAGACCGGTGGTTGGAGTCCACGAGTAAGTATATGGTGGGGTGCCGTCTGTGGCTGAGCCATTTAAGGTAATCTGACTTGTAGGATAGATACTGACATTCTGACCGGCATTGGCTATTAAAGAGTTGGGCAAAGGCACCTGAGCAATGGCGTAACCAATCCTCATATTGTTTCCATCATAGCCGGTATAAAACAGACGATATAATTTGCCATCATAGAGTATATTCGGAGCACTTACCCCGGCATCATCCCAATAACCGTTTACTCCCAAGTTCAACACAGGATTATCGATAGATTTATTCCAGACCACGCCATCAATACTTGTGGCATAACCAACCCTCATATTGTTCCCGTCATAACCGGTATACCCCATCCAATACAGTCCATAAGCATATAGCACGGATGGACTGCTTGCCCCAGCATCATCAAAAGCACCATTAACACCCATGTTCAGCACCGAGTTTGTGCCGTACTTATTCCAGCGGACACCATCGGTACTTGTGGCATAGCCAATTCTCATACTATTTCCGTCATAGCCGGTGAACCACATGCGATATATACCGCCCTTATACAGGACAGTCGGCTGAGATATAGATTCCCCATCCCAGACATCACCAACTCCATCTTGCAGCACAGGATTAGACGGGTATTTCTCCCAAACTACCCCATCCGTGCTTCTGGCATAGTTGATGCCGCTATCCGTAGTATACCAGATATGATACTTATTCCCGGCAAAGACTACAGAAGGATGGGAAACAGAAATATCAGAGTCAAGGTCAAGATAGGTAGGATATTTCACCCAGTCTATTTGACCGGTTATGCCGATACTCGGGATAAAGAACAGGAGAATAATGGCGAATAAAATTACCTTGCATTTCATAAAAAGACCTCCAATATTTTTCAAGCTGTGCAATCGGAAATTTTTTAACGCAGAGGACGCAGAGAACGCAGAAAGAACAAGAGATTGCAGAGAAAGAAAAGAAATGATTTGAACTCTGCGAACTCTCTGCGTTCTCTGTGTTAAAGTTGATTGCACAGTTTGATAGCAATTCTCATTATGGCAAAACTTATGTTCAAAGGGGAATAAGGGAATAGAGGAGATGGTGTCGATTATCAACAGTTGGTAGGACAGGCATTCCTGCCTGTCCTGTTGCAGATGACAGGCAAGAATGCCTGTCCTACCGATTAATCTCCATATTTTCCCCTTATCCATTTTACCATAATGAGAATTGCTGATAGAGGGCGGACATTCCTGTCCGTCATTTAACATTTGGCAGGTTAGAAAACCCGCCCTCCATTTCTGTTTTTACCTGCAAACCCCTATCTTCCTCACTGCCGTAACATTGCCTGCCTTAAAGACACAAAAGTAAATTCCGCTGGCAACCTTCTCGACTTCATCGTTGCAGCCATTCCAATAAGCCGCTGTGCTGTTAGTCACATAGCTTCCCGCTGATTTCATACCTACATTCAATGTCCGCACCAATTCACCCGCAATATTGTAAATCTTTATCTCCACTTCAGAATCCTGTGCCAATTCATAAGGGATACAAATCTCCGCACTAAATGGATTTGGATAACACGGCAGCAATCTGGTATTGCCAGCAGCAGGTATTGGATTTGCCTTCTCAATCCGCTCAGCCTGTATCTCAAATTCCAGCTCGGTAATGCGCGTGCCTGAGGTAAATTCTACCTTGCTGACCTGTCGCATATCCTGCCACTGCGTCTCACCAACCTTCCTGAAGGAGAGCATAATATCAGCAGGCACTTGCCGGAGCGATTTTCCCCATGAGACAGTCATATCAGTATTTGGCTTGTCAGTATACACGGTCAGTTGCCAATTGCGTTGTTCACCAACATTCATTGCCGGTTGGTAATCCTGATTATACAACCCAGGTGCTTCTTTCCAATCACTATGCTCAAAATAAGCGGCTACGGTTTGCCCCATGGCAGGTGGTTCTGTGCTGTCCAGAGCATCCTGCCCGGACTTTGCCTCCTGATGTGTGCCAAGGATTGTGCTTCTATCTGAGGCACCTGAAGAAAACACCTCCACACAAAGGGTAAATTGAGGTGATGAGTTTGTCTGCTTACTCGTAAATAGTCGTGGTGCCCGCGGTGGCTTGAGGTAATCAGGTGTCTCCACCGTTGCTGTTCCCACACATGGTGGTGCTGGAATGGTAAGCGTTATATTCGGCTTGGTAGTTTTTCAGCCAGTATCCTTCCCATGTCTCCAGCTTAGAGGCACTGGTTGCCACCTCATAGCTGTCTGATACAGGCACCTCACTCATATATGCCTCGTCTTTGGTCACAATATCCCAGCGGTAAAGTGTGCCTTCGAGCAAGCCGGCAGAGACTGCCTGAGCAAACGAAACAGCCGCAGAAGTTCCCTCACGAACCTCTAAATCCGCTACATTCACGGCAAGAATAAATGGATTACCAATGGCATGCCAGCCAACGGTATTTAGTTCAAGCGACATATCGTTGAAATTGGATGCCCCACCTACATCTACCTCGACATCATTCTCAAGTCGTGTCCAATAGCCATACCTTGTTTGCAATGACACCTCTCCAATATCAAACGGATAGATTTTATAGCCACCGAGGTCAGTTTTATACTCATAGAGCTTAAATGGGTCAATATCATCACCAAGGTTTACGAATGGTTCAGCCCGTTGTGGTGTAACAGGTACAGAGAAGAATTTCCAGCCGGATGAGCCTTTCTTAAAACTCTTTGCCACAAACTCTACCTTTTGCACATCCAGCCGAAAATATCGGGATGTCTCACCATTGTTGATGTATGTGTAAATCTCTGTCAACTCTGGATCACCTGTTTGCTGATTGGTATTCACCTTGGTCGGGTCAAGCGTAATATTATTGGTTACATTGTTATTGGCATCAAACTCCACCAGACGCATAACCTGATACTGCCGGTTATTTTTGGTTAACAATAGTGATGGTTGCCAGCTCAGTGTTATGGTCGCATATTTCTTGGCATTATCAATCACAAAGAACCAATGATGTGATAATCTGCCGTCTGCCGGCCGAGTATCACGGTCAAACTCTTGTCTTTGCCTGTCTAAATAACTCACCCGCATCTGTGACGCCATCCCGGGCACAGATGGTGCATCCTTTTCATCCGTTCCATCCAAAGCACCAAATTCTACCCCGGCAATATTATTCCCATCTAAATCGATTCCATCGGTTACACTTAATCCAATAGACCAGACTTGCTCAAAGGGTGCATCCTTAGTGCGGAATGTCCACATAAAGGCGTTGTCCAATGGATTGCCGGCTAAGTCGTGGACACCTTGTTCAATCGTCGTCGTTGTCCCCACGGTCATTTCCGTATCGGTCTTAATCTCCACTCGATAAAAGCCATAAGGTTGAAATAGCACAATCGGCACAAATATCGCCTTGCGTAGAGCTGGGGAGTAAGAGACATAGCCGGCCACCTTTTTGTTGTTATCCAATAAGTCCACACAAGAGAAGGTGCGGTCGGTAAAATCTGTTGCCCGCATGTCATCTGTAAACAGCACACTCAACTCTCCCCGATAGATTCGTTCTGCCTCACTTGCCTGGTAATCAGGGATACTGCACAAAACCGAGGGTTTGCTCTCATCCACCAGGAAGACAACATCCAATGGGCATATATCCACATTGCCAGCCTTATCCGTAGCTATAGCCTGCAAGCTATATTCTCCTACACCCAGAGTTGACATCTCCACCTCTGTCCAATGAAAGGTGAATTCATACCTGGGTGGGACACGATCCAGCCTTTCAAAGAGGGTAACCACAGCGGTATTTGTCCCTTCCCATTTCATTCCGGACAGGTTTCGCCATGGCTCCCAGACACCATCAGGCTGTTTGGAACGAATCTGAAGCTGGATATTGGCTATATCCATATCCGAGGAGACAACCTGAATCTTGAATGGGTTCTCCGCAAACAGTGCCGGGCTAACCCGTTGTCCGGCATAAGGTGCGATAATGACCGCTCGAGGAGCACGCAGATCAGCGAATTTGACTGTTATAGGTAGAAATCGATAAATCTGGTCATCAGCATCTTCACTTACTCCAATGACAAATGAATACTCTTTTTCTTCTGAATTTTTCTGGTCTATCTCTGGCGGCCAGACTGAAACAACAACATTTGCCACCGGCCCCTTTTTGGACAATTCAACTCCATAATGCCCTTCATATCCATTGAATCTGACAGTCAAATTCTCTTTGTTATCAACGGCTGGTGCATAGAGCAAGAAATTAATACTGGACGACTGTAATTTCCGTTGACCAGTATATGTAAGTTTAACCTTATAGTGGGCGCCGTCCTGATAATCAAATGTACCGTCTGTATTCTTAGTCAACTCCATAGTAACATCAACTGCCTTATTTGTGCCTGCTTCCCATGGGTCAGAGGTAATACAGCCCTGTTCCTGAAAGAAGAGCGGTGTTCCCCACCTTGGGTCTTCATAAATGCGGGTAGTGAAATTATCGCCAATATCGTCATCGTGAAGAACAAACCCAACAGATTGCTTTGCCGCATAGCCACTCTCCCATTCACCACCTAAGCCTACACCTGTGCCCCAGGATAGATTCGCTCCTGAATCAAGCGACATCTGCAGACCCATTTGCATACCAATTATTACCCCGGGTTGCACCCCGGCTTGCACCCCAGCATTTACCGAAACATCAACTCCAACAGGCCATCCAAGACCTGCTTCGGCTTGAACATATGCGTTAGCATATGTATCCGCATATGCATTAACATACGCATCGATATATGCGCTCCATACAGAACCCATCTCAGAGGCCGACTCTGTGAATATATCCGAGGAAAAACAGATGGTATGGTCAACAGAGATATTTCGAGAATACTCAAACTTAGGCCCGGCACTGAAGATGAGTGTCTCATTATCCATATCCATATCCTTCAAACCATTCTCCTCCAAAAAGGCATCAAGGGATACCCTTTCACCCTCATTCTTCTCTAAATTTTTGTTCCACTGGTAAGCCAGATTGTTATTCAACAGATACTGCCATGTGTTTTTGGCTTTTATCAGTTTAATCTTCTCTTGCACCTTTTGTTTGTATTCATCTGTCTCTGTGCCAAGTTCTTTAAGGTCTTCTTCTATGTCGGCAATGGTTTTTCCTAAGTCCTCAACAATCTTCTCTATATCCCTGATGGTGTAGATATATTGATTGGTTCTCTCCAATATATCATAGGTCATAATCTCGTCTGTGACAAGATCCCAGGTTGAGGTGCTTGTATCAAACCGAATACCCAGCCGGTATTTATTTTGCAGCCCCAATGTCCAGCCCTCACCATAATAGACATCACCCTTGCCGACTCCAAGAATATCAGGCAGGGTATCTCCGGAAGGTGTCTCAAGACGCCGATTGGGAGTAATCTCATATTGAACCAGTCCCACATCTGTACCGTTCACCCCCATTATTGTACCCTTGGCCCCCATCTTGGCAAGTTGGAGCAGGTGACCCGCACCAGGAACAGCCGCATTCGCGCCCACAATCATGTCGCCTGCGGCTAATTCAGCTACACTCGCTAAGGCAAACCAGCCTGGTGTTGGATGAGAATCCTTATAGCCCAACAATCCCTTGTCATACATATCCTTAAATCCTGTCTCAGAACCAGACTCTTTCTCAAACTCAAAGCCAGATACTTCCCTTTCATCCCTCCAGGGCGAAGGATAAACAGGTATCCTCATATCCTTGCTTATTATTTGCAAACCAACCACCATACCCTTGATACTCATAGAATCATCAAAGAATGAATAGCTCCCATCCCCTGGCGGGTCGTGAAGCACCAAATAGTTCACCATTGGAACAGAGACTATCTTTGCCACAGAGCCTTCAGCCACATCACCTAAAACAGTTACTGTATCCTCTACCTTGTTACTCTGCGTATAGCCAGCAATTCTCATTATGGATTTTCAGATTCACCACAGAGACACGGAGGCACGGAGGCACGGAGAATAATTTAAAAAACAAGCTGACGGAATGCAAATTTTTATAAATTCACAGAATAATGCTTCAAATTTCCAAAAATCTGCGTTCAGCCACATTCAAATAAGAGATTTGTCCTTTGATTTTCCTCTGTGTCTCCGTGTCTCCGTGGTGAGTTGTTATGTGTTTATGCGGTAAAAATGTCATAATTAGATGGGCAAATTCATAGTAACCATTATCATCGGTTAATGTCCAAAGTCCACCATCACCAGTGGTATTCAATTTCCAATCTGAATCAGCTGCAATCTGAGCCAGAACATTGCTATCCACATGGGATGAGGAAAGTGTCAATCTCACCTCCTTAACTGGTGTTCGTAGGTCAGCGGCACGCACATACCCGGCAATCTTACCATCAATAACATTTACCTCGGCTGTCTTTGGAACGCTCCATTTGCCATATCGTGATTTAACCTTCAGGCTAATGGTATATTTGCCTGCCTGAGTAAATTTGCAGGTTGGGTTATAAATGGTTGCCGAGCCATTTGGGAAAGTCCACTCCCAGACAGTAATTTTGCCGATTTGCTCATCTTCAACAAAATCTGGGTGATTACCTGCAAACTGAATGGGTGAGTAATTACCGCCATGGATACCTCCACGATAGTGACCTCCTGGCATAGCTGTGGGCTTGCCTGCCTCAATGGCAACATTAGTGAAAGCACTACCGCTCAATACTAATCCCTCAGATGTAGTCACGGTGGCCACACATTTGAGGCTATAATTACCCTCTGCTGTCCAGAAATATTCTGCCTTACCATTCCCATCGGTCTCCACACTGGTGGTGCCAACATACCATTGATACTGAAAAAAAGCCCCGGGGGGATAGGCTTCTTTGTTGATCGAGCAGGCAAGCTCAACAGGTTTATCAGGCTTGCCAGTGTATGGACCATTTGCATCCAAAGCCACAGTATTGTATATCTTCAGGTCAAATGTCTTTTCATCGCTTTTGACACCATAATTAGTAACTGCCTTACAATAGATTTTGTAAGCCAGATTAGGATTGTTCCATGTGTAGGAGACCTGTGAACTTGCTGTCTGTGTCGCTTCTACCGTGTTCCAGTTATTATTAAAGTCCCAGAGATATTTTGTAATTGTTTCATTTCCGTTGAGCTAGGCATCTGCCATAAGATAAACAAGCCTACCTACAACCCCAACATATTTGTTGTTATACCAGGAGGAGACAGATTGCGGTGGAGTATTTTTGACTATTGGACGATTCCATGCACGGACTGGAATCTCTAAAATATCTGAGGTCACAGAATTGTCGTCAATTGCTCTACAATAGACTGTGTATTCACTGGCATCAGAGAAACTTGTGGTTTTCTTGGGGTCGGTTATCGTATTTCCAATATTTCCAAAATCAAAGTTGCCAGGCAATTTCCATTGGTATCCCTTGCGTGTTGCTTCAGGGAAAGTAGAATTAGTAGGCGGTATTACTTCAAACTGGACACTTTCTGATGTAGCTACATTCACCTTGCTGTTTGTCCCCAACGCAGGGCTTTTAAGTTTGGGCTTGCCTATTGGCTTATATGCCCTGACTGAAACAGAAATCTTTATCGTATCAAAGGGCAATGTAAGCGTAAAGTTACCTGAGTAATCCCTGTAATCCTTGTCAGGGTAACCTTCAGGAGGCTCAACCCACACATCAACATCCTTGGTCCTACCACCTTCTAAAGTTCCGCTTGTACCTGAGAACTTTATCCAGTTATAAGGAGATGAACTGATTGACCAATCTTGTGTTGTATTATAAGAAACCCCGGTATTCTTGAATGAAAGGGTTTCCTTTTTGGATTTATTGTAAGCACTCGCAGACTCATTTTTAACAACATAGACACTGTCAAGATTAAATCCTGGTTTTTCCATCACCTCCATCTTCGGTGCCTTAAGTTTTAGTTGCAGGTCATCAAACCAGACATCTACCTGATTCTCCCCGCAGTCCCGATGGGCTCCCATTTTAACCCTAATCTTTCGTGTCTCTTTGGGTAAAAGTTTATCTTTGATCTCAAACTTAGTCCAATCTCCATGGTGCCAGCCAGTAGAATGTATACCAAGGTTATTTCCTGAACCATCATAAAATGTTATCTCAAACCATCCGTTGTCATCATGACTAAACTGCCCACCCTGGCCCTTAACCCATCCGCTAAAGTCCATCTTTGCACTATCACCATTTATTGCTCCAGCATATTGTGAAACATCCACATCCTGGTAGGCATCCGACAAAACGCCACCGCCATTTTGTCCTCCACCACGAAAGCTATCGCACTGTGTGGTAAAACCATTACTTGGCACCCAGGAAGTTGTTCCACTAGCTGCACTGTGATTCTTAATCAGATTGTCTGTTACTACCTCCGCAGCCATGGCCAAATTAGTCCACAACCCCAAAACCACCATCACGGCCCCAATAACCCCCCAAAATCTCTTCCAACCAAGAATTATCAGGGTTAATTCGTGTGTATTTTGGTTAATTTTAATCACCTTCTCCATTTCTCCACCTTCTCCCTCTCCCCTTTCTTACACAATTTCTGCCATAATGAGAATTGCTGGGGTCGAAAAATTCCCCTTGACAAAAATTCATTCTTCAGATATAATGAATTAAGTTAGCATTCAGATAGAGGATAAAAATCTATGTATAATAGAAAACGCCGTGAAAAACTTGCTGATTTACTTTTTGATCTGGTGAAATTTATTCTTACCATTGGTATTGTTGGTAGCATATTCACCGGCACTTTTAGATTTCCATATTTAATATGGGGAGTATTATGCACTTTGGTATTAGTAACCAGTGCCTATTTTTTAACTCCTAAAGACAAGGAGGATTAAATCACATGGATCCAATGTTAGGTGTTGCCTTTATTTTTCTCTGTTTTTCTATTTTTGCTGGTGTTTTTCTTTTAGTATTTCATATTCAGGATAAACGCCAAGCTCGCAAATCCAAACCCACTTCTACTGAATAGTAAGCGTCTGGGTATTTTATGTCTGGGGAAAATGGGGACAGCGCCCTATTTTTTCTTCTAAAAATAGGGCGCTGTCCCCATTTTCCCCATTTTCCCCCATTTTCCCCGATAAGTGGATGAATTGATAGGAAATGTTTATGAATTATGAATCTGTGTTCCTTTAACCTATAAACTCATCAACCTATCAACCTATCAACCTATCAACCTATCAACTTATCAACTTATGTGTTCTCCGTGGTGAATTACTTTACCTGAGTAGTTGCGACAGCTCTTCAACAAAGAAGGATTCCCGACAAGCGGGAATGACAGAGCACAGAGGGCATGGACTTCTTGTCCATTCTGGCTTAGCCTGTCCCCGACTATCAAGAATCGACAGAATCCTTCTTCTCCTTTCCTTGTCATTCTGGCTTGTCCAGAATCCTTCTTCTTATCCGACCACATCTGATGTACTTGACAAAGAAAGGAAAATAGGGTGCTGTCCCCCGGTTTTCCCTGATTTTTTTCTTGACAATCTCTTTTAAGTTGTGATATAATTACATTAAATTATCTATGGAAGATACTAAATAATGTTGCCGAAGACACCCGCGAGGTGATAAATATTACCAAGCTCAATAGTGAGCTGAAAACCACCGTGGCAAAGATCGACCAGCTCCGGGCGGATATTGATGCCATTGTTGCGGAGATTGAAGGGGGTGCTCAATGATATTGGAAAACAAATTAAACATAACCAATCAGGTTGAGCTGGCAAAGGCTGAAGAAAAAATCAGTAAACAGAAAGCCAAACAGCTTTTTGACTCTGGTGATATTGCCAAGGTGGAAGTCGGCACATTTTCAGGGCTCTCTTTTATTCATGCCTATCTGTTTGAAGATATATACGACTTTGCAGGTAAAATCCGCACGGTAAATATAGCCAAAGGCAATTTTAGTTTTGCTCCACTGATGTATCTAAAGCAATCTCTTTTGCATATTGACACCATGCCCCAAGGCAATTTTGACCAGATCATCGAAAAATATGTGGAGATGAACATTGCCCACCCTTTTCGTGAGGGCAACGGTCGAGCCACCCGTATCTGGCTTGATCTTATTTTAAAAAAAGAGATCAAACAGGTGATGGATTGGAATTTGGTTGATAAAGAAGAGTATCTCTCTGCCATGGAACGCAGTGTGGTGAAGGATATTGAAATTAAAGTTCTCCTAAAACAAGCCCTGACGGATAAAATCCATGACCGTGCTCTATTTATGAAGGGGATTGATGTGAGTTATTACTATGAAGGCTATAGCGAATTTAGAATTGGGAAAATGGGAAAATGGGGGGAAAATGGGGACAGCGCCCTATTTTTAGAAGAAAAAATAGGGCGCTGTCCCCATTTTCCCCCCATTTTCCCATTTTCCGGCATAAATAACCTGTTCATGGTGAGTATTTACTTGAGATTGTTCCTGCATGATATTTCTCCTTTTTGTTAAATTTTCAATCCCGTTTGCAATGCCTTAAGCCCGGCAACAGTGAGTAGACCCATTACCATCCAACGAATAAATGTTGGCTTTGCCTTCTTAAGGATTCGTACACCAATAAATGAACCGAACATGATTCCTATCAGGGATGGAATTACAATCATAGGTATTACACAACCTTTATTAAAGTAAATCCATGCAGCTGATGTGTCTGTAATTGAAAGCAAAAACTTACTGGTACCAACACTAATCTTTAATGGTGCCCCCATTAGCATATTCAACACTGGAACATTTGCCCAGCCTGCACCAAGCCCAAACATGCCAGCCATAAAACCAATAATAACAAATGTGGCAAGTCCAAGAGGGGTACGATGTATCTTCCAATTGACAGCTTGACCGGTACTTCCCTCAGTGTAGATACCGTGTATCCGCAGGGCTGAAGACAATATGTCCGCCTTGGGGACCACAGGTAATTCTGATTTCTTTGCCGTAAACAGAAGAACAACAATTCCAAGAATAATTACTCCAAGAAGTGTCTGGACAATATTGGTAGGTATAGCAAGCCCAATCATTGCTCCAAATATAGCAGATGTCGAGGCAATAAGGGCTACAGGAATAGCCAGCCTCAGGTTTGCCAGATCAGATCTGAGTAACGAAGGACCTGCTGCTAAGGCACCACAAAGTGCTACTAAAAGCCCTGTCCCTCGAACAAAGTCCAGATGAAAAGGGAAAAATCCACTGATAATAGGTACATAAAGCACCGCACCGCCAATACCACCCAAAACAGCAGCAATCCCCATAAATAAAGTAACAACAAATAAGCTACTTGGTCATACCCACCACGCTACAGAACTATTGGCTGAGGTTACTGTTTCTGTGGCAGCAGCAATAGCTGGATTAAGCATCATAAGCATGGCAATTATACCAAGCCATAAATATAATCCTTGAAATACTGATTTAACTCGAATACACATCTTTTTAATAATCTCCTCGTATTGATAAAAAAAAATCCCCCTGATCTGCGTGTTGCCTGCCTGTGCATATTCTCGCACAGACAGACAACGAACAAACAGAGAGACACTACCTTACCTTTTTTCTTCTTTTAACCAGCCCATCATACTCCTTAATTCTTCTCCAACCTTTTCTATCAAATGTTCTGCATCATTCCTTACAAGGGCATTTAATACCGGTTGATTTGCCTGATTTTCAAGTATCCATTCCTTGGCAAATTCCCCAGTCTGAATATCTGACAGAATTTCCTGCATGGTTTCCCTTGTTTCATCATTGATAATCCATTTTCCACGGGTAACATCCCCATATCTGGCTGTACCACTTATTGCCTGTCTCATGCCAGTGATACCTTTCTCATGGATGAGGTCTATGATTAACTTTAATTCATGGCAACATTCAAAGTAGGCTATCTCTGGCTGATACCCTGCTTCTACTAAGGTGTCAAAACCTGCCCGTATCAATTCTGTTAATCCACCGCACAAGACAACCTGTTCGCCAAACAAATCGGTTTCTGTCTCCTCCTCAAAGGTTGTTTCAATGATACCGGCTTTAGTACCGCCAATTGCTTTACCATATGCCAGAGCAAGCTCCAGTGCCCTGCCAGATGCATCTTGCTGCACAGCCACAACGCATGGAACACCGCCACCCTCTGTATAAACCCGTCTGACGAGCTTACCAGGCCCCTTGGGTGCAATCATAACCACATCAACATCCGGTGGTGGAACAATCTGACCAAAGTGGATATTGAACCCATGTGAAAAACCAAGCACCTTACCTGGATCCAGGTTTGGCTTTACAGCTGATTCATAAATACTTTTCTGCGTCTGATCTGGTACCAGCATCTGGATATAATCAGCCTGTGCAGCTGCCTCTTGTGCAGAAACAGGAGTAAAACCATCCCGTTTTGCCATCTCATAATTTCGTGAACCTTCTCGTTGGGCAATAATAACATCACACCCACTATCCCTTAAGTTTTGTGCCTGTGCATGTCCCTGAGCACCATAGCCAATGATGGCTATCTTTTTACCCTTTAACAGGGTCAAGTCCGCATCCTCTTCGTAAAATATCGTTGCCATTGTTTCAACCTCCTTAAAAATGATAGGCCTTATAGGAACTATAAGACATATTCTTATTCTTTACTTTTCCCCTCTCACCACCGCCACTTTGCCTGTCCGCACCAACTCCTTTACCCCAAAGGGTTTAAGCATTTCAGTAATCCCGTTTATCTTGCCTTCATCACCGGTTATCTCCACAGTTATTGTCTTTGGGGAGACATCAATAACCTTACCTCGGAATATCTCCACTATCTCCAGAATCTTTCCCCTTTGCCCCTCATCTACCCCAACCTTAATCAAAACCAATTCCCTTTCGACATGATCCTCTTTGGTTACATCCATAACCTTAATTACATCAATGAGTTTATTGAGTTGCTTTTCTATTTGTTCAATAATTTTATTATCACCATGGGTAACAATAGTCATTCTCGATATCATAGGGTCATCTGTTTCTCCCACACACAGGCTATCGATATTATATCCCCTTCCGGAGAACAATCCCGACACCCGTGCCAGCACCCCAAGCCTATTTTCAACCAATACAGATATTGTATGATTCATTATGCCTCCTACGCCATTCCTTCAATCATCTGGGTTAATGATGCCCCTGCCGGCACCATGGGGAACACATTTTCCTCTTCCTCTACCCAAAAATCAAGTACCACCGGCTTTTTAGAGCTAATTGCCCTTTTTAAGGCAGGCACAACCTCTTCCTCTGTTTCGACCCGAATTCCTTCAGCACCATAAGCCTCAGCCACCTTGACAAAATCAGGTTGAACGGTCATAGAGGTATGTGAGTATCTTTTATTAAAGAAAAGCTCCTGCCATTGTCTGACCATACCCAGATTATGATTATTCAAAATAGCTACATTGACCGGTAAATTATACTGAATAGCAGTGGCTAATTCCTGAATATTCATCTGAAAACTGCCATCTCCGGCAATATCAAAGACCACCATATCCGGATTAGCAACCTGTGCCCCAATTGCTGCTGGAAATCCATAGCCCATGGTACCCAATCCACCAGAGGACAGAAAACTTCGTGGATAATCAAACTTATAATATTGAGCTGCCCACATCTGATTTTGTCCAACCTCGGTAGTGATAATCGCATTACCCCCAGTAACCTCATATATCTTTTCTACGACAAATTGTGGTTTTAATTTCCCACTCTTTTTATACCCAAGTGGATATTCTTTTTTCCATTGTTCAATCTGCTCTATCCAATCATTAATCTTTGGAGGTATTGCCTCTTTGTTTAATTGTTGCAAAATACATTTAGCATCCCCAACAATAGGGATATGAGCATGAACATTTTTGCTGATAGATGCTGGGTCAACATCAATATGAATAACCGTAGCTTTTGGGACAAATTCATCTATCTTTCCAGTTACCCGATCGTCAAATCTGGCACCAATAGCAATAACCAGATCTGCATTGGTAATGGCATAATTAGCATACTTTGTCCCATGCATGCCCAACATACCAAGGAATAATGGATGTGTTCCAGGAAAACCACCAAGCCCCAACAGGGTAGAGGTTACTGGAATACCAGTAATATCCACAAATTTTTGAAGTTCCTCGGCAGCGTTGGATGATAATATTCCTCCCCCAGAATAGATAATAGGTTTTTTACTAGAAGCAATAGCATTAATTGCCTTTTTTATCTGCATTGGATGCCCCAAACAGGTTGGATTATAGCTTCGAATATCTACCTTTTTAGAATAGTTAGGGCTACTCATGGTTTCTGTAGATATATCCTTGGGTATATCTACGAGTACAGGACCCGGGCGGCCAGTACTCGCAATATGGAAAGCCTCTTTAACCACCCTGGCTATATCAGCAACATCTTTAAGCAAATAGCTGTGTTTTACAATTGGTCTGGTAATGCCAATAATATCTGCCTCCTGAAAGGCATCATTTCCAATCATTGTAGTGAGAACCTGTCCGGTAATAATCACCATGGGGATGGAATCCATATATGCTGTAGCAATACCTGTTATCAGATTCGTTGCCCCTGGACCTGAGGTAGCCATACATACCCCAACCTTATTTGTAGAACGGCTGTATCCATCAGCTGCATGAGCCGCCCCCTGTTCGTGTCTAACCAAGATAAAGTTTATTTTTGCATCATACAAGACATCAAAGATAGGCAACAATACCCCACCTGGATACCCAAAGATAGTATCTGCCCCCTCTCTTATTAAAGACTCAATTAATATTTGTGCACCTGTATATTTCAAAAGGAACCTCCTTCTCTGTGATAGGTGATAAGGTAATCGGTAAAAGATAGCGTAACCATTCACGACTAATAATATTTTAACACAGAGTTCACAGAGACGACAGAGGGACACAGAGCTTAAATTCCAATCATCATACGGCTGATTTTCATACAGTTATCTTACCTGAAAGCCGATTGTCCTCTTTCTCTGTGTCCCTCCTGATACTCTGTGTTCTCTGTATTAAAAATATAGGCTGTGAACGGTTACCATATTAATTATATATCAAAAGCAAGATTTTGTCTACCATTATTTTCAGGTTTTTGTAAAATATTTTCGATCTGTGTATCTGGAATTCGCCACATATACTCAGCGATATCACAGCAATTCTCATTTTGACTTTTTTCGCCTTTTATGATATAATTGACACCAATTTAGTATTAAGGGAGGGGAATAAAATGGGGGAAAATTTTACTTTTAGACAAATGGTAGGAAGTTTACGAAAAGCAATCCAAGCTTTTCCGGACAAACGGATAGGGAAAAATTTAACTTACTCCATAGAAGACGCGGGATTGGGTGCTTTTTCTGTTTTTTTTACACAGTGTGCGTCTTTTCTTGCTAATCAGAGGGCTATGGAAGAAACAAAGGGGAAAAGTAACGCTCAAACACTTTTTCAAATTGACCAGATTCCCAGTGACAATCATATTCGATATCTTCTGGATACTGTTTCTCCCAGTCTTATTTTTCCTGTTTTTGACAAAGCTCTTGCAGAATTAAGCGATTCGGGACATCTTAATGAGTTTCGTATTTTTAATGGAGACTTACTTATCCCTCTTGATGTTACATGGTATTTTTCTTCAAAGAAAATCCATTGCGATAGCTGTTCCACAATAACACACGAAGATGGAACAATTACTTACTATCATTGTGTGCTAACTCCTGTCATTGCTGCTCCAGGACAGAATAAAGTGATTCCCCTTATTCCGGAATTCATAGTCCCACAAGATGGTCATAATAAACAGGATTGTGAAAATGCTGCTGCTAAACGCTGGATACAAAATTACGGAAAGAAATATAGTGTCATGGGGGTTACAATTTCAGGTGATGATTTATATTGCAAACAACCAATATGTCTTGAATTATTGGACAAAGGCTTTAATTACATACTGGTTTGTAAGCCTGGCTCTCATAAAGCACTTTATAAGTGGGTAGAGCTTCTTGAAGAAGGGATTGATCGACATACTGTCACTCTCAGACGATGGAATGGGAGGTTTCAGGAAATATATACATATAAATATGCTAATCATGTCCCCTTGAGGGATAGTGAAGATGCTCTGTGGGTTAATTGGTTTGAGTTGTGTGTAAGCACAGAGGCTGGAAAGATTCTCTATAAAAATGCATTCGCCACCAATCACAATATCACAGATAAAAATGTTGAGGCTCTGACAGTATGTGGAAGAACTCACTGGAAAGTGGAAAATGAGAATAATAATGTATTCCAGACTTCTACAAAAGTCTCCTTTTATGGGCTATTTTTTTGGACAGTGTCTATTTCACATAACTCGTTGTCTGTTAGGATGTTATGGTTTTAATGGTTGATTTTTCAGAAAAGATAACACCAATAAAATCAATTACTTGCAAATACTGAATGTCCAATTTTGCTCTGTTTGGCGTAACTTGTTGAGAGTCAACGACTTCAATCATCACGATAAATTGACTTGTAGAAGTCTGGTAGTTACTATTTTTTTATCTATTTTAATATAATAAATCCGTTTTTTACTTATGATTTATGAATCAAAATCACCATTATTTTTGTACCTTCTTCCTAGAATCAGAATAAAGGGTTATTCCTACCATTACAGCACCAAAAATAACTAACATTCCCATTACTATCATTATACTTTCCATATCCTTTTCTCCTTAAATCAATCCTCTGTCGAGGCTACAAGTATTATTGCAAAAACTACCAAAAATAGAAATGACGCGCCACTTACAAAAACAAGTTCGGGATAGAAATGTCCACTGATGATACTTCCTAATATTACAATAGAAAGCAAATATTCAGCAATCTTTGTAAGTATACCTGCTGTATATTTTTTGTCTCTTTCCCAAACTTCACTTTTTCTCTCCTTACCTTTGAAAGAAGGCGAACAAGACAATACCAGTAGAGTACCAATCTGACCCAGCCAGAAGATAAACATCCAATTAATAAGGCTGGTATAAGAATTTGAAATTTTTTTACTCAGTTCGGTTCTAACTTCGACTATATCCTCTTTTAATTCAGCCTTAAGTGATGCCATATCAATTCTAATATTAGCATTTTCTTCACTTAATTTCCAATTGTTCTTCATCTTATGATTCTATTGATAAGAATACTTTCAAGGTCTCTTCGACTATCAAATACTCCTATAATGTAAACATGATTGTCCTGTATTCGAAAGATTATCCTACTATGGTTTGATAATCAGCTCTCGATATGAGTGAATATCTATATCTAATAATTCCGGCATTATTCGACACCGAAACGGATGAAGGTTAAGGGTTTCACAAGCTTCTTTTATTTTTGCAAAGATTGCCAATGCCCTATCTATACTGTCGATAGCAATATATTCAATAATCTCATCCAGATCGCTCTGAGCGGTCTTTGTCCATAATACCTTAAAACTTTTCTCCACTTTATCTTTTTCCTGACATGAGCTTTTCTTCAAATCTCTTCATAACCACTTCATTCTCCAAAACATTATCTTTTGAAATATCGTTTTCCCCTTGAACTAAAAGTTTTAATATCAAAAAAGCATTGCGTATCTTCTCATAAGAATTAATATCCTGAAGAACTGCTTTAGCTTCACCATTTTGAGTAATAATTACAGGATGATGAGTTTTTTGTATTTTTGTTATAAGTTGTGAAGCATAAGTCTTCATATATGCTACTGTCTTAATATCCTCTTTTAGTCTCATTATCACACCTCAGGTAAATATAGTATTTTATATAATACTATATTCTGGTCTATATGTCAAGAATTTTTTCGACCCTTGACAGTAATTCTAATTATGGCAGCAATTGTGTAAAAAAGGAGAAATGGAGTCTCTTATTCTTCTTCTAAAACTTCTTTCACAAGCGATTCAATCTCTTTTTGACTCAAATTTTCACGGATTGGCTTTGCATATACAAATAGCAGAATAATACAGTTTTTTTCTATGTCCAGAAGGTACAATAATCGAAATCCTCCTCTTTTGCCTCTTGCCATGTTACTACTGGGGACACGAAGTTTCCGAACACCTATTGTATGGGGAATTAAAATACCAAGAGATGGATGCAGGAATAATACTTCGATTGCTGATTCTATATCAGATTGAATTTGAGGATACCTCTTCCGTAATTGCTGGAGACTACGCTTAAATGGTTTTGAAAAGCAGATCCTAAATTGCATGAAACTCTCGCCTCCAATCTGAAGATAGACTATTGTCTTCTTTTTCCACTTGGTTGAGTAGCTTTTGGAATGCTTTTGAAGTAGCTATCACTATATCTTCTGACTCTGACTCTTTGTGCTGTAAATTGTCCAAAATAATTTGAATTTGCCGGAACACATTGATATCTACAATAAATGCCTTAGGCTTACCATATTCCGTAATAACAGGGAACTCCTTCCAAAGAGCATCAGCTAATTGGGCTGTTTTAGTCGCCATGAACTACACCTCCTTTTCTATTTCCAGAGAATTTTGACAGGATTAACTGAATGAACAGAATGCATATAATAATTTATATTGTTTATCCTGTCTGCTCAAGCATCTCGATAAATTGTTGAGGGTTAATAATTTGAATGTCATGATAATATTTCAAGTTACGCAAATGTTTATCTCCAGAAACAAGATAATCTGCCTTTCACTTCAAAATTTTCATTTATATCTTTACAGCTAATCAATACCCATTCATCTTTATATCGTTTCTCTATCTCTTTTATCTTCATTTTTAACTCCGTATCATCCTCATCCTTGTTCTATAACAATTTAATTATACTACTCCCACTTAACCTTGTCAACTACTTTTTTGGATAAATCAGCAATTCTAATTTTGGCATTAATGGGGTAGCCCAAGATTCTATCTTGGTTTATACATCCCCATTTTATAAAGCCAACATAGAATGTTGGGCTACATTTATTGCTCGCCAAGTTTCATAATAAGAATTGCTGTGGATAAATAGGAATAAATAAGGACAGCGACTATTTTTTGTAAAACCATACTCCCACCAACAAAAAGGCAGCCATGCACGGGAAAGGCTCCACTTGAAATAATTATGCCTCATGTGTGCAATATGCCATTCTACAAGATAGTAAATGACCCGCTGGGTTGTCTCTTGGGGCTCCAAAATGTCAAGCAATACGGAAGCATGGCAGGAACAATGCTTAAGAGTGTAGATATGGCGGAGAGTGCTATGCAACACTCTCTTCGGTGAATGTAATCTTGTAAATAATATGATTAAAGGGGCAAGAAAATGGATATTCGTTGATTTTTTCTTATGGAATCAATGGCAGGGTAGTATTCCTTCCGATAATTGCAAGCTTTCCAAAGAATTGGCTGAGGCACTTATTCAGAAGAAACAGGATTGTCCCAAGATAAACATACTGGTATTAACCGACCCGATTAACAGAATCTACGGGAATATGGAACCTGAATTTTTTTGTCGCATGAAAGATGCAGGGATTGGGATTGTTTTTACCGACCTTTCTTTGATGAATGATAGCAACCTCATCTACAGCCTACCCGTAAACATGCTTGGCACTTGTTTTGGAAGAATTTCATGGATAAACAAACTACTGGATAAATCTTTCCTGCCAAATATTATAGACATTAATAGTAAACAGATGAGTTTGCGTCAAGTGGGACGGCTGCTTTTTTTCAAGGCAAACCATCGCAAGGTAATAATTGTTGACGGACACCAACAAGGGGGTAGCACCTCCGGCAGGGATGTCCCTACATCTGCCGGTGATTGGCAAATGCTGGTGACTAACTTTAATCCGGCTGATGGTAGCTCAGCCAATTCAAACTGTGGATTATTTGCCTCTGGAGATATTGCTCTGGCTGGGCTACCCCATTAATGCCATAATTAGAATTGCTGTAGGGAGACACAGGGCAAACCGTACCCTAAATTTGTTTTTTCCGATACAGGCAAGTAGGCTGTTGGACATATTCCGTGGCCAGAGTTCACTATATATTGGAGAAAATGCGCCATAATTAGAATTGCTGGCGATATCACAAATTGATTTGACATTATGGCATAAATATGATATACTCCCTTAATTCCATGCAGTTAAGTCGTCAAGAAAAAATAACTTGTCCAGTCGTGTCACCGATTCATCTTGGCTGGCTTCGTTGTTCGTCGCTTACATACAGTAGTATGCTCGCTTCTCACGCCTTGCCAGCCAAGCAACCCAGTGACTCTTGGTGGACAACTTATTTTTTCTTGACTCCTAAGAGGGATGATGATGCTGATAGATAATTATCAACGGCAGGTTAATTACCTGCGGATTTCCATTACAGATATGTGTAACTTGCGATGTCTTTATTGTCAACCAAAACCGGAAGCAGGCTGGAAGATTCATCGGGAGATTCTGAGGTATGAAGAGATTATCAAGCTTGCCTCTTTGATGGTTCAATTGGGGATTAAACGCATTCGGGTTACCGGTGGTGAGCCATTGATTAAGAAGGATGTCCTCCTGTTGATCAAGGGATTGGCAAGAATTGATGGGCTTGAAGAATTGACATTGACAACTAACGGGACAAAGTTAGCCCAATTTGCTGAGCAATTGAAAGAAAACAAAGTGGATAGAATTAACATCAGTCTGGACTCCTTAAACAGGGAACGATATTCATCGATTACTGGTGGTGGAAATCTGGAGGCTGTGCTTGCTGGTATTGATGAGGCATTATCCGTGGGATTGGTTCCGCTAAAGATAAATATGGTGGTGATGAAAGGAATCAATGACGATGAGGTTGAATCATTCGCCAGATTAACACTTGACAAGCCTGTGATTGTCCGATTCATTGAGTTTATGCCCATCAGTCAGCAGGGAGTGGAATGGGATGAAAGGTATTTGCCAGCATATATTTTGAAGCAAAGGCTATCGTCGAATTTTGAGATAATAAAGTGTAATAGTGTATCTCACCCTGTCCCTCTCCCCAAAGGGCGAGAGGATAATAGTGTGCATGGTAATGGTCCGGCAGAATATTACCAGATAAAGGGGGCTGTTGGAAATATTGGATTTATTTCACCCATTAGCGATCACTTTTGCGTAAGTTGTAATCGTTTGAGACTTACACCAGACGGACACTTGCGGCTTTGTCTGGGACAAGATGCAGAGGTTGACTTAAAATTACCTCTGCGACAGGGTGCCACGGATGAGGAATTGCAAAGGATTATAACTCAGGCTGTCTGGAATAAACCGGCTGGACATCAATTTCAATTAGATAGACCAACAGGTCGGCAGATGGTAGCCATTGGAGGATAAGATGATTGGCAGTGTAGTTTCTGTTAATATCAGCAAAAATAAGGGTGAGCGGAAAAAGCCCGTCAATCAAGTATGGGAGTTGGTAGAGGGTTGTGGGCTAAAAACCGATGGCCATGCCAATCTTATTCCCCATGCTCAAAATGAAAATTCACACCGACAGGTAAGCCTGCTGGCAGAAGAATCCATTGAAAAGATGCGACAAGTCGGACTTGATGTGAAAGCCGGTGATTTTGCCGAGAATATCACTACAAGCGGTATTTCCCTGCTTTCACTAAAGGTAGGCGATCAGCTCAAGATAGGGAATGAGGTGCTTTTGAAGATAAGCCAGATTGGTAAGGTATGCCACAACAGATGTGCTATTTATTATCAGGCAGGCGATTGCGTTATGCCTAAAGAAGGGATCTTTGCTGAGGTGATAAGAGGAGGGAAGATTATGGTTGGGGATGTGGTATGTGCTTTGGGGGCAAATTATATTGACCACACCCCTGGTATCAATTGTCCACAATAACTACACACCCCATCCTTAATAAAATACTCTAAGATAGTGAATCCAAATCTTCTAATAAGAAGTTTATTGCAATTTCCACAATAGGTATGCCCACCTGGATGACCAGGGATATTGCCAATATAAACATATTTCATCCCAACCTTAATGGCTGTATTCCTCAATGCCTCCATAATAGCTGTTGGTGTTGGGGAAAGGGCTTTTAATTTATGATATGGATAGAATCGGGCAAAGTGAAGAGGGACATCTTTTCCTAATTCATCCCTGATCCATTTACACATGCGTTCTACATCCGCAACATTATCGTTATAGGTTGGGACAACGGTATTGGTAATCTCTATGTGGACACCCTCTTTTTTTAATACCTTCAATGACTCAAGAACCGGGGCAAGCCTTCCTGCGGACATTTCATAATAATATTTTTCTGTAAATCCTTTTAGGTCAATATTTGCTGCATCTAAATACAGGCATAGTTTCTTTAATGGCTCCTGACTTATAAACCCATTTGAATGGTAAACATTTCTTAATCCATTCTTTTTTGCCGTTTGGCTAATGTCCAGCATATATTCAAAAAATACCGTTGGTTCTGCATAGGTATAGCCTATTGCCTGACATTTATTTTTGATAGCCTTGTCAACAACCATTTTTGGGGTAAATTGAAAGTTTGTGGTTTCCTCAGGACTACTTTGTGATATTTGCCAATTCTGGCAATATTTACACCTGAAGGTACAACCAGCCGTAGCCACAGAAAGACACTTGATCTCAGGAAGGAAATGGAATAAAGGATTTTTTTCGATTGGATCCACATGTACGGCACAGGGATTAGCGTAAGCCATGGTAATAAGCTCACCATTTTTGTTTTCTCTTACCTGGCAACGCCCCCTCTCACCCTGAGAAAGTGAGCATTGAAATGGACAAAGGAGACAAACAAGATTATTGCCTTCTCTCGTATAAAAAAGTGCTTTATGGGGAGAAACGAATCCCTTCGTAGGGATAGCACCCCTAGCAGCCAGAACCGAGGTACTCGTTTGGGCAAGGGACAAGGATGCAATCGTTCCCATGCTTGCTGAAAGCGTTGCCATGCAGGTAGTTTTAAGAAAATCTCTTCTATTCATCTTTGTAATGGACCCTAACTGCCTGCCTTGACATTAGTCTCCCCCTCCGCATCCCCCGTGTGTCTAACTTTCCAGTTTGACATTAGGCTTAACCCTGAGTACCCTTTGTTCAAATTCCTTTGGATTTGGCGATCTGGCAAGGGCTTCCTCATAAGACACAATATCATCCTTGACTAATTCTACCAGATCCTGATCCAGTGTGCGCATTCCATACCCACCACTTGCCTGGATAATAGAATACATCTGATGTGCCTTACCCTCTCTAACCAATGCCTTTATGGCTGGCAAAGCAATCATGATCTCAAAGGCAACAGCTCTTCCTTTACCACTTATTTTAGGAATAATGGTTTGAGAGACAATAGCCTGAAGGGTAACGGCAAGCTGTAGTCTTACTTGTTGTTGTTGTTCAATGGGAAAGACATCGATGATACGATCAATTGTTTGAACCGCATTATTTGTGTGCAATGTAGCAAAGACGATGACCCCTGTTTCTGCAGCAGTAATAGCTGAAGCCATGGTTTCTAAGTCCCTCATTTCACCTACCAGAATAACATCAGGGTTTTGACGCATGACATGCTTGAGTGCCTCAGCAAAAGAAGGGGCATCAACCCCTACCTCCCGTTGATTAATGACACTTAAACGGTCAATATGAACAAATTCTATTGGGTCCTCAATAGAAACGATATTTGCCTTGCGGTTTGAGTTGATATGATCAATCATAGCAGCTAGTGTAGTTGATTTTCCTGAGCCTGTGGGACCGGTAACAAGAATCAGTCCCCTTGGAATTAAGGATAATTGTTTTAATACTGCGGGTAGCTTGAGTTCATCAATTGTTTGAATCTTAAATGGAATCATCCGGATAGCTGCCCCAATACAACCCTGTTGCTGAAAGACATTAACCCTGAAACGAGCAATACCCGGCATAGTATAAGACATATCAAGTTCAAGGTGTTCTTCGAATCTTTGTTGTCTTTCTTCACTCATTATAGAATAAAGTAGTGATTTTGCCTTTTCTTGGGTTAATGGAGGGAACATATCCGCCCGTTTGATTTTTCCATTTATCCTGAAAAATGGTGGCTCGCCTGCCCGAATATGTAAGTCTGAACCATCTGCCTTAATCAATTCCTGAAGTAAAGAGTCAAAACCATAATCTTCGTAAGTGGTCATTAAAATCTCTCTTTAGGGGGTCTGTCACAAAATAAATGTGTCACATCGAGATTGCCGATTCGATAGACGAGATGAAACGGCAACCGAATGTATACTCAAGTGGGGCATAAATTGCGTTTTTCGCTGGTCTTAATCAACGATAGCTGTGTTGTTCAGGTGAGCAATAGTACACTATTGCTCACCTTCACGCCTTGCTCTCCTTGATTAATCCTCACCGAAAAAATCGCAATTTATGCCCCACTTGAGTATAACAGTTATTTTGCGACAGACCCTTAATAAACATAATGCATAGGATTTTGAGGGATACCGTTTTTTCTTATCTCAAAATGAATATGTGGACCTGTTGAACGCCCAGTCACCCCGGCCAAAGCAATCACTTGGTTTTGTCGGACATAGGTTCCCTCGCTAACAAGATTGGTTGAATTATGAGCATATCTGGTTGTAAAACCATTGCTATGCCGAATAATCACTAATTTGCCGTATCCGTTCATATAACCATTATAAATTACTTGTCCGTCTGCACTTGCTACCATTGGGCAGCCAACAGATCCCCTTAAATCAATTCCAGCATGAAACTCTCTTCCTCGACATCCAGTAGCATTATTTCGATATCCAAAGTGTGATGTAATAACACTCTGCACAGGCAGAACAAACATCTGTTTCTTATTATTATACTTTTTATAGGCAAATCGAGTTTTATTAACAGCTTTCTTTTCTTCTATCTTGATGATTGGTTTTGCCCCTAGCAAGAAAATAGATTTGCCTGAAGACAAAGCACCTGGATTTTCATTTAACCCATTTATTTCCAAGACTGTTTTTACATCTACCTTATACCTTTTGCATATTAATTTCAGAATATCTCCTTCCTTAATCTCATACGATATTCCATTCTGATTTGGTATTCGTATTTCTTTTCCAATAACAACCCTTTTATCTTTTAAGTCATTTGTACCAATAATAGTATTTACCGATATCTTATTATCTCTGGCAATTGACCACAGAGTATCCCCTGATTTTATGATATATCTTTCAAAGATGAGCTTTCGTACAAATACAAATCCTTCAGATGAATCCTGAGCAACATCCTCTGAGAATGAAACCTCGGGCCATTGATAATTTTTAACCACTTCACTAATTAATAAATCTTCATTGTCAGGTAGGCTAAAATCTACTGAAACTGAATTAGAAGCATCTGCTTCCTTGCTTAAACAGTGTGAAAGAGGACTAAATGACAGGACAATATACAATAATGCCCCGCTTATAAAGATAAATCCACTGCTTCTCATTATTTCCTCCACAAGCGAAAAATGGTATGGCAGTTTTTCTCTTATTTTTAAAGAGAAAAATAACATAACATAACTATAACATATTTTTAGTATCCTGTCAAGCAAAAAATTACAATTGCAAAACATTAATTGCCTGATTATTCTTAACACATTGATAAATAATATGTTGTAACCATTCAACTATCAGCATCTATTGGTTCTGGATAGATGCTGATAATTTATATAATATCGGCAAGTATGTAGAATATATTTAGGGTCTGTCACTAAATACCTTCCATAAACCCTGCTACTTCCTCAATAGTTCCAGCAATTCTCATTATGGCAAAACTTATGTTCAAAGGGGAATAAGGGAATAGAGGAGATGGTGTCGATTATCAACAGAATTGTTGGTAGGACAGGCATTCCTGCCTGTCCTGTTGCAGATGACAGGCAAGAATGCCTGTCCTACCGATTAATCTCCATATCTCCCCATTATCCATTTTACCATAATGAGAATTGCTGAATATTAAAAAACTTGAACATCGAGTTTTATATAAATATTACCTTATCTAATCCCTTAAAATGAGAATCTGATGTAACTACCTGAACATTTTCTCTGATAGCAGTAGCATAAACAATGCTATCAGCCAGAGGAAGTTTATATCTCAAGCTAAACTCAGCTGAAGATAAAGCAATTTCATCTGTTAATGGAATTACTTTTGTCTTTTTCATTTGAGCCGCAATTATAATAGCCTCTTCTTCCCTTCTTTCCCTTCGTATCTTCTTATAGACCTCATAAAGAACAATAGTTGGAATAATAATTTGAGATGGGTTTTTCAAATACTCCTCATATTTATCAGCCAATGGGCAGTCAGTTAAATACTCTATCCATCCACATGAATCTACTAATACCATAATCTTTCTTCCTCTTCCCGGATTCCTTTATTATCCATTCCTTTCAAAAATCCTCGAAAATACTTAATATCGTGGTCAGGAATTAAGCTGATAATCCCCTCTTTTGCTATAATCTGAAATCTCTGTCCATCTTTCAAATCAATCTGTTTTCGTACTTCTTTAGGTATCACAACTTGATATTCAGGTGAAACAACAACTTCCATTTCGACTAACCTCCTTGTATAATATTTTCTCCTCTATGTATAAATAAGGACATCGCCTATTTATTTCATCAATCGTAACTACTCAGGTAAAGGAATTTACCACGGAGAACACATAAGTTGATAGGTTGATGAGTTTATAGGTTAAAGGAACACAGATTCATAATTCATAAACATTTCCTATCAATTCATCCACTTATCAACCCATCAACTATTCAACTTATCAACTTTTTGTGTCTTCGTGCCTTTGTGGTGAGTAGTTACCATCAATCAAGAAATATACCCATCTCTTCATTCCACATTATACTTTATTGTCCATAATCTGTCAATAAAAAATAATCCGCTGTTTTTCTGTCAAGGCAATATTATACTCAAGTGGGGCATAAATTGCGTTTTTCGCTGGTCTTAATCAACGATAGCTATGTTGTTCAGGTGAGCAATAGTACTACACTATTGCTCACCTTACGCACCTTGCTCTCCTTGATTAATCCTCACCCCGAGAAAAATCGCAATTTATGCCCCACTTGAGTATATTTTTTCTTGACGACTAAATACCTTCCATAAACCCCACCACTTCCTCAATAGTTCCTACCCGCCTTGACAATGGGAGGGATTGGATAAATAACTTGCCATAACCCTTTGTAGTAATCCTTGAGTCAAGGATGGCTACTACCCCAACATCATCACCATGCCTGATCAATCTTCCGTATCCCTGCTTGGTCAGAATAATTGCCTGTGGTACCTGATAATTCCTGAATGGGTCAATATTTTGTCCCTTGAGATACTCAACCCTTGCCTCTATTATCGGGTCATCAGGAACAGCAAAGGGAAGCCTTGTAATAATAACGCATTGGAGTGCCTTGCCCGGCACATCTATCCCTTGCCAAAAGGTGGTCGTTCCCCATAATACTGAGTTATTATTTGCCTTAAACATCTCCACAGCCTTTGCTGGCGGAAAATCTCCTTGCCTGATATGATTGAAGTTAGGTAGGCTTTTTGTAACTATTTCATGAAGTTTATTCAGCATGGAATAACTGGTGAAAAGGATGAATGCCTTGCCATGTGTCAGGGTTAATAATTCCTCTATTTTCTCAGCAGCACATTCAATATATCTGTCCTCTCTTGGGTCAGGCATATTTTGAGGAAGGTAGAGGAGTGCTTGTTTGTTATAATCAAAGGGTGAATCAAGAACGAGTTCTGAGGCTGTATCTAATCCAAGCCTTGACTTGATGTAGTCAAAGGATTTATTGGTAGTCAGGGTAGCGGAGGTTAAGATTACAGGGGCTATCTTTTCAAAGACAGTAGCTTTGAGCCTTTGGGCAACATTTATCGGGTTGGCATGAAGCACCACCCTGATATACCTTGCTTTTCTGGTCATCTCTATCCAATAAACAAAGTCCTCAAGGCTTTGATTAATGATACAGTCAAGGGAATCATCGACCCTCTGTAGCCGTTCAATATTGGCATCAATCTCTATTTTATCTGCCTCATTATTAATGGATTTTTTTAATTTATTTAAGGCTGATACCAAAGATAATAGTGGTTCTTTTATAATGTTATTTATAAAGTTTTTACTTTTAAGTCTCGTGGTTTGAGCATTATCGCCAAGCAATCCGTGAATATTTAAGAAAAATTGATCTGTGGCAAACTTCAAATCTCCTATGTGCTGGATAATTTCATCATTTTTTAGCCCTATCCTTGATAACAGTCCCTTTTTGGTTTGAGGGATATATATCGAATCAAGCAAGTACCTGATCCCGCTATTTGAAATATCTACACCAAGGTAAGTTGTGGCTATATCCTCCAGATTATGTGCCTCATCAAATACAACCCCGTCAAAAGAGGGCAGGAGCATATTACCTGCTGCCATATTGGCAAAAAATAGATGATGATTAATCACAAGTATTTGAGACTGATTCTGTAATTTTCGTGCCCTGCCATAGAAACATTCCTCATTGTATTCACATTTCTGATGTAGGCACAACTCGCTTTCACGGCATACCTTTGTCCAAACGGTACCTTTTGGTTCAAAGCCAATCTCGTGTTTTAACCCTGTTCTGGTGATTTTTCGCCACTCATCCAGACGCCTGAATTCCTCTACATCCCTCAGGGATTCAAATGTTCCGGCAACATCCCTATTTGCATAGAAAAACCTTCTGATACATAAATAATTCTCACTACCCATACATAATGCAAATCGAAAATCAACATTAAGCATCTTTTTCAGCAAGGGCAAATCATTGTTCATCAATTGTTGTTGTAATGCCTTGGTATAGGTGGAGATAACTACTCGTTTTTTCATCTCTATTGTCCAATAGATGAATGGCACAAGATACGCCATGCTTTTGCCCGTGCCTGTACCTGCCTCAACAATCAAATGTTCCTTGTTCTTGACTGCCTCCCCTATCTTGTTTGCCATGATCAATTGTTGCGGTCTAAACTCGTAATTATTTAGCCGTTCGGATAAAAGACCTGTTTGGTTGAATATTTCGGTAAACATGTTTATCCTTTTGTATACTCAAGTGGGGCATAAATTGCGATTTTTTCGGTGAGGATTAATCAAGGAGAGCAAGGCGTGAAGGTGAGCAATAGTGTACTATTGCGAACCTGAACAACACAGCTATCGTTGATTAAGACCAGCGAAAAACGCA
>Ga0210044_10001492_pt1 | contig 35650 bp, 40 predicted proteins | sample CryGey13umfilter_2_FD_183959 | JGI IMG/M metagenome (GOLD analysis project Ga0210044, IMG submission 183959) | Groundwater microbial communities from aquifer in Utah, USA - Crystal Geyser 4/9/14 3 um filter (SPAdes) (version 2) | ecosystem: Environmental > Aquatic > Deep subsurface >...
TGTGACTCTATACTACCAAGCTCGAACCTATTTCGCCCAACATTCCTAACTCTCTCGCCCGCCCTTCGTACAACCCTCGTTTTCACTTTTGCGTTTATTTTATCGCTTCCGCTTTTAGATTTCGTGCATTCGACTGGGGAGAAGTTCATCCAAGCGCATGGACGCTCCTAGCGGAAACAGCCCGAGGCTGAATGCAAATGCTTGCCACGAGTCGGTGTGATTACGCACCGACTTTTCCCTCCCGTGCGCGCATGACATCCTGCGGCGGCTCCCTAAAATTCAAATTTGGAAATGCCCATGGCCGCCCCAAAGGGACAACCACTACGAGTTACTTACGTTTCTCGCGTTCTGTAGTTTTACGATGAGCATCAGCATACTTTTCGGTACAATAACGCCCAGTATCACTACGACGATAGCTATAGGACATAATCCGATATAACTAAGCTAATAATGCCCCTGTCTTTACAGACAGGAAGTCCTTAGAACTGCCTATAAAATTGAGGCGACCGTGGGTGTTTCCAATGTTCGAAATGACTTTTTTATTATACTCTGTTTTACGACTAATCAAGTGTTTACTGTGGATAACTTTTCGGTTCATTTTCGGTATATTGGTATACTATGACTTAGTGATCACCAAACGCCAAAAGCAAGTACTGGACTTTGTTGCTAGTTACGAATCTCAAAAAGGATTTGCGCCTTCTCTTAAAGAAATGAAAAGGCATTTTAGATTATCGTCCGAATCTACTATCCATGAACATATTGAGGCATTAAAAGAAAAGGGTTATTTACAAAAACACAAAAACCAACCAAGAGGGATAGGTATTTTGCAGCTAGACGAATTGATAAGGATTCCGTTACTAGGCAGGATAGCAGCCGGATACCCCATAGAAACAATTGAGATACCGAATGAATATATAACATTGCCAAAACATGAAATTGCGAACAGTGGGAATCATTACGCCTTGAAAGTTTTTGGTGACAGCATGATTGATGAGGGTATTTATGATGGCGATACTGTCGTAATAAAAAGACAAGAATATGCAGACGACGGGCAAACGGTAGTTGCTATCATAGATAGTAATGAGGCAACATTAAAAAAACTTTACCGAGAAAAGGATCGAGTCAGGTTACAACCAGCAAATCCTAGTCTTTTCCCTATATACAGAGAAGAAGTGGAAATAAGAGGAGTGGTAGTAAAGATAATTAGAAATCTTGAAACAAACGAGGATGCAGGGCTGTCTTTAGAAGAAAACCCCAGAAGGACTTTCTTAAAAAGGAATCTCGACCTAAATAGAATATACAATGTTGATTGTCTGGAGTTTATGCGTGACATAAAAGACAATTCAATTGATTTAATATTCGCCGATCCTCCTTACAATCTAAGTAAGAGCAATTTCAAGATGAAATTTACAAAGTCTGGCGGCTCAGATTTAAACACAAACAAAGGATCTTGGGATAGTTTCTCAAAAGATGATTTTGAAGATTTTACAAAAAAATGGCTTACTGAAGCTTTCAGAATCTTAAAAGAAACTGGATCTTTTTGGGTCGCTGGAACTTATCACAACATATATCTCACAGGCTATCTGATGGAAAGAATTGGTTTCGAGATTTTAAATGAAGTTTTATGGCATAAAACGGATGCCACTCCTAATCTTTCTTGCACGAGATTCGTGGCTGATCATGAGAATTTCCTGTGGGCAAGAAAAAGTAAAAAGAATATATTCAATTATGAAGATATGAAAAAAATAAACGGGGGGAAACAGATGAGGTCAATATGGCCAAAAGGAAAGACTACAGGAGGAAAGAGATTTCATCCAACACAGAAACCAGAATGGCTATTAGAGAGAGTTATATTATCAACATCAAAAAAAGGCGGGATTGTTTTTGATCCATTTCTCGGGTCCGGAACAACGGCAGTTGTCGCCAAGAAATTAAAAAGAAATTATATAGGCACAGAATTAGATAAAAATTATTTCGAGTTGGCGCAGTCTAGAATTAAAAATACAGCGGTATGAAAACACATTTCATAATGTCAGGGAATGCTTTTCAAGTTCTTCCTAAAATAAAAAAGGAAATCGATGCGGTCATAGTTGATCCACCGTATAATACTGCGAACAAAAATACTAAGAAATTAAATGGCCGGAAAGATCGATCTTCTGATTTTGGCAAATGGGATTATTTTAAAGATGATGATTTTCTCGTATTTACAGAAAGATGGATTAAAGCAATTCATCCGTTATTAAAAGAAAGTGGGAATCTCGTTATTTTTTGCAAGTTGGAATATATAAGTGATATCAAAAGAATCTACGAGAAACTTGGTTTCAAACATCATGCGACCATAATATGGCACAAAACTAACCCCGCACCGCAGATTAGAAAGAATGGTTTCCTGTCGTCTTCAGAAGCCATATTATGGGCAACAAAAGGTTTCGATAATAAAAAGATCTCCTACACTTTCAATTTTCTAAGTCAAAAGGAGATGCATAATTTTATTGAAACCCCTATTTGCATGGGGAGAGAGCGTACCAAACATCCAACACAAAAACCAAAAAAAGTTATTTCTCACCTTATAAAAATATTTACAGAAGAAGGGGATTGGATATTGGACTGTTTTGCTGGAAGTGGAACAACTGCAGAAGCTGCAAATGAACTCGGAAGAAACACTATAAGTATAGAAAATGATTTATATTTTTACAAAATTCTATCAGATAGAATGATGAAATTAGAGAATGCAAAGATAATGAAAGTAAAGAACGGAGGAAATATCAGAATTTAAGTCCCACTTCCTCAAATCTGTTTTCCTCCCAAATCGCCCTATATGCTTTTCTTTCATCGTTATCTACACAGAGAAAAACATCGGGGATTCTGTTGCGATGTATCTCTCTTAGTTCCTTAAACAATTTTAGAATTATATTTTCATTCCATTTTTCTTCAGCAAATAACCAAACATCTGACCACGCGTTATCTAAGTAATGTTTGTGATCAAGGAAATTCTTCCAATTATGCTCTAATTCAATTTTTTGCGTTGTTCCACCTGAATACACTAGAGTGACATCTGGCCCTCCAGAACTGGATACATTCATATCGACGACATCTTTCCCGTCAATTTGGAACTTCTTTTGCCAGTTTAGAAATTTATTTAGGAAAACACTAAATTCATCTTCTTTTTTCTCTCCAAAATCAATTTCAATTATGGCATCTCTATTTTTTAGCTCCGACCATCTATAACTTAGACGGGCTGTGATGTTTTCGTCACCAGTTGAGAATTTCTCTATTGCATCCTGTAAAGAATGCAACTCGTAAACATTCCCCGATTTGTCGGTACATTCTTTGCTAGTCAGATTAATTTGTAGCAATAATGGCTTGTGGATGAATAAATCCTCATTTTTAATGGCATATATTTCACCCCACGGGTTATCTTTTGCTGGTATTACAATTAACAAATGAAGATTTTTCTTCTTCAATTTTTTACCCTCCCACAAATTTAAAATACTGTACTCCAAAACATCATCTTTTGCGAAGTTATTGACTATTGCCCGTATGAAGTATTGGTCTTTCGGAGTTTTCACAACAGAAACTTTTGCAAAATTATCAGAATCTCTCACTAAAGGCAGTTTTGGATTTCTTTCTAGCATTACCTTGATATGAGCTTGTCCCTCACGAACATTCAAAAGCCACGCTTCAGTTTCAAGTAAATTGGCGAGTCGATCGTTTCCAGTATTAGCGGTTAAATCCTTTGGATCTAGGATAATCTCACAATTGCAAATAGCATTCACCAATCTACCGTCTTTACCGACACTACAACGATTTACAATAGAAGTTCCTCTTCTTACGAATCCTTTCCATGTCAATAATGTCGAAAAATTGCCTCTAAGTCCTCCAAAGTTTGTATCGTCTAAATACTTATAATCTTTTTTATCAACTCTCTGACGAACAAGGTCTTTTTTGTATTTATTTGCTAAGGCGGCTAAATCGTTTGTGTTGTAGAAGCTCTTTTTATAAAAGCTTGCAATGCTCAAAGCGAGGAAAAGAATTTTCGGTACTTTGATTTTATGCATAATTATTATAGAGTCGATTCATACGAGTCTTTGACCAAATTAAATACATAATCTTTATTGAGTTTATTTTTTACCAATAGATCAAAATGGGGCTTGTTGCTCATCAGCCAATCAAAATAGAAAAGCCCTTGTGCCAAAACTTCTTCATTCTGTCTCCATTTATATTCAATAATGACGGGTGCATTGTTTTCGTCTAAACCGAGAGTATCAATACGACTATTGTTAGTCGGGTATTCTTTCGCAAGAAATCGAACTCCAAGTATGTCCTCAAGATTATCTGCAAACAGGTCTCGTAATTCGGACTCATTACTGAAGCCCTGCTCGTTTAGAGAAATTTGGGAAACCTTATGTTCTTGCATCCTAAATATCGCCATAATTTAAGCATAATCCCATAATTTTTCGTTTTTGGAAACCCCACAACCCTCGCCCTGCCGCTCCACTCCATTCTTCAATGCATTCCCCCGCCAAAAAAATGCATAGGAAGCGGCATGGCGAAGGGCGGCCCGCGAGTCTGCGAGGCGCGATTAGTCGTTGCTCGTCTTATAAAAAGTTCGCGCGCAGGTTAGAATATCCTCACAAAACGAAACTTCATCCGGATTCAATTCGGACGAAGTTTCTTTTTGTGACCCTACAGAGAATCGAACTCTGATTACCGCCTTGAGAAGGCGATGTCCTAACCGTTAGACGATAGGGCCGTGTCGTTGATAGTATCAAAAATATCTTTTTCGAATCCATGTATGGAACGGGAGTAGCGGATCCCCTCATTGACTTCACTGTCAGAAAACCTGACAATTTTTTTCGTTTCCAAAGACAAAGAACACCTCCTTTCACATTTTTACAATTAAAGAACACTAGTTTATATTATAGCATAGTTATCTTAAAAAAGCAAGCTATCCACAACCGCTTTCACATCACCGCCATCGGCTTTGCCTTTCAGCTCTTTCATCAAGGCGCCCGTGAACTTGCCGGCGTCTGCTTTTGTTGACACGCCGAGCTCGGTCATTTTTGCTTTTGCTATTTTCATAATCTCCTCGCGGCCCATCATCTGCGGGAGATATGATTCAATTATAGCGAGCTCTGCCTTTTCTGGCTCGGCGAGATCGTTTCGAGATGCTTTCTCGAATTGCTCGATAGAATCCTTCCTCTGGCTCGCGGCACGCTTCATAACAATGGTCACTTCTTCATCGGTCAATAATTCGTTCGGTTTGCGCTTCTTGGCAACAACCTCGTTGGTCATCGCGGCGACCAGCGAGCGCAACGTTCGGAGCCGCGTTTCGTCTCGCGCGCGGAGCGCCTCGGGAATTGATTTTTTCAGGGTTTCGTGGATAGCCATGGAGGATAGTATACTATAGGTATGGATATTTTCACGGTCGTTATTATTGTTCTCATCTTGCTCGTCGCGCAGGGCATCGGGCTGTACTTCATATTTCGACACCGCGAAGCACCGGCTGAAGAAGGAAAGGACAGTGCGATGATCCTCCTCCAACAGCAGATGCAGGCAATAGCAGGCGAGTTGCGCGGGATGACACGGGAAGTAACATCAGTAAAAGAAATAGGTCGTCAGACGCAGGGATTTGCACAACAACTACAAAATCTGCAAGACATCCTGAAGAATCCGAAACAGCGCGGCATCCTCGGCGAATATTATCTCGAGACCGTCCTCAAGAACGTTCTCCCGCCCGGGATGTACCAGATGCAGTATCCATTTAAGAATGGCGAGATAGTCGATGCCGCCGTCTTCGTGAGCGACAAAATCGTTCCGATCGATTCGAAGTTCTCGCTTGATAATTACAACCGCCTTGTGCACGCGAGCGAAGCAGAGAAACCGACATTTGAAAAAGCGTTCGTGAACGATCTTAAGATGCGTATTACAGAGACGGCGAAATATATCCGCCCAGAAGAGAACACAATGGACTTCGCGTTTATGTTCATTCCTTCCGAGGGAATCTATTACGACTTACTTACCAACCAAGTCGGTGGAGGAGAAGATGAGAATCTCATCCAAAGAGCGGCGGGGAAGTATAAAGTGATAATAGTTTCGCCGACGTCATTCCTCGCATACCTCCAGACGGTGATGCAGGGCTTGAAAGCGCTCAAGATAGAAGAGAAGGCGGTGGAGATACAGCAGAGGGTAGGGGAGTTGGGGAAGCACGTCGCCGCCTATGAATCATTTTATAAAAAGCTCGGCGTCTCGCTCGGTACGAGCGTGTCGCACTACAACGCCGGCTACAAAGAGCTCGGCAAGATAGATAAGGACGTCTACCGCATTGCCGACTCCAAAATCGGCATCGAGCCAGAATTACTGGACAAACCTAGTACTGATGTGCTAGATTGAAGAAACTATGGAAGTGGCCGTAATCAAGACCGGCGGGAAGCAGTATGTCGTCTCCAAGGGCGGCACTATTTCTATCGAGAAGCTCCACGGAGACTTGAAAAAGGGCGACCCGATTGTCTTCAGCGAGGTACTCCTCGTCGACAACGGCTCGGACACAACCATCGGTGCGCCCATCATTAAGGGCGCAAAGGTCAAGGGCACGGTCGTCCTCGCCGGATTGGGCAAAAAGATTGAAGTGGTGAAGTATAAGCCGAAGAGCCGCTACTACAAGCGCAAGGGGCATCGCCAGCCGTTACTCAAAGTCAAAATAGATTCTATTTCTTAAACTCATATATAAATGCACATAGGTAGATGGAACCATCAGTCCACCGGTAGCCATGCCGGTAGTAATAAGTCTTTTTCACCCCACTCACCACGAGACGGGAAGCGTTTCCCTTCTCATAGCAGATATGGACGCGCTCCTATACGCCGCCGCGGCTTCGGCTCTTTCGGCGAGACAGAAGCAGAAATTTCTAAATTCATGAACAAGACAGTAGTTACAACCGAGGAGCCAGTCTTCGTTCCTGAGCACACATTCTCCAATTTCGATATCAGTGCGCACCTGAAGAAAAATATCGTCACGCGGGGTTACGAACTCCCAACGCCTATTCAGGATAAAGCGATTCCACATATATTGCTTGGTAAAGATGTCGTTGGTCTCGCCGAGACCGGAACGGGGAAGACGGCGGCATTCCTTATCCCGCTTATCGATAAGGTGATGAAGCAGAAAGGCGAGCGCGTTCTTATTATGGCGCCGACAAGAGAGCTCGCTGTACAAACCGAGAGAGAGCTCGCGGGATTCGCGAAGGGTCTCGGGTTCCGCGGCATGGTTGCTGTCGGCGGCGCGAACATCGGTCCACAGATTTCTCAACTGAAGCACGATCCCGCATTCGTTATCGGCACTCCCGGGCGCCTGAAGGACCTGATAGAACGCCGTGCTCTCGATCTCTCTGGCTTCGGTACTGTTGTTCTCGACGAGGCGGATCGTATGCTAGATATGGGATTCATCGATGACATGCGCTCTATTCTTGGTAAAATGCGCAAAGAACGTCACACGCTTTTCTTTTCTGCAACGATGGGTAAGGATATTCAGAAACTCATCGGTGATTTTCTGAAACAACCAGTCATCATCTCAGTTAAGCAACGCGACACCCCCGCGAGCGTCGACCAAGACGTCATTCGCGTTCCGCGCGGAAAGGATAAGTTTGAAATACTCGTCGCGCTCCTAAAGGATCGTGAATTTAGCAAGGTGCTCGTCTTCGGCCGTACTAAATTCGGCGTCGAGAAACTCGCCAAGGCGCTTTCGCGCCTCCATATCCATGCCGAGAGCATCCATGGCAATAAGACGCAGGGAGCGCGCCAACGCGCATTGGAGGCCTTTAAGGCAGGGAAGGTGAGTGTTCTCGTGGCGACCGATGTCGCCGCGCGCGGCCTCGATATCCCCGCCGTCTCGCACGTCATTAATTACGATCTCCCCTCGACTTATGAGGATTACATACATCGCATCGGTCGCACTGGCCGTGCCTCGCTCAAAGGCCGCGCACTCACATTTGTGCAGGGGCGCTAGGTTTATTTACGGTTTGTGAGCGCGGCGCGGAGGGTTTCGGCATCGGAATATTCGAGCTCACTGCCGGTCGCGAGACCGCGGCCGAGCGTTGATATTTTCACCTGATCGCGATAGGGCTTCAGCAATTCGCGCACGCGGTCGGCAGTATGTTCGCCTTCGCTAGTTGCCGAGAGCGCAAGCACAATTTCTTTCAAACTATTCTTTAATCTCTTTCCTACTGTTTTTAATAATTCTTTTTCTCGAATGGCACCTTTGCCCGAAAGAGTCAACACACCGCCGAGAATGAAGTAGCGCCCGCGATAGGTGCCAGCACGCTCAATCGCAGAAAGATCCTGATCTTTTTCGACGAGCATGAGCTCTGTGTCATCGCGCGTTTTGTCGGAGCAATAATTACAAATAGTTGCAACACTGCCATTGTAAAAACGTAAACAATCCTGACACTGCCGGACTTCTTTTCCCAATGAGACGATGAGTTCAGCAAGTTTCGCGCGTTCGGTAGCAGGCGCGGCAAGCAAATAAAAAACGAAACGCTTCCCTTGCCGAGGGCCGATGCCTGGGAATCGGGCAAGCGCGCGCGCGAGTTCTTCGATGCGGTCCATTTTTAGAATTCTGCGGCGAGTTCGCCGTAGCCAGCAGTGTCGACTGGCTGGAAGGTGGCGCGTTTCTCATCGAAATAAAGCTCTGTTTTGCCTGTAGGTCCGTTTCGGTGCTTCTCAATGAGTATTTCAGCGATATTCGGTCGATTGCTTTCGGGATTGCGCTTATCCTCGCGATGAATGAACAGCACCACATCAGCATCCTGTTCGATGCTTCCGGAATCGCGGAGATCGCTTAGGCGGGGCTTACCGCCGCGAGTCTCGACCGCCCGAGAGAGCTGTGAGAGTGCGATGACCGGTACAGCGAGTTCGCGTGCAAGCGACTTGAGCGAACGGGATATTTCAGTTACTTGTTGAACGAGTGAGTCAGAAGACTTTGTCGACGTCGGCGTCATGAGCTGAAGATAGTCAATAATAATGAGTCCGATACCGCGCTCGCGCTTCAGTCGTCGCGCGACTGCGCGCATCGCTAGGATATTGTTTCCCGGCTTGTCGTCGATGAAGATAGGAGCTTTCGAAAGAGATTCGAGCGCGTCCCGTATGCGGCTGAAATCCTCCTCATCCCTCACTTGACCTGTGCGCAGTTTCCATGAGTTGACGAACGACTCTGCGGCGAGCATGCGATCGATGAGTTGTTCTGAACTCATTTCGAGCGAAAAAATGCCGACAGGGACATTGTGGCGCACGGCGGCGTTTCGCGCGATATCGAGGGCAAGCGACGTCTTGCCCATCGAAGGGCGTGCGGCGATGATAACAAGGTCGGAAGGGTGGAAACCTGAAAGAAGATTGTCGAGGGCAGGGAAGCCGGAGGGCACGCCACGGATACCACTTTCTTTTTTAGAGAGAGATTCGATACGATCCCATGCTTCGTGAATCTTATCGCCGATAGCGGTGAACTTATGTGCCGCAGAAGCATTGCCGATGGCATATATGCTTTTCTCTGCCTCGTCGAGCACCTCCATCGTTTCGCGCGCATCGTCATATGCGGATTCGGTGATGCTGTATGCAGCGTCGATGAGAGAACGCATAAGAAACTTGCGCGAGACCAACTCAGCATAGTGCGAAAAATTGCCGGGTGCCGGCGCCGAACCGACGAGCTCGGCGAGGTAACTGCGCCCGCCACTGCGTTCGAGCAATCCCTGATTCTGCAATCGCTCGGAGAGGGAGAGGAGGTCGATCGGTTCGCCGCGTTCGGCGAGCTCGCGCATGGCGCCGAATATGAGCCGATGCTTTTCCGCATAGAAAGAATCGGAATGAATAAGGTCAGAAACATCGTGGATAGCGTCAGGCTTCAGAAGCAGAGCGCCCAAGAGGGCGCGTTCGGATTCGAGGGATTGTGGGGGAATGCGGTCGGCAGTCATTACCGCCCATTGTATCAAAAAGCCGTCCGAGTCAACACGGGGCCATTCGGCCCGTCATCCACACGATATCCACTGTTCAGAATTGTATTGCGAATACGATCAGCTTCTTCAAAATCTTTCGAAGCGCGCGCTGCTTCCCTGCGAGCGAGCAGGTCGCATATCTCCTTCGGCGTATCTTTTACAGTAAGAATGTCGAGCTCGGGCGGTTCAAGGAGAGACAGACCAAGATGTGCATCAGCATCTTCCAAGAGTCCCCATTTTTCTTCCGGGGCGTATTCTTCGCTTTTTAGAGAATCCCAGAGGCAGCTCAACGCTTGCGGAGTCGCGAGATCGTCTCGAAGAACGGCGAGAAAACGATTTCGTGTTTCGGAAGATGCACTTTTGCGTGTTGATTCGCGCGCGACATCGCGTGAAAGTTTCCAAAGCCGATCGAGTGCGATCGCGGCGCCGGCGAGCGCTTCCCACGAAAAGGAGAGGGGGGTGCGATAGTGCGCTTGCAAATAGAAATAGCGGAGCACGAGCGGATGAAATCCCTTCGCAACAATGTCTTTCAAATAAATATCATTTTGCAATGATTTTGATATTTTCTGATTTCCAATAGTGAGAAATGCATTGTGCATCCAATAATGCACAAATATACGCCCCGAAGCCGCTTCCGATTGCGCGATTTCGTTGTTGTGATGAGTTGCAATATGATCTTCGCCGCCAGTATGGATATCGATCTCCTGGCCGAGGAGCGTGCGGCTCATCGCCGAACATTCGATATGCCAACCAGGGTTGCCGCGCCCCCACGGACTGTCCCATTGCTGGAGGTCGCCAGGCTTCGCAGAACGCCAGAGCCAAAAGTCAGCGGGGTGCCGCTTCTCGGGATCCGCTTCGACACGCGCGCCGGCGCGCTGGGTGATTAGGTCAATCTTCCCGAGCTTTCCGTAAGCGGGGAAGCGAGAGGTGTCGAAAGCGAGACCATTTTTTATATGATAGGCAAACCCTTTTTCCTCCAATGTTTTAGCGAGAGCGATTTGCTCTCTGATATAGTCAGTCGCGCGCGGGAATTGGATATTCTTTATATCGATATTGAGCTCGGAAAGATCGTCGACAAATTCCCTGGTATAGCGGTCGGCGATCGCCTGCGGCGTTGACTTCTCGCGCGCGGCGCCGATCGCCATCTTGTCTTCGCCAGTGTCGCCGTCGCCGGCAAGGTGGCCGACATCGGTGATGTTGATGACGCGTCGTACGTGATATCCCGCCGCATCCAGCACGCGCGCAAGAGAGTCCGAAAAGACATAGGCGCGCAAGTTGCCGATATGCGCGCTCCCGTAGACCGTCGGACCGCACGAATAGAGCGTCACCAGCCCTGGTTTCTGGGACACAAAAAGCTCTTTCTGGCCCGAAAGGGTGTTGGTGAAGAATATTCTCGGTGGCCGATGAACGCCGCCTCTCATTTTTTTAAAGATATTGGATAGCCAGTGCATATGCCGAATTACGCGTCGAATATGTCAAAAAATCCAGCGTTTTTTCGCAAAGAAAAGCGTCAGACAACCTACAGCGCCGAGCATGAACAGCATGATGATCAGGAAAGCATTCGGTTCTTTTTCAAGCGGCGTCCCCGGCAAGTGCATACCGAAGATAAATGCGATGAGTTCTAGAGGGAGCACAATAACCGTGATGGTAGTGAGCGTTTTCATGATTTCGTTCTGGCGCGCTCCAAGGAGCGCTGTATTGGTCTCTCGTAATTCAGCCGCAATGGCGCGATGTGTTGTGGTGAGCCGGGCGACTTGGGTGCGTTCAGCGAGGATGCGTTCAGAGCGCTCGCTGAAGGCAACGCCGAAAGAACCGTGTTTGGAGATTTCTTCTAGAAAGCGATTCAGCGGTTCTTCTTGGTTTGCGAGTGTCGCCTCTATATGCAGAAATTCCCGATTGATGTTTGATATCGAACGTATTGTTGTACGCTCGTGGCCGTCGAACATATCCCGTTCAACGCGTGCGAGGTTGTCTACAATGTTGTCGGCATGGTCACGTACCGACGTATAAAAGTGCGCGAACATGATTTCGATCAGAACATCGGTCGTGATTGGGCTTTCTCCGCCGACAAGTTCCCTGGTTTCGAGAAGTTTCTTGAGATGATAGAGCGGCGCGATGACTTCATAATGCGCAGTTATGATAAAGTGCTCACCGACGATGAAATCGACTTCCTGATTCCCCGTATCGCCGTTTTTCGCCCCATGTGCCGGGAAATGAAGAACAAGAAGCGTCGTGTCGCCATCGGTTACAACAAGTGGAGTAGGAGTAGGGGAGAGAATTTCTTTTTCGAATTGTTTACTTATCGGGAATTCTTTTACCGCATCTCGTATTTCCTCCTCGTGAGGTTGCTCGATATCGATCCACACCCCGCCAAGATATTCGTGTCGAAATACCATGCGCCTAGCATACCATGCGATGTCTCATCGCACTGTCGAGTGTGGTACACTCTGCGGAATGGAATCTGACAATGGATCGTATCATACGCGAAGCATCATCACGCGCGGCATTTCTTTCGCGCTTGTCGCCGCACTCGCCTTTAGCGTAGGTCTTTCCGTTGGCGGCAACGGCGGAGCCGCCGCCGTTGTCAGTCATATTCCGCTTCTTGGCGACGGCCTCGATTCGACTCCCGACCAAAGCGCCGATCTGACCGCTTTTTGGAAAGCATGGAACGCGCTTAATGCTAACTATGTCATCACGCACGCTTCTTCAACGCTTCCTACGGCGCAAGAGCGCATTTTTGGCGCAATCAGCGGTTTGGCCGCTTCGTATGGCGATCCGTATACCGTTTTTTTCCCGCCCACGGAAGCGAAAACATTTGCCGATAGCATTTCGGGAAGCTTCGCCGGTGTCGGCATGGAAATCGACATAAAAGACAATGTTTTGACTGTCATCACTCCTCTCAAGGGCACCCCCGCTGAAGCGGCCGGCATCAAATCAGGCGATCAGATAACCACCATTGACGGGGAATCAACTGAAGGCCTTTCGACAGATAAAGCCGTAAGCAAAATTCGCGGCCCGATCGGCACGACGGTCGATCTCACCATCATCCGCGGCGGTAAAGCGCTCAACATCAAGATAGTCCGCGATACGATTCAGGTGCCCGAGACCGACGACGGTCTCGACTCGATAAGCGGTGTGTATCATATTGCGCTTTATGAGTTCACTTCGAATTCCGCCCGTCTTTTTGATCAGGCATTTGCGCGATTCAAATCCTTAAGGTCAAAGAAGCTCGTCCTCGACTTGCGCGGCAATCCGGGCGGTTATCTCGATGCGGCAGTCGACGTCTCCAGCCACTTCCTTCCCATCGGCGCGACAATCGTAACCGAAGATTTCGGCGGAAAGAAGAAAAATCAAGCGCATACCAGCCTCGGATACAACGATGTGCCGGCAGGGACGAAGATCGTCGTTCTTATTGACGGCGGTTCCGCATCCGCCTCCGAGATTCTCGCGGGCGCTTTACAAGACGCTCATGCCGCAACTCTCATTGGGACGAAATCATTCGGCAAAGGCTCGGTACAGACACTTCTTGATCTCGACGAAGGATCGCTGAAGATTACGGTTGCCCGTTGGATCACGCCCGCTGGCCATTGGATTATGGGCAACGGCATCACGCCGGATATTGTGGTGCCATTCACGCAAGCGGATGCGGTAGCGAAGCATGATCCTCAAATGGCGCGCGCGATCAAATTTTTGACTACTGCTGTCCAATAAGATAAGCTGGTGCTATATGAAAGTCATTTTAACCAAAGACGTGAAAGGAATCGGGCGCACGCATAACGCGATCACCGTCGCTGACGGTTATGCTCTCAATTATCTTATCCCTGGGAAGCTCGCCATACCCGCAACATCACAGGCGTTGCAAGAAGCCGAACTACGCAGAAAGCAAATAACAGACCGTTCTGCGCTTAGTGCTTCTATTCTCGCTCAAAATATGACGGCTCTCACCGAAACGCATATTGTGATTAAAGCAAAAGCGAATGAAAAAGGACATCTCTACGATGCAGTGGGGGAGTCCGAGATTAAAAAGGCAGCACAAGAACAAGCGCATATCGATCTACCGGATGACGTCATTAAGCTCGAAAAGCCGTTCAAAGAGCTTGGTACGTTTGATATCCCAATCGCGACTGCCGACACATTCGGGAAGTTTTCTATCACAATTGAAGCGGAGTAGTTTTTATGAGATAATAACGTCCGCAACTTTTTTGGCGACGATGCAACCGGTAAAGTTTATCTTGCGGCGAGTGCGGAAGGCGACGGTACCGTTCGTCATGGCGAAAAGCGTATGATCACGGCCGACACGCACATTTTTCCCCGCTTCGATCTTCGTGCCGCGCTGGCGGACGATAATCATACCCGGACGCGCCGAAGCGCCATCTGAAAGCTTCACGCCGAGATATTTCGGATTCGAATCTTTCAGGTTTTTGACTGACCCGCCGGCTTTGGTGTGTGCCATATGCTGTTATACTGTTATCCGATGACTATAGCAGACGCGCGTAAAAAATGCAAAAGTCTCATCGCTCGGATACCGCGGGACGTGCTTAGTATCGCTATCCTCATACTCGCTTCATCTTTCAGTTTCGGACTCGGTTATCTCGCGGGGCAGGAACACCATTTCTCTACCTCTACTACTCTGCAGAAGGAGGTGCAGGGAACGGGACAAGTCGTCGCCTCGAAAAATGGGACAAAATATTATCTGTCGGGCTGTGCGGGGGCGGATCGCATCTCCGATGCAAACAAGGTGTGGTTTGCCTCTCCCGCGGCCGCAGCGGCCGCGGGATATACGCCTGCGGCAAATTGTGAGGGTATCTAACCGGCGATGGTATACTATTATCATGGCGAATGAAGACGCAACGGCCGAACGGCTCGCACGGGCGGTTCAAGAAGGGCAAAGAACGATGCCCGATGACCGGCCGTTCTTGGTTTGCAAGCCGAACAAGATAGAATCGTGGCGCATTTTTAAGATCATGTCAGAATTTATCGAAGGGTTTGATATTATCCGTCGCTATACCCTCGCGGTTTCTTTTTTCGGTAGTGCACGGAAATCTCTTGAAGAGGATGTGTATGCGCATACCGAAGAGCTGGCGAAACGGCTTGCAAAAAAAGGCTTCACAGTGATTACCGGCGGCAGTTCTGGAATTATGGAAGCGGCGAATAAAGGCGCTTTCGAGGTCGGAGGCACATCAGTCGGGCTTAATATTGATTTACCTGAAGCGCAAACGTACAATCCGTACGTAACCGAAAAATTCAGTTTCGATCACTTTTTCGTACGGAAAGTGATGCTTACATACGCCTCCGAGGTGTGTGTCTATTTCCCGGGCGGGTTCGGAACACTCGATGAATTTTTCGAGATCGTCACTCTCGTGCAGACCAAGAAGATTCGCAAAGTACCAATCGTCCTTTTTGGCAAGGCATATTGGGAACCACTACTCGCCTTCATCAAAAAAACGCTCTATGAGGGGTATGCGACCATTGGCGAGGAAGATATGGCGCTCTATACACTCGTTGATTCGGTTGATGAGGCATACGACTACATCGTCGCGAACGTCTCCCATTCTTGTGTATGAGTCTCGACTATAGCCAGAAGCGGCTTCTCGGTTTTGCACTTCATAAAAAGGGGAGAGGGAATCAAAATGGTATCCTATCTTCTATGAAAAAGAAAAAGAACTGGAAGGCAAATCTGGAGATATACGCATTTTGGACAGGTTTTCTGAGCACTATCATTAGTCTTCTGCAAGTTATCGTTATTACGCTCAAAAAATAGATAATCAGGAAAATAGGGAATGGAGCAGAGCTCCTTACATAATGTTCGCACAATATATCTTTTGCGTAAAACAATCTTAGACTTAGAGATATGACAGCGGGTTGAGATACGCGTCGAGCGACGCCACCGGCATGGTCGCGTTCTCACAACGCGTCCCGGAAACGCCTTTAAATTCTCCCGGGGTCATAATTTTTGTACCTTCAGTCGCGTACACACCGAAGTGAAGGTGCGGTCCGGTCGCATACCCGGTCCTGCCGGAAAGACCAATGATCTGGTTCGTAGAAACTTTTTTGCCTTTGGACACATCGATTTCGGAGAGATGCGCATACATGGTATTCAGTCCGTTGTAGTGCTGGATCATGACCCATTTCCCGAAAGAAAGGCATTGATTCCCTTTTGAATCATGAGCGAGATCAGTGTTTCCAGTAGCGAGTACGATGCCGGAGAGCGCCGCTTGCACGGGTGTGCCATCCAGTGCTCCGATGTCGATTGCGCTGTGTCCCCCACCGTTGTATATCTGCGGGTTAGCAGTCGCAAACGGCGTATTGCCGAAATACTGGGTAATGCAGAAAAGATTCCCGAACACGCTTTTCCGTTGGGTGCAGTTGAGCATAAACGCATTTGAAAACGGCCACGAAAGGACACCTGAACCGACTTTCGGCAAGAGATTCGGGTGTACGATGAGATTCAACTGGCTTTGGAGATTGACCAGTTCCTGCTCAAAAGCTTTTTCAGCAGCTTGTTTCTGCGCGAGGAGTTTCTGATAATTTGACTCCTGATTTTTCGTATCGGAAAGCAGTTTCTGTTGTGTTTTCTTGTTAGTATCGACGGAACGTTTCTGGAACGTGAGGTTATTCTGGAGCGACACCAACTGTATTTTTTGCGCAGAAATCTTATCGCGATTCGTCGCGAGCTCCGTGCGCGCCGCGCGCACGTCGATAACATCATTTGAGAGCGCCCGATTGAATAATGCGGTCTGATCGGCTATCCGCCACGCGTCGCCAAGCGAATTCGCGGATATGAGGGAGGCCAGAAGCGGCACCTCTTCGTTTTCTGCGATACTGCGGAGTGCTTTTGCGATTGCGCTCTGATCTGCCGCGATAACCGCCTCTTTGTCGACGATAGAGAGTGTGAGTTTCCGTATCTGCAGATTTGCGGAAGCGATCTTGTTCTGTGTCGCCTTGATCTGCGTTGCGAGCTGTTTTTGCGAAAGGGTGAGGGAATCGATAGCCGATTGTAGCGTATTTTTCTTCGAGCCGATTGCATCGAGCTGCTTTTGATATGCGGTGATTTCGGTCTTGAGAGCTTCGAGCTGTTGATTGTTCGAGTTGATTTGGGCTTGAATGTCCGATGCCGCGTCAGCAAATGCGATTCGCGGAGTTCCGAGAGCGAGTACCGAAACGAATATGAAAAAGGAAAAAAGAAAAAACCCGACGCGCATCATTCTTCGAGTATAGCAACAGCCACCTGTATGCGCGAAATGGTTTCTTCTTTCCCAAGGATTGAAATGAGAGTAAAAGGATCAGGAGAACGTTCCTGCCCAGAGAGCGTATAACGCAGGGGCCAGAGGACTGCGCCGCGGCCTCCCTTCCCTTTTGCCTCCTCGGCATCGGCAAATGGCAGAAGCGTATCCTTGACCGTCTCGGCGGAAACGTCTTCAGGAAGTGATTTTATGGGCTCCAGAAGGCCCTGTAGGGCCATTAGTGCTATACCGGGACGCCCCGAAAGCTCCTTCGCGAGGAGCTGGCCGTGATCGAGAATCGGCTTCTCAAAAAGACAAGAGAGTTCGTCTGAGAGCATGTCTCGCGCCTCTTGGAATGTGTGTGTACGCTCTTGGAGAAGCGGCACGGCTTTCTGAAGTTTTTCGGTGTCGTGTGTTGAAAGATTACCGCGCGCAATGAAAGTATCGACGGGCAGTGCGCGCATCCAATGTTGATTCACTGAAAGAAGTTTTACTTCATCGAAGATGGCACTTCCCTTCTGCACACGAGAAAGATCGAATGATTCGATAAGTTCATTTTGCGAAAGATATTCGCGGTCGTCGCCGGGATTCCAACCGAGGAATGCAAGGTAATTCAGCAGTGCTTCGGGCAGTATACCGAGATCGCGATAGTCAGTCAGCGCCTTCGCTCCCATTCGTTTCGAAAGTTTTTTGCGGTTGGTGTCGAAGATGAGCGGCAAATGCGCATACAGAGGCACATGGAAACCGAGTGCGCGTTGGATGAGCATCTGGCGCGCGGTATTTGAAATATGATCTCCGCCGCGTATCACATGCGTCACATGCTCATCCGCATCATCTACTACGACAGCAAAATGAAAGACCGGTTCATCATACGAGCGGGCGATGATAAAATCTCCGAGATCGCCCACGTCGGTTGCAATTTCGCCGCGGATAACATCGGAAAAGGAAACGGTACCGCCAGGATTCTTAAAGCGAATGACTTCTTCCCGATCACCTGGTCCTTGCGGTATTTCTTTTGAAACGTACGCTGTGCCGTTGGCAACGAGTTTTTCGAGCAGTTCACGATGCCGCTTCCGGTGTTCGCTCTGCCGGTATGTCGCATCGGCCGGCAGATGAAGCCACGCGAGTGTTTCGTGAATGTTCGCCTCGTACTCCAGTTTCGAGCGCGCCGCGTCCGTATCCTCTATGCGCACGATAAACGATCCGCCCGTGTGGCGCGCAAAAAGGTATGCGAATACGGCGGTACGATAATTGCCGGCGTGGAGGTAGCCGGTCGGCGAGGGTGCGAAACGGGTGACAACGTGGCTCATGATTCGTGCGAAAGAGCAATTGCGAATATCTCGCCGGCGAGGATGTTCGCTGCGTCTGGATCGGCAAATCCAGCAGAACTGGCGACCATGCGTTTGCTCAATTCGGGATCGTGCAGGATCCGCTGTATCTCGGAGATAAGGAGGTGCGGTGCTAGGTTCTCATCTTCGATGACAACTGCGGCCCCTGTTCGGGCATATGTATAGGCATTGGTGCGCTGGTCATGGCTCACTGACTCGGGAATCGGAATGAGAATCGCCGGTTTCCTCCAAACGCCGATCTCGGCGATGGCATTCGCGCCTGCGCGTGAGACGACGATATCTGCGATCCCGGCCGCTCTCTGAAGCGACACATCAGAAAGATAGTCGATGGGGTGGTATCGAGAAGCGCGCGGTTCGTTCCCGAGTACTACCTGTGCGACCGCCTGTACATTTTTAATATGCGCTCGGCCAGTCTGATGGATGATATTGGCGAACGAAACCAGATCCTTCAGAGACGAGAGGACGACTTCATTTATGTTTGTCGCACCTTGCGAGCCGCCGATGATAAAGACTGTCGGTATTCCTATTTCGAGTCCGAGATACTGACGGGCGCCTTCGGTTTCTACCCGCATGAGCGCTTTTCGGATCGGAATGCCGGTGCGGGCGATCTTATGTTGTACATCCTTAGGGAAATAATTCGCCGCGCCTTCGAAAGATGTGGCGATGTTCACCGCGAATTTCGCGGCGAACAGATTAGCGCGCCCGGGCTTCGCATCTGACTCGTGAATGACGACGGGAATGCGCAGGAGGCGAGCGGCGAGCACCGTCGGCACACTACCATACCCGCCCTTGCTCATCACGACATCAGGGTACAGACGAAAGAGAGTAAAGAGAGCCGATACTATTCCAGCCAAGGTAACAAACGCATCAGTGATATTCCGGAGCGAGGCATAGCGGCGCATCTTCCCCGCTGGAATATGGACATAGGCGATGCCATTTTCAAAAAGTGCTTCCTGGTCGAATGCGTTCGGCGCGAAATAATAAAGCGCTGGTGCGACAAGGTGTTCTTCACGCACAAGATCGCTGATCGCCTCGGCAATGGCGATAATCGGATAAAAATGCCCTCCCGTTCCTCCGCCTGTGAATACTATTGTCATAATAGTGACAGTATACCGCACCTAATTTGTATAAAAAACCGCCACAATTGAAACGTGGCGGTTAAAAGAACATAAAGCATGTTATTTCATCATGTGGAAGTACATGCTATTCTTGCCATTCCAGCGAGTTTAGCGAGACCACAGAGTAGAGTCAGTTGCTGATCGGGTCCATATCCACGTTGTGGCAATCGAGCTCCATCGGTCCCGAGGCTTCATGCAAGCTCTTACTCGTGCCATCTACATATAAACCGCAAGAATCGCCTGGAATACCAACAATGAGTTGGCCTTTTTCATAAACACAAGATTCGAATCGACTAAATCGTCGACGTCTCGGAAACATATGCAGATAGGCGTTCTTGATTGCTGCATTTACTTCTGGCAGCTCTTGCCCCGAAAGTGAGCGAACGTAATCGCCGAACGCCCTTGAAAGAGTCGCTCCGATGGGAGCATTCCCACTCGCGAAAAACGTCTGTAACGACAAAAGTTGTTTTCGTTTTGTGTCGATCCCGATGAGCAACTTCTTATCAGGTTTATTCAAGACGAACCCGAGAACATGAAGTGTTGCGGCAATACGGTTAATGACATTCCATTCTATAACTGTTTTCCTGCCGGTTCCCATACAATGAAAACATTCAATGCCATCAACCTCGCGCTTACCGCCACAATCCTCGCATTCACCGATGTCTTTTCCCAATCGCGGAATCGCAATTGAATACTCGATGAACCTGTGCCTCTCATCACTACTCGCCCGTTGCCGATGTGGCTCAAGTATTCCTCCAAAGCCCCATGGTTTGTCTACATCGAGAAGAAAGTCCACCTCGATACCGCATTCCTGTAGACCCTTTTTCAAATCATTATTTAGAGAGAATTGCGATGAGCAGCGACGTTGAGGATGAGGCCGCACATAAGGAAAACGGCTACGAGAGCGGTTCCTCCGTGAGAGATAAAAGGCAGAGGTAAACCGGTGAGCGGTATGATACCAAGCATCGAGCCGATATTAATAAACGCTTGCAGGATGATAATGAACGAGAATCCGAAGGCGATGAGCCCGCCGAAAAGGTCGCGCGAATTCCCAGCTATCACGATGCCGCGCGCCGCGAATCCGATAAAAAAGAGTAGCAATATAGCGGCTCCGACAAAACCGGTTTCTTCTGCAAAAACGGCGAAGACCGAGTCGCCGTCGGGCATCGGCAAGTAATTAAATTTTCCGACACTTTGGCCGAATCCTCTCCCCCAGAGGCCGCCGGAGCCGATGGCAATCAGAGACTGTTGGATTTGATACCCGCTACCTAAGGAATTCGCCGAAGGGTTCAGGAATGTCTTCACGCGCTCAAGTGCATACGGCCGTACGAGTATGACGATGCCGAAGACGAGGATACTGCCAAGAGTGAGAATGCCGAAATCACGCCGTGGCGCTCCTGCGACGAAATACATCACCGCGCCAGTAGCGAGGATGAGAAGCGTCGTAGAGGTATTCGGTTGAGCGAGTAAGATGAGAGAAGGCAAGATGAGAAAGGCAATAAAAGGAAACAACCCATTCTTCGGGTGTGCAAGTTGTCGCACGCGCGACGCGAGCCACCAGGCGAGCACGAGAATGAAACCGATTTTTAAGAATTCCGCCGGCTGCATAGTCATAAAACCAAAATCGATCCAGCGGGTCGCACCGCCTGAATGGAACCCCAATCCCGGCACAAAAACGAGCAAGGAAAAAAGTATAGTGAGCGCGTAGATATACGGTGCGAAGCGCTTTATCCATGCGAGAGGAACGGTTCGTGCGAGGAGAAACGCAAGGAGCCCGATCCCGAAACCGAATCCCGCCTGAAGCAGAATGTCCCGCGAAACGGAACTGCTCTCGCGTGCGAGGAGACCGAGCGCCGCCGAAGAAAAAATAGCGAGACCGGCGAGCGCAATAGAGAACATAAGCATAAGAAACATGCGGTCGCCAGAAATGAATTTCATATTTATTTCAAGAGCGCTACGGTCATGCCGACAATGGCGCACACGATAGAGATGATCCAATAGCGCATCGTGACCTTATACGCCGGCCAGCCGAGGGCCTCGAAGTGATGATGTAAAGGCGCTATGCGGAACACTTTTTTGCCGCGTATTTTTTTTGAAGCAACTTGGATGACGTTCGACACAACAGTTATCACGAGAGGAAAGGCGATAATGGGCAAAGCGGCAATGCCATAGCCGCTCCCCGGCGTGTCAGTCATGAAAGCGATGACGGCGAGCGTCATAGTGAGGCCCATCGTACCGGTTTCGGTCATCCAGAAGCGCGCCGGCGGTATGTTAAACCACAAGAAGGCAAGTATCGCACCAGTAAGTGTCGCGGAAAAAGCCGCTAAGTTGATCTGATTTTGGAAATAGGCAATGCCGGCATATGCCATAAAGGCAGTACTGAAAATACCGCCGGCAAGCCCGTCAATGCCGTCAATGACACCCCCTGCATAGAGCCCAATGGTGGTGAGGACGAAAAGCGGAATAATCAATGCACCGAGAGTAAGGACGCCATCTCCCGGGATACCAATCGCAATAACATCCAGCTTCGCGTAGAACCACCAGCCGATGAAAAGAGAAACAAGTGTAACGAACGCAAGCCGAGTACGCAACCGCACGCCCTGCTCACCGGAAGGGTAAATATCGAACAGATCATTAACAAAGCCCATACATGCTCCGGCAAGCAATGCAAAAAGCGGTATCCACGTCTGGCTACGGCTCAAAAAATCAAGTTTTTCGAAAAGAGGAATAGGTATGAATCGGGCGAGCAACCAGATGCCGACTGTGACAAAAAGGACGCTCACCCAAATGAGAATACCGCCCATGCGCGGGGTCGATGTTTCAGTGCCATCGCGCAGTTTTGCGAATTCAACGGCGGCCGAACCGTCAAGAGCAGTCTTCCCTTTTATTTTTTTCCATACACGGTGCTTATACAAGTAATGGGTAAGTAGCGGCGCAAAGAGAATACCTACGACGAATGAAGCAGTTGCGGGAATGAACACTTTAATGATGTCTGAAGCGATCATAAAGATGCGACGCCCGCGAAATGGGCGAAGGTCGCGGCGACGAGCGCCGCACCGTCGGTAAAGCGAGCTTTCTTCGAAGAGCCGAGGACGACGATGGCAATCGGGTGTGCAATGCCGGCGTCAAAAACAAGCACGAGATTGCCGCCTGCCAGATCGGTATAGCCGGTTTTCGAAAGTAGGATATGAGGGACCACATCAATCATCGGATCGGTATTCGCCACCTTGAAGGAGGTACCGCCCTCTGAAACGGCTTGTGCGGAGCTCTGTGTCGTCGCCTGTGCAATGGCAGGTGCTTGTTCGACGAGAGCGCCGGCGAGGCGAGCGAGATCACTCGCGGAACCATAGCCGCCAGAAACAGTTGCATGTATATCGAGACCATGACCGTTGATCGCATACGTCTGCGCGAGGCCGAGCGCCGCCGCCGCGCTCGCGAGCGCGGCGTTCTGCGTGCGTCCTTCGCGCGCGGCGATCGCTTCTATGATTGCGGCGGCGCCATCGTTTAGAGAAGCGGTTAGTGTCATGCGCGCGAGATCGCCGAGCGCGAATGTCTGTCCAGCAGAAAAAACATGCGGTCCGTCAAGATGAACGGCATCGGCGGGAATGATGATCGGCGTATTCGGCGAAAGTTCAGCGAGCGCCGCGTAGACCGTGAGGAGCTTTGTGAGAGAAGCGAGCGGCAACTGCGCTTCGGCATGTTTCGCATACAGTGTTTCGCCCGTTGCAAGATCGTAAACGACTGCCGCTTTCGCTTCGAGAGGAACCTGCGCGAATGTCTGCGGTACGATCGAAGTAGAAGTCAGACTTCCGGAACTTGCATTTGAAGTCTGACTTCTGGGAGAAAGCGGTATGAAAATAAAAAGTGCAAGAATGCCGGAAGCTGCGATAAGCGCTATGCCGATCTCGTGCATAAAGCTGGCATGTTGAGCGAGCCTCTGAAGTTTGGGAGAATCGGAATCCATAATGTTTATGACGCAGCTTCCTCTTTTATGATCCCTTCTGCCACGGCTTGTAGCTCGGCGGCGCGCGGGAGATCTTCGGCGCGCGCAATGCCAAGATGCGCGAGTGCCTCGGTCGTCAAGCTGTATCGCACACGGCGCTTGTCGTGCTCGTCTTCCCTCCCTTCTACAAGCCCGCGCAGAAGGAGCGTGTGAAGAGAGGTCGAGGAATTGACACCGCGCACCCAATCGATCTCGCCGCGCGTTGCGCCACCTCTTTTGTCGGTACCTCCGGCCTGATACGCGATGACCGCAAGCGTCTCGAGGCTCGCCTTCCCGAGATCGCGCGCAAGTTCGCTTTCGCGGAGTTTCTTCACAATGGTAGATGCCTCCGGAGCAGTGCGCAATTCTACTTCAGTATCGGTCTCGACGAGCGCGACGCCGCTTCCCTTGAGGGAATTATCGAGGACTTGTAGCACTGTTTTCAGATCAGAATCTCCGATCTCAAGAAGCGCTGCAAGTTGTTTTTTCTGCAGTGGCTCGCCAGAGGCGAAGAGGAGTGCGTGAAGTGCGGCGGGAGTGGTGAGCATTATCTTTATCATAACCGCGCTCCCCTTCTTGAGCAACGCCCCCACGATTTGTTTACCCGTACCGCGGCGTAGAGGAAGAGGATGTGTGGCTAATGCGGATATCGCCGTATATACTCTGTTGTTCGACGGCGACGGCGCCTTGCTTCATAAGCTCGAGAAGAGCGAGGAAGGAGATAATAATTTCCAGTCGTTCTTTTGTCTCATTCGCAAAATCATTGAAAGAAAGCGTCAAAGCACTTTGTACCCGCTTCGCGAGACGGTCCATCATCTCTTCGATAGTGACGAGTGGCTTTACACTTGCGATAGGCAATGCTTCAACCGCCTCGCGCGCGGCAAGAACGCGCGCGAGCGCCTCGGCGAGCGCATTTGCTGAGAGATCGCGCGAAGGCGCAAAGACGACTTCAAGAGGGCTCTCTCCCGCTCTCACCATAACATTTCGCCCATATATACGAGAAAGCTCGCGCGCCGCCTCGCGCGCCTTTTCATACGCTGCGAGGCGGCGCTTCAGATCCTCGACGTCCGTGTATTCGTCTTCGGTCAGGTCGAGGTCAGGGATAAGAGATTTTGATTTTATGAGAAGTAAAGTTGCGGCGATTTGGATGAAATTCGCGGTTTCTTCGACCGGGAACGTTTCCTGCGCGCGCACGTGCGCGATGAAGTCTTCAGTGATGCTCGCGAGAGCGAGGTCGTTGATGAGAAGCTTCCGCGCTTCAATAAGGTCAAGAAGCACTTCGAACGGTCCTTGGTAGACATCCGTTTGGATGATGAAATTAGTTTTAGGAGTTACTGTTTCCATTTCTTATCAATTTTGAGACCAAGCTCTTTAAGCTGTTTTTCAGTCAAGAGTTTCGGTGCTTTCATAACTGCGGTTTGACCTCCACGCGTCATCGGGAATGCCTGTACTTCGCGAAGCATTGTCTCACCAGTAAGATTCATAATGTTACGTTCAATACCAAGCGCAATGCCTCCATGTGGCGGTGTACCATAACGGAAGGCCTTGAGTATATGGCCGATACGTTCTTCGAGTCCTTCTATGTCAAAACCCATGACCCTATATACGGCTTCAAGAATTTCTGGTTTGTGCGCGCGAATAGAGCCGCCGCCAGACTCATAGCCGTTGCAAACGAGGTCGTATTGCGTCGTCAATATGTCGCCGATGTGTTCCCTTTTCAGAAGCCAGTCGAAATGTTCCGGGATCGGCATAGAGAATGGGTTATGGGTAAATGTCCAATCTCCCTCGTCAGTCTTCTTGAAAAATGGGAAATCCACGACCCATGCATACGCGAGAATTCCATTCTTTTTGTCTTCTTCCGTGCGCAGGTCGAACTTGTCAGCACCATATTTTGTCATCGCATCCTTATACGAAATACGCGGGAACGGTTTCTGCTTAATGGTATAGCCCATCGCCTCAACTACTGTCGTTATCATATTCTCCACAGTGGCCATCACGTCTTCCTTCGTCACGAACGACATTTCGAGGTCGAGTTGGGTATGCTCAAACCCGCGATCAGCACGCAGGTCTTCATCGCGTACGGCACGAGCTACCTGAAAATACCGTTCGAAGCCAGCGGTCATAAGAAGTTGTTTATATTGTTGTGGCGATTGCGGAAGCGCATAAAATTTACCGGGTTGGAGACGTGAAGGCACGACGAAATCGCGCGAGCCCTCGGGAGTCGATTCTGTGAGGAGTGGTGTTTCGATTTCGATAAATTGTTTCGAAAATAGATACTCGCGACAATGACGGACGAATTCGCTTCGTACGCGCATGTTCTTTTGCATCCGCTTTGAGCGCAAATCGAGGTAGCGATATTCGGCGCGGACGCTCTCATCAATGCCGCTTGTGTCTCCCGAAATATCGAATGGCATCGCTTCCGATGGATTTAAGATTTCGATGCCTTTAATTTCGAGCTCGATATCGCCATTCTGTCGGTCGGTTTGAACGTTCTTCTCCGGACGTTTATTCACAATGCCTTCAATGCGAACAACATATTCATTCCGAATTTCTTTCGCTATTTCCATCGCCACGCTTCCTGAAAGGACGACACCTTGTACAAGACCGGTCCGATCGCGGAAATCAAAAAAGACCATTTTGCCTTGGTCGCGGCGGACATCCACCCAGCCTGAAATAGAAACCATTTCGCCGATATGCTTCCCCAGCTCCACTATAAGTATTCTTTCCATACGATTATATTGTTACACCGATTGCACGCCGCACTTGTTCCATCTTCGCTTCGCTGACGGCGCGCGCTTCGCGCGCGCCGTTTGTAAGCACCTCTTCGACTATGTTCGGGTCATCTTTGAGCGATTCATATTTCGCTCGGATTGGCGCGAGGTAGCGGTCGAGGTCCTCGATAAGCAGTTCTTTGAGTATCTTGTAGTTGCCGTGATGTTCTTCATAAATTTTCTTAAGCTCGTCTTCGCTTCGGACAAGCGTGTGAATCTCATACACATTCTTCGGTCGCTTTCCACTAGAATCAGTGACGATACTCATCACACATTTCGCGAGTTCATCGCGAGACGCGAATAGCGGAATGACGTTTCCGTAACTCTTACTCATCTTTTGGCCATCGGTACCGGGAACGATGGCGACCTCGGACAGAACGTAGGGCTCGGGAAGTTTGAAAATGTCCGTCTTAAAAATTCTGTTGAATTTTTCTGCCGTATCGCGTGCATATTCGATATGCTGTTTCTGGTCTTGCCCAACAGGGACGATGTTCGTGTCATAGAGGAGAATGTCGGCGGCCATCAGCATCGGATAGTTAAACGAGCCGACGCTGATTTCTTTATTCTTCGCTTCAGCGTCTTTAAAGACGTGCGCGCGCATCAAGTACGGCATCGTGGTGATAGTATCGAATATCCACGCGAGCTCGGTGTGCGCGGGCACGTCCGATTGTTTGAAAAACACGACTTTTTTCGGATCGAGGCCGACGGCGAGATACGCCATTGCGAGTTCGCGCGTGCGTTGGCGCATCTCCTGCGCATTCTGTACCGTATTTAGCGCGTGATAATCGGCGACAAAAATAAACGTACGATACTTCCCTTCTTTCGTAAGCTCGACGAACTGGCGCATCGCGCCAAAATAGTTGCCTATGTGTAAATCCCCCGTAGGCTTTATCCCGGAGAGCAAAACAGGTTTCGATTCAGTCATAGCATTACGATATCATGACGATACCTCCTTCGCATATCGTTTGCATATTTCCTTCATCAGTCCGGGGCCTATGTAGACCATACCGGTGATTAGTTGGACAAGGTCAGCGCCGGCAGAGAATTTTTCCATCGCGTCACCGGGTGTGAAGATACCTCCCGAACCAATAATGGTAAATCTCTTGCCGTAACGCTCGCGCGTTTTTCGAATAAGCTCATTGGAACGCACAAAACATGGCGCGCCGGAAAGCCCTCCGCGAAACTCTTTCGGTGCATCCTCAGGATACATAAGATCACTGTATTTTTTATTGACATTGCCTATGACGAGCCCTTGTACCCCATGCCGGTCGGCGATGGCGAGAAGCGCGGAGAACTGTTCCCACGAAACATTGATCGGCATCTTTAAGTAGACTGGTTTGTTCTGTTTAATTTCTTGTATGCGAGACAGGAGCCGCGTGAGGAGTAACGGATCGGTAAACGTTTCGCCCGTATGCGAGTTTGAACAAGAAATGTTCAGTGTGTAGTAATCGCCGATTCCTGCGGTTGTCAATTTCTGAAATGATTCGACATAATCGCGTATGCCGGCTTCGGCATCAACAGAGGCGGCTTCTGAATTAGTGCGCGCAATCGAAATACCTAGGACAAAACCGTGAACGCGCGGCATATGCGTAAGGCGCTCGATAAGTGCATCGACCCCGCAATTGCGGAGCCCTTTATATACCACGAAACTCTTATTGCGGATAAGCCGCGTGAGCCGCGGACGCGGATTTCCATCACATGGATGCGCTGTTATCGATCCGATTTCTTCGCCACCAAACGCGAGTGATGGAAGTATACGCGAGAGTCGCCCCTCCGCGTCGAATCCTGCAGAAAGCAGGATGGGTATACGATAACGGATGCCGTCGACCGTTTTGCTGATGTCAGAACCACGGTAACCGTATATAAATTCGAAAAATTTCCGAGAAACTGTGAATCGACCTGCCGTCTCGCCGATGGCGATGAACACCTCGTGCACAGTATCGGCATCAAATCGAAACATAATCGGCTTAAGCACATAACGATAAAAAATGTCCATAATGCCCATAGTGATATTATTGTAGCATGCTTAAATTTATCCGACGATTTTGAAGATGTCGTGTGCGGTAACTACGAGCATAAGGAGAATGAGGAACACGAAACCGATTGCATTGATAGCATGAGCAATACTCGGTTTGATCGGGCGACGGATGACGCTCTCGATACCCACGAAGAGGAGCCGTCCGCCATCGAGCGCGGGAATGGGAATGAGGTTTATGAGCGCGAGGTTGATAGAAATAATCGCCATAATCGAAAGAAGATTGCCAAACCCCTGTGCTGATGCGGAACCAACTACACCAGCGATGCCGATGGGCCCAGCCACCTGCGAGAAGTTCGCCGAAAGCGTAAAGACACTATAGAAAAAATGCAAGAGTCCGATTGCGGTGAGCTGGATCGCGCCCCAGGTGAGCGATGCACCTTCCGTAATCGCCTCGCCGAGCGAGAGCGGCACGACGCCGACGGTGGCAACTTCGACCCCGAGTGCAAAACGAAAAGGGTCGGTTGCTACAATGCCTTCCTTCGGCGTCGCCATGATGGATACCAGGTGTCCATCATGCTTCACATTGAGCGTGACTGCATTCCCACGGTTTGCGTTAATAAATGCCGAGAAACTTTGAGGATCGACTGCATTCCATTGCTCGACTGCATCCTTCGCGCTGATAATAAAATCGCCCGGGAGTAGCCCGGCGAGAGCGGCGGGAGTATTGGGAAGGACGCTCGCCACCATAAGTTCTGTGCTACGAGCAGTCGCGAGCTCGTTCTCTCCGAGAGCTCTTGGCGTACCTATAATGAGCGCACTGGCAATAAGCACGTAGGCGAAGAAGAGATTCATCGCGATACCGGCAACCAACACCATCGCTTGCGCGAAACGAGTTTTCGAAGAAAACGAGTTTGGCATCCAGAGCTCTGCCTGCGGTGAACATGTCGAATCCGTCGAGGAGTCTTCGCCGTAAATCTTCACAAAACCGCCGAAGGGCAACCAGTTGAGCGTATATGTTGTCCCGCCAACTTTCGCGATGGTCACCGCGCGCGGTGGATATCCGAGACCGAATTCATCAACGCGCATGCCTGAAAGTTTCGCCGCGACGAAATGCCCGAACTCGTGCACCACAATGAGCGAGACGATAACGACGATAAAAATAAAAATACTCATTTCATTATTGCGCGATCTCTGTTTCTTTTTTATCTAGAATATTCGCAAGAGATTCGTTTCCCGCATCTATAAGTTTCTGTATTTCTATCTTCAAGCGAGCGGCTTCGTCCTTCCCCATGCCACCCGCTTTTCCTGCGGCGTCGAGCATCTTGAGCGCATCAGTGCGGTGTGAACGCAGAGTGACCTTCGCCTGTTCGGTTTTATCGCCGGCGATTTTCGAAAGTTGTTCGCGCCGCTCGCTCGTGAGCTCGGGAAAGGTGACGCGCATTCCTTGGTCATCGGTCGCGATACCGACGCCGAGATCCGCTTCAGTAATTCCCTTCTCTATCGCCTTCACGATCGACCGGTCCCACGGGACAATGCGTAAGGTGCGCGTATCTTCGATCGAAACCGATGCGAGATCGCGAAGCGGCGTGCGTATGCCGTATGCTTCTGGCATTACCGAGTCGAGCAAGGTCGGCGTCGCGCGACCAGTGCGGACCCCAGAAAGTTCGCGGGTAAGCCACTCCTCGGTCTCTTTGATATTCACTTTCAGTTTTGAAAAATCGTATGCCATTGAAATATTATACCAAACCTACCTATCGGTTGACAGGTCTTTGGGAATAACGAGCGAAAGGTGTTCGAGAATCATGCGTACCGGCGCCGAACGATCGTAGAGATAGCCACGAAGAATGGAGATGTCTGAAAGGGCGGCCGCATGTTTTTCGAGACCGCGGCGAAGAAGGATCGTTTCAATGCCATTCACGAGTGCGATCGCCTCATCGCGAAGCTTTCGCCGTTCTTCTTCATCCGTACCACTCGTGAGCTTTTTAATGAGTACGCTTCGTTTTTCTTTTCCTGCTTTCAAAAAATTCTCCGCTGCCTCCGAAATGAAGGGTTTCGGAAATTCTTCATTCAAATCAAGAACTTGAACGCGTGAGCGCAACGTCGGCAATAGTCCGCCCAAAGCCGGTAGGACGAGGAAAAGATACACGCCGGGAGGCGGTTCTTCAAAAATCTTCAGGAGCACGTTCTGCGCTTCGTGAAAGGCGCGGCTCGCAGCGATGATGACCACTTTATATTCACCCGCGAACGGCGCCCCCGCGGCGAGTTCAGATACCCGCCGCGCATCCTCAACCGAGAAAAGTCCGTGGCACAGTACAACAATGTCAGGATTACTCCGAACTTTCATCCCCAACTCTCGTTCCGCCCACGCCTGCGCCACCGCTATCCCCTCCTCTGCTTCCGCCTCTATGACAAATGCGTGGTGATTCATTGCTTCGCCAATATGCTTTTCTGATACGTATGCAGATGCTTCAGTGCGATGCCGGTGCCGCGCGCGACGCAGTAGTACGGGTCCTGCCCGAGCTTCGCGACGACGCCGGTGCGGCGATAGACAAGCTCGGGCATCTGGCGGAGCTGGGAGGATCCACCGGTGAGGATAATGCCGTTATCGATGATGTCTGCGGCGAGCTCGGGCGGAGTGTCTTGGAGCACCTTGCGTATCGCCTGTGTCATCTCGCGCAGTTCGCGCGCCACCGCCGCCACGAGATCATTCGTCGAGATATCTATCGTGCGCGGCAGACCGCTCACGATGTCGCGCCCTTTGATTGACAGAGAGATTTCCTCGTTCATCGGCACGGCGGCACCAATTTTTATTTTCACTTCTTCCGCGGTCTTGTCGCCGATTATGAGATTATGCTGTTTTTTCACATGGTCGATGATCGCACGATCGAGGCGATCGCCAGCGCATTTCACACTCGTCGAGGCGACGATGCCACCGAGCGATATCACTGCGACATCTATCGTGCCGCCACCGATGTCCACGACCATGCGTCCCATCGGTTCGTGAATAGGAATGCCAGCGCCGATGGCGGCGAGGATGGGCTCCTTGACCACATACGCATTCTTCGCGCCGGCTTTTATCGCCGCTTCGATAACGGCGCGTTTTTCGGTCGAGGTTACTCCCGCGGGAACCGAGACGAGCACTGTCGGCTTGAAAGGATTCCTGCCGAGCGCTTTCCGTATGAAATAGTGAAGCATCGCTTCAGTCACGCGATAATCCGCGATAACGCCGTCCTTCATCGGGCGATACGCGATGATGCCGTCTGGCGTACGGCCGATCATCCGTTTCGCTTCTGCACCGATAGCTAGAATTTTGTTACCGCCCTTTTCCCCATGCACTTTGCAGACGGCGACGACCGACGGCTCATTAATAACGACTCCCTTCCCGGGTATGAATACTAGAATGTTCGTGGTCCCGAGATCAATGCCAAGTTTGGGAGAAAAGAAGGACATACTGCATATAGTATCGCTCTCGGCGCCCGCGTGCAAAGATGCTAGGATGCCCCATATGGAAGAAGGAATACATTTCATCGTCGATGGCGGCAGAAAACTTTCTGGTTCCGTCGAAACGAGCCGCTCCAAGAATGGCGCAGTCGCCCTTCTCGCCGCCTCTCTCCTCAATAATGGACGCACGACGCTCGAGCATATGCCGAAAATCGAAGAGGTCAACCGTCTCATTGAAGTGCTCCGATCTATCGGCGTATCCGCGGAATGGCGCGATACGAGCGTCATCATAATGCCGCCGGAAAAAATTTCTCTCGACGCGATCGATCGCGTGTCGGCGATGAAGACGCGCAGTATTCTGATGTTCATAGGTCCCTTAGTTCATCTTTTTAAAAAATTCGATTTGCCGCAATCCGGTGGCTGTACGCTCGGGACACGAACCGTGCGGCCGCACCTCTTTGCGCTCGAGAAATTCGGCGTGTCCGTCAAGGCGCACTCTGGAAGCTATCATGCCGAACACACGGTGCTCCGCCCGGCTGAAGTGATTCTCTTCGAATCAAGCGATACGGCGACCGAGACCGCGCTCTTCGCCGCCGCACGCATTTCGGGAAAAAGCGTTATTAAATATGCCTCAGCGAATTATCAGGTGCAAGAAGTGTGCGGCTTCTTGCGTGCGCTCGGGGTAACGATCGATGGCATCGGTTCGACGACGCTTACAGTGCACGGCGTCGCGAATATTCATACGGACGTCGCCTACAGTGTCGCCGAAGATCCGATTGACAGCATGTTTTTTATTGCGACCGCCATCGTAACTCGTTCGAAGCTTACTATCACGAACGCACCTATCGAATTCCTCGAGATTGAGCTCGCCATTCTCGAAAAGATGGGGCTATTGTTCTCACTCACGAATCCGCACATTTCTGAAAATGGCATAACGAAACTTGTTGATATTCACATCGAGCCGTCGAAACTCGTTGCTTTCCCAGAAAAGATACACGCGCGACCATACCCAGGTCTTAATATGGACAATCTTCCCTTCTTCGCAGTCATAGCTACACAAGCAAATGGAACGACGCTCATTCACGATTGGGTATTCGATAAGCGGGCGATCTACTATTCGGAACTTGACCGGCTCGGCGCGCAAACGCTTCTGCACGACCCGCACCGCATCTCCATCTCCGGTCCAACGGCGCTGAAGGCCGCCGAGATCGTCTGCCCAACCGTTTTGCGCATCGGCGCGATGCTTGTTGTAGCTATGCTTGGCGCGGAAGGTTGCTCGACGCTCCGGAACGTATACAGCATCAATCGCGGCTACGAAGACATCGTTCAGCGGCTCAGGAAACTCGGCGCAAATATCAGCGAACAGGTATACTAAGCGCGATGAAATCGATTCGCGATATCCTTCCCGACTTCGAGAAAAAAGTGGCGGCGGCGGCGAAAGGAAGAAAGCGCCAGACCGAGCGAGGCGAGCTGATGCGCTTCTTCCTGCGCCACCTGAATTATTCCCGTAAGCAGGACGGTCTCGCGCCGATGACGATGGCGCATCTCGGTACGGTACTCGAAAAAATCCCGACGCAAGATTTGTATTATTTAAAAAGCGTCTGCAGTCAGGCAAAAAATTTCAGTAAAAAGTTCTGGTGGGAATTAGATCCAACGAAGCATCCGTCGCGCTAATTTTTTGGTATAGTTCGCAACATGAAAGAAATCGTTCAAGATGGAACACCGATATTGCGGGAAATCGCTAAGCCAGTGCCGGAAGAGTTGTTTGGCTCTGCGGAACTTTCGCGCCTGATTAGCGATATGGCAGAAGCACTTGATTATTATCCGGAGGGCGTGGCTATCGCCGCGCCACAAGTCGGTGTCCAGTATCGTCTCTTTATCGTACGAAAAGATCGCACACTGCACCCGCCTTCCAACGGCCAACTTGGCGGTTCGACCGCCAAGTCTAACTTGGCGGTCGAACCGCCACGGGCGGAAGTCGAGGTGTATATCAATCCTGAAATCGTAAAGACTTCGCGTAAGAAAGCAAAAGCAGATGAAGGATGCCTTTCGGTACACGGCATGTATGGCACAACCAATCGCCATGAACAAGTAACTATAAAAGCGCGCGGTATCGACGGGTCGCACATCATGCGCGGCGCAGGCGGCCTCATGGCGCAGATATTCGAACATGAGATCGACCACCTAAATGGCATTCTCTTCACCGATCGTGCCGAACACCTCATAAACATCTTTCACTACAATCATCCTTTTGCATTTTTCGGCACACCACAATCCGCAAGCGATACGCTCGCAATCCTTATCGAACGCGAATTAGTTCCCTCCATCGTCGTGACTGCGCCGGATGCGCCAAAAGGGCGCGGTCTCGCGCTTGCGCCGTCTGAGACGAAAGTGTGTGCGCTCGCGCACGGTATCTCCGTTATCACTCCCGAAAAGCTAGATGCTAAAACGGTTGCTATCATAAGCGCTCTCGGGTGCGACTATGCCATCGTCGTTGCGTATGGAAAACTGTTTCCTGAAGCGCTTATTGATTCATTTCCTAAAGGCGTGCTGAACGTTCACTATTCCATTCTGCCGAAATGTCGCGGCGCGACGCCGCTTGAGTCCGCGCTTCTCGCGGGCGATGCGGAAACCGGTGTCACTATTCAGAAGATGATAAAGACACTTGACGCCGGCGACATCATAGCCCAAGAAACGACGACAATCGCACCTGATGAGACTGCGCGCGAACTGCGCCCACGACTTATCGAGATAGGAGCAAGCCTGCTTGTCGATACACTCCCTGCATATCTGGCGGGAAATATTGTGCCAATCCCGCAAGACGCTTCGCTCTCTTCATACACGCAGAAACTTACGAAAGAAGATGGGCTTCTCTCGCTTGATGCCCCTGCTGAAGTGAATTGGAAAAAGTATCGTGCGTATGCCGATACTATCGGTACGTATTTTTATAAAAATGGGAAACGTATGAAGATCACGAGCGCGGAATTCGTCCGCAAGCCGGTGGACGAATTCCGCGTCCTGCGTGTCATCCCAGAGGGTAAGCGGGAAATGGCGTATTAGCGGCCGAAACGCAACATACGCTTGAGAGCCGCATTTCCACGTTTAAGGAGTCGTCGTGTTCGCCCGCGCTCTCGCCGAATCTCGGCCTCGAGTTCGCCGCGAACCCTGTCCGCCGCACTCTCGGGAGTCGGCTTTACCGCTTCGGCACGGAACACCTTGTCATGTATGATAAGCCGCGCGACAATACGACATGGCTCCGATGAACGCCCTTCTGGCGGCGCTTCTTTTATCTCTATTTCTAGCAACGCAGTATCCCCTGCTTCCCCGAGAAGTCGTAGCGGCGCGGCGAGTTTTTTCTCGATAAGTGCTTCCGTCTCCGGCGAGAGTTTATACTTCGTGGCCTTGATAATGATATTCATAGCGAAGAAGTTAATCGGTAATGCTTATCATTTTATCTCGAGAACGGTGCCCTGTCAGTATGCGTACTTTCCCGAACGATACCCTCTGCCGCCCTGCGATTATCTCACGTACGCGATTATTCGCGCGGTTTCCGCTCGCCGGCTCTCGAACAGAGATTGCGAGCGTCTCGCCCTTTTCCTCAACGCGTTCGTGCTTGGCGCCCGGCGTGACGAATACTTTTATATACATCGGTCCATTTAGTATAACATGTGGCGTTTCTAAAAACTTCGGCTAGAATACACACACGCCCTCGATACGATAGCGAGGGCCAGAAGATTCCGGGATAGCTCAATGGTAGAGCAGCGCCCTGTTAAGGCGTTGGTTGCAGGTTCGAGTCCTGCTCCCGGAGCCA
>Ga0210044_10001494_pt1 | contig 35601 bp, 35 predicted proteins | sample CryGey13umfilter_2_FD_183959 | JGI IMG/M metagenome (GOLD analysis project Ga0210044, IMG submission 183959) | Groundwater microbial communities from aquifer in Utah, USA - Crystal Geyser 4/9/14 3 um filter (SPAdes) (version 2) | ecosystem: Environmental > Aquatic > Deep subsurface >...
AAGGAGTATTCACCGTGAAAAAAGCAGTCACTTTGTTGTTGAAAAGAAGTACGTAAATAACCAAATGGCTATCGAGGCATCGCAGTCCTCGACTATCTAATTTACCGGATCACTGCTGGCTGATGTGGGGACGCACCGGTCGGCAACGATTCAAAGGCAAACGGAAAGGAGAATCATGTGCTGTGGACAATAGCTCTAATACTGTTGATTCTATGGGGGCTTGGCTTCATGACAGGCTATACGATGAATGGTTTCATTCACATTCTGGTCGTAATTGCTATTGTGGTTGTGCTGGTCAGGATAATTTCCGGCCGACGGGCGCTATGATGCCGCGGGTGTCAGGAAAGGAGCATTTATGAATCTTATGACTATAATAGGCATAATTCTAATTGCGCTTGGCGTGGTGGGGCTCATTTACGGAGGTATAACCTATACCTCCAGTAGGAATGTCGTCGATATGGGATCGGTGCATCTCCAGGTCGATCAGAAAAAACAGATTCCGCTGTCACCGATCGCCGGTGCAACGGCAGTGGCGATCGGGGTCGTACTGATAATCCTTGGGCGGCGACGGCGCGCAAGCGGCAGTTCACTGTAGGTGGAGTCGGTTACCCAGCAAAGCTGATTGGAAGAGAAGAGGATGAATAATGGGAGTAATTCACTGGGATAATGATCAAGCCGGAGCATGAGCTATGCCAACACAGGCGTTTCAGTTACCGAGGAGTGTTGTTACTACTCTTTCTTTAAGAAAGAAAAAAAAGATGAAAACTGCAATTAGGAACGTGATTATAACGTCTCTGGCGGCAAGTCTGCTCTATGGCACCGCCGCTGGACAGCCACCACCGATACCGGCCCAAGAACAGCCAGAGGTTTTGACCCGCGGGCCGGTGCATGAGGCCTTTTCTGAACCGGTCATCTTGCAGTCTCAGGCAGGCCTATTGGTTCCTAACCAGCCGCGGGCCGACATCGAGGAAATCCCTCCGGAAGAAAGGCCACAAGGCGATAACTACGTCTGGGTTCCGGGCTACTGGTCCTGGGATGGGGACCGAGATAACTACATCTGGGTCAGCGGCTGTTGGCGAGCAGCTCCGCCGAACATGTCTTGGGTGCCAGGATACTGGAGCCAAGTGACCGGAGGTTGGGAGTGGGTAGCAGGTTTCTGGACAACGGCCGGCATTCAGGACATTGAGTATCTGCCAGCCCCACCGGCATTCTATGACGAGCAACCCCCAAGTAACCGGCCATCTTCGGACGACATTTGGGTGCCCTCCTGCCAATACTGGTACCATGATCACTATGTCGAGCGGCCCGGTTACTGGCTGGCGGCCAATCTGGACTGAGTGTGGGTGCCGTCTCACTACGTTTGGACGCCGCGGGGCTATATTTTCTGTGATGGACACTGGGACTATCCCTTAGAAAACCGGGGCGTGTTGTTTGCGCCGGTTTACTTCCCGCCGTCCATCTATGGCCGGTCAGAGTATTATAGTTTCTCACCCATCATCGTGGTGAACTTAGGTGTGCTGACAGCCAACTTGTTCACCTATCCGCGTTACAGCCATTACTATTTCGGCGATTACTACGATGACGCCTATCTCGGTATCGGCATCTTCCCGCGAATTGAGGTCGATCAGATTCGCACGTGGTACGACCCGACATATGAATATGATCGCTGGCACAACCGGAACGCACCTCGCTGGGAGGAAAACCAGCGGCGTGAGTACGATCTCCGTCATGCCGACAAGGATCTTCGTCCGCCCAGGACATATCACGAGATGGAAATCCGCCAAACTAATAAGTTGCCCGAGCAACAGCGAAATAACTTTCGAATAGCAGAGCCCCTGACCGTGGTCGCCGCCAGCAAGGAGACCCCGATAAAGTTCGTTCATATCGACGCCAAAGCACAACAGAAGATCGCCACTCAGGCGACTGCCGTGCGCAAGTTCGTTTCGGAACGCAACCGCTGGGAGTCCAAGGCAATTCAAAAGACAGTCCAACCACCTATGAAACGCAAAAGCCCTGTGACGCCACCCTCTGAGCAGAAGAAGTCGGCAACGCCTGTGGAGCATAAGGGTTCTGTGACGCCGCCTGCCGCGGGCAAGGAACAGGTGACCCAGCCCCCTCGCGAGACCAAGACTAAGTTTGTTCCGCCGGGTGAAGTGCATATAACCAAGCCGGAGCGGGTGAAAGTACCGGCCCCGCCCATTGTGGGTAGACAGGTCGCCGCCGAGAAGAGCCCGCCGCCTCAACCGGTCAGCGAACTCAAATACAAGGGCGAGGTAAAGAAGGATGCGCCCAAAATTGACCAGCGCAAGGGCAACACAAAGGACAAGAGCAAGGACAAGAGCAAGGACAAGAGCAAAGACAAAGGCAAATGAGCCGATTGCTCGGCAGCTTGTTGCGATCCTTTGACAGCGGTCGTCAACGCCCAAAAGACGCGGAAGGAAAAACTCAAAACGAAAGGATGAGGAAATGAGAATAATCATCACGTCACTGATTCTTATTCTGTTATTCGCCCTTACGGCGACTGCCGGCACACGTTCCGCTGGTTTTTACGGCATGGGACCGAGAGCCGGAATTACGATTAATCCCGACCAGATTCATATTGGGGGTCATGTGGACTTCGGAGAGATTGCCACGAATTTGATGATGGTTCCGAATTTGGAAATCGGTTTTGGCGACAATCTGACTACGATTGCACCGTCCTTTGAACTTGATTATCGCTTCCGCTCTGACTGGGGAGTCTGGTCGCCATATCTGGGCGGTAGCGCGGGACCGATTTTCTACTCCGCCAGGAACGATGGCAGAGATGATCATCACGACTGGCGCGGTCACAGCGATACTCAATTCGGTCTCTATATTCAGGGCGGGATCATGAAAGGATTATCCGGCAGAAATTCAGGATATTTTTTCATTGAAGCCAAACTTGGGTTGGTTGACGCACCTGACGCAAAGTTTACGGTCGGCTGGACTTTTGGCAGAAAGTAATATTTCAAACTGCGGAAGACACCGTTTGTCCAATTGATAATTTTTCTTTATCACGCGCGTCATGACAGTAGTTCAGACAAACACTGAAAAGAAAGGATGTCAGATATGCTATTCACGATTGCAGTCGTTCTGATTCTGCTTTGGCTGTTGGGGATGGTTTCGTCATACACGATCAGCGGGTTTATCCACATCCTGCTCGTCATCGCCATTATCGTGGTTCTTGTGCGTATTATCAGAGGCCGGAAGCCGCTTTGACCACCGCGCACTTGGACGGAGTATTATATATGAACAAGGGCGTCTCAGTTGCGCTGTTGGTCGTCGGGATTTTGTTAATCATCTGGGGCGTTAGCGACTCGGAGTCGTTTAGTTCCAATGCGTCGCGATTCTTCACCGGATTTCGGTCCTGACATAAGAAATACTGCGGCCAAAAAGGCCAAAATAGGGCTGGCACCTCGTAATCCTGCCCACGTATTATTATCTGCAAGATAAGCAAAAAACGGGCAATAAAAATCACCCTCCCGCGAGGTTATTATTAAGAGCGGCCCCGACCTCACTCTCCCCAAACTTTCGTTACGTTCCATCTCCCGATCCGGTTATGCTATGCCTGAATTGGCGGAAGTCGATGGAAGGCAATTAAGCGCGGCCAATAAGGCATAGCAAAGAGATGATCGTCCTTGCGGCTATCTCTCAACAGACAGTGATGACCACTTTTCCTCGTGCGTGTCCTTCTTCAAGATATCGGAGCGCTTGAGGAACTTCACTCAAGGAGTACCTCCTATCTATGACGGGCACGACCTTGCCGGCCTCCAGAAGCTCCTTTAGAAAAGCCAAATCTGTTTGATTCACGTTCGCCATAAGTAGAACAACTCTTTTCCCCGCTTTTCTTGAATACAACGGATTGAGAATCAGCGATTGCATGATACTCGCGGTGGATGAGGAGCCACCAACCAGGACATATACGCCGGTTGGTTTCAGGGCGCGCAGAGGCTTACGTATCGAATGAAATGCGGCATTGTCAAGAATCAAATCAAATCTCTTCTCGCTCCGCCAGAAATCTTCTTTCGTGTAATCGATCACATGGTCTGCGCCAATCGACCGTACCATCTCCAGATTCCTCCCGCTGCACACGCCGGTCACTTGAGCTCCTAACGCCTTCGCGATCTGCACCGCAAATGTGCCTACACCTCCCGACGCGCCGTTGATCAACACATGTTGTCCCGGCTGTATCCTTCCCTTATCGCGGAGACCCTGCAGGGCTGTGAGTCCCGCAACAGGCGCGGCCGCAGCCTGCTCGAATGTCATGGCCGCCGGCTTTAGCACTAATCCGTTTTCGCGAAAGCACGCGTATTCTGCAAAGCCACCCACCATGGCGGAGCCAAATACGTCCTCACCCACCCTAAACTGAGTTACATTTCTGCCAACCGCTTCAACCCGGCCTGCTATGTCGGCCCCAAGTATTTGATGTTTCGGTTTTAGAAGTCCAAAAACCATCAGTCGGACCAAGAATGGCTTGCCACGCAGAATGTGCCAGTCAAGCGGGTTTACAGACGCCGAATGCACTTTTATCAGTACTTGATTGTCCTTTGGATTGGGTTTATCAATTTCCCGCAGTTCAAGCACATCCGGCGATCCGTATTTGGTGCGTAGGATAGCTTTCAATAGACTCCTCCGAGATAATTATGAATAAGTTATCTACTACGTCATTGGAATAAATTCATGGGTAGTGAACCTGTAAAATTGGACGTGAAGGCGGACTACTTCCCCAAAAAGGATTGTTTATCCGAATTGAGAAAGAACAGGGCCAGAACCTTGCGTTTGGTCCCCGGGAAAAAAGAGGTAATCATACTTCCAATTTTCGTACCCATTCACAGTAAGAACGTAGGTAGATTGGATATAATTGTCAATTCAAATTTCGGTACATTATAAGTGCATAGAATGTTTGGTTTTGGCAACAAGACCGGGCGAAAGTATGGGGAGAGTGATACTGCAAAATAGTAAGTAGAACTGGGCATCTGTCATTAGTGTGGGGCGCACTTGGCGGCGACAGAAATTCCCTGCAACGCCTGATTGTCCGCATGTATCCGTGTTCTCTGACTCTAAATCTATACATTGTTGACAAATTGCATTCCGTGTGTGTATATTATATTGATACCAACATGAAAAGCATAGCTTGAAATCATCCTCAGATAATCGTATGACACGAACGGCATTATTGTCGCTCATAGTGCTATGTTTGACCATGATGAGTTCGAGTCTGGCGCAGGAAGTCCCTCACAAGGTAATGGACCTAAATTGCCTGGAATGCCACTCAACTATTTCTTGGAATGAGGTTAAATTCAACCACAAGTCCACAGGATTCTCTCTTGATGGCCGACATGCGACTATTCGATGCGCATCATGTCATTCTCTCAAGGATTTTCGAGATGTGAGCGCCTCCTGTTATACCTGCCATACTGATGTCCATCAGGGGAAACTCGCCAAAGATTGTGAACGATGTCATACGCCGCAATCATGGATTATGATAAACACTGAATATGCACATGCGGGGACGACGTTCCCACTCATAGGCCGCCACGCCACACTTGATTGCCATGCTTGTCATATCAGTGAAATTGAAGGTGAGTTTTCACTGATACGGTCGGAATGCATTTCCTGCCACGAGGCCGATTTCAATTCAGCGCTGGATCCGCCTCATACGACACTGGGATTCGGCACGCGCTGCGACGATTGCCACATGATGCTGGCCTGGCGTCCCGCTGATTTCGCCAAACACAATTCCTTTTTTCCCATTTACGGAGGAACCCATGCGGGCGCTTGGAGCACTTGTTATGATTGCCATATCGTTGCCGGAGACTACGAAGTCTTTAGCTGTATAAACTGCCATAAGCATAATCAGGCTGATACCGATGCTCATCATCGGGAAGTATCCGACTACACGTATGACAGCGACGCATGTTACCGGTGTCATCCTTCCGGGAGCTCCGGAGATTAACGAGGGAAGATGGGATGCCTTAGGGAAAAGCGATATCTTGTCCTGATACTATTGATATTACTGGCGAAAAGCGCACCGGCCGCGATCCATGTCAAATATGTATCTTCCGAGAACGTTTACCTCGACGCGGGCAGCGCTGACAGTCTAATAGTTGGCGACCGTCTTTCCATAGGGGAGATTGATACGGCCCGCATCGCCATTGTTGAGGTCACCTATGTTTCCGAGCACTCCGCCCTATGCACAATAATTGAATTGAAAGGGGCTATTGAAATAGGAGCTCCGGCGTTCATAATACCTAGGATTCTGGGTGAGCAATCGCCGCAAACTCCGCCGGTTGCTCAGGACACGTCGGCATCAGTGTCCAGCATTGCGGAAAAGAAGACTGCCGTTCCCGTGAAGCCCGCGTTTGCCGAGCTGAGCGGCTCGGTAGCGATGCAAGTTCACTACTGGAACGACACGAATTCATCGAATTTGGATTTTACGCAGCCCACCGCCAGACTGAATCTGAGAGCCAAGCGACTCTGGGGATCGGATGTCACGCTTACTATTCGCTCGACCACGCGACACGACGAAAGGTCCCGGCAGTATAACAGCGCCGTTCCGCGGAGCGAATGGCGGAATCGTATCTATCAGTTATCACTCGGCTATTTCAGCGATGAATCGTCCCTGAGCTTTGAGATCGGGCGAATAATCTCCAGTAAATTAAGCGGTGTGGGATACATCGATGGATTGATGGTGCAGAATAGGTTTTCCAATCAAATCACAGTCGGCAGTTTTGCTGGAACCCAACCCCAATGGCAGTATTCCAGATGGCAATCTTCATTGCAAAAATATGGCCTTTTCACCGGTTATTCAAAAGGCAATTATAGAAATACCCGGTATGAGGCGACAGTAGCCCTGGCGGGTGAATATCATGGCTCAACCCCCAGCCGGGAATTCTGCTATATCCAGAACAGCTTGAATATCTCCGATTCGTGGAGCGCCTTTCAGAGCGCGGAGATTGACTTAAACCGCGGTTGGAAAAAGGACAGGACCGGTAAGAATTTATCCCTTACGAACTTCTATTTTTCAGCCAGGCATCGTATCATCCGCCCGATTTCAGTCGGCATAAGTTATGACGTTCGCAAGAACTATATGACCTATGAACTGCGCTCCGTGGCGGATAGTCTCTTTGACGAGAATCTCCGTCAAGGCTTGCGCGGAGACATCTCCTTTCGCCTGCCTGATGGTTATCTCTTTGTTGCCGGTTTTGGACTACAGAAAAAATCCACCGATTCCAAGCCGACATATTCTTACTCGGCGGGGTTAAACAAGAGAGATTTTCTTTTTCCCAGATGTTTGCTCAATTTACGGGGAGCCGGATTCACTAATCCATTGACCTCCGGTGTAGATTTGGGCGCGAGCTTCGGTCGATATGTTCGCCAAGCCGATCTCATTAGCATCAGGTTGCGAACGTACATGTATTCGATCAAGAGAAGCAATATCGGAAGAAGCAATCATTCCATTCAACTCAATTCCCAGATAGAGCTTATTTCACCGCTGTATTTCTCCGGGCTATATGAGTATTCCACCGGCGATGATGCCAGTGGTCACCGCTTTGTCGTCGAATTAGGATATCGATTTTAAGCAGTTCTTTTGGACATGAATTTTCGGGGATCTTCGCTCGACCATTACAGGGTCATTGTCAGGTTGCTTGGCGTGATTGCCCCACCTCGACTTGTCGGGAGCCCCGACCTGCTGGCACCGGACATCATTCGGTCTCAGGCCATGCTGGTGGGAGATCCGCGATGCGGCGATGGAACATCCGGATTTTGATCGGCGCACCCGATTTGCTTTCCCCTAATACCAATAGGTCATTTTCACATACACATTGTCATTCCGCTGGAACTGCCCGAATTCGCTGGCCTCGTGTTTTCCGGCGAAGATGTTTCCCCCTATCGCCAGCCTGACCTCATCGGAATACTTGTATTCCGCCAGCAAACGAACGTACGCATCCTCATCGGTGGGCGAATAAAATACAAATCCCGAAAGCATCAGCAGTTCCGAATTCAGCAATTTGGTAATCCTGCTGGTCAGAAGATGACGAACTTCATCGCGGACATAGCCTCCGCCAGCCGATTGCTGGCTTTGATATGTGTCATAATCGAGCATTTAATCCGCCTGCCATTGGAGATTGGCGGTCAGGTTGGCGGCAACCTGCCTCTCGTACCCGGCAAGCCAGGTCAATGATGAATTCGGAAGGAAAGGATTGTCCCTTTTCTCATCATCTCTGGAGTGGAAATACCCGCCCTCCAGCCAGAAAACGCCGCCGGCGACTGAACCGCGCGCGGAAGCGCCGTAGACATTCAATCGAGGATAGATTGCGCTTTGAAGCGCCAAATCATACCCATTTGGATTCTTGTAAAAGCCGCGATAAAAATAGAGGGCGGCGTTGAACGCGCCGATCTGCCTGCTCAAGCGGGCGGCGATCTCGCTGTTGTCAAATTTCGCCGGAGGAAGCACCGGTTGGCCGGTTGCTTCTACTCCCACGATTTCACCCATTAAAGGATCGTAATAGCTCAATACCCGTCCGGTAGGAAGACGGTTCGGCTCAAAACGCGGCGTCCATACAACGGCCAAATCAGCCAGAGGATTATAGTACTCCATTCGAATAGCATCCTGCGGGGCTTTAAGATATTGGTCATCACGGCCCACGAAGAACGAGCGGTAATCTTTGGCGAAAACGTCATTGATAAAAATCAAGTCGCCGGTTCCCCAGGTTAGTATCTGACGCCCTGCTTTGAAATCGACGTTATTTCCCAATCTGAATTTCAGGAAACCCTCGCGCAGTTCCCAATCGTAGGTCTGAATATCGGCGTCGTCATAGAAGAAATCCACCTTGCCGGAAAACTCGGCGTTGCTCCCCGAGTGCTCCAACCGAAGCTGGAGCCTACTTTCCGCGGCGGTGTATTCGGTGGCAGTGGGATTCTTGTCATCGAGACGGGCGCCATATAATCCTTGCAGGAAACCGCCTATTTTGACTTGGGCAAAAGCCGGAGTTATCGCAAAAGAAGAAAGGATTATCAAAGATACAATTAGCTTCCTCATCAACATTTCTCTCCCTTACTGAATATATTCCCGCGGAGGAGTCTTCAGATAACGTTCGGTGAATATGTCATCCTTCAAGCCGACGTTGTACTCGATTTGGCTGTAAACAACTGAGGTTTGACGCTTGTTTTTGACATTTTCCATTTTTCTCTTGGTTATCGTTGGAAATCCGGAAATATTCCTGACCTCCTCAGCCGTAAAGACCTTATAGAGTTCTCCCCTGACATCATAGAATTCCTCTTTCCAGGGAAGGAAAGTAGTCTTGTCTATCCAGGACAGTTTATAGCTATATTCCGCGCCTTTGGGATTTTTGGGGACTGACTTGAGCAGATAGCAATCGTTGTTGCTCAACTTCTCTTCCTTAACAATGGAAAAGTCATCCTCGCTTAAGTCTCTTCCCGATACGTCCTCGTAGGTGAAATCCGAACCGACGAAACTTGAGCGCTTGTCGTTGGCCGCGATTCTTTTGACAAGATCCAGCGCCGGCATATAAAGCCAGCGATCGTCGTCCTTCTGGGAGTATCTGTAAACCATGAAAGTCATCCCCTCAACGTCGGCTGGCTTGTGGAAGTAGATGAAATACTTCTGGTCCTGGGTGCTTTCAGCGTTCAGGCGTAGCATGGTTAGCTCTCGCGTTCGTTCCTTGCCGCCGCTTTCAATGAGGCGCATGTTAACCACTACCCGCATATCCTTTCCGGGGTAAAAAAAGGATTTTTGGTAGCTGGTTGCCACCTCCGAAGGGGTGAGCGTTTTCTGTCCGCGCGCAAGATTCGGTAATGCAAGCGCGATAGTGAGAATGATCGCGAAGAAGCGATGATACGTTCTATCCATTTGTTTCCTCCTGTGAAAGAGTGATATCAATTTTGGGCATTAACTGTTTTTGAAAAAGCACGATTAAGGCTGGAAGGTAAATCAGAGTCAATAAAGCTGAGAGCATCATCAGCGCGGCGATAAAGATGCCTACGGTGACATAAGGCGTCAGACTGGCGAAGATCATGACGGAAAAGGCCAAGGAGAAGAGTAAGGCATTTCTCAATATCCCCTTCCCAGGTCGTTCAACAACCCAGATTAAGGCTTTCTGCAAATCTTTCTCTTCGGAGAAACGCTGCTTGAACCTCTTGACAAAATGAATCGCAAAGTCAACTGCCATTCCCAATGACAAGGTGGAAAGGACTGAAATAGGCATATCAAAATCTTTCCCGATTAGCCCAATGAACCCATAAATCAAGATGATTGTGAATATCAGAGGAAAGTAACTTATCAGACCCCACTTCCAGGAGCGGAAATTGAGACTCAGGATCAAGAAAACCAGGATGAGCGCCAATCCAAATATCTTAATCATGTCATACAGGACCTCGTTATTCCAGACAAGATTAAAATAGGCTGTTCCCGCGGGTTTGAATTCGAGCGACTTGTTAGGATGAGCGGCCACGTATTGCGCTGTTCGATCAATCACCCCCTGCATCGCTTGTGCATCCCAAGTTTTCAGTTGAACCACTAAGTTCGCCTGCTGGTTTTGGTAATCCACCAGATTGTTCAACGTAGAGGGCTTGGCGGACATCCCGAACATGAAAAGATACTGAGCGATGACCTTTTTATCATCCGGGATGCGATAGAATTCTGGTTTATTCTGGTTCATTACCTGGTGCATTCGCTTCACGAGGTCCGCCAGAGAAGCAGTCTTGCCGACCATCGGCAATCGGCTCAAATCATTTTGCAGAGCCTCCAAATAGCTCAGGTTATTCGGTTCAATTATACCGCCCTCTACGGCGGCCTGAGCCACCACGTAACCTACAGAAGTTCCACCCAAATTGGTGTTCATCACCCCATCAGCTTGTCTGAGTTCGCTCGAAGCTTTGAACCACTTTACCATATTGTTATTCACATGGACTCGAGTGATGCCAGCGGCAGCCAAGGCCAAAAGTACGATTCCAATCCCCAACAATATCTTTGGCCTGTGTATTGCGAACCTTCCCAGTTTTCCCAACCATGCTGATGTCCCCTTTTCCAAAGTGTCGGCTTGAGAGGCTTTTAAGAGCTTCGTTTCGTTTTGCAGAACCATGACCGCCGGCAAGAAGGTGAAACTCATAAGCCGAATTACCATCGTGCCGAAGGCGACGAACAGTCCGAAGACTCTTACCGGTATGATGCCTCCAAGAGCCAGGGCGCCAAAACCCACCGCCGTAGCCAATGCCGTGTATCTGACCGGAGCCCCGACGGACGCGATGGTATCAATCACCGCTCTCTTTTTGTCCTTGATTTCGTTAAAGCGGAAGTAGAATTCATTGAAGATGTGAATGCTGTCGGTGCTGATGGCCATCAAGAAAACCGGTATCATAGAGCTCATGATGTGGACCGGAAACCCAAGGCCAATCAGGAGTCCCATACTCCAGGTGATGGACATAAATGCCACAGCCATTATTGAAAATACTAAGGGCAGGTTACGAAACATCACGAATAAAGCGGCCATCATTATCAGCCCAGCCAATGGGGAGAAGAACGCCATCTGTTTAAACATCTCATCCCCGAATGTATCTCTGGCAACCGGGTCGCCGGCGACGTAATATTGCTCATCTCCCTTTTCCCGCTTGGCTATCCCCCTCAATTGATCGGCTATTACTTTGGCGTTGGCCCCAGACTCTAAAGGGACATAGATGGCGGTTGTCTTGCCATCCTCGGAAATAAGACGGCCAACCCAAATAGGATTCCCAAGCAGCTCATTCTTGAAGGACTCCATCTCCTGAGTCGTCTGAGGAATAGCGGCCAAAAGCGGCTTCACGGTGAGGTTGTTTTCTTCGGCGATTACATTATCGGATGTAGTCAAGCTGACAACGTCCTCCAACACCACACCCTTTAGTTGAATCACGGAGTTGGTGATTCGTTCTATCTTCTCCAGGGTCGCCGGATTAAAGATCGTTTTTGGGTTAACAATCCCCAGAACGATTACGTCTTTATGCAGGGCAAAGGTCTTCTCGACTTGGTCGTTATAGACTCTCACGTCAGACGTGGCGGGCAGCATGTTCTTAGGGTCCGTATCAGTCTTGACCCTCGGAAAAAACAGGGCAAACGCAAGCGTCACGATAATAGAGAGAGCTATAACTAACTTAGGGTGCTCAATAGAAAATTTAGTCATTTCGGTCAATTCTCCTTCTGCCATTTTGTTGAAAATTCGGTCAAGTCTCTTTTCATTCATTCACCCCTTTCGTTTTGGATTCTGATCCCGGGTAGGTGGTCCGCCTGGGGCGGATTGACCCCCATCCCGATTTCATCGGGACTTTCATTCACCTTGTCTTTCACTTGGGATCGCGGATTTCAGCAATTTAGATAGCCATCCGGCGAAAATGATTCAAAAAACTTTTCGCTGCTTCCCTCGTAATGATGCTGTCAAATCCATCCGAATTTCAGCAGGCTCTTGTAAGCATGCCGCGAAAACAGAGCCGCCAGAATCAGCAGGCCGATTGTTATCCGTAGGTCAAAAGGAGAAAACGCCTGCGCGCCAAATATCACCTCGGCAATCAATAGAAATAAGCAAAAGGCGGCCAATCGCTTCCTGCGGAGACGCAACGGACTCATTTGACTTAGAATCTCGCCAGGGATTCTCTCGGTCGTCGCGCCCGCCAGCAAGGCATCTATCCTCGGCTGAAGGACAAAGTGAACGTAGGACAGCAATCCCATCATCAAGAACAATATGATCGTTTTTAGAGCCAGCGCTAAATTGGAAAGCACGGCGGCAAAGCCCACGCCGTAAATCAAAAGAAGAACGCCTGATGCCAAGGCGCTGAATTGAAAAACAAAACATCGCCTGGCTCCGCCCCGAATGATATTCTCGAAATAGCGATCGACGTCCACCGAGACGTCTTTGCCCACCGCCGCGCGTTCATTAACCACCACAAGGTTGTAGAGCGGGACGGACATGAAAACGGCAATAAGGACATGGAGAAATTTTAGTAGATCGTACATCGTTCACTCCCGATTATCTTTGCATACAGCATCTCATGTTCTTATTTTTGCCTGACATGGCAACCCGCGCCATCGGACATATTTCGCCCATAGTCGGTTGGATTAGGTGACTACGTTCAAGAGTTGTCAAATACGAATATAGCGCCTCCTTCTCCCCAGTCGTGAAATGGTCAAATGACGGCATCATGCAAAACCCGTTATCGAGGAGATTGAATATCTCCGTTTTCGTAAACCGATCTGTAGCTCCAGCCAGTGAAGCCGGACCCATCCGCCCGTCCTCTATTTTAAGGCTGTGGCAACTGGTACAGTTTGCCTTAACAATCTGCTCTCCCAGTTTCTCAGCTGAGATTGTCAAAGCATAATCTTCCTTCAACTCCTCTCCACCGAGGGAGCGTAAATAGTTAACGACAGCATTTTCTTCTACCTTAGTGAAATAGTCGAAAGCCGGCATACCCAAGCCGTCTTCATGAAGTCGTTTTCTAAGAAGCTGTTCGGCCTCCCGCGCCTCTCGGGCATCAAGAGAATTGAGCTTCTTACTGAAATCCCAGAGTGAGGGAATATCAGGTGGCTGCCCCTTCCCATCGGGCCCATGGCACGATTGGCAGTTGATCCGGTAGAGGTCGGTGCCACTTATTTGTATGCTGGCGTCCGGAGCCCTGCTTTTGGCCAATACAAGGGTGAAAAGGCCAATAAGCACCATTATGATCATTGCAATGTTAACGACCGTGTTTTTCATATTGTGGATCTCCTAAATTTTGGTTGTCAGTTCAATTCGTAAAGGATGGAATCCGGGGAACAATGAACCCCGGTCATGGCCGCTGGACTGTGAATCAAAACACTATCACTTTATCCGCCCACAAAGTCCATTCGGTCAATTCCTCCATCGAACTTTTATGAATTCCCTGCACCATATTGAAAAAAAGCGGTCACTTGGCCTCCGTCTCGCCCTCGCTTAGGCTGGCCTTTTTTTCGGCGGAATTGGAGAGTGTGCCAACATTGTTGGCGCGCCGCTTAAACTTCCAAATCCCTTTTCCTCTCTTCAAATTCCTTCTTGTCGATTTCGCCTTTGGCGTATCGTTCTTTCAAAATATCAAACGCGGATTTTCGGTGATCGTGTGTGCCGCGAGATTGATTTGTGAGCCATTTGATAAGCGCGATAATGCCTGCAATTATCAAAACCCACCACAGAATCATGAAAATGCAAGCGAATCCGCCAAAATGTGAAAATCCAAAGTTCATCATAGAATTGTTTCCTTGATTAAGTCCGAAGGGAGACGACCGCACTCCCTGCGTCATATTGGAAAAAGGCGGTCACTCGGCCTCCATCATTTTTTTTGACCCTCTTTCACCTTAAAAAAAGGGCGGAAATGTCTCCGCCCCGTGGTTCTTATTTGAAAATTACCAGCAGCCCCATGATGACATCATCGAATGCGGGCCATCCATCATTTTTCCATATCCCACGTTATCCCGACACATATCCCAATGGTCGTCAAACCAGTCATACCCGTCTCCGTAATACGACAATTGATCTGCGCTGAGGATTTTTCTAATCTTTACGGACGCTTCCAGGCGCAGGTCATCGATTCGATCCTCCTGATCCCTTATTTCGGCGCGGATGGACCTGATTTTTCCTTCATCGGCATCCGGATTTGATATGTAGCTCTGGAACTCGATCGTCAGGCTTTCAAGTTTGTCTCCAAGAGGTGCAATCCGCTCATAATAGTCGGAACGTATTTCCCTTACCTTGGAAAATTGGTCGTCCGAAAGCCTGTATTTCTGAGGTACAGTATCATAATCCCACCCACCGTAACCCATATATGCCCGTCCGCCATTGTTGTGACCGCCCCCCCAGCCCCACCACTGAGCATTTGAAATGCTGTAGACTACCATAACAATCAGAAGCGCTCCCAGACCTACCGCCAGTAGGACGGATTTGGATCCGTTTTCAATCATCTTGTTCTCCTTTCATTAAGAACGTCAATTTTATGCTCTTCAATTTACTCTGTCATTAAAGACGCATGAAACGCGGAACTGTTACGTAGAAAAGAATCGCTGTTCTAGTTACCAATTGCACCCAGGACCCCATTGGCAATTTCTCGACTGACGGCTGATTTGCCGCGGGGGGGTATGAGTTTGCATGGTATCCTGATTATTGGAAGATGTATTTTGATCCTCTTTTATCATGCTTCTCAACCAATTACCGCGCGCATCGCACATATCAATCGCCTCTATTACGATTTTCTGACTAATTGAATCCACTCGAGGCCGAAGCTGGCTTAATACGGTCATTTGGTAGGTGTTCAAGTTGTCAAGCCTTGTGAGCAATTGCGGTTTCTCATAGCTTGACGTATCGATTTCCTCAAGCGCTAATTTTGCCTCGTTCAGCATGGCTTTCAGCAGCCCCGTATCAAGAGCGTTCGAATGCTGCAACCCTGCCATCATTTCCTGGAATCGTTTCTCGGAAAAGGTTAGTCGCAACTCTGCTTTTCTATCGGAGTTAAGTGTGAGCATGAAAACAACTTTGTCGGTAAACAACTTCAAGGGGTAAAAAACGTCTCCCGGCATGCTGTTGGCGGATATGGTTGTGGCCCCAAATAGAAGTGCTAAGAAAAGAAGGGCGCCGTTCAAAGCCCAGATGAGCTTGCGATGGCCAAGCAAGCGGCTGAAAAAAGGTCTGTTCTTCGCAAATGATGGCAACACGCGCCTTTTATTTGTCTCCGCGGCCGATTGTTCCCCAATCCTAATCATTAATTCCGATAGCGCGTCGCCTGAAGGCTCCGGAGCTGGCAGGTCTTTAATGTCCACAGCAAGATGAAGCAGTGATCCGAGTTCATCGGCATATTCCGAATACATTCGCAAACACTCTTCAAAGCTTGCCCCCTGGCGCATCTGGGCAAGGCAATCATCCAAAATCAATGCAATGATATGTTTCATTTATTCCACTTACTTCTTGCCATGATAATTCGTTTTGCCAAACATGTCCTTCAAAGCGGTCAGACCTCTGAACTGAATTGCTCTCACTGCACCGGTTGATTTGCCCAATATCTTCGCGATCTCCTCGGTCTCGTAACCTTCGATAAATTTCAGCACCATGACTTGCTGCTGGTCATCGGTCAAATGATTTAGAGCATCCTTCAAGTTGGCCTGATCCATTTTGCTATAAAGATTAACGTGGTCGCCATTTGCCATTTCCACAGCGTTTTCCAGTGGCTGCGTATCAACCCTCGCGCCGCGCCGCCGATAATAATCAGTGACGGTATTGGCGGCGATTCGAAATATCCAGCCATAAAAGGAACCATTTTGCTAGCCAATCGATCTGAGCACTTTTAGGCATACCTCACTTGTCTGATCCTCTACATCATCGGCGTTGTTAATTCGATAATACAAATACTTGTATATTCTGGGATGCATATGTCGACAAAGCGCGCCAATAGCCTTTCTGTCGCCCGCTTTGGATTCTTCCACAAGCTGCTGAAGTTCATTGTTATCCAATTCCTGCCTTGTGTCGCTCACTATGTTTTCCTTAGCTAAAGACGCATGAAACTGAGTTTCATTATGCAAATTCCTTTAGAAAACGATGACCTTGTCGGCCCAAATCGTCCATTGGGTCAACTCCTCCATCGAACCTCTGTGGATGCCTTCCTCAAACTCCTCCTCCTTAATTCCCCGCGCGTCGATACATGAGCCGCAGGCGCTGATAGGAACGCCCGCCCGTGCCAATCCTTTAAGCATCCTCTCCAGGTTATACCAACCGTTGGGCGTGATCTGCCCCGCCTTTCCGCATCCGACCGCGTCGCCCATGAGGAAGGTCCTTACCTCCACATTATCCTTATCTCTTGATAACGAGAGAGCCAGCCGGAGTGCGTTGTATGAGCGTTCTGTCCCGTAAGGAGGGTCGTTTAGTACGATGAGAATATTCATCAAATAATCCCTTGCTTTGCTGGGCGAAGTGTTACGATGATGCTCTGTAATTCAGTCATTCCCCTTCCGATCGATTAAACGCTTGAGAACCGACATCGCTTCCGCCACCCCGCGACCGGGATAACGGCCTTCATATCTGATAGTCCCCACCATATCTATTAAGAAAAGATTTTGGGCTGGACATGAGGCAGTGACATATTCCCCCACGAAGTCTTTGCAAACGGTTCCATCAGAATCAATGAGAACTGGAAATTCGAGTTTCAGTTTCTTCGAGATTTCCTGTGCGGTCTTCGTGTCACTACCGAGCAGACTTATAGCCAAAAACTCGGCTTGGGGTCTAATTTCCTTTTCATAAACTGAATTCAAACGAGGTATAGCTGCCTGGCAGCCCTCACAGAAGTTGGTAAACCAGACGATTACTGGCTTAGAACCGGCATAGCTGGACAGACGGTAGACCTTACCGCTCAAATCGGTAAGCTCAAACGGGGGGGCTGATTTCTTTACTGAGTCTTCAAGAACATCCGCACTGTTGCCGTCTACTGCGGCCATCAATGGCATGAACAGGGCCCCGAAAATAACGAAGGTTAAGGCTATAAAGATGATTCGCATGTTTCCCTCCAATTCATTAATTACTCTACTACGCTTAAGTAAACCGTTCGTTCAAAATAGCTTCCCACCATTCCCTTCTTAGCATCTCCCTTGACCGATTCCCCCTTGGTCAACATCACCTGTAAAGCGACGACCGCATCCTTCGCGGAATCGGCGGGTCGCACCGTCATTGGCAGTACCGTCACATTGGCATTCTGATAGAATTCGGACTTATCCCCTACTAAACGGCAGGCCATTGGGAGGTTTACCTCCCAGCCGGGAGCGAACTTAGAGAGAGACGAGGATTTTATCCGCTCCGGATCAATGTAAAGCCAGGCATTGCGATAGGGGACGAGATCCGTTTCGGACGTCTTGTATCCGATGATGGTCAAGACGGTAACAGGTTGTCCTCGTTTTGCCGTGATCAGGAAAGTTCCGTCTGATTGCCTGAGGGATTTCCCGTTCTCCTTGTCGACGATATCTATTATCAGATTGGCTCCCTCAGTCCATTTCCCATTATTGAGATGACAGGTGAGGCAGTTATCGGCTTTTCCCAGAATGCCGACCGCCGGCGGATAAGCATTGGCAAGAGAGTAAACCACAATTAATGATGCCGTCACTGCCATACCGATTATTCCTACTTTGTGATGCATTGTTGCACTCCTCTTTACGATCTATGATTCAAGATTCACTGATTTGTTTGCGTCTCTTTTATTCTCCGACTATCACCGGCAAGCCAGCTTCTTTCCACTCATTAACGCCGTCTTCCATGCGAACGGCATCGAATCCCCGCTGCCTGAGGAAACTGACCGCCTCTTGTGCCAGCACGCAGTAAGGACCGCGGCAGTAAGCGACTATCTCCACGTCGGGAGAGAATCTGTCGAGATGTTTCTTTAATTCCGAAAGCGGAATAGACTGAGCATGAGGGAGATGCCCCGACAGATATTCATCTCGTGGCCGAACGTCAAGCACGACGATTTCCCCTTTCTTCGCCCGTCTTAACAAATTCCTTCTATCCACCGGTTGCAGAGTGTCGCGTTGACCGAAATAAGCGGCGATAATCCGGTCGATCTCCGCCAATCTCGATTCGGCGAGCTTTCTTAAGCCACGGAAGAATTCGCAAACGCCCTCGTCCGCAAGCCGGTAATAGACGTGCAATCCGTCCTTGCGCGCCTCCACTAAATGCGCTCCCCGCAGGATCTGCAGATGCTTGGAGGCGTTGGCTCCGCTCACCAACGCCTCTTCCACCCTCTGGGCGGCCTCAAGAATCTCGTCGCGCAACCCCTGACGCAGTATAGCTGCACGAAAGTTCTGGTCGCCAAGCGTATATGCGAGACGGGAAAGAAGGTGAAGGTGCGCCCGCACCGTAGGACTAATCAACATAAAGAGCGCAAACACCGGTTGCCCATCTATGGCTCCGAAATCAACAGGATGCTCAAGAAAAAACAAGGTCACCATCGGTTTGGAAATGTGGAGCACAACCGGATTCCGCACATGGGGGATGGCAATGCCATCGCCGATGCCGGTAGAAGACAATTCCTCACGCGCAACCAGCACCCGTAAAAGGAACTCTCGGTCCACCTCTTCGGGCAACTGCAACAACTGAACCATATTTTTAAGCACTGTCCATTTGTCCGCGCCGACTACCCGGTAGTTGATGCCGCCAGATTGCAAGGCATCGAACAAAGAAGGCATGGCAACACCCTTGGTTTCCGGCTCGGCAAAAATCTCAGGGGAAACAGGGATTTTGCGGGAAGTTGCCCATTCGAGAATCTCCGCCCTATTGAACCGATATTGCTCATGGACCTGATAGGCAGGCAATTCCCCCCGACTAATCCAGCGGTAAACCGTTTTCTCGGAAACGCTTAGCAGGCGCGCAATATCTCTAACCGTTAGTGTCATCGAGTCTCGTTTTTCTCACATATATCCCATCAACAGATACAATGCCCAACGTGAGGACACTTTATCTCTTTCCTGACATTTAGTCAAGGAAAAAGTTGATAATTTTTCGCCAATCTTTTGATAGGAACTGTTAGATCTATTAAGTATATAGAGTCTTAAGGAATTTGGATAAGAATAGTAGATTGAGCAATGTTGAGAATCAAGGTTTATTAACAATCAATAGCTTGCGATAAAAACGGGGTTGACGAGACTCGGACTCGCGACCTCCTGCGTGACAGGCAGGCGTTCTAACCAACTGAACTACAACCCCGAAAATTATAACTTATCCCGGACGACGTTATGAGCTATTCAATCTCTTTTCTGCTCTTCCATGCTTTTATCTGACGCTCTCTCTTCATGACCATCGACTTGTCCGGAAGTTTCTCCATATAAACCAGCTTCCAAGGAATGTGCCGTTTTGTGCTTTTGCTCCGACCGCTGTTATGTCTCTCAAATCTGTTTTGAAGATTAGCGGTGCAACCAACATAATAGCTTCCATTCACTTCGCTTTGAATAATATATACAAAGAACCGCATATTGCAATCAAGAATTTTCATGGGCAGTACTGGGTTCGAACCAGTGACCTCCTGCTTGTAAGGCAGGCGCTCTGAACCAACTGAGCTAACCGCCCGGTGACATTCCCGATTCTTTCGGGACGCTCAAAACCAACTGAGCTAACCGCCCAGGATTAAGATCTCGACTCCATCGCAGGGGAAATCCAAACTTGTAATTTAATTAATGAAAAATATATGTCAAGAAAAAACATTTTGTAGTTCCGTTAGGTATTAGTTCAGACGAAGTGTTGTGGCTGGCAGACCTCCCGGTCTGCCCTAATGGGTCGGCAGACGGGGACGTCTGCCGCGCACGTAATTAGAGGATGATGTCTGTATCCGCCCGTAGGGGCGTCCCGCTCTTGGCGGGATGTGCCCGCCCTTTTATTTGGCAGAATTAAAACCCACCCCGCTTCACGCGGGGGTGGGGCACCAATGCAAAGGCTATCCGTGATTGGACCCCGTCGGAGTGACGCTACCCATTAGTGGATTCGATATCCTTGGGTGCTTTGGATGCAACTGCCAATATTCTATCTTGGTGTACTTGTATTCTGCGGTACCACAGATAGAATCCAAAACCAGCAAGAACAAATCCAGATCCGCTACCCATCCCAAATATCCAGCGCCATCTCTTAATATCCGCTAAAAGATCCTTTGTCTCTTGATGGCTAATTAGAATCGACGAAGTGCTGATTTGGGCATCCCGGGTCATCTCCAGTTGCCTTGCAATCATCGCTTTGATCTCCGAGTCAGAATAATTGAGTGCAAGCTTGTTCGAGTCAGGCACGTATTCATCACGTTGTTGCGCAATCAGGTCAGAGACTATCCGACTTATGAAGTCACCTTGGGATTTAAGGTATTCCAGCCGCGCTATGGTTGCCTCCGTCTCTCGAGCAATCGTATTCTGCTTGCTGCGAAGATCCGCCAACCTGGTGAGAGGATAGTAGATGGAGAAGAACGCGATGACGATTCCGGAAAGCGCGCAGAATTTGTACAAGCTATCTGTTGGGGGCTGGTACATGATGACCTCCCATTGCTAAGGTTCTATGTTTTCAAATCCGTGCCTGAACATTGTTCAAATTCACAGCAACCAATTGACATATGGCACATTTTCAACAATGACCTATGACCAAAATACGCCCAGCCCCTCCCCCATGTCAAGCCGATAATCCGCTCCTGAATTGCCACCCTGCCCCCCATAACATTCTCTCCCCATCTGATCATTCCTATCCACGCCGCGGATTCTCTTTGTGGATGGTTGTCTCGGTGGCGCTCTGGATGCCGGAGGCGATTTCGGGAATAATACCCATGTTCACATAAATGGGACGAATCTTCGCTCTTATCACCGGAAGTCTGCGGGCGAACAACAACCCGCCAAGCACACAGGCCGCTCCGCCGATAGTCACCGTCAGAGGCGCGCCGATTGTGCTGGCCAGCGAACCACCGATCAAGCTGCCGAGGGGCGTAAGCCCGATAAAGGCTACCGTGAAGAAGCTCATTATCCGACCCCGTTTGTCATCGTCCACGATAGTCTGCAAGAGGGTGTTGCTGGAAGCCGGTAGGACCATCTGGCCGAATCCGATAATCGGCATCAGCGCCAATGAGACCGCAAAGACGTGTGAGAAAGAGAAACCGACCAGACCGAGGCCGAAAATGCAGGCGGAGATAGGAAGCAATCGACCAAGCCCGATAACTGTCTTTTTCGACGCCAAATACAGTGCTCCGACCATAGCGCCGGCTCCCGCGCCGCCCATGAGGAATCCCAAAGAATCCGCTCCGCCATGCAGAATGTCCTTGGCGAAAATCGGCATCAGCACCAAATAGGGCATCCCCATCAGGCCAGCTACGCCAAGCAACATCAGGATGTCCCATATCGGTTCAAAACCTGTGGCATAGCGAAATCCCTCTCGCAGATTTTGCCAGACTCCATCCTGTCGCGGCGGGTTCGCTCCCGGCGGCTCTGAACTGCTTCGGGGAATTCGCATCAGAAGGAGGGAAATTAGTACCGCAATGTAGCTGATTCCGTTGAGCAGAAAGCAGATTCCTTCTCCTACCGCGGCGATAATCAGCCCCGCGGCGGATGGCCCGATAAGACGCGCGCCAGTCACCATAGAGGAGTTCAGGGCGATGGCGTTCCCCAAATCCTTCTTATCATCGATCATTTGCACCATGAAAGACTGGCGGGTGGGCATATCGAAAGAGTTGATGACACCCAGGAAGGCGGATAGGGCGACTACTTCCCAGATCCTAATTGCGCCGGTCAAAACCAGGATAGAGAGAATAAACGCCTGCACCATCGCCAGGGTCTGGGTAAAAATCACCATTCGCCGCCGATTCACTCGATCAGCCAACACTCCGGCGATAGGGGCTAAAACGAAGTATGGAATCTGCCCGGCGAATCCGACCAATCCGAGCAGGAAGGCGGAATTGGTCAATCGATAAACCAGCCACCCCAGGGCGACGCTTTGCATCCACGTGCCGATGAGTGAGATGCTCTGGCCGCTAAAGAAAAGCCGGAAATTCCGATAGCGCAATGCCCGGGTAATTGATCTTAGCCGGGCCCCGGTCTTTTCGCTTATTGTTTCAGGCTTCATGGACTTGGGCAATAGTGCCATAGATAGTCAACTGCGGATAATGGGATACGCTATTGTTGCGTTTCACAAGTAAGTTGATTCATTGCGATTAAGATTCCCCTCTTGAGAGGGGTGTCGCCCGCCATCGGCGGGTGACGGGGTGTGTTAAATGATAGTGGGAAAACACACCCCGTCTTCGGCTTCGGCGAATCCACCCCTCTGAAGAGGGGAATTAGTCCCATCTGGCGGCATCAGATACTCAAGACCGAAATTCATCTTGGGCTTTCTTAATAAAACCTTTGCATTGACTAAGCCCATCCTCTTTCCTCCTCTCCGTATTATCTCTTACTCCCAACGACCTGCAAAATCGGGACGAAAGACCCGTCAAAATTTTTGTAGGAATAATATGGCGATGTCGCGCATTAAATCAAGACCAAAATATCATATCGATGCTCACCAAGCCCAAGCTCCCTCTCCCGCTCCTCACTTCCCCTCGCTTGGCCATGCCACCCACATCATTCAAGTAAATTAGATTTCGCACTTGATCGCGTCCGATGTAGCTAATCCTTCATCTTCGAAGGAAACCATCTTCCACCTATTCGGAATACATCATTGTTTGAGATAGAAAGGCAAAATGCTATTGCCAGTAAGAAAAGCACATTGTGCGGCACTCCCTCCGGATCGGCTTTCAATTGCATGCCGAAAATAAGTAATATCATCACCGCACCCATCACCGTTAATGAGAACACATGCTTATATCCGGTGATCAACAATACCCCCCCGATCGCCTCGATGAATGGAAGAACGTATAGAAAAATTTGCACCAGAAAAAAGGGCTCGAATTTTCCCTCGAACTGCCCCACAATCGCCGGAATAATTGTATTATAGTCGATGAGCTTGAACACACCGCCATATGTAAAAACAATTCCAATTGCCACTCTCAATAATAGCGCCGCATAAGCTTTTCCTGAATCAACTGTTTCTTCGTGCATAGAATCTCCTTTTTGGTTCAATGTCGAAACATAGGGAATCTGGATGAGTCTCCAAAAGACAAGCCATCCTTAGGCGGACAGGCGCTCCGAGGGACAAGCCCTCGACTACCGCGAAAGATCTGATTATGCGTTTCCCTCCACCGCCGGAGCTTTCTTCTCTTCAATCACTTCAGTTTCGGGGATTATCGCGCGGCCTTTGGAGCTTGAAAGATAGGTATATAGAGCGGGGATGACATAAAGGGTGAGGCCCAAAGAGAACAGCAGACCTCCGATGATAACAATTCCCATCGGCACGCGGCTCCGTGCGGCGGCGCCAAGCGCCAGGGCGATCGGCAGCACTCCGAAAACCGTCGCCAAACTGGTCATCAAAATGGGACGAAATCTCTGCGAGGCGGCATCGATAACCGCTTCCCTCATCGCAAGCCCTTGCGCCTTGCGTTGATTGGCGAATTCCACAATTAGAATGCCGTTTTTGGTAACAATTCCAACTAATGCGATGATCCCGATCTGGCTGAAGATGTTAAATGTCTGGCCGAATATCCAGAGTGATAAAATTGCGCCTGCCAATGCCAATGGGACAGTGAACATTATTGTCAAGGGGTCGCGGAAACTTTCAAATTGCGCTGATAATATCAGGTAAACCAAAATGAGGGCGAGGATAAAGGCGAATAGAAGTGTATTCGAGCTCTCCGCATATTCCTTGGCAGTCCCGGCAAGACTGGTGGTGAAGGACTCATCGAGAACTTCTCCCGCTATTTTATCCATTTCATCAATGGCATCGCCGAGGGTGTATCCTTTCGCCGGTGATGACATCACTGTGGCGGAAACATATCTATTGAATCGATACAACTGCTGAGGGCTTGAGCGATATGATAGCTTGACGATGTTATCGAGCTGGATAAGCTCATTGCGGCTGTTTCGGACATAGATGGAGCTTAAATCGAGCGGCTCATCGCGATTAGTCCGATTGGCCTGCGCAATTACCGAATACTGTTTGCCATTCATAATGAAGAATCCATATCGCTGGCCGCTGAAATACAATTGGAGGGTTTCGGCAATATCTCTCACGGTGATCCCCAATGCCCGTGCCCTTTCCCGGTCGATTTCGACAGTCAATTCGGGCTTGTTGAATTTCAAATTCAAATCGACCACCTGAAACACCGGATCTGCTTGAGCTTTTTCCATAAATTTCGGAATAACTTCCTTGAGCCTCTCCAGATCGGGCGCTTGAATGACATATTGCACCGGCAATCCGGAACCCCGTGTGCCGCCGATGGTCTGCTCCTGGGTAACATAGGCCCTGGCAAATGTATAATTCTTCAATTCTGAGGAGAGCGCATCGGCGAGTTCCTGCTGGGTTCTTTGCCTTTCCGTAGGAGAAACGAGGTTCATCCTGACAAATCCTGAGTTCACCGAGCCGGAGCCGCCATATCCGGGTGCGGTTACGGAAACAATGACATCTTTTTCGGGCAAAGTATCAACAACAGAGATCAGCTTTCCCATATAGTCATACATCGCCTCATACGATGTCCCTTCGGGGGCGGTGGCATTGACAACCAGACGGCTTTTATCTTCCATAGGGGCCAATTCCGATGGTATCATCGCCCCCAATCCCAGAATTATCGCTACCGAAACCGCCATTATGCCAAGCGCCAGATATCGTTTATGAATGAATGCCTGCAATGAATTGCGATAACCATCATTTAGTCTGTTGAACAGCCGTTCGCTAAGTTCAAATAATCTGCTTTCGTGCTCCTTCCTGCGAAGCATGCGGGCGCTCATCATCGGAGTCAGCGTAAGAGATACGAAAGCGGAGATAAGGACCGAACCGGCTACTACGATTCCGAATTCCTGGAAAAGACGGCCGGTCAACCCCTGCAGGAAAATGATCGGGAGAAAAACCGATGCCAATGTGATGGTGGTAGATATAATGGCGAAATAAATTTCCTTGGAGCCCTTATGTCCCGCTTCGATTGGATTCATTCCCCGCTCAATTTTTCGGTATATATTCTCCAGCACCACGATGGCGTCATCAACAACAATTCCTGTCGAAAGCACCACCCCCAGAAGTGTCAGGATGTTGATAGAAAAGTTGGCCAGATACATAATGAAAAATGTTCCGATCAGGGAAATGGGGATGGCCAACATCGGGATAATGGTGGTTCGCCAGTGCCGTAGGAAGGCAAATATAACCAACAGCACCAGAAGGAAGGCGATAATGATGGTCTCTGCAACCTCAGAAATAGCCCTGCGGATGTTATTGGTGGTGTCCAGGGCAATTTCGAACCTCATATCGGCAGGCAAATCTTTGCGAATCTGCTCGATTCGTCGATAAAACTCATCGGCGATGGCGATATGATTTGACCCGGGTTGCGGAGTTATCGCCACCGCCACCATCGGAATTCCGCCATTGCCGCGAAGGATAGTGCGCTCGTTTTCGGGCGCAAGCGCCGCCTGGCCGATTTCACGCAATTTGACTACCGACCCTTCAGTTTCCTTGATGATAAGCTCATTGAATTCTTCAGCGGTGGTAAGTCTGCCGAAAGTTCGTATCGAAAGCTCCGTGCTGTATCCTTCAATGCGCCCCGAGGGCAGCTCCACATTTTCGCGATTCAGGGCGTTACGGACATCTATCGGAGTCAAACCGTGCGCCGCCAGCCGTGTCGGATCAATGAATAGTTTCATTGAATATCGCTTTTCACCCCAGATACGGATTTCGCTCACGCCGGGGATAGTCTGCAAACGCTCTTTGAATATGTCATTGGCTATCGCGGACAGTTCCAGCAGGCTATGGGTATCGCTCTGAATGGTCATCGAGAGTATTGGGCTGGCATCGGCGTCCGATTTGGAAATTACCGGCGGATCGATATCCGGCGGAAGATTCCGTATGGATCTGGAGACCCGGTCCCTTACATCATTGGCGGCTTCCTCCATTGATACCCCCAGCTCGAATTCCACCGTGATTGTGCTCCGGCCATCGCTGCTGGTCGAAGTCAACGAGCGAATGCCGGCGATGCCATTAACTGACTCTTCCAGCGGCTCGGTGATTTGCGATTCGATGATATCGGCATTGGCGCCCGTGTAGGAAGTGCTGACCGTTATTATGGGCGGATCCACACTGGGGTATTCGCGAACCCCAAGGAATAAAAATCCGATAGCCCCAAAAAGAACAATCAAAAGTGATATGACAATTGATAAGACCGGGCGGTTAATGCATATTGAGGGAAGATTCATTTTCGGAGGTCTTTACTCTTAATTCAATGTCTTTATCTCGATTGGCCTGCCTTCGCTTAATTGCAACAGGCCGGAAACTATCAAGGTATCCTGCGCCGCCAATCCTTCGATAATCTGAATGCCCCGATCGGTTCTGATGCCAGTTTTGATCGGAACCGAGTGTGCCTTTCCCTCCTTGCATACAAAAACCTTTTCCCCGCTTAATTCTGGTATAACCGCTTCCGCGGGGATGACAATCGCATTGGGCAGGCGTTCGAGAGTAATCTCGACTTTGGCAAATGATCCCGGTATCAAGTCCTGGTTGCTATTGGGAATGGTCGCCCGCGCCTTGATAGTGCGCGTCCCCAGGTCAATTTTCGATTCCACCGCATAAACATTTCCCCGACGTTCCTCCTCGGAATCACCGGCCAATACTTTTATCTCGGTCCCCTTCTTGATATGTTTTGCATATTTTTCCGGCACCGCAAATTCAACTTTTATCGGATCGGTATCCTGCATTGTGGCGGCTAACATATTGGTGGAGACATAGCTTCCTTCGCTGACATAACGAAGGCCGACAATCCCGTCAAAAGGCGCCACGATCTCGGTCTTGGCCAACTGCGATTCGATGATTTCTCTTTCAGCTTGGATCATTCTAAGCGCATTGACCGCCTTGTCGTACTCCACCTGGCTGATTCCGCTAATCTCGCGGAGACTTCGCTTGCGTGATTCCTCATCCGCAGAGAGCTTTTCCTCCAAGCTCTTGCGTTTCAGTTGGGCCTTTAATTCGCGGTCATTGATTTTAAGCATCAATTCGCCCTTCCTAACCCTGGCTCCCTCTTCGAACATTATCCCGGTTACCCTTCCTGATACCTCTGAACGCAACTCGACTTCCTCGTTGGCCAGAAGAGTGCCGGTGGCGAATATTTTATTTTCAAGCGGTTGCGGTCGGATTATAAGCGCCTCCACCGATACTTTTGCGCCTGGCCCGGAAGTTTCGCGGTTGGAAAGACGCCCTTTGCCCTCGCTGCATCCGCTAATGATTACGCACCCGACGGCGGCAATAGCAATCAGGGTTATGAATCTCTTTACATTGACATTAAGCATATTTCCACATTGCCCTTAACATTTTAACAAGCTCTTAGTTCCGATCCCAATATAGTGGATATGAATATAAACATTAGTCTTGGCCACAGCCACAACAAAGCGTAGCCCCGATAATAATTTCGCCTCTGGATCGGGATAGACGCGTTACATCGCGTCCACAGTCGGTCGGCGACGCTTGTTCGATCCTTTGCTAAATGCCGCTTGACTTTTTCGGGGGTATCGGTATACCTTGTTTGCGAGTTTCATTGTTGTGCTGTCGGGTCGCCGCACCCGACAGTTGGCGTCAGGTCAGGCGATGCATACGCATCCGTATGGACCTAACGCCACGTCACAAAGAGAACTTATGATGATGACCGGACCGACAGTTCCCGATAACTCCAAAGACAAAATGCGGGCGAGCTTCAATGACCTCGCCCCCACCTACGATCAATTGCGTTTTTTGCAGCTCTGCGCCAGCCGCCTGGCTGAACTCGCGGCCATTCCGACAGGGGCGCGGGTATTGGATGTGGCCACCGGCACCGGCGAGGCGGCCCTAAACGCCGCTCAGAGCGTTGGCCCATCCGGACAGGTTGTGGGCGTGGATCTCTCCCCGGAGATGTTGGCGCTCGCGCGGCGCAAGCTGGCGCGGATCGGTTTAGGGCACGTGGAGTTCCGCGAAGGCGATGCCGAAAATTTGAACTTTTCCGACCAAAGCTTTGATTTCGTCCTCTGCTCCTCATCGCTCTTTTTTATGCCGGACATGCTGGGCGTTCTACAGGAGTGGCGGCGCGTCCTCGCCCCCGGCGGCCGGGTGGGCTTCTCCAGCTTTGGGCCAACCTTTCTGCAGCCGCTTCGCGATCTGTGGGAGGCGCGCTTGCGCCGGTATGGACTGACGGCAGCTTCACTGCCGACGCACCGGCTGGCTGACCTTAGCATCTGTGAGCAGTTGCTTCTGGAAGCCGGCTTTACGGATATCCGGGCGCACAGCGAGCAACTCGGATACTATCTCAGGACCGCCGAGGAAAGGTGGGAGGACATCCAGGCGGGGCTTGAAGGCAAGCCGCTGCTATCGCTGAACCCATCCCAGCGCGAGCAGGTCAAGGCCGAGCATCTAACGGAACTGGCCGCGCTGACTACGTCCGGCAGTCAAGGCTTGCCTGACGGCAGTTATGGGATATGGGTTGACGTCCCAGCCATCTTTGCTTTTGGTCAGCAGACCGGCGTAATATAGAAAATGGAAATTGACTTTTTGAGGGGTATCGGTATATTTTGTTTGCTAATTGGTTATCCGTGAGCGCAGTTGATCGGAGGCCTGGAGAATGGAGGCTGCATGCCCGTAATATCTATGTTTTACGGTATCATAATCTTGATGTTTTAATTTGACGACAAGAAGCATCATCGTCCTCACATACACGCTCAGTATGGCGAACACGAGGCAATTCTCGCAATTGACAATTCTGAGATTCTGGAGGGCGACCTGACAGCACATTTGAAGAGGGAAAAGTCACAGTTACATTCTCGGAAGCTTTCCCGGTGCCGTCAAGTGACCGCACCTGAGAGCATCTTTTTCGTCCAGCCAGGCGACCCAACAGCATTTAGGGACAGTATAAAAACGAATTAATTGACTCGGGAACGGTTTCTTGCTAATATAGCACCATGTTTGATAAACGAAAAATAGCTGAGAAATTCGCTTTGTCTGAGCATATTGTAATTCATCCCGGTGATTGCCTGGACTTGCTGAGAGTTATCCCAGATGGATCAATAAAGCTTATCGTTACTTCCCCACCTTACAATATCGGAAAAGAGTATGAGAAGCGATTGAAGCTCGACTCCTATCTCGAACAGCAGGCGGCGGTGATCCCGGAATGTGTACGATGCTTAGCCGATAACGGGAGTATTTGCTGGCAAGTAGGGAATTATGTGCGGCATGGGGCTATCATCCCCCTCGACACCCTGCTTTATCCGATTTTTACGGGATTAGGACTTACGATGAGAAACCGGATTGTCTGGCACTTTGAACACGGCTTGCATTGTAGTCGCCGGTTTTCCGGACGATACGAGACTATTATGTGGTTTACAAAATCCGATGGATATACATTCAATCTCGATTCAGTAAGGGTACCACAAAAATATCCAGGCAAAAGGTATTTCAAGGGGCCAAATGCTGGAAGGTATTCTTGTAATCCTCTCGGAAAAAACCCAGGAGACTTGTGGGTAATCCCTAACGTCAAGAGTAACCATGTCGAAAAGACCGAACACCCCTGCCAATATCCAGTCGAGCTGATAGAACGCCTTGTTCTTTCGATGACGGATGAAGATGATTGGGTTTTGGATCCTTTCCTTGGCACTGGCACCTCAATCATAGCGGCTATCCGTCACAATCGCCGTGGGGCAGGCGCCGAAATCGTTCCCAAATATATTCAGATGGCTAAAGATAGGATAAAGCAGCAACTTGCCGGAACGCTAAGAACTCGTCCAATGGATAAGCCTGTGTATGATCCATTTAAGGCGGGTAACAGCTTGACTACCGCACCTTGGAATAAAAAGCAAAATGATAAGCAAGAAGGATTGTTTGATAAGCCAGCTCGGAAGCATGGGTGTGCTATTCAATGAGAATTGTGGAGACATATTCCCATCTGAATGGTCTTGAATATCTCCTTGTGCATAAGCGTGGACTATGGCGAGAGATACAGTTTGTCATGAAGAATGTGGCAGCGGAGATGTTCAAAACCAAAGTCTCCAAAGAGAAAACGATGAAGGGCAAAATCCTATACAGCCCCATCGGTATGAATGCTGAGTTCAAAAGGCTGCTCCGCTCGAAAAACTGGAAAGAAAGCCGCGTCAGTTATTGGGTTACCAAAAGCGAGAGGTTGATCCGAAAAACCCTTGCTATGACACCGGAGGAGCAAAAAAGAGAAATCGAGGCAGCAGGTGAAATCCCCATCTTTAGCTATAACCAGACGGATTTCGTCAAAGACCGCGTAGCCGTTGAAGTGCAATTCGGTAAATATTCATTCGTAGCCTATGACCTCTTCGTGAAGCACCTTGCCTTTTACGTGGGCGACTATATTGATGTCGGCATTGAGATATTACCAATGAAATCTCTCCAAATGCATATGAGTTCAGGTGTGCCATACTATGAGGGTGAATTCTATAACATTGTAAGGCAGGGCCGCGGAGTTCCTGCTGTTCCCTTGATCATCATTGGAATTGCGCCATAGGCGGACAAAGTGGGCGGGGCTGTGGGATGAAGATAGGATAAGATCCCTATGAATATTTTAATTGTCCCACAGCAATCTATGGGTCACCAGTCGGAGGGTTTGCCCGCCTTTGGAGGGTCACGTTTCATCGTGAACGATAATTATCGGACGCGACCCCGATAGTATCGGGGCGTCCCTCCCGCAGGCAGGAACGCCTGCGCTACCATTCAATTTGATAGTCAAACATCATTGGATGTTTATCTTGGTTGGTGCGCACCCCCAAGAATCCCCCTACTCCCTTAACAGCACATCGCAGGTCAGGCGAACTTTATTCAGAGCTTTTCGGAAAATGCCCCCTTTCTGAGCCTGCCCCCGAAGTTTCACAATCGCTTTTCTCTGCAACGAATATATCGAAATCTTCTGCTTCCTGGGCGGGCCAACCTTGCCGCCGGCTTCTTCCAACGGCTTCCATAATGTCTCTACCGGATACCCAAAAGTCTTCAAGTCCTCGGGATCAATCTGGCTGATTATACCCCGCATCAGCATCAATTTGGCTTGATCCGAGCCCAATTCATCAACCCATTTCTTCACCGATTTTGTGGTTGGACGGGTATGCTGCTTTACGCCGAGCGGGTCCCCCAATCCCTTGCCGGCTTCCGGCGCGGGTTCTTTCTTGCCGTAATCGATGGTTTCTTTCTCAAACGGAATTCCTATATATTCATAAATTTTGCCTACCCAGGTCTCAGGATCCTTCACTAAGTCTTCATACCGGACATTTATAAATGATACCTTGTCCTGGCGCAGAAACCTTGCCATCGCGGGGATATAGCGATTCAAAACCGGATTGTAATTTTGCGCGGTGGCGTAGTCGCCATCGAAAAATGAATTGGCGAATGAGGAAAATATCGCCATAGGGTGCCGGGTCAAAACAATGTATTTGGCGTCAGGGTAGATTTTGGACAGAAAGGGGAGTATCAGCCCATAAGCCGGGGTTTTGTCAAGATAATGCTTCTTGCCGGCTGAAGTAAGAAGCCGCCCATAGAGAACATCGCAATATGCCCGGCAGGCATCAATATAATCCTGCTCCTTTTTCGGTAAAGTCGAAACAAAAAGCTTCTGCGATTCCGCCGCCAGGATATGATCATACGGAGCCTTGTCAACTTTGTCAAAATACCCGAGGTGAGCCAGCGGTGTGAGCAGATGCGGTTCCGGCCCCCCCATTATCATGGAATGCGATTCCAGAATCCGTTCCAGCATCGTGGTGCCGGAACGGGGCATTCCAATAATAAAAATCATCGTGTAGCTCATACCCAATTCCTACTTCAAGCGTCTTGGTGAGCGATTTTCCCATTCCACAATTATCGGGCTGGCCACAAACCAGGAGCTATAGGTTCCAACCACAACCCCAAGAAATAGGGCCAGCGCAAAATCGCGGATAACCATTCCTCCAAAAAGGAGCAAAGCCAATATTACAAAGAGAGTGGTCAAGCTGGTTATGATTGTGCGCGATAATACTTCGTTGATGCTCATGTTAATTGTTTCCGCGAAAGAAGCCCGTTTTCTGAATAGCCTTAAATTCTCTCGAATACGGTCATAAACAACAACCGTATCAGTCAACGAGTATCCCGCGATGGTCAGTAAAGCCGTGACAAATAGAAGGTTCATTTCCTTTTGCAGAAGGAAGAATATACCCATTATTGCCAGCACGTCGTGGAAGGTGGCTATAGATGCCGCCACCCCAGAGCGGAAATCGAAACGCACCCATATATAAGCCATAATCCCAAGAACGGAAAGCAGAACCGCCCAACGGGCCTTGCCTTGCAAGGATTCACCCACCGATGGCCCAATGTCATCAATGGAATCCAAAATGTATTCATCTTCCGGCATACCCCTTCGTACCGCCTGAATGAGCCTATCTCCAAGCAACGAGTCAGATCCAGCTTCGACCTGTTTGGATCGGATCAGTATTGAGTTGGGAGGGATATTTTCTCCATGGATTTCGGTTATCTGGGCCTCCCCAAAACCAGCATCACTGACTATACTTCGCAATTTGGCAACGTCAACGGGATTATTAAAAGAACCCCGCATAGTCACGCCCCCGATAAAATCGATGCCCATATTGCCTTTGCCCAAAAGCATTGCGATCATCGAAACTATGCCCAATATCACCAAAATAGAGGAAAAAACAAATGCGATTTTCCTCATCCCAACAAAATCGATTTTAGTCTTCCCAATTATCTTTAACATCAATGCTCCTTAGTATCCGCCCAAAATAAACTTATATGCTTAATGTCTTGTAGCTCTTTCTTAACTCGAAGATTGCCTTAGTCGTGAAAACCGCCGTAAATAGACTGATAAATATGCCCAGCGCTAGAGTTACCGCAAATCCTTTGATTGGACCGGTACCGAGGATAAACAGGAACAGGGTCGTGATCAAGGTCGTCACATGCGAGTCAATGATAGTTATGAGCGCTCGGGCATAACCGGCATCTATTGCCGCTCGAACCGTTTTACCTGTCAACAACTCCTCCCGGATACGTTCCAGAATCAAAACATTTGAGTCAATCGACATACCCACCGTCAATATAATTCCAGCAATCCCGGGCATGGTCAAAGTCGAATGCAATCCGGCCATCACCGCCAATAGGAATAACACATTTAATAATAATGCGAAATCGGCCACAATGCCGGAAATGCGATAGTAAATTATCATGAAGCCCAAAACCATGATAAATGCGATTATTGTGGAAAGCTTCCCCTTGTCGATAGAATCCTTGCCCAGGCTCGCGCCCACCACTGAATTCTGAATGATTTTTACCGGTGCGGGAAGGGCGCCTGCTCTCAGTACCACCGCCAGATCTGTCGCCTCCTCGAATGTGGCCGCGCCGCCCATGGTTATCTGGCCATGGTCTCTTATCTTAGAGCGGATCTCCGGCGCCGATTCCACTCTGCCGTCCAAGGTAATTGCCAGTGGCTTGCCCACATTGGCTCCCGTGACCCCCGCAAATATCCTTCCCCCTTCTTTCGTAAGCGTGAAATTAACCACCGGCTTGCGGAATTGATCCCAGTTGGGAAGCGCGTCTGTCAGATATTTTCCGCTCATCTCCACCCTCTTTTTCAGCAAATATAGCCCGTGGTATTTCTGACTTCCTACGCGAGTTATCCTCGTTGACCAGGCAAACTCCACATCGCCGGGAATAACCGCTTTCACCTCCGGATCCTCAAGATACTTCACAACATTGGGATATTCACGGTCCTCAACCCCAAGCCCACCACCCTGTGTATCCAATAGGGATGAGAACGGCCTCTCCGAATAGTATTCGTCCGACATCGCCGTGGTGTCCGCCCCAGCGTCCTTCTCCGCAAAGAGCTTCGAAGCATCCGGCACCTTGGATGTATCTGTATTAGCCATAGCTGTTGGCACAGCTTGCTCCCCGCCCGATTGTGTTTTCATCTTGGCTACCAGCACCGAGTCGATCGCTTTCAATATTTGATTTACTGCATTGGATTCTCCAAGTAGCCTGAATTCCAAGATGGCGGTCTTGCCGATAAGCTCCTTGGCCCGCTCTGTTTCTTTCAAACCGGGAAGCTCCACCACCACCCGGTCATTTCCCTCGGGGAAAATCTGGGGCTCGGATACTCCCCATTGGTCGATACGGTTACGGACAATCTGCAGTACACGCTCGGAAGCATCTCTGGCTTCTTCTGAAGATAACTGCGATTTGTCAACCTGCAAGACCATGTGCATCCCCCCCTGCAAGTCCAACCCAAGCTTCAGAGATTTCTTCTGAAGGTCCAAGTAATCCGCAGGATTCCGGTCCTGCAAACTCATCTTCTCTTCATAACTCAAGGAATAATATTTCAGCGATGGATATACATAATAGATGGATACTATAATCAAAAGAAAGATTAGTGCAATTTTCCAACTTTGAGCTTTTGTCATTAACAGCTACTCCTTAATATATGCCATTTGAAATCCCAAAAATAACTAAACTGACAATATAATTTATTTCTGCCCATTGTCAATAAAAATAAACCCTTGACTTATAAATGATAAATATGAATTTTAGTATATGTGTGTGATGATTCCACATTTTTCCCAATTATTCGACCACTGTTCCTACAGAATTCTAATGAGGAATAAATAATGAAACCAAGTTCAAAAGACATTGCAAGATTATTCCTGCCAATGTTATTGATGCTCATGCCCGTCCTCATTTTTTCGGGTTGCAAGTATAAGGGGGCCCCTAATTCGGTCATCGAAAAGACTTTTCCGAATGGCTTCAAGGTCATCCTTAAGGAAAACCATGCTTCCCCGATGATCGCTTCCATTGTGATGGTCAATGCCGGCAGCAAATTCGAGAATGACGCCACCAATGGCTTCACCCACCTCCTTGAACATCTAAATTTTGACGGCACTTCGACCAAGAGCCGCATTGATATCAATGAGGGCATCAAAAATCATGGCGGCTACATCAACGCTTTCACTCGCAAAGATGCCACCACCTACCTTAT
>Ga0210044_10001496_pt1 | contig 35580 bp, 27 predicted proteins | sample CryGey13umfilter_2_FD_183959 | JGI IMG/M metagenome (GOLD analysis project Ga0210044, IMG submission 183959) | Groundwater microbial communities from aquifer in Utah, USA - Crystal Geyser 4/9/14 3 um filter (SPAdes) (version 2) | ecosystem: Environmental > Aquatic > Deep subsurface >...
AAATGCCCCCATACGCTTTTATCTTTTCCCACACTTTTAATGACTATCTAAATCAGCACAAATACATTTCCATTGTTCAATTAAATAATCGTCAAAATATTGAAAAAGACGAAACCATGCAACAAATCAAAAAGAATAAAAAGCAAGAATTGTCAAACAAACAAGAGCAATTAACAGTCTTAGAGAAAAAACTGTCAGTCCAAAGAATCGATTTAATTTCCCAAAAAAAAATAAAAAACAAGTTACTGTCAGATACGAAAAACGAAGAAAGTCGATACCAAGCATTACTAGCCCAAGCTCAGGCTGAGCTATACGCCATTGAGCAAATTTTAGTTGGAAACGGTGAAGAAGTTGAGGTTGGAAATGTCGCTAAGGGGGATAAAATTGCCACCGTAATTCAAGGACAATCCTGTTCGTCGGGAGGCACGCATATTCACTTTATGGTTAAAAATAACAATACCACCCAAAATCCATTTTCATATTTAAAAAATGGTATAAGTTATCAAGATTTTTCTGTTGGTGACCCATTTAACCCGTCAGGTAGTTGGGATTGGCCAATAAAAGAAAAAATCGATTTTAATCAGGGGTATGGCAAAACATGGTCAGTTGCTCACACATGGGTTGGAAAAATTTATCAATTTCACAATGGAATAGATATAACATCTGAATCAGATCAAAAAGTTTACTCAAGTATCAGCGGTAAATTATTCAGAGGTAAATTTAACACTAAAAGTTGTGTTTTAAAATATGTTCGAGTTCAAGATAGTGCCAATAGTTCCTTAAGTACCTTATCCCTCCATGTAAATTATTTTTGATATACTTTTAAAATTATGTTAAAACAAATCCCCGAATTATCATTGTTCTTACCTTGCTACAACGAAGGGAAAAATTTACAAAACACCGTTGACAAAACCCTCCCAATTCTCCAAAAAGTAGCCAAAAAATGGGAATTAATTATTGTTGACGATGGGTCAAAAGATGACACTGGTACAATTGCCAAATCCATCCAAAAACATTATCCCAACAATATTAAAATCATAACTCACCACCCCAATCGTGGCTATGGCGCCGCCTTTAAATCGGGTTTTTATAATGCCAAATACCAATGGATTGCTTTCATTGATGCCGATGGTCAATTTGATTTTAATGATATTTATAAATTACTAGACACCCAAAAAAAAACTAAAGCCGATTTGGTTATTGGCTATTATCTAAAACGCCAAGTTCCTCTCTTTCGAATTATTGGTACCAAAGCCTGGCAAATTGCAGTTTTTCTTTTGTTTGGGCTAAAAGTCCGTGATATTGATTGTGGATTTAAATTAGCCAACAAAAAAGTTATTGACACCATTCCCCAGCTCGTGGCGGAGCGTGGACCATTTATTTCTTCTGAGTTTTTAATTAAATCAAAAAAAGCCAATTTTAAAATCGAGCAAGTCGGAGTTCACCATTATCCACGTAATGCTGGTACTGCCACCGGTTCAAAGTTAAACGTTATTATCGCTGGTTTTAAGGATTTATTTCGCCTATGGTTTTACCTAAACTTTCGCGTCTAAACTGGCTACTAATTTTTATTATCGCCATCTCCGCCTTTATGCGGTTATATCGGATTGGTGATTACATGGAATTTCTTGGCGATCAGGGTCGTGATGTGGTAATTGTCCGTGATTTTTTAAAGCACGGCAACCTATTTTTTATCGGACCCCAAACCAGTATTGGCAATATGTATTTAGGTCCTTATTATTATTATTTTATTGCCCCATCATTATTACTCTCCAATTTTTCTCCCATAGGACCCGCAATTTTTATTGCTCTTTTAAGCATTTTAACAACATATCTAATTTACAAAATAACAGTCAAATATTTTGACAACAAAACTGGTTATATTGCTTCATTTTTATTTGCCATTTCCCCGGTAGTTATTAAATACAGCAACTTTTCTTGGAATCCAAACATTATGCCCTTGTTTGCCCTGCTTTTTATTTATTTTATCGATCAAAAAAAATATATTTATGCCACCCTGGCTTTTATCATGTGTCTAAACTCTCATTACTTAGCCCTTCTTTTACTATTCCCTGCCTTATTTATAATTATTCTCGATAGAAAATATATTACTCATCATTGGTCATCTGTTATCGGTGCTCTGTTTACCTTTTTACTTTCTTTAGCCCCCCAACTATTATTTGACCTAAAACACGATGGTCAAAATATCAAAGCTTTAACGATATTTTTTACTCAACGCGAAACTACGGTCAGCGTATTACCCTACAAAGCACTACCCATTCTTCCCGCCATGTTTAATCAAGTCACCACCAGGCTTTTGGCCGGCAAAGTCGAATCCGTCGGGGTTATTGTATCTATTATATTTTCTGTTCTAATTATTTATTCGTTATTTAAAATAAAAAATCGTTTTTTAAATATATCTCTAGTTTGGTTTTTCTCTGGTTTAGTCGGTTTGGCATTATACAAGCAACACATATATGATCACTATTTTGGTTTTATCTATCCTGTCATTTTTATTTTGTTGGCCATAACTGTTTCCAGAATCAATAAATATTTAGCAATTATTATTGTGATTATATTATCTGGGTTATCTATATTTTCAAATCAATTTCAATGGGAACCACCAAAGCAATTGGTTACAACACAGCAAATTGATAAATCAATTATTGACAAATCAAATGGAGAACCCTTTAACTTTGCCCTTTTGGCCAAAATGAATTATGATCCAGGATATTTATATTATTTATCAGAAAACAAAAATTATTTTCACCTAAAAGACTTGATCACTGACCAGCTTTTTGTTGTCTGTGAGCCCTTTCAAATCGATTGTAATCCAATTAATAATCCCAAGTGGGGGATTGCCGCTTTCGGCTGGGCTAAAATTGACTCACAGTGGGAAATTGGCGATATCAAAATTTTCCGCCTCATCCACAATCCCACTGGTAACTAATTACCATAACACTTATAATCAATAAGTATGCAATCGTTAAGTGTCATCATTCCTTGTTATAACGAAGAAGAAAATATTAAAAGGGGAGTCTTGTCGGAAGTCGAAAAATACCTCTCGGCCCAAAAATATAAATGGGAAGTAATTATTTGCAACGACAAATCAAGCGATAATAGTTTGTCTCTAGCATTGGCTTTTGCCCAAACACACCCCAACTTTACGGTTCTCGATCTCCCCAAGGGTGGCAAGGCTGGGGCTATTTGGGGAGGAATTCAACAAGCTCAATATGACATTGTCCTTCTTACCGACATGGATCAATCAACCCCCATACATGAATTATCAAAACTATTACCTTACTTTGAACAAAGTTATGATGTGGTAATTGGGTCACGCGGACATCGTCGTGAAGGTAATTCAATTTTACGCAAATTAGGGGCAAATGTATTTAGGCATTTACGAAATATTTTTTTAAAAACCAATATTTACGATACCCAATGTGGTTTTAAGGCAATGAGAACTAATTTAGCCAAAAAAGTATTCCCCAAGCTTGCCGTTATAAAAAACATCCAAAACCAATCTGTCTGGCGAGTAACTGCTTTTGATATCGAATTACTCTTAATTTCTCAAAAATTGGAATATAAAATCAAGGAGGTTAATGTTGACTGGCGAAACGAGGACACCAGTATCACCAAAGGTGATCCTAACATCCGCTATATTAATGAGTCAAAAGAGATGGTTCAGGAGGTATTACGCATCTTTTTAAACAAACTTAAGGGTAATTATGAAAAATAAAATCCCTATATTATTATTTCTTGGTATTTCCCTATTATATTTTTTCACTCGACTCCAGCATTTAACTTCCATTCCAGTTTTTGGTGACGAAGCTATCTATTTGCGCTGGTCTCAGATTATAAAAAATGTCGAAACTTTACGTTTTATTTCCCTAAACGACGGCAAACAACCATTGTATATGTGGCTTGTTGTGCCATTATTAAAATTATTCCCCACCTTAGTTGCTGGTCGATTATTATCAATTTTAGCAGGCTATTTTATACTTATCTTACTAATAATTTTATTTGCTATTTATCAAAACTTCTCATCAAAAAACAAAGAGCCACATTTGTTTTTAATCGAATCGTTAACTAAAAATATTTATAGTAATTTTATTCCCGCCTTAATCTATCTCTTTTTGCCTTTCTCCTTTTTCTTCGACCGATTAGCTATACCCGATAATTTATTATCAGCTTTTGGCTTACTTACTATCATATTTGCCTTGCTTTTGGCTAAATATCCCAGACTAGATTTATCAATGTTACTTGGACTAAGTTTGGGATTAGCCTGGATTACCAAGTCACCTGCTATTTATTTTGTTGTTTTATCACTTCTTATTTTTGTGTTTTTGGGAAACTACAAAAAAATACTTTACCCCATAATTTCAGTCTTTATTAGTTTTTGTATTTACAATTTATTGCGTCTCGGACCTCAATTTCATCAAATTGCCTTACGAAATTTAGATTATATTTGGCCAATCTCCGAAATAATTCGCCACCCTCTCGACCCACTTGTCCCACATCTTCGCGACCTAAACTCATTATCTGCAAAATTTATTTCCTTACCCCTTATACTATTACTTTTTATAAATTTCAAAAAAATAAATAAATTATTTTTTGTTTTACTTTTAACTTTTATCTTACCCTTGATATCAAATTTAGCTATAACGAAGGTCTTTACTGGTCGTTATATTTTGTTTAGCTTACCTTATCTTATCGTGTTAATGTCTCTTGGTTTTTTGAATCTTTCAAAAAAATTTAAATATACACTATTTTTTATTCTTCTTATTTTTATTCCTAATATTTATTATCAATATCAATTAAGTGTTAATCCTTTTACCATCGGACTCCCAAATTCAGAATCTGGATATCTTTCCGGTTGGACCTCTGGTTGGGGGATTGAAAATATCTCTCAATATTTAATCGAACAATCAAAAGCATCCAATGTCATCGTCGGCACTGAAGGTTATTTTGGTACTTTTCCCGACGGTCTCCAAATATATACCAATGATATCCCTCATCTAACCGTTTTTGGTGTCGATAATGATTTGGTTAAAATTCCTGAAAAATTAATCGATGCTCGTAATCATGGTGATGATGTTTATGTTATAAAAAATTCATCAAAAAATAATTTTATCCCCTCAGATCTCATAAAATTAAGTTTAATCAACACCTACCTCAAGCCCGACGGTTCAACCATACTTCTCTATCAGCTTTTATGAAAAATAAATATTTAATTCCCTTCATTTTATTTCTACTTATTATTCCAACTTTTATCTTTTTATTGCGACCAGGAATTTATTGGAATATGCACGACGATATGCAAATTATTCGCCAATTAGAAATGGAAAAATGTTTTCAAGATGGTCAAATTCCTTGTCGCTGGTCGCCAGATCTTGGTTTTGGCTACGGTTATCCCCTATTTAACTTTTACCCTCCACTACCTTATTTTATTGGTGAAATATTTAGAGTTGTTGGTTTTTCTTTTGTCACTACCGTTAAGTTGACAGCGATTATTCAAATAATAGCTTCTGCTTTTGCCATGTATATCCTTGGGGCTTCTATTTTTGGCTCTGTTGGTGGACTAATTTCAGCTATTTTTTATGCTTATGCCCCCTATCGAGCGGTCAACATCTTTGTTCGTGGCGCTATGAACGAAGCCTGGGCCTCAGTCTTTTTCCCTCTAATATTTTATTTTTCCAAAAAATTAATTACTGATAAAAGATTCTCTCCCCAAACATTTATTTTTCTCTCTTTATCCATCTCTGGATTATTACTTTCCCATAACCCCATGGCTTTAACCTTTATTCCTTTTGTTGGCATTTGGTGTTTATATTGGCTAATTAACCTAAAAAATAAAATAAAGACAATCACAATCTTAATTCTTGCTTCCTTTTTGGCCATAAGTAATACTGCTTTTTTTACCATACCCGTATTACTAGAATCCAAGCTTGTCCAAATTGAATCCATGTTTGTTAATTATTACCATTATTCTGTTCATTTTGTTTCCCTAAAACAATTATTCATCAGTAATTTTTGGGGCGATGGACCTTCAGTCTGGGGGACCAATGATGGTATGCCTTTTATGATTGGCTATGTACACTGGATTGTTCCGCTATTTTTAATTTTTACCTCAATATATTTTCTCATAAAAAATCAGCAGCAATATACAGCCAAAATTACTTTATTGGTGGCATTAATGGGATTTTTTGCCACCTTTATGGCACATCAAAAAAGTGGTCTACTTTGGCTATATTTAACTCCTATTCAAAAAATTCAATTCCCCTGGCGATTTTTAAGTCATTCCTCTTTTCTTTTAGCCCTAAGTGCCGGTTCACTTGGCATTTTTACCAAAAAAAATAAATTTATCATTTTAACAGTTGTTATAACTATCGTTACCATAAATTGGAATCACTTTACCCCCATCACCTTTGGGCCAATCAACGATCAACAAAAACTATCTGGCCTCGCTTGGCAAAATCAAATCACTTCGGGAATATATGACTATCTCCCCCAAACCGCCTCCACTGCCGCCAAATCAGCCGCCAAACCGATTATCGACGAGATAAATATTACTCCCCCAAATTATGAAATATCGGGACTAAAGACTGGCACCGACTGGTCGCTATTTAATTTAAATTTAAAGCAAAATGCCACCATTACCATCTCTCGTCTGGCATACCCTGGGTTTAAGATTACCGATTTTGGACAAAATATCAAATATAATATCGAACCAAAATTGGGTAGATTACAAATAGACCTCCCCGAGGGTCAACACCAAATATATATAAAATTAAGCAATACTCTAATTAGAACTGTCAGTAATATTATCTCCTTAATCTCTATAATCTCTATAATATTAGTATTAATCAATACCTATGGACGAACAAGAAATCGCCAATCTAAAAAATAAAACAACCATTAGTGTCATTTTTTTATCACTCCGTAATTTTGGTATCCAAACAATATCTATTTTGGGGTTTTTTCTCTTAACTCTATTACTTGGCCGGGCTGACGTTGGGCTATTTGCCATTGTTGCCGAATCGGTCGCAATTTTGGGATATTTTTCTGATGTCGGATTGGCTTCAGCCCTAATCCAGCAAAAAGATTCCCCAAGTCACTCTGAGTTACAGACAACTTTTGCCATTCAACAATTACTTGTCATTGTTGCCCTATCAATTGTCGCTATCATCTATCCCTCGATTAGTCTTTCCAAATCATATGGGGCACAAGAGCTTTGGATATTAATTTCTCTCTGTTTTTCTTTTGCCATGGCCTCTCTTAAAACTATTCCATCAATTCAACTCGAGCGACAATTAAATTTCAAATTAATATCAACCATTGATATTGTGGAAAATACCACTTTTTATTTTATCGCCGTCACTTTTGCTTTCCTTGGTTATGGGGTTATCTCGTACGCCATTGCCACTTTTGTCCGTAGCTTCCTTGGCATGATCATTATCTACCATTATAGTCCCTGGCCATTTGGTTTTACTTTCTCCTCAGTTTCTGCCAAGCGCTTATTTAAATATGGCATTCCTTTTCAATTTAATTCTTTTATTGCTGTAGTCAAGGACCGATTATCCAATTTACTGGTTGCTGGAATTATTGGACGTGAGTCGTTTGGTATATTGGCATGGGCTCAAAAAGGACCTAGAATCCCCCTAAGTTTTATGGATGCTATTATGAGAGTTACCTTCCCCACCTTTTCCCGAATTCAAGATCAAAAAGATTTTTTAAAACGAAGCATCGAAAAAAGTATCTATTTCATTGCTCTATTTGTATTTCCTGCCTTGGCGGGCATATCAATCATCGCCCCTGACATGATTAATATCATTCCTCGTTATAACCAATGGATTCCAGCCTTAATTCCAATGTATTTGTTTGCCATTAATGCCGCCATTGCCTCAATCACCACTCCAATTACCAATGCCTTTAATGCTGTCGGTAAAATTGCCATCACCACCAAACTAATGATAATGTGGACTGTTTTAACCTGGATATTTTATCCTATCCTAAGTCTAAAATTCGGCTATAATGGCACCGCACTCGCCACCCTTATTGTCGGTTCAAGTTCAGTTGTTGTCTGGATAATTGCCCAAAAAATATTTCAAATAAATGTTATTAAGGTTATTTTTCATCCAACTATCGCCACTATTTTAATGGTCACCGCCCTGTTGACAATCAATTTTATTCATTTAAATTCTCTTTTAAATATTATTACCAAAATTATTGTTGGTACTACCATTTATCTTAGTTATTCACTTTATTTTTCTCAAAAGGAAATAAGCTGGTTTTTACAACAAACAAAATGGTTAAAAAAACAATAACTCATTTAATTTTTCTATTTTGCCTTATTGCCCAAGTTATACCGGTTATTCGTAGTGGCACAAGCATTGAAAATGGTATTGGCTTTTGGGGTCCAAATGGTCACGATGGAGTCTGGCACTTAGCCCTAATAAATCAGATAAATAATCCATTTGTCATCAATATGCCCATATTTTCAGGAGAAATATTAAAAAACTATCATCCTTTTTTTGATATTTTTATTGCCTATATATCAAAAATTACCTCTATTCCCCCATCATATCTGCTTTTTCAAATATTTCCTATTATATCTGCATTTTTTTATTTATTTTTTAGTTTTAAAATCGGTAAACTAATCACCAAGTCTGACAAAGGCGGCCTAATTTTGATTTTATTAAATACCGTTAATACCTCGTTTGGTTGGGTTATAAACTATCAAAACCACCACAACTTTGAAGGCGAGTCTCTGTTTTGGTCTATGCAAAGTCCCAGCAACCAGCTTAACCCACCTTTAGTTTTTTCCTTAGTTTTACTTTTAATCATTATTTATATTTTAATTTCCAATTCAAAAACACTATCCAAATTAAATTTAATTTACATATCATTAATTCTCATATTATTACCGGTAATCAAGGCGTATTCTGCCATACCGGCTTTTATTATATTTTTTGTTTATATTATTAAAACAAAAAGGTATTACAAAACATTTTTACTATCTTTGTTTCTATCTATCGTCCTTTTTGCCCAATTCAACAAAAATTCTTCATCACTGTTAGTTTGGCAACCATTTTGGTTTGTTCGCTCATTGTTTGAGTCAACTGACAGGCTCTATTTTCCTCGTTTTACTTCTTTGGCCCACTCCACCGTATTAAAACAGATTATTTTTTATACTTTTGGCATCCCTATTTTTTTAATTGGCAATTATGCCTTTCGACTACTGGCAGTTTTTAACAAACCAAAACACTCTTGGTTTTATACTTCACTTTGGTTTTCAGCTATTTTGCTAACCGCTCTCCCCTTGTTCTTTGTTCAAACTGGTACTGGATGGAACACTATTCAATTTTTGTATTACGCCATATTTCTCCTCAATATTCCACTTGCTCATTATTTAACTACTGTAAATATTTTTGTCCCGTTATTTATTATCACAGTTCAGCTAATTCCATTATTTGCATCTTTTCCCCAATATGTTGACAAAAATCCTCCTGCTTTTCTTCCCAATACAGAAATTAAATGTTTAAATTATCTAAAACAACTTCCCTCAGCCATTATTCTAACTTATCCGTATAACCCTTATTTAAAAAGCAAAATGACCACTCCGATTCCACTATATGCCTACGAAACCACCTCCTATGTTTCTGCTTATTCAAAACAGATTACCTATTTAGCCGACGAAATGAACCTGGCCAATTCCGGCTATGATTGGAAAACCCGTCGTCAAAATTCAGACAAATTCTTCCTCCAACAAAACATATATCAAGATAGGGGATTTTTACTAAATAACCAAATCGATTACATTTATCTAGCTGGTAGCCAAATTAGTCTTTTTAATTTTGATTTTTCCAATCTCTTTATCAAATCTGTCTTTCAAAATCAAGACTGTCAAATATATAAAATATTAAAATGATAAAATAAACCTATGAAACCTTTAATTTCTGCCGTTATCAATGTAATCAACGAAGCCAATAATCTTGATAAATGTCTTCATTCCCTAAAAAATTTTGCCAATGAAATAATTGTCGTCGACATGGAATCCACTGACGAAAGTGTCAATATCGCCAAAAAACATGGAGCCAAGGTATTTTCATTTAAACCAATGAAATATGTCGAACCTGCCCGTAATTTTGCCATTTCCAAAGCTAGTGGCAAATGGATAATTCTCCTTGACCCTGACGAATTTCTTCCTAAATCTCTCAAACACGAGTTAACAAAGATTACCCTTCGCCACAACGTCGATTATGTTAAAATTCCTCGAAAAAATATTATCTTTGGCAAGTGGTTTCACAATTCTCGAACCTGGCCAGACTACCTAATTCGCTTTTTCAAAAAAGGCTCCGTTACCTGGAACAAAGAAATTCACAGTCAACCAGAAACCAAGGGTAATGGTATCACCCTACTTGATTCGGAAAAACTCGCCATTAGACACAACCATTATAGTTCAGTTTCTCAATTTGTTATCCGATCCCTCCGATATAGCAGTATTCAGGCCGAAGAGTTAGACAAAGCTGGTACTAAACTTAAAATGAGTGATTTTATCCTAAAACCAGTCCAAGAATTTAATAGTCGTTTTTTCTTTGCTCAGGGTTACAAGGACGGGATTCATGGTCTAGTCTTTTCCCTCTTACAAACTTTTTCTATTTTTTTAATTTATACCAAGCTTTGGGAAAAACAAGGAGCAATCGAGAAAATTGTTTCTCGGGACTCTTTTGTTTCTGCCAGCCAAGAAGCCATTTATGAGTATTCCTATTGGTTTACCAAATATTTCAAAGAAGAATATACTCATAATATATTTAAAATTGGTATTCTTAAACTCAAATTACTCATAAATCGTTTTACCAAAAATTTTTAATGCCAAAAATAGCCATAATTATTCTCAATTGGAACCAGCCCCAACTTACCATTTCCACCATCGAGTCATTTCTAAAAATAGAACACAAATTATTCGAATATCAAATAATTTTAGTCACAAACCAACAATTGAAAATTGAAAATTGTAAATTGAAAATTATACAGTATTCTGCTAACCTGGGTTATTCAGGAGGTAATAATTTAGGAATAAAATATGCTTTAAAAAATAATTTTGACTACGTTTTAGTTGCCAACAACGATATCAGAGTTAATCCTAATTTTTTACAAATATTAATTAATGAAATCAAGATAAATCCAAAACAAATTCTAGCTCCAAAAATATATTTTGAAAAAGGTTATGAATTTCACAAAAACAGATACAAGTCATCAGAACTGGGTAAGGTAATTTGGGCCATGGGTGGCAAAATCGATTGGGGAAATGTCTATGGCAGTAATATCGCTATTGACAATGTAGACCATGGTCAGTTTGATAACAATCTTCAAACACCCGACTTTATTAGTGGCTGTTGTTTATTGACTTCTATGGAGCTCTTTAAAGATGTGGGTTTATTTGACAAAAAATATTATTTATATCTTGAAGATATTGATCTGTCGGTTCGTGCCTCAAAATCAGGCTATACTCTTAAAATAATTCCCAATTCAATAATCTGGCATATAAATTCTGGTACTGCCATCGCCGCATCAAACATTCAGGACTACTTTATCACTCGCAATCGTTTACTATTTGCCTACAAATACGCTCCATTAAAAACAAAACTTGCTATTTTCCGCGAGTCAATAAAACACCTATTATTTGGTCGACCATGGCAAAAAATTGGCGTCCGTGATTATTATTTATCCAAATTTGGCCAAGGCAGTTGGGTGTAATATAAACATATGCCAAAAGCAGCTATTTATGATCCATATCTAGATACTTTAGGTGGTGGTGAAAGATATTGCTTGACCGTCGCCGAGATATTATTGTCTCGGGGCTGGCAAGTTGATTTATTTTGGTCTGGTGACCCCACCCTAATTACTCAAGCAACTGCCCGTTTTTCTTTAAAACTAAATGAGCTAAACATTGTTCCTGATATTTTTGGTCTCAAAACAACCGACATTGACACTACTGAAAGTCAACCCATTACCAAGTTTATTTCTCACAAATCAAGCCGGCAATCCATCATTACAAAATATATAACAACCAATAAATATGATTTTTGTTTTTATCTTGGTGACGGTTCAGTCCCATTTTTATTTTCTCACAAAAATATCTTTCACACTCAAGTCCCGTTTACCTATCAGCAAAATTTAAAAGAAAAATTATTAAGTAAGCTAAAATCATTGTTCATTAATCAAATTGTATACAACTCACAATTTACGGCCTCCTTCACACCCAACAACCTATCCTCCAAAACTGTTGTTATCTACCCACCAGTCGACATTGATCAACTATCACCAAATCTACCAAAACAAAATATAATCCTTTCGGTCGGGCGTTTTGACAATATTCTAAACTCCAAAAAACAAGATATATTAATTAATGTTTTTAGCCGATTTGTTCGCCAAAACCCAAATACTAACTGGAAACTTATTTTAATGGGCGGTAGTCGACAGTCCCCAAAACTCAACCATTATTTAATTCACCTTAAAGACCTCGCCCAAAATCTACCAATTGAATTTATTATTAATCCCGATTTTGACCAATTAAAACAAGTTTATTCCATCTCCAAAATTTATTGGCATGCTGCTGGTTACGGGATTGATCAAAATCAACACCCTGAACTATGTGAACATTTTGGAATAACTCCCGTCGAAGCCATGGCCTCTGGGCTGGTTCCCCTTCTGGTCAACAAAGGCGGACTTCCCGAAATTATTACCAATGGGGTTAATGGTTATCTGTGGGATGAACCAGATGATCTATTAGCTAAAACTCAATTATTAATCAATACTCCAGCAGAATATGTCAAAATACAAAAAAATGCTATCGAATCCTCAAAAAGATTTTCCAAACATATTTTTGAAACAAAAATTTTAGAAATAGTAAATTCCAAATGAAAATCTCGGTCATAATTACCAATTGGAATGGTATCCATGTTCTAAAAAAATACCTAAAAACTGTTATCACCTCTTCTCCTGAAGCGGACGAGATTATTTTAATCGATGATGCTTCAACCGACAATAGTTGTAAATTTGCTAAAAAAATTCAAAAAAAATATCCAAAACTAAAAATAATTAAGCGTAAAAAACATTACGGCTTTGGGAAAAACAGTAATTTCGCCGTCAAAAAAGCTAGTGGCGATTTAGTTGTATTACTTAATAATGATTTAGTCCCGCATTTGGGCTATATAACCGCCTCACTCAAACATTTTAACGATCCTCAAGTTTTTGGCGTTGGCTTTGCTGAGCTAGGCAAAGAAAACTATGGCAAAATATTTTGGAAAAATGGCTATATTCAAACTGAGCCTGGGTACTCTAATAAAACCCATGCTACTGCTTGGCTTTCTGGAGGGTCGTCAATTGTCAAAAAAAAATTATTTTTAAAGTTGGGTGGGTTTGACGATGTCTATGCCCCTTTTTATTTTGAGGATACCGATCTTGGTTTGCGGGCTTGGCGTTCTGGCTATAAATTAGTTTGGGAACCAAAATCGGTTGTCAATCACCAACATGAATATTCTACCGCAAAAATGGGCAAACAGTTTTTAATTTATGTCAAAGAACGAAATCATTTATTGTGTGTTTTGCGCAATATCACCAACAAAAAATTATTATTAGAAAATCTTTTTTGGCAATTTCTCCGTATTCTCTCAGGACCAAATTATATAAAAATTATTTTAGCGGCTCACCGCCAACTTCATTCTCATCCTTTACCAATCTCAGAAAAAAAATTAACCGACATTCAAGTTTTAGAAATGCTTAAATAAATATGTCCAAACTATCAATCATTATTCCCACATGGAACACTGCCGATATTACGCTTAAGTGTGTTGGTACCATTTATAAATTTCTCCCCAAAGATTTTTTTGAATTAATAATAGTCGACAACAGCTCAACTGATAATACTGTTTCCAAAATTAAAAAATTAATTCATTCATTAAAAATTAAAAATTTTAAATTAAAAATTAATCCGTCTAACCTTGGTTTTTCCAAAGCTAATAATATTGGTGCAAAAATTGCGGTAGGGGACTATTTATTATTTTTAAACTCCGACATGGAACTAATTGATCCATCATTAATTAAAATGATAGATTACTTAAAATTAAATCCCAAGGTTGGTTTAATTGGACCTCAATTCCTAAATCCCAACCTAACTATTCAAGGGTCAGTTCTGCCCCCCCAAACCCCGCTAAATGCACTTAAAGAGTACTGGTTAGGCAGTAAGGGATCATATACAAAATATTATTTAAATAATACAAGTTCCGTCAATTCAATTTCTGGTGGTGCCATCTTAATTAAAAAAGAAATATTTGATCAAATCAGCGGTTGGGATGAAAGATATTTCTTTTACTACGAGGACTTAGAATTATGTCGTCAAGTTAAAAAAATAGGTAAAGAAATAATTTATTTTCCTGAGTCTAAAGTTATTCATCGTCATGGTGCTTCAGGTACAGCTATTGTCGACACCCCAAACCAATGGCGTCGTCTCGTTCCATCATCAATTCTCTATCATGGTAAATTAACTCACTATTTAATAATTTCGATTATTTGGACCTCTCAAAAATGGCAAGAGATTTTTGGAAAAAAACAACAAAAGGAAACATTACTCCAATAATATTTTTAATAATCGTTTTTATTGGATTTTTCTATAAATTCTTTTTTAAAGGCCTAATACCGATACCATCAGACATAACCGTCGGTATGTACTATCCCTGGATAAATAATAGCTATGGCTATCCTGTTAGAGTCCCATTTAAAAATGCCACCTTGACAGACACCGTTTCTCAATTTTGGATTTGGAGAAATTGGGCAATAGAATCACTAAAACAAGGAACTATTGCCGTTTGGAACCCCTATTCTCTAGCTGGATATCCAATGTCTCCGTGGTTTCACACTGTTTTATTTCAACCTAGTAATATTTTTTATTTTCTATTTACAAAAACCACCGCCATGGGATTGATAGTTTCAGCCCAACTTCTTTATATATTAATTTCAACTTATTTTTTTCTAAAATGTGTTACAAGATCAACAATTGCCTCAATTTTTGGATCATTAGTCTTTTCTTTTAGTTCATACAATCTTGGTTGGTTAACATGGGGAACAGTATCATTTTCATTAGCATGTTTACCATTAATCCTCTTATTTTTAGAAAAAAATAACTATTTATTATTATCGTTTTCTATACTTTTTTGTATTCTTGGTGGTCACCCCCAAACAATATTTTATTGTGCCTTAATATCATTTTTATATTACTTAATTAAATTAAATTATAAATTTAATTTAAAAATTATAATTTCTGCAATCCTAGGTGTATTAATGGCGTCATTTATTTTATTGCCAAGTCTAGAAATTGTCCAAAATTCAATCCGAAACAAAGATGTCTTTATCAAGAACCAAGACTATAGCTTTATAAATTATGCCGATATATTCATATCAACCATATCACAAAATTATTTTGGCAATCCTGGGACTCAAAATTATTGGGGTAAAAACACCATGCAAGAAAAATTATCAGGTGTTAGTATTTTAGCTATATTACTAGCAATAATATATTTCATAAAAAACAAATTTAAAACATCAAAACTAAGTATTTTTGGATATACATTGATAGTTTTAGGTATTATTTTGTCAACTAAATATCCGTTAGGTTGGCTAATTTATTACTTAAAAGTACCATTAATTTCTACCTCACCTGCATCACGAGCCTTAATATTAGTAGTTTTTGGGGTAACAATAGTTTCAGTAGAATCATTTCTTTTGTTGGTAAAAAATAAATATAGTCAAGCCGACATTTATAAATCATCCACAATTTTGTTGTTATTATTATCAATCCTATATTTACCAATAATCTATTCCAAATATTTATATTCAACCCAAGAAACTAACATAAAAACATTATTAATTTTAGACAAATCAAATTTTGATGTTGCATTTAGAAATTTATCTCTAACATTATTTATTTGTATTTTTTCAATAATTTTATTATCAATAATTTCCAAATCAAAATTAATACATAAAAAATTTTTTTTAGCAATATTACTATCAATTCCAATAGCAGAAGGATTTTACTTTGGCTGGAAATATACCCCTTTTACTGATCCAAAGTTTTATTTTCCATCAACACCCGCACTCAATTTTGTAATTGAAAAACAACACCAATCACTAGATTTTTTTCGAGTTGAGCGAGAAAAAGCTGAAATTCTACCACCAAATATGTGGCAAGCATACGGCTTATCATCATATTCAGGATATGATCCAATTTATCCTGACAAGTATTCAGAATTTTTAATCTCAAATAATATGATAAAAAAAACAACAAGATACTTTGAAAATGACCAAAAAACATTACCATATTTTCAAAATATAGGTATAAAATATTTTTTCAAAATTAAAAATAACAACAAAGAATATTCAAAAGATACTTGGCAAGAAGTATTTCAAGAAAAAAATGTATCAATTTTAGAAAATCTCAAATATACCCCGCCATATGGACTAATAAATCAACAAAAAGAAGATAAAATTAATTTAGTAAAACATTCTGACAATTATTGGGAATTTAAAGTTACTAATTCAAATGATACAGAATTTTATTTATATGAAAATAACTATAATGGCTGGGTAGCCACAGTAAATAATATTAAAATTGATATCAACTATTATCAAAATACATTCAAATCAGTAGACATAAACAAAGGTCAAAATATAATAATATTTACTTATCGAAATAACTTATTTATGTACGGATTATTTATATCAGTAATATCAACACTACTACTAATAGTAATTCAATATCAACCAAAATGGCAAAAAAAATTGGACAAATCACATTAATTATACTTATAGGTATCCTAATACGGATTTTAATTAGTCCACTAAACACTTCGGGTGATATCGCTGTTCACCAAGAATGGGCTCGTGTCTTGTACCGCAAAGGTCTGACAAACTCATATTTTTATTCGCACTGGCCAACTAGTATCCCCACCCAGCCACCATTAATGATGTTGGGGTTTTGGTTGTCGGAGCATCTATATCAAAATCAATATGTTTTGTCAGAATTACACAACCAAATTCATTTGCCCCCGACCGCGATTATTTTGTGGTTCGACCAAAACGGAGAATTTCTTTTGCTCAAGATATGGGCAATTATTGGCGACATTATTAGTGCCTTGATTGCTTATTTTGTTATTAAAAAAATAACTCAAAAAAGTAATCTGGCAATTATTGGTGTTTTATTGATTATGCTAAATCCAGTCTCAATTTACGAAAGTGCTTTTTGGGGACAAAACGACATTATTGGATCAGCCTTTGCCTATGCTAGTTTATTACTTTTTACTTCTGCCAATGCCAGTTTTCTTTCTATCCCACTATTTATTGTTGCATTTTCAATAAAACCTACAGTCACCATATTAATTCCGATATATATATTAATTTTTATCAAAATGTTTAAATATAAATTATTATTAAGCCAATTTGCTGGCATAACTATTGGATTAATTTTATTGATATTATCATTCAAACCATTTCTTAACCAATCACCACCAAACATTAACGAAATTTATACAATTGTAAATCATCGGATATCACCGTCATCAAAAGGCGTCATTCGAGCATCAAATTCTGCTTTTAATTTTTATTCATTGTTTTATACCCTAGATCGCACTCCGGGCAACTTACCATTTTTATTTATAAACCTAAATATTTTAGGCATTATATTTTATATAATTATTGTTACTGCTGTAGCATTTCATCTCTTCAAAAACAAATTGACGCCCACAAATTATCTATTTTATATTTTTTTTATATCTCAAGGTGCCTTTATATTTATGACCAGTATGTTAGAAAGGTACTTTTTCCCTGCATTTATTGCTTCAAATATCCTATTAGTTACCAATCCTAAAAACACCAGAAAATACTTTATTTTACAAAATATATTATGGTTGCTAAATCTAATTTTTTCGCGACCACAAAGTCTCTTGCTTGTCAAAATTCTCTCCCTTGTTGCAATTTTAAATTATTTAACTATTTACTCTTTTTTTATTTCTCAGACACCAAATAAAAAATAGGGGAATTCTGATAGTTATAAACAGTTTTAAGCACTTCTCCCCAATCTTTCCCCCCCGATCTTTCCTCTGAAATCAAATACAAAATTCCTTTTCCCAATCCCTCTTTTTTCAAATTTCGACTAAAGCAAAACCTACTGTCAATGCAAAAATAGTCTCGACTATCATCTAGCTCAAAGACTTTCTCACTATCAATTTTATTCCAAAACAAAAATCTAATCAACGCTGGTTCATAGCTGTTATCCATAACCACTTTTTCATATTTATCCTTATTTTCAGATATGTATTGCATCGACTCTTTATAGCCTGTATGCCACCACCGCCACGACTGATTTCTATAAAAATTCCAATAATAATACTGAAATCGGCTAAATTCAAACAACAACATTAAAATAAAAAATAGTTTAAATTTCTTAATGTTTGCCAAACCATAGGCAGCCAAAAAAGACAAAGGAAACACCATCAAAAACAATCTAGTTGCATGGTTATAGCCATCAATTGTTAAGCTCGATGCTAGCGGTGCTATCAACAAAAAACCCATTATCCAAAAATATTTTCGTCTTTTAATAATCTGAATTATTCCCCATAAAACCAATGGTAATTCCACCCAAAACAAATTTCCAACTTGGTGTAGAGAGTGTCGAAAAGTTACGTCACCCTCATTAAACAAGAAATTTGACCCAAATGCATTAGAATAATTAAATAATATTTTTTTTATCGAGATAGTATATTTATTGTAGAAAATCTTAGAAATAAAAGTGTTGCCCGAACCATTTCGATAATCATTAACTTCAGCGACAACATCTTTGTTGGTTAAAATATTTAAAGTGCCAAATCGATCACCAACATGACCAAAAAATAGTTGATAAACAATAGGCAAAGAAAAAAATAGACCAATTAAAACAAATCTAAAGAAATTTTTAAAGTTAATTTTATAAAAATATAAAGTCAACACAATCAATAAGGGCATTAAAATATTAGCGATACTGTACGTATATAAACTAAAACCTAACAAAATGGCCGATATAAAAAACCTCTTTATAATCAAAAAATATAGTCCAAATATTAAAAGACAAGACAGTAAAGTAATTTCAAACCCAGATCGACTATATTGTATGTGCCACGGTGTTACTGCCAGCAAAAAAGCCGAAATTAAACAAATATTTTTACTGACATTAATTTTTAATAACAACAAATAAAAACCCAAAATACTCAATACTCCAAATACCACTGGTCCAACCCTAACCCCCCATTCATCTAGCCCAAAAATACTTATGAACGGCATCATCACATACATCAACCCAGGCGCCCGCCACTCCGAAAAACTATGAATATAAGTCGGTAATAAATTTCCCCTATAATCACGACCCGTTGTCAATAACGAATAAGATTGATATCCAGCATCCAATTCATCACCAAATAACTCCAAATAATCTAGTCTATATATACGCAAAAATAAAGCTAAAATAAAAATCAAAAAAATAATCCAATTCTTTTTAACTATATCTACCATAAAAATAATGTTACGGTAATCAATGGTAATAACAACACCCAATTTTGCATTAAACGAACACTTTTTACCACCGATTCAAATATTGTATTGCGTTTATAATAATACAAAATCATATCAATCTCTTTATTTTTGACTCCAAAGTATAATTTTCCGTCAACTATTTTTGTTGCTACTATCTCTAGTCTATATTTTTTATAAAACGAATCTACCACTGGAATAAAATCTAATCTTGCATGACTGGTATCACCAAAATTAAATCCAGTAAAAGTCTGCTGATATATAACACTATTATCATCCTTAATCAATATTGAAAGTTCGTCTCTACTTTCCAAATTGGGATTTTTAAACAAAACATCAATTCTTTTTAAATTATTATCACTAGCTATAAATTCACTACTATATTTTCTCTGTTCAGCCAATCGTAGAAAGGTAGTTTCAACCCCCACGGTACTCTCTGTCGCTATTTTTGCGGGAATCAAATTAACCACAAAAAAAATAGCCAATAAAGATATCACCACCACCAGCCAACCAATAACAATTTTTAATAATCTATTTTTTAAATTTTGCACATAAATATAACCAATAAATAGCAATTGTCATAATCACAAAATGACTCAAATTGTTCAAATATTTAATATTAAATATTTCAGAAACATATGGCAAATTAATTAAATTGTGGTTAATTGGTGACCCAAGCCCCCAATACAAAAACTTATCATTAAAGGACAAAATAATTCCCATCAAAGCCGGCAAAATAAAGGCCAAACTCCAATACTCACTAGTGACTGATATAACAATCGAAAAAAACGGCATTATCCATATAAACCACTGTGGATTAAAGTTAGAAAATCCCAAAACAATAAAATTAATCGCCACTAATAATTTACTCAAACCAAGGTAATCCTTACCAATATTATTTTTTATTCCAACTAATGTCACAACTATCAACAACAACGGCACCACCATCAACTTAATTCCCCATCCTAAGTTTATAGACGAATCAAACATTCTCATTGCTAACCCTGACCTCATTACGTCAGTCACAAAATAATCATATTTAATAAAAGGCAACAATGTCACCCCATAAACCAAAAGAGAAATTATCATCAAAAATACTTTATTTAAAAAATTTTTAGTTGGATACACCCCAGCCAGGGCTATTGCCCAAATAAGAGGAAAGCTTTTAATACTTCCCCCTAAACCAAACAACAAAAAAGCCAAGATTGGATAATCATAATAGAAATACAAACCAAATATAAAAGGCAAAATTGCCAAAATATCATTTTGACCCATCATCACCCCACTATAAATAGTAATCGGGTTCAAATACCAAATCAACACCGCCAATCTTGATCTATTTTCCGAAAATCCAGCCTTTTTTGCAATTTCATAAATCATATATCCTGTTAAAAAAATCATTATCAATAGTGGTAATTTAGTCGCTAAATTATATAAAAATATATTCTTATCTAAAAACGCAATATTACCCCCTGTTCCTAACCATTTAACAATCTCACTCCCTCCGACCATTTTTACCAATGGCAACTCGGCTTTAACTATCCAATAATTCATTGGTGGATAATGAAATTTTGGAGCACTATCAATATTTTTATTTAAATATTTATATATATTCCATACTTTTTCCTTACCTACAGTAGCATAGTATAAAACCAACTTGGTATCAGGATGATAAGTAATTGGCGCAATTATTAAATAAATTGTCACTGCCAACCATAAAATTTTCTTCATATTATTCTGTCGTAATTATACTCGCAGTTTCATAAAGTGAGTTCCATACTCGTTTTTGGATCTTGGCACCAGGTATCCGATTTACTTCAGCATCAGTAATATCAGTCCGAGTCCAAAATAAAGTATTAGTCAATTTATTGTCCTGCGGCCAATCAACTTTTCTAAAAACATATTTATCAAAATCAAAATTTAAATTGCCTTCAACTCCCGGTTCTGGTCTAATATCTGCAAATTTATGCAAAGTAGCCGGATCAAATGCAGTATAAAATAAAAAGAAAATAAATCCTTGTGCATGTGGCGTATCTATAATTACCCTAGAATATTTATTCGATATTGAGGCAAAATATGGCATACCTTCTTTGTACCCACCTGGTTGATATTCGCCATTATTTTCAAAAGCACTATATTTCAATTCATTATTTATGGTAAAAATTATAGTCAATAAAAACAATAAAATGGTAAAAATTACAAATATTTTATTTTTAAATCTCAAATATATTTGCCAAAAGCCCAAAGCAACTATTATTTCTATCGCGGGAAATATATTTAACGATCGTAACGGGTGATACCACGTCCAAGTTGCAGCCGCTGGTGCAATTCCCGCAATCATCCAATAAATTAAAAATCTATAATTAAAAGATTTTAAAATGTTTCCAACTATAAACACAAAGCCAAACAAAAAAACAACACCTTCAATCCAGCCCAACATTCCCATACCAGGAATAAATTGTGGCGACATTTTAACCCAGTCGTAAATTCTAAAATTTAAATTTATAGGTGAAATATAAGAAAATAGATGCCCCGAAATTATTCCAGTAAAATAATAAACAAAACTAACGGGACTTAAAATTTCCTTTGGAGCATAAGGATAAAAACGATTAAACACATTTTCTTGTTTAAACCTAGTCAAAAGTAGTGAACTATTATTCATCACAAAAATTGGGATACAGATTAATATCAAAGCAAACAATGGAACCAATTTACTCCAATCAAATTTCAAATTAGTTCGTAATCGATCAATTGGATCAAAAGCCCACAATAATATAAGTAGCGGAGCCGACAACCTGGCTGAGTGATAACTATATGCCGCCAATCCAAAAAACAAAACCGACAATATTTTTCTAAATTTATTTTTTACTGTCAACAAAAAATAAGCTCCACCAGAAAAAAACATCGCCGATAAATTAGTTTCAAATGCGCTCCGCGAAAAATGCAAGCGGTATGGTTCCAGCGACAACACCATAAAGATAAATACTAACAGCCACTTATTTTTTATATATTTTTTCAACAATAAATACAAAAAAATTAGAGAAGCAGTTCCCGCCACCGCTGACGTCATTCTAACGGCCGTAGCATTCAACCCCCAAATATAAATAAACGGTATAGTCAAATAGCTGTATAAAGCTGGCTTAAAATCATTAAAAGATCTAAGTGACAATGGTAGCCAATTACCATACTCATCCCTACCGGTTTTTAACAGCGAATAAGCATTATAGCCCAAAGCTGCTTCATCAAAACCCAAAGAAGGTGGTGACTGATCCAAACCATTGGTTCGCAAAAACAATCCAGTAACTATAATTAAAATTATTAATAATAAATATAGCTTATTTATCATATTTATTGATATATCCCAACACCGATATCATTACCATACTGGTTGGCAATAGTATCTCGTAAACTTATTTTATTAACAATTTTGGCAATAGAATTTGTCTCCCAATCCACATCAATATCATTTTTTAATTTAGCCCCCACAAATTCACCCGCAAATCCTGCATAAACAGCATTTAGAACCCTTTCTTTTGACAAATCGAAACTCTTAAAAACAAACCTTTTATCATTACACTTCACTCCCAAATAAAAATAACAATATTTTTTTGAATCACCGACCAAACTACTAACGTAAACACTATTGTATTGATCAATATTTAATTTGCTTATTTCCTTAAACCAAAATTCAAATGCAATAGGTCGATTATCTAACCAATAGTCAGGTCTGACATTTAAATCATAAAATGACGTCCCCACACCCATCAATATAAATAAGCTGACCCCAGTCAAAGCGACTATCGAAATTACATGATATTTTCTTGTCATTTCCACTAAATGATTAAGTCCAAAAGCAATAATAATCGACAACGGAAACACCACCAAAACCAATCTTAAATAACTCGATCCTTCAGAAAAAACATAATCAATAACAGCAATAAATATTGATCCACCCAAGAAATTAAATAATTTATTGTTCTTTAACTTAAACAATGCAAATATCCCCAACACAAACAAATAAACCTCTGGCCAATAAAACATCACCACTGATTTTTGCATTAATGGATTTATTTCTTGAAAAAATATTGTTTCAAAGTCAAAGAATGGCAATATCTCACCCAAAATCTGTTTATACGAAATGAATAATTTGTTATAGCTAGCCCTTCTAATCGCCAATGGTAAATATATAGAATTTAAAACACTATCTTCAGCAGAGATTCGCTTTGTTACTTCGTTTTGGGCATCCTGCAAATCTAATTTATTAAAAATTGCTGGATTATTACCCAATATATTAATATTAAATAGTATTAATATCAATCCCAAAACAACTAAATAATATTTATTTTTCAAAGATTTTTGAAAGAACACGGCTACGATTAACAGCTTTACACAAACAAGCGGGTAAACCAATATCAGTACAAATATTAATGGACTAATAGCCAGTACTATCGACGAGTACCATCCAATATTACTAAATTTAAATTTATAAAAAATACTTTTCCACATTTTTAACACAAAAATCATCAATATAAGCGACAGCAGACGCAGTATCCATAAAGAAACAAAACCATTAATTCCAAACAAATACAACACTTCAAGTTGTTGTTCCGACACAGGATAACCAAATATCATTGGCTTAGTATAAAATATCTTATGGCAAAAAACATCTGGCTATTCATAATAGTTTTTTATGGCTCAAAGCTTTTATATCTATGAAAAATAAAATTTATATAATAATTATTTTTTGTGTTTCATTATTACTTACCTATAAATTATTTCAAAATGGCATGTGGTCAGTTCAAGATGACCTCCATATTTTTCGTTTATCCGAATATCATTTATGTCTAAAATCAGGTCAAATTCCCTGTCGTTATTCACCAAATTCTGCCCTAGGTTTCGGTTCGCCAGTTTTTAATTTTTATCCACCCGCCGTTTATCAAATTGCAGAATTATTTCATCTCATTGGGTTTTCATTTATCGACAGCACCAAAATAATCTATATTTTACCTCTATTTTTTGGACCGCTATTTATGTATATATTTACCCGACTTTTTTGGGGTTCAAATGGGGGACTAATATCTGCCCTAGTTTTTGCCACCGCACCCTATCAGGCTCTAAATCTTTTTGTCCGCGGTGCATTGGCCGAAAACTTTGCCCTCAACTTAATTCCAGTCATCTTTTATTTTTATACAAAAAAATATCACAAGCTAACAATCCTTTTTATAACCATCATCTTTTTAACCCACCAGCTCACAACCCTAATCACCCTGGGTTTATTACTGGTTTTTAGTATTTATAACAAATCAGTCAAAAGATTAGTAAAATATCTAATTTGGTCCATTGGCCTCTCAGCTTTCTTTTTATTACCCTCAATTTTTGAAAAAAATCTCACTACCAACTATCTGATGACTCAGGGATATTTTAACTATATTATCCACTTTGCCACATTAAAACAGTTATTTGTCGACCGATTTTGGGGATTTGGAGCCTCACTGTGGGGTCCCAAAGATGACATGTCTTTCCAAATTGGACATTTACAATGGTTATTACCTGTAATAACCATAATTGTCACCTCTATCACCCCGCGCCAGCGGGGTGATAATAGATTTCTAATTTTAGGTATATTTATTCTTGGTCTATTTTTTGCTTTTTTAACCCATAATAAATCGACCTTCATTTGGCAACTGTTACCATTTATGGCCTATTTTCAATTCCCTTGGCGATTTTTGGGAGCCATAATTTTGTGCTTTTCATTTATTTCTGGTGCCATTATCTTATTTATCCCTCAACAATTTAAAAATATTTTTGTCGCTTTAATTTTAATTGTATTAATTTTATTAAATTTCAGTTACTTTAAAGTCGACCAATGGCAAAACATAGGTGATCAACAAAAATTATCAGGAGACAATTTAATTGCCCAGCAAGGAGCAGGTCTGACTGATTTTTATCCCAAATTTTCAACTAATTTCCCCACCGTCAATACCCACAAAGATATTCAAATTTCTAAAAATTCTCAAGTTGCTTATGGTCAAATTACTGTTGATGATGCTTCTGTCACCGTCAATTTACCCATTGCTTACTTTCCCAAAATGGAACTCAGGCTAGACACTCAAAAAATTCCCTATCGAATCGAACCCGATTTGGGTCTAATTCAATTCGATATACCGCACGGCACTCATCATTTCTATCTCCGTTTTCTCAATACCCCTATCCGAACCATATCAAACTACATATCAATAATATTTCTATTTGGATTTATAATTAAGTCAATCCGTGAACAAAAATAAAATCTATTTTTTAATTATCTTTGTTGTTTCTATTTTTTTTCGTTTCTATAATCTCGACAAATTACCTTCCTCTTTAAACTGGGATGAAATTTCCCATGGTTACAATGCTTATTCGCTACTAAAAACCGGACATGATCAATGGGGGCAGTCCTGGCCTGTTTTTAATTTCCGTGCTTATGGCGATTATCCAACTACCCTAAATTTATACTTAACAATTCCCTTTATATATTTTCTAGGATTAAATGCACTTAGCCTCCGACTTCCCGCCGCCATTCTCAGTCTATTATTTACGGTTTTAATTTATTTATTCGCCAGACTGATATTAAAAAATCGAAATTTATCTTTAATTACATTTACCATCGCTTCATTCTCACCCTGGACATTTTTCCCTGGTCGGGGAGTCTTTCAATCAAATTTAGCCCAATTTTTATTATTACTAGGAATATATTTGTTTTTAATCAAATCAAATAAAAAAATAATCTGGATATTTTCGGCCATGTCATTAGGCCTGTCAATGTACTCGTATCACAACACCCGTTTAATCGCCCCCCTAATTGCCACATTATTAATATTTATTTATCGATCTCCTAAAATTAAATTACTATTTTTCATTCTCACTTTCACTACTATCGCGCTACCGAGCTATTTTAATTTATTTTCTTCCTCCTCCCTGGCACGTAATCGCTGGGTGGGCATAATCAATCCCAATTCAATTAATTTAATCAATGAACAGCGACGATTATTTACCAGTCCTCAATTTTTAAATCGTGTTGTCAACAACAAAGTTGTCTATTTTACCAAGGAGCTAACAACCAATTTTATTCTATTTCTTAGCCCCCTCCCCATATTTTTCACCGGTAGTCAAAATTATCAGTTCGGAGTCCCCCAATTTCCTCTAATATTTGTCTATTTCCTTCCATTTTTTTATATTGGGTTATTTTACTGCTTCAAAAACATGTTTAGAGATAAAAATATTTTAATTATAATTCTCGGATTTTTTATAACCCTAATTCCCGCGGCCTTAACTGTCGGGGACTATCCCTCTATTCGCCTTACTATCGCCACTCCATTTATATATTTATTTATTGTCTATGGTTTTAAAATGTTATCTCAAAAAACAAAGGGGTATTTGCTCCCACTGATACTCATCACCACTCTACTTTTTTTCCTAAATTATTGGCAAAAATACAATCAATATAATCAAGATTTTTCTCCGAGCTGGCAATACGGCTATGAACAAGTAATCACCCAAGTAAAAATTTTATATCCAAAATACAATCAAATATTTTTTACCAAAAAATATGGTGAGCCCCACGAATTTATTTTATTCTATTGGCCATGGGATCCTCAGTCCTATCAAAATGATCCCAATTTGCGTACCGATTTTCACTCAGACTGGTATTGGGTCAACGCCTTTGATAAATTCAAATTTATCAACGACTGGGAAATCAAAACTACTGTTATTCCCCCAAAATCGCTCTTAATTACTAGCCCAAGTAACTACAACTCACCCAATTCAAAACTGCTAAAAACAATATATTATCCCAATAACACACCCGTTTTTGATATAGTCTCTTATGATTAAAAAAACACTATTAATCATAACCATCTGTGCTTTTCTACTTAGAATAGTCAACTATCAGTATCCACCACTGTTATGGGACGAAGCCTCCATTGGTTACAACGCCTATTCACTTTTACAAACCGGGCGTGATGAATATGGCAAAATTTTCCCCCTTATTTTTAAATCATTTGGTGACTACAAGCCAGGAGTTTATATTTATTTAACCATTCCTTTTATTGCTATATTTGGCTTAACTGAATTATCTGTCAGATTACCATCAATTATCCTGGGGTCACTATTGCCGATACTATTATATTTACTAATTACTACTCTAAATCCAAAATCAAAAAAATTAGGCATAATTGCCACCCTTATTTTAGCCTTTAATCCTTGGAATATCCATTTTTCTCGTGGTGCCTGGGAAACCAACGTATTAATATTTCAATTAGTTTTAGGAAGTCTATTTTTTTTGAAAAACAAATATTTTGCCTCCGCTCTAATTTTTGGAATTAGTTTATATACCTATCAGGCCAGCAAATTATTGGTTCCATTTATGGTTATTAATTTATTTATTCATCAAAAAATAATTTCCAAAAAATTTATATTTACACTTGGTTTGTTTTTTATCCCCATTGTCTATGGATTAGTTTTCGGTGCCGACGCCAATCGTCTTAAAGTCATGAATTTATCAGCCTACACTCGTCCTACCTTTGAAACAAACACCATCATTGCCGAAAGTAATAATTTAGATTATCAACTATTTTATTCCCAACCGCTATTTTTTGCCCGTAACTTTTTAACTCGCTATTTCAACTTTTTCTCCACTCGCTTTTTAATTTTTGAAGGCGACTGGTCAACCGCACGTCACTCCGCCCCTTATGTCGGTGTCTTGCTTTTCCCCACTCTTTTCTTTTTTCTCTACGGTCTCACTATCGCGCTAATGCGCTATCGCGCTAATTTATTCTTTCTCTTTTGGCTTTTATTTGCTCCCATTCCCTCCGCCTTATCACTTGACATTATCCAGGCAGTTCGTGGGTTAAGTTTATCTATTCCAATTATTTATTTTGCTGCCCTCGGTTTATCATCTATCAAAAATAAAAAAATAATTCTGTTGTCAGTTTTTGGTTATCTTATCTCGTTTATCTATTATCAAGATTTGTATTACCATCACTTAATTCAAATAAAACCCGAGCAATCCCTCGTCGGCTATAAACAAGCAATTCAATATGTCCAAAATAATGGTCAAAATCGCCAAATTATAATCACCAATTTTTATGGCCAAGCATATATTTATTATCTTTTTTATACCAAAAAACAATCACAAATCAACCTAACTACTAACGGAGTCGATACTGGTATAGTAGAAAAAATAAACGATGTTATGTTTAAAACTCCAGATATTAATCAAATCAAAAATTCACCACAAAAAATCATTGCTATTTTAGCCTATGACGAAATCATTCGCCAAGGGTATAAAACAACCGATTTTATTAAAATTAGCCCTCTCTTTTATGCCTACCAAAATTAAATTAATATTAATTATATTACTCGCTGTTGCTCTAAGATTTTGGAATATTAATTCATTGCCTTCTCTCAATCCCGACGAGGCCGCTCTTGGCTATAATGCATACTCACTTTTACTTACCGGCAAAGACGAACATGGACAAGCCTGGCCGATTCATTTCAAATCATTTGGCGACTACAAACCCGGTGGCTATGTATACATGGCAATGCCATTTATCAAAGTCTTGGGGCTGACTCAAATTGCAGTTCGTTTACCAAATTTAATTTTCTCCATTTTAACTATTATTGTTTTATATAAGTTAGTCTTTCTCCTTTCCAAATCTAACGCACTATCGCTCTATAGCGCTATGGCACTATCTATATCCCCCTGGTCAATTCATTTTTCCCGCGGTGCATGGGAATCAAACACCGCCTTATTCTTCCTAATATTAGGTCTATATTTATTTTATAAATTTATTAACAGCAAGCTTAATAATTATTTATTTTTATTTCCGATTCCATTGATAATTGCTTTGTACACCTATCACTCCGCCCGTCTCATAATTCCTGCCATATTTTTAATTTTATTTATCAAATATTATAAAATTTTATTGAATAGAAATACATTAATTTCTTTACTGTTTTCAGGCATATTATGCATTCCCCTATTATTTTCTTTTTTAAATAATGGTGGCACTACCCGACTTGCTGGAGTTGGGCTTTCTGCCGACAGGGGACCACTATCACGCTCCGAAGAATTATTAAATCAACACCCCAACTTTAATTATTACGACAGAATAATTCATAATCGAAGAGTCTTATATGTTCTATCTTGGGGACAAAAATACTTATCTCATTTCAACTTAAACTTTTTATTTCTAAACGGTGACGATGTCCCCCGCTCAAAATCACCCGAAATGGGGCAGCTATATTTAATCGAATTACCTCTCATTATATTAGGAATATATTTCCTACTAGCGAACCAGCATACTAGCGAACTTTCATTTTTAATTGTCGCTCTTCTCCTCGTTTCCCCCCTAGCTTCTTCCCTCACTTTTCAAGCTCCCTCCGCCCTCCGCTCCCTCCCCCTCGTCATCCCCTTATCAATTTTAGTTGCACTTGGAATTTGGAAATTGAAACTTGTTTGGAAATTGTTTTTTGGAACTTGTTATTTATATAGTATATTATATTTCTTAAGTAGTTATTTTATCCACGCTCCCCAAAAATACGCCTTTGCCTGGAATAGGGGATTTAGCGATATAATTCCAATTATTGAAAAAAATAAAGACAAATATCAAAATATTTATATCACCGACAAATACGACCAACCCTACATTTTATATTTATTTTTTAGTAAATACGACCCTCTCAAAATTCAAAAACAAATAAAATTAACCGACCCCGATAAATTTGGCTTTTCTACTGTTGTCCAAATTGACAACATTTTCTTTGGTATTCCAAGTATTATTCCTTTAAACTCATTTGTAGTTGAAGCCTCCGATTTTGAAAAAACAGGCCAAAGCTTTACAATATATACCAAATGACCAATAAACCAAAAATTTCTGTTGCCATGGCAACTTTTAACGAAGAAACCAATATCAAGCGCCACCTCGATGCTATCCATGATTGGGTAAATGAAATAATCATTGTTGACGAATCATCGGCTGACAACACGGTTTCTATTGCCAAAAAATATTCCAAAGTCAAAGTAATTTCTGCCAAACATGAGCCAATTTTCCACATTACCAAACAAAAAGCCATCGATGCCTGTAAAAGTGACTGGATTTTACAACTTGACACCGATGAGGTTGTCACCTCAGAGCTTCGCGACGAAATTTTAAAAGTAATTAATTCCCATCCCTCAGAAAATGGTTTTTGGATAAACAGATCAAATTTTTTCTTAGGTAAATTTCTCAAAAAAGGTGGTATATATCCCGACCCAACCATACGGTTATATCGCCAAGGTAAGGGTAAATTACCCTGCAAAGATGTTCACGAACAGGCCGAAATACAGGGAAAAATCGGCCATTTAAAATCTGATCTTCTCCATTATTCTGACCCCACTTTTTCCCGTTATTTGATTCGTCATGATCGATACACTTCACTATTGGCAACAGACTTAAAAAATCAAAATATCAAAATAACTTTTACTAATTTTATTTTATATTTTATTATCAAACCAATTCATTGGTTTATTCTTTCATATGTCCTACACCGCGGTTATGTCGACGGTTTCCCCGGTTTTGTTTTTGCTTTTTATTCCGCTCTCCGATTCCCCAGCGCCTACACCAAGTTATACGAAATTTATGAAAACAAAAAAGTTTAAAATCGCCATCGACGTTTCACCATTATCAAACGGAAATTCTATCCGCGGCGTTGGTTACTATACAAAAAATTTGGTTGAAGCATTACAACACGAAGTCAAAACCAATCCCGACTATCAAGATTTTCAAATAGATTTAATTGAAAATTGTAAATTGAAAATTGAAAATTATGACCTCATCCATTATCCTTATTTCGACCCATTTTTCTTGACTTTACCTCTCACCAAAACTCCGTTTATTGTTACCGTTCACGATTTAATTCCCATCCAAATAGCTAAAACAATTCCCGTCGGATTATTAACTAAATTATTTCCTAAAGGATTATTCCCAAAAATATTTCCTATTGGTATTAAAGGTTTTCTCAAATGGCAAATTCAAAAATATAAATTAAAAAAGGCCAAATACCTTTTAACTATCAGCCACACTTCCAAATATATTATTCACGACATTCTCAACTATCCCAAAGACAAAATATTTACCACCTATCTCGCCGCCGATCCATCATTCAAAATGATAACTAATTCACAATTACTCCAAAACATTAAAACAAAATATAATCTACCTGATAAATTTATCCTACATTTAGGTGACATTGGTCGGAACAAAAATATCCCCAGATTAGCCAAAGCCTGTCTTAAACTAAAAGTTCCTTTAATTATTGCTGGTAGTAGTGCAGTTAAAAAAGTACCCAATGATCCTTGGACAAAAGATATAAAATGGGTCCAAAATAATCAATCTAAATATTTAAAAAGCATTGGTTTTCCCGATGATGACGACAAACCCGTAATATACAATTTAGCCACCATTTATTGCCAACCATCATTATCAGAAGGGTTTGGATTACCTCTACTTGAAGCCATGCAGTGCGGTACTCCTACCTGTTTTTCCCAGCATACTGCCCTAGCCGAAGTCAGCGATTATTCCGGCCTATCTTTTGACCCTTATTCCATCCCTGATATTGCCAAAAAATTAAAATTAGTTTTAGATAACAATAAATTACGCCAAGAATTAATTGATAAAGGTCTAAAAAGAGCTAAATGTTTTTCCTGGCAACTATGTGCCATAAATACACTTGCTGTTTATCGTTTATGTCAATTAAATGCCCAAAAGTAAGCAACATTTTATTTCCGTTATAATTCCCGCCTACAAGCAAGCCGAAACCATTCGTCAAGATATATATTCGATATACGACACCCTTGAAAGAATTCGGTATGATTACGAAATTATTGTGGTCATCGATGGTCTCAGTGTTGACAACTCTCAAAGTGAACTAAATAAAGTAAAGTTAAAAAATCTTAAAGTTATTGGATATAAAAATAATCACGGCAAAGGCTACGCCGTCCGCTACGCCATGGCCCGAGCCAAGGGTGACTATATTGCTTTTATTGATGCTGGCATGGAAATTGACCCCAATGGTTTATCCCTTATTATTGAACAATTAGAGTGGTACGAAGCTGATATAATTGTGGGGTCAAAACGGCATCCAGCCTCTATAGTTAAATATCCATTTCAGCGAAAAATTATTTCTCTTGGAGCTCAAGTAATTTCCAAGTTTTTGCTAAATATCAATGTCCGTGACACTCAAGCAGGCCTAAAAATTTTTAAACGTAAAGTCCTAGAAACCGTACTACCTCGACTATTGTTAAAAAATTACGCCTTTGACTTAGAGTTACTATCAGTTTCCAATCGCCTAGGTTTTACTCGAATTTACGAAGCCCCAATAAAACTGTCCTACGATTTTACCAGTCTAACCCATGCCAGTGGACTAAAAATAATCTTTAATTGTCTTTACGATGCTCTTGCCGTTTTTTATCGATTACGAATAAAAAAATATTACGACAACAAAAATAAACGTAAATGGATTTACGATTCTGAATTAGATATGAGGATAAATACTGGATCATGATCAAATCACAAATTTTTTTTTCAATAATTATTCCAGTTCGAAACAAGAATGATTATTTGCCTGAAACTAAACAAAAATTATTACAACAAACTTACCATAATTACGAGCTTTTAGTAATCACTGACAAAATATCCCCAAACCCTTGCATAAAACGCAACTATGGAGCTAAAATTGCCAAAGGCCGTTATCTATGTTTTCTCGACGATGATTCATTTCCAGACCCAAATTGGTTAAAAAATATTAAAAAACAAATCGATATTTATCCAAATTATGCTGCATTTTGTGGTCCGACTCTAACTCCATCGACTGACAATATTTTACAAAAAGCTTCAGGAAATGTTTGGTCGTCGATCATGGGAAGTGGAGGAGCAGGGATTTTTAGAAGTCAGATTTCAAAACCTCGTTTTGTCGACGATTACCCCACCGTTAATTTAATTGTAAAAAAAACTGTATTTAATAAAATAGGTGGTTTTAATATCAAATATTGGCCTGGTGAAGACACTATTTTTTGTCTCGACTTAATCAAAAATAATCAACAAATATATTATCATCCCAGTATTATCGTGTATCACCATCGTCGAGAAATTTTAAAAGAGCACTTAGCCCAAACCAATCGTTATGCCCTACATCGTGGTCATTTTGCCAAAATTTTTCCCAAAAACAACCTCAAATTAGGCTATTTAATACCTACATTTTTTACATTGTATTTATTAACTATTCCATTTCACAAATTACTTTTACCATTATATTTATATCTTTTTCTCCTATTTATAACCTTTATTGATATTACTTTTAAATCAAAAAATATTTTACTAGCACTATTGTCTATAATCACCATTTTTATAACCCACATCACCTATGGTATTTTATTTATAATCGGTTTTATAAGTCCCGATTTAAAATTTAAACCAAGGAATTGATTTTATACTCCTACCCATATAGTATTAGTTTATGAAAAATAATAAAATTAAAATAGCTATTTCCTATCCTCCATTAATAAATTCAAAGGGTAATGCCTTTTTAGGTCAAAATCGTCAGTTTCAGTGGACCAATACCGGTAACGTAATTTTACCTGTCATTCCCGCTTATGGTGCTACCGCTCTCAAAAAACTAGGCTATAAAGTATTTTGGGATGACGCCATTGCCGAAAAAATTCAATACGATATTTGGCTAAAAAGAATTACAAAGTACAAACCAAATATTATTTTTATCGAATCTAAAACCCCCGTCATTAAACGCCATTGGGAAATCATAAATAAATTGAAAATTCAATCATTAAAAATTAAAAATTATAAATTAAAAATTGTGTTAATGGGTGATCATGTCACCGCTTTACCTGAAGAATCATTAAATAATTCAAAGGTTGATTATGTTATCACTGGTGGCGATTATGACTTTATGATGTTAAATCTTGTCAACCATATTTATCACAAAAAGAAACTCGAACATGGTTTTTACTACCGCGCTACCGCGCCATCACGCCATCGCGCCATAGTCAACTCCGGTAAATTTGCCCTAAAACACCACAATCTAGATAGTCTACCAATTATTGATCGCAAACTAACTAACTGGAAATTATATGGGTATAATAATACCAATTTTAAATACAAGCCCGCTGCCTACATCATGACTGGACGCGATTGCTGGTGGGGAAAATGTACTTTTTGTAGCTGGACTACTACTCATCCTGGCAACACTTTTCGCAATTTTTCCGTCGACCATACTATCAAAGAATTAAAATATTTGGCGTCTTTGGGCATTCGTGAAGTTTTTGATGATACCGGCACACTTCCCATTGGTCCCTGGCTTAAAGATTTTTGTGAGCAACTAATCAAAACTGGTTTAAACAAAAAAATTGCCCTTGGTTGCAACATGCGTTTCGGGGCTTTAAACCAAAAACAATACAACATGATGGGCAAAGCCAGATTTAGATTTATTCTATATGGTCTCGAGTCAAGCAATCAAAATACACTCGACCATATTTTAAAAAACACCAAGGTTGAAGACTCGCGCAAAACTCTAATTATGGCCAAAAAAGCCGGTCTCCAACCCCATTTAACCATAATGGTCGGTTATCCCTGGGAAACAAAACAAGATGCAATTACGACCCTAGACGAGGCCCGATCTTTGTTCAAAGACGGTCTGGCCGATTCGATGCAAGCCACTATTGTTGTCCCTTATCCTGGCACTCCATTATTTGCCGAATGCCAAAAAAATAATTGGTTAAAAAGCACAGATTGGAATGATTACGACATGCGCGCTCCAGTGATGAAATCACCAATTTCCAACCAAGAACAATTGAATCTCGTCCACGGTCTTTTTCACGGAGTGCTGACACCAAAGTTTTTATGGCGTAAAATAGCTAGTATCAGAAATGTT
>Ga0210044_10001498_pt1 | contig 35571 bp, 28 predicted proteins | sample CryGey13umfilter_2_FD_183959 | JGI IMG/M metagenome (GOLD analysis project Ga0210044, IMG submission 183959) | Groundwater microbial communities from aquifer in Utah, USA - Crystal Geyser 4/9/14 3 um filter (SPAdes) (version 2) | ecosystem: Environmental > Aquatic > Deep subsurface >...
CAAATAAAAAAATATTACACAACATTTTTTGGACTTATTAGCCAAAAAAAATTTAATCAACAGTTTTTTTCAACACTAAAACTAAAAAAGCATTACTTTATGAAATTAGCTTTTTAGAGTGGACTCAAAAATAATTCGTAATAAAGATTATAAATTAGATAACGAAAGTTTAGAAGGTTCTGAAGATAATGTAGTGGTTGCAGGGGAAGCACCCATTATAGAGAAAAAGAAAAGTTCATTATCGATTAGATCTTCTTCGGAGGATGGTAAAATTAAAACTGTTGGACCTGGTAAGCACAATATCTTTCTACGTCCATTTCCTTCTTTATCTGCATTGTCTATAGATAATTTTAAGAAAGAGATCGAAATATTTATAAATAAGCCAATGACTTTAGATTTTATATTACCGGTTAAGAATACAAAAAGAGCAAAGATAAATATTGCAGAATTAAACTATGCAAATCATAATGTATTTTGGGATATAACATATCTGCTCAATGATCTAGATGGCTCCTATGCAGAACTCTTACCGGAACAACTAATTGATTTGAGTTTTGATATTGAGCGGGGATCACATAATACGAAATATTTTCTTAAATCGGTCGGTAGATATGAAACTGATAGTTCATATGTGGAAAAGATGAACAAAATATCTAATGCCCAATTAGCCATTGAACCAATAACTGAATATAAATTATTTGAAAACTATCCCAATCCCTTCAATCCATCAACCACAATCCGTTACCAGATACCGGAAAACGGAATGGTTACGTTAAAGGTTTACGACATCCTCGGCAGAGAAGTAAAAACACTCGTTAACGATTTCAAAACAAAAGGACGTTACGAAGTAACGTTCAATGCAGATGCTCTTGCCAGCGGTTTGTAAATTTACGAAATAACAAGCGGCGATTATAAAGCTTCTAAGAAGATGACGCTAATTAAATAAAATTTTGTTGTAGCCGGGGATGGAAGGTGATTTCGTCCCCGGTAAATTGACCGGCATATGCCGTAATGATAGAACTGTTTACGGCAATTTAGCAATAAACCAATTTAACAATAATATAACGATGGTATGACTATCGTATTACAACCATATAACCATTATCTGACAATTAAATTACTTAAGGGCATCTCTAAAAACTTTAATTGATGTTCTTCGAAAATTTGGTTTGGCAGCATCTAATCCTATTCCGTTAGTTAATCCGTTAGCTAACGGATTTTTAGAGGAGCCCTTTAGTTTTAATTCCGCCAATTCATTTTGCGTAAAGTGATATTTCAATATTCACCGCGTTTACTTTTCTTGATTTCTTCTATCGACTGTTTCATTCTTAAATAGTGACTTCCCTTCCAAAATATTTTATTGCAAACCGGGCATTTTTTAAAATCGTTAAAATTTTCTTTCACTTTTGGCGGAATTGAATAAATTATTTCTTTCTTTAAAACATTTTCTAATTCGGAGTTGCAATTGAGGCAACGAGTAAATTCTTTTATTTCTTTTTGAAGATGAAATCTTTCCACAACTTCTTTAATTTGTTTCAATAAGTTTTGCCCCCGAATCCAATATCCGTGTGTGACTCTATTTTGCTTTAGTATATTTTTATCACGAGTTAATATCGTGCGTTGTTCACGTAAAGAAACAGAGATAATTTCGTTGCTGCTTAATTTTTTTTTGTAATAAGTATCTATGCCGAGCATTCTTAAATATTTTGCAAGGCTGCCAAGATGAACGTCAACAATAAACTTTGGCTTGCGTAAAGGTTTTGCTCTTAGATGCTGAACATCAGAAATGTCGAACGATTCAAATACCGGATAAACGCTAATTTCGTCGTTGTAGTTTACTTTATACGAAAAAGTAACCGCCCTGCCGTTCACCAAAATTAAATCAATTTCGGCGTGGGGAACACCGAGAGATTCAATCATATCTTTTACTGATGCCCTGTCAATAAAATGATGTTCGAATTTTACTTTCCTTTTTCCGATAGGTAAAAAATCGTTTAGTTCTTCATAAAACCGGAAATATGCTTTATGCTTTTCCATCGGAAACAGCTCGCTCTGCAAATCTTTATTATTCTTGAAATAAAAACCTGATTCTTTCTTTCAAGTTAACAAATAATAGGATATTTTTAGATTATATTTTCCAGGGCATGGATGAATAAATTTTACATGTTTTTAATATACATATTCTTAACGCTGTTTGCCACGGCTGCAGTTACATGCAACGCACCGCGAACTAATCCGTTAGACCCATTAAATCCTGATAAGCCCTTTACGAGCATAGAAGGTTTGGTGAAAACTATAAGTTTTCCCAACGCTCCTATCAGTAACGTAAAGATTTACTGGCAGAATGACAATTTGCTTTCTAGTACAAATGCCGAGGGTCAGTTCACTATAAATAATATTCGTCCTATTAACGGCTGGCTTGTTTTTAGAAATGAAAAATTCGTTACCGACTCCGTTTTTATACAATGGGATTCGCAAAAGGGAAAGACAGTTTCTGTTTTCCTCAATGCAAAACCTGTTCTGGACAGCCTTGAATTCTACAGCATCGTTTTAAACCGATTTCAATATAGTCAAACCGCTGATCTATTCATCCGCGCAAGAATTTCCGACATTGATGGAGTAAATGATATTGACTCTGTCTATGTTCAAAACACTTTTCTCAACTTCTTCAAAATTTTAACCTATAATGTAAACACTCATTTTTACGAAACAAAAATTACATTGAGTGAACTAACTCTTTTTTCGATTGATGAAATCATTGGTAAAAATTTTGAAATAATAGTCCGGGATTTGGATGCAAGATTTTTTACTGTGGGCAGTTCAAATATTAAACGGATTATTAAACAGGAAATTGAAATTAGTTCCCCCTCAAATCATCAAAGTGTTTCATCTCCATTTGTTTTATCCTGGAAGCGGTTTACGCCCGGTTTTTCATTTAAATATTTACTCCAAATCAGTACCGACACAACGCCGCCTGAGGTTGTCTGGCAAGTTGAAAATGTTTCGCCGGATTCTATTTCTTATTTAGTAAATCAAGCGCTTAATCCGGGGGAATATTTCTGGACTATTTGGGCAATTGATGAATTTAAAAATCGCGCTCGTTCTAAGCCTGCTACTTTTAATCTGGAATAACTATGAATGAAAACTTAGTCAATGACATATCATCTATAAAAAAATTAAACAAAGTACAATTTGATGCTTTGTTAGAGATAAGCAGGGCTTTGAACTCGGAGAATTACAAACAGTCACTTATAGAAAATATACTCGATATAATTATTGATGCTGTAAAAGCGGAGAGAAGTTTATTCGCTCGTTTTGAAGGTGAAGAGAAAATTACAATAATAGCAGCGCGCAGCGGCAATAAACAAAACATAAAAGACATTAAAGAATTTTCTGCCGGTGTAATTCAAAAAGTGATTGAAAATCGTCAGTCTATTCTCTATCACGATGTTCAGGGCGACCCCCAACTTTCACAATTTCAAAGTGTTCAGTTAAAAAAAATTAAATCGGTAATAGGCGTACCCGTTTTTCGTGATGAAGATATTTGGGGCGTTATTTTAGCGGACACACAGCTAAACCGAAAAGAGTTTACCGAAAGCAATTTGATATTTCTACAGTTCTTTGCAAATCTTGCTTCGCTTGCGCTTGACAGAATTGACAGCATCGAAAAACTACACGACGAAAACGAACGACTAATTAACCGCATTTCAGTTGTTGATAAACTTCCGGACATACTTGGCGATAGTAAACCGATGCAGCAATTAAGCAGTTTAATTTATAAAGTAGCTCGAACCAATGCAACGGTATTAATACTTGGCGAAAGCGGTACCGGCAAAGAGTTGGTTGCGCGGGCTATTCATCAATTGAGCGAACGGCGCAATAAATCTTACATCGCCCAGTTTTGCGGATCAATCCCCGAAGGCTTACTTGAGAGTGAATTATTCGGCTACAAGAAAGGCGCTTTTACCGGCGCGGTAAATGATAAAAAGGGGCTGCTGGAAGTATCCGACGGCGGAACTTTTTTTCTTGATGAAATCGGTGAAATACCCTTTTCTGTGCAGGCGAAACTTTTAAGGGCAATTGAAAACCGCGAAATAATCCGTGTAGGAGATACATCAGTTAGAAAAATTAATATCCGCTTAATTGCAGCCACTAACAGCGATCTTCAAAAACTTGTTGAAGGCGGAAGTTTTAGAGAAGACTTATTTTACAGACTAAACGTTTTTCCAATTGCACTGCCGCCTTTGCGCGAGCGTTACGGCGATATTCCGATTTTAACAAAACACTTTTTGAAGCAATTTAAAAATGAAGACGTAATTATTGACAGTGAAGCTCTAAAAAAACTTGAGGATTACAACTGGCCCGGGAATGTTCGTCAACTTATTAATGTGCTGCAGCGAGCAGCAATTATAAGCGAAAGTAATAAAATAGGAAGCGAACATATACTGCTTCCCGAAACGAAAAATAACGTAGATTATAATGGCACACTACAAGATATTGAAAGAACACTGCTTGAGCAGAGATTGAACAAATATAACGGAAACCGCACACACGCTGCCCGTTCGCTCGGGGTTTCTGTGCGATGGGTTCAACTTAAAATTAAAGAATTTAATTTGAGTTAATCATGGTTGAACCTAAAGAAATAATGTTCGGGAAGTTTGAGATAATCGAATGCTTAAAGAAAGATGAACATTCGGCGGTATATCTTGCAAACCATGTTTACCTTGGCAAAAAAATAATCCTAAAATCTCTCAACACACAAACTGCAGCGGATGAAGAAAAGATTGAAAGATTTAAACGCGAAGCAAAAATTCTTGCAATGCTTGATCATCCGAATATTATTAAAGTGCTCGACTTTGGCACTTATAACGAGTTTTTTTATATTTCGTTTGAGTACTTTGAAAGCCGCAGTTTAAGATACATCATCAAGAATAACAATCTTTCTCTAACTCAGAAAGAAAACCTGCTAGCACAATTGTTCAAAGGATTGGCGTTTGCGCATCAACACCAAATTATTCACCGTGATATAAAACCAGAAAATATTTTAGTTGATGATAAGTTTAATTTGAAGTTAAGTGACTTCGGATTAGCGCTCGTGATGAATGAAAATTTTGTGTCGGGACAATTTTCGCTCGTCGGCACGCCGTGTTATATGTCCCCTGAACAGGTTCAGGGAGGGCAGTTAACCGAAAAGACTGATTTATTCTCCGCCGGTATTGTTCTATTCGAGTTATTTAAAGGATTCAATCCATTTCTTGGCGGCGATATAAATGAAAGCTTCAACAAAATATTAGAGTACGATGAAAATAAAATTGCCGATGAAGTTACCGAAATCCCAGATAATTACAGACTAATTTTAGAAACACTTCTAAAAAAAGAACCGGCAGAAAGATTCCAATCTGCACAATCGGTATTAGAGCTTTTAAGCTTTCACGAAACAAATACGATTGAAGATGAAGAACAACAACCGGAGAGAAAGAAAACCAATCGAGCGCTTTTGATAGCCGGAGTAGTTGTTCTTTCCCTTGTGATGTTAATTCTTGTATTCATGGAAAAAGAACGGATATCAACCGCAGAGCAGATGAGAATTGACTCCAACAAAATTATAACCGATAGCAATGCGGTTTTGCCTACTGCCGAAGAGCAGAGTCAAAAAATGGTTGAAACTTCATTATCTAAAGGAAATAAGAAAATTAACGATGCAATAAATGGTGATGATTTTAATCAAAAAATAGTTGAAGAAAAAAAGTTACTTGAAGGTGAACTATATATTGAATGTCTTCCGTGGGCGAATGTTTATATAAATTCCACACATGTAGAAACAACACCGATAAGTGAAAATATTGTTTTGCCGGAAGGAAGGTATTCGATTAAACTATCGCATCCCGAATATCCGGTGTATATAGCTGAAGTAAATATTAAAGCTGGACAGACGACAAATCTTTCTGTAAATCTCGAGTCTCTCTTTGGTTATATTGACTGCAAAATTTATCCCTGGGGCGATGTTTATATTAACGAAACGAAAAAAGGTTCAACTCCTTTTCAGTCGCCAATAAAAATTACGCCGGGTAATTATTTGATGACTATAAAAAATCCGAATTTTAAAACAAAAAGTAAAAACATCACTGTAAAACAAGGTGAAACTTTGTTAATCGAAATTGATTTAACTGAAGATTGATGTGGTATAGTAATTGAACAGTAAACGAAAAAGTTAAAATTATATTATGAAAAAGTTAATTGTAATTTTATTTATCGGATGCTCAAGTGTCTTTGCACAATTCCCCGTGTGGCAAGAAAGAGGTGAGATGCCTATTCCAGTAGCTGGTGCAGCGTCCATAACCGACAAAGGAAACATCTACATATTTGGAGGATATTCGAGCAGCACACAAAATTTTGTTGATTACATTCAAAAATATAGCACACACCTCTCAATCTGGAAGCTGAGTGAACACATGATGAATCCTCGTTTTGGCTTCTGGGCTGGCATTGAGAATGACACTGTCTATTATTTTGGCGGATTAGATGATACTATATCTAATTCTAACTCGCTGGAATTATGGAATATAGGAAATCCTACTTTAACGCTTGATACAAATAAAATATTTGACCGTGTTTTTTCGAGCGCGGTAATAGACAGTAATAGAATTCTTATCTTCGGCGGAAATTCCTCCGCAATTATAGGCGCGCAAAAAACTCCTTATATAGTTGAGTATTCAATCGCCGGGAAAGACATTCGTTATCAAAATGACTCTTTATATTCCGATGGTGATCTTCCGGAACAGCAGATGATCGTTAAAAAAGGAAACTTTATTTATATCTTCGGCGGGGTTATAAACGGCGTTTCAAACCGGATATTTAAATTTGATGTTACCACCCATTCTTTTGAAAGATTACCCGTTAATTTATTGGAACCACGCGCCGGAGGAAGGGCTGTATTGAATTATAGCACTGGAGAGATCTACATAATCGGCGGATATAATGAGAACAATCCGGCAATGTCTTCGGTGGAAATTTTTTATTATTCAGACGGAAGTGGATTTAATATTTACCCGGGACCTGCTTTGATTACCGGTAGATGTTTTCCGATAGCAGAATACGTTAACGAATTTATGTTCGTGATGGGTGGCTACAATGACTCCAACGATCCCGAACCAACAATTGAAGCTCTATACTCGGTTCCAACAATTATAGAGGGGTTAAATCCGCCAAATAAATTTACACTTCTGCAAAATTATCCCAACCCTTTTAACCCGGAAACAAACATAGCTTTTAATGTTGTACATAGTGAGTATGTGTCTCTCGAAATTTTTAACAACCTCGGAGAAAAAGTAAAAACCTTGCTTCGTAGCGATATTGACCCCGGCAGACATAATCTAAAATGGAACGGAAAAAATGATGCGGATGTAGAAATGCCTTCCGGTATGTATTTACTTAAATTAACTACGCGTGCTTTTTCCGACTCTAAAAAAATGATTCTGTTGAGATAGTATGAAATTCTCAGGATTGATTATTCTTTTCATATTCTTGCTTTGCGTAAATTTAAAAGCGCAGACTCTAATTGAACAACTGGAAGAAAATTATAAAACTTTCCGTTACAATGATGTAATTTCTCTATCGGAAAAAATAATTTACGATTCAGCTTCATACAACAGCAGCAAATTAATTGAAGTTTTAACAATGCGTGCGGTTGCTTATTTTTCAATTTCCGAGATAGATTCAGCTCGAAAAAGTTTGGTGGAAATTTTACGGGTTGATAGAAATCATCAACTCGATCCCGCAAAAATATCTCCCAAAATTGTAGCTTTATATCAAGATGTAATAGGCGATTTCCAGCGCATTGAAGGAAATAATCTTAATGATAAATCGAAAGAAGAACCTGAGGGAAAACAAGTTGTAGTTACTAAACCGGTACTCGATAATTCTTTAATGAAAAATTCCCTCTTTCGCTCTATAGCGCTGCCGGGATGGGGTCATCTTTACCTTGAAGGAAATACCAAAGGCTGGCTTTTAACAGTCGCCTCAACTGCTTCTCTAAGCGGGATGATATATTATATCTTCAGTACAAAAGAAAAAGAAGCAAATTATCTCTCTCAAACCGAGCCGGATATTATTCAACAAAAGTACAACGATTATAACAGCGCGTATAAAATTAGAAATTTTTTTATTGCCGGTTATGTGGTTTTATGGCTTTACACTCAAATCGATTTACTCTTCTTTTCGGATGAACTTTTTGAACAAAAATTTAATCTCTCTGCAACTGTTACTCCCGGTATAAATGATGGAGTAAACCTCAATTTCAAATTTTCCTTCTGAGAATTATGTAACATCTCTAATTTTATTATTGTCTATTCTGCTGCGAAATTTATTCGTGTCAACCGCCACAAATTTTCGCAGCAGCTAACACTCTCAATATTATTTTTAACTTAAAATCGCCTGCTCTTTTTGTAATACTCAAACTTTTAAAGTTAACAAATAGAACTCCCTTGCTGGCACTCAACTTGAAAGAGTAAAATCATGTTAAACTTTTACAATTAAAAAGATGAGCAAGATTTTACTTTTAATTATTATAACAGCATTTACAACGACTGCGCAGTGGGAGATAAAATCAAATGGCTTGCCAACTAACTTTATCGGCTTTTCAATTGATGCCGTTGACGATTCGACCGCAATAATTTCTATAGTTCTTCAAAGCTCCGGATTTTCTACTTCATCTTTATTCAAAACTACAAATGGCGGAGACAACTGGATTCAACTCCCCTCACTCTCGGGAGAATTATTAGTCGATGTGGAATTATTGAACGAGAAAATTTGGGGCGCAACCGATTGGGGACGAATAATTTTTTCTGATGACGGAGGGCAAACATGGGCGGTTCAATTTGTCGATTCTTCAATAACCGAATTTATGAATTACATAGAAATGTTCGATGAAAATAATGGTATAGCAATGGGTGATGTTTATGCGGGGCATCCCACAAATAATCCTGGTCCTGCTCTATTTTTAAAAACCACCAACGGCGGACAAAATTGGGTATCGGTTAACGATTCCGCTTTCGGTGGTCTTTCGGGCGATACATGGCGACGCCTTGATTTCGTCTCACCTTCGATTGGATATTTTAGAGAGATGGGCGGCGCTAATCCCGGCGTAATTTTCAAAACAATAGATGGCTGCCGCAGCTGGATGCAACTGCCATTGAACGTTAATGCAAGCGTGATAAAATTTTATGATGAGAACATCGGAATCACCTCTAATATTTTGAATTCGGTTTCGAGAACTTTAGACGGCGGTTTAACATGGGAAACTTTTCCCTCACCGATCGGTTGGGGGAATGATTTTGAATTTCAACCCGAAATACCTCAGAATATTTGGGCTGTTGATGCAGATTATATTTATTTCAGCAGCAACTTAGGGCAGAACTGGGTTACAGAAACAATTCCCGTAGGTCAGCTAATAGGGAGAGATTTGATCTTCACAAGTCAACTAAATTTATGGCTCTTATGTGATGGGGTTGTACTACGGAATTCTAATGTAAATACCGTTCTTTCAAATAGGGAAGCTGCTGAAATACCTTCTGAATTTAATCTCAAACAAAATTACCCCAACCCATTTAATCCTTCAACAAAAATAAATTTTACTTTGGAGAAAACAGGATTTGTAACTCTTAAAGTATATAATTTATTGGGTGAAACAATTGCGATTTTATTTAATGGGGTAATGGAGGCAGGGAAACATGAAGTAACTTTTTACGCGGAGAACTTTAAAAGCGGGATTTATTTTTATACATTAACATACGGTTCTAAACAAACAACTAAAAAGATGTTGTTGTTACGGTAACAAAAGGTTAACGGGAAACAGCGGTTGTTCAAAATTAATATGCAAGCTCATCCGAATATTTTGAACAACCTCCCGTTTTATTAAAGAATGCACTGAGAAATTATTTCACAACTCACCTTAGGCAAAAATTGTCCGTTAGCTAACGGATTATCGAAGCTTCGCTTCGATTTACAGTACAATTTCAGACTTCTATGTAAGGTGAGTTAACGGTATTATTATTAGGATGACAGATGAATAAAATCATTTTACTATTCGTGCTCTTATTGGTTTGCTTGGCAGATGCTCAAACCTTAACAGTAATCTCACCTAACGGCGGTGAAGAACTTCAATCTTTTACAACGATTGATATTCAATGGCAAAGCGTCGATATTCCTTTTATCGACATCGACTATTCTACTGATAATGGTAACAATTGGATTTCAATAATACGTTTTTGGCCTGCGAGCCAGCCGCTTCAATGGGATGTGCCCGGAGGTAATTCGGATTTATGTTTAATAAAAATTTCTAACAGCTACGATCCATCTGTTTTCGATTTATCCGATTCGCTTTTTTCAATTCATTATAATCCGTCTTACGAATACATTGCAGCAAACGAAATATTAATGTGGATAGGAAACAACGGAGATGGTTCCCACGATCCTCGAACAGACGGCAACGGATTTTATTGGCCCGGGGGAATTAATAGCGACGGCAAATCAGCAATATTTGAAGACGGTTTAATATGGGGCGGAAAGGTTAATGGTGAAATTAGAGTGAACGGCAATACTCACCGCCAGGGTTTACTGCCGGGGAATATTTTACCTAACGGAACAGCCGGAAATCTAAACGATCCGAAATTCAGAGTTTATAAAATAAAGAAGAACTGGGAGTATCTGCCGCCTTCATCCGAACGCGATAAATATGAATACAACTTCTTAAACTGGCCCGCCGATCTGGGAGCGCCATGGATTGACAGCAATAATGACGGCATCTACACACCCGGAATTGATAAGCCGGATTATGTCGGCGACGAAGTTTTGTTCTATGTAGCAAATGATGTTGACAGCATCACCTCTCGTTATACTTACGGCTCCGATCCGATCGGTTTGGAATTTCAGACAACTACTTATGCTTTTGATAGAGTAGAATCTAAGAATGTTGTTTTTAAAAAATATAAAATTATAAACAAAGGCGTTAATAATATTACCGATCTCTTCTTTAGTTATTGGGCTGATGATGATATGGGTGATGCAAACGATGATTTTGTAGGATGTGATACGACGCTCAATCTTGCATACACATACAATGCAAATGAAAACGATGGGATTTATGGTACTCCTCCACCGGCTGTGGGACATATGCTTCTTCAAACACCGAGGACACTTTCTTCAGAAAATGACAGCGCTTTCTATGATGGGCAGTGGGTAAAAGGATACAAAAACTCTCCTCTCACTTCTTTCGTTATGTACATTGGCGGCAGCCCCATTTATCGCGATCCCCAACAGGGCGTCTATCAAGGCAGTATTGAATTCTATAACTACATGAACGGAAATATCTGGGACGGAGATCCATTTATTGATCCTCACACAGGTCAGCCAACTAAATTTATTTTAGCCGGAGATCCTGTTTCCGGTATTGGATGGTATGAAGGAACGGGCTGGCAGGGTGGTCCTGGTCCAGGTGATAGAAGATGCTTAATAACTACGGGTCCCATTTCAATGTCGCCGTCGGACACACAGGAAGTTGTTGTTGCAATTCTAATTAATAAAGGTAGCGACAGGTTAAACAGTTTAACGATTTTAAAACAAGATGCAGAACATTACCAGAATCTTTTTTACAAAAATTTTCCCGTATCCGTTGATTATGATAATTTATCAATTCCAGATGAATTTGTGTTATACCAAAATTATCCAAACCCATTTAACCCAATCACAAAAATTAAATTTACTCTCCCCTCTCCCTTTGAAGGAGAGGGGCGTGGGGTGAGGTTGGTAACGCTTAAAGTTTACGACGTGCTCGGTCGCGAAATAACCACAATCATCAACAAAGAATTAGCGCCCGGCAGTTACGAAGTTGAGTTTAATGGAAACGGACTTGCAAGCGGAATGTACTTTTATAGATTGGAAGCGGGAAGTTTTGTGCAGACGAAGAAGATGGTTTTAGCAAAATGAAGAGCTTAACAAAATACTTATGTGTGATTTTCTAAAATTACAAATGCAAAGACTTAAAACATGAGAAGATTTTTAATCGCCCTATTATTAACATTATTTGTAAGCTGTCATGCGCTATCTCAGTTTTCAACAAAATGGGATACTGTTTATTCCGGAGGTATATCCGGTTTTCTGGTAACAAAATCTGGAAAATGTTTGATCTCAAATGAGCAGGGAATTATTATTTCTACCGACGAGGGGAATACCTGGAATGCCATAAGCAATAATTCGTTTTCTTTAATTGTAGAAGGACAAAATTCTTTTTATGCTTCAAACCAGGATTACAAATTGTACCGATCTTCCGATGAAGGGGCTACATGGATTTTATGCAGTTTAATTATTAATGATGTAATAACCAGCATTGCCGCTGATGAAGCCGGGAGCATACTGGTTGGAACATCGGGAGGGGTGGTTTATAAATCAACTGATGAAGGAAACAACTGGAATATGGTTTATCAATCATCATATTATGGGGGTATTCAAAAAACAGCGATTGATCCTCTCGGAAATTATTTTGTCGCCGTAAGCGCAACCGGAATATTTAAATCCTCAAATGGAGGGAATGCATGGCTTCCGTTGTTTACCGGCGGACATTTAGATTATTCAATAGACATTGCTTTCGATCAAAATAATAATATTCATTTTACACATGAAAGTGGTTATTATTGTTATGATCAGAACGGAACAACGATAAGGCACATCGATTTATGGTATGGTTTCATTTCTGTCTCTATCGATTCAAACAACAATTTTTATATCGGATTTGATAAGTTTTATAAATCAACTAATGAAGGTTATACCTGGGGAACAATAAAAAATGCTGCGGAGTATTATTCTTTTAATAATAAGATCAGATCATCTGCAAATTTTATTTTTATATTTGGAGACTATTCCTTATTACGATATGATGCCGGCGGCGAAGTACCAGAAAATTACATCGGCACAAATTATCTCCCCCTAAAAACGGGCAATCAATGGCTGTATCTCAATCACTTTTCAATCTGGATTGGTCCCTCAGGTATAAAATTAAAAAAAGCGTCAGTTACAAAAGATTCGCTGATTAACTATAAAAAATACTTTTATTTAGACACAATCGGATGGATAAACTATTCAGAAAGTGCTAAAACCATTACAATGTGGCAGGATTCTGCTGAAAAGAAAGTAATTGATTTTTCTTATCCGCCCGGGACTCTTTATCCGCTTGATAATTATGTTGAAGCCAGCAGCCGGATATTCAATATTTTTGGCTCTGACCGAAAAGCCAAAGGTTATTATTCCTTCCCTTCTGTAGAATATATTGAAGGAATCGGAAAGACGCTTGAAGTTAAAGTTCGTGATTGGTCGTGGGACACGACTAAATTAATTCAATGCATCTTATACGATTCGCTTGGTACGCCTGTATTATATGATTACCCGTATGATCCGCAGATAATTTATGAACCCGCAGCATTGGCTTCTGATTCAGTACACGAAATGAATATGACGATCAATCATTATTATTCATATCCGCCCAGATCATTTAGTTTTATTGATTCAGTATGGATAAAAGGGTATTATATAAAAGGAAATGATACAATACCGCTTTTAAATACCTACGGGTTCAATGTTACTGGAACAAATAATTTTAGAATAGTACTTAATACAGACCTTTTGCGAAACGGTTATATTCTTAGATACAGGTTAATTACACGAGACAAAGGAATTGTTCCTCATTATGTCTCTGAGCCGTCAGATGATGAATTTTACATACTTAAATGGGACCCGACAATAAATGTTCATGATGGAAATGAACGAGAATTATCATTTGGTTTGGAACAAAACTACCCAAACCCGTTTAACCCGGCTACAAAAATTAAATTTACTCTCCCCTCTCCCTTTGAAGGAGAGGGGCGGGGGGTGAGGTTGGCAACTCTTAAAGTTTATGATGTACTCGGACGCGAAATAAAAACTTTAATCAACAAAGAATTATCTCCCGGAAGTCACGATGTAAATTTTGATGGAAGAAATCTAACAAGCGGAGTTTATTTCTATAGATTAGATGCGGGAAGTTTTTCACAAACAAAGAAAATGATTTTGATGAGATGAAATAAACTATAATCTCTATTAATATTTTCTTTCTAAACAACTCAACAAATAGGAGCTATCATGAAAAAATATTTTTCTATTTTGATTTTTTTTATCTTCCTTAATACTCCGGTCTTTTCACAAAATATATGGAATATCTGGTATCAGTACGGTCCATTCGGCGGAAACGTAACTGATATAACCATTTCAAACAATAATCAAATTGCACTATCAGCCAATAAAACCGGATCGATTTATTTGTATGAATGGGTTGACCTCCTTAAGAACGAAAGCGTCAGCGCAATTGAATATCATCCTTCTCAAAATATATTGTTTGCAGTTTCAAATGACTCTCTTAAATACACCATGGATAACGGATATCACTGGGCTAATTTGTTTGCACCGGGAAAATCTATCAATGGCATTAGCATAAGTAGTCTTTTGCCAGCAAAAATATTTCTCTGGTCTGATTCGAGCATTTTTTACGCAACGGATGGAGATTATAATTGGCAGCAATTTAATCCTGCTTTAGGAAAAATTTATGAGGTATACCCTTTATCAGGAAACGATACGCTTGTTCTTATAGGAACAGAAACAGGCTTATTCTTAGCCGCATTAAATGGAATTGTTGATACGCTTCTCTCTGCGCCCGTAAGCAATATCAGTTTAGGCAGCGGTATGTTCGGTAAAATTTATGCGTCAAACGCAATCAGTAATATTATTTATTCATCAGACGATAATGGTATAAGCTGGGATTCTTCATCTGTTGGATTGCCGCAGGGTTTAACCCATGATTTGGTATTGTATGATACAAACCCGGCTACAGCGTTTGCCGCCACCGATGACGGCGTTTATAAAACCGTAAACGGCGGCGAAGTTTGGTTTAAGTTTTCTAACATGCTCGCGTATACCGACAGCGGTGTTCTAAAAACATTAAAGACGATATCCCTTGCCGTTAAGGGTGAAAATATTTATGCCGGAACAACTGAAGGAATATTTAGAGCTACAGTAACAAATGATGACTGGCAGCATTTTGGTCCCAATAATCAATCCGTAAAATCGATCGCAAAAAAATCAGTCTATTGGGATGATAATCTTTTCATCGGTACATCCAAAGGAGTACAAAAAAGTGATGCTTTTGAATGGACGACAAGCGATCTGTATTCGCAGGCTGGACCTGAAATTTACAAAATTTACTGCAACAGGTATTTGGGAGACAGTTTGGTCATTGCCGTAGAGATGAAAGATAACGGGGCTTCTCTTTTCTATCGATCAATTGATAACGGGAAAACTTTTAAACCTGTGTTTTTTACTCCCGATGGTACTGGAAAAATAAATGCTTTTTATACAAGAGAGGACAGCACAAATATTATTTTTGCTCTTACCGATAATGACAGCAATTCCTACGGAATGTTTGTCTCCCTTGCAAACGGCGATTCGGGAACCTGGCAGCCGGTACTTTCAACATTCAGGAAAAAATTTAACGGCTATGAACCACCCGAAAAGGTTGATACTTTATATTTTATAATTGACGACAACCAATTATTCAAAAGCAAAGACGGCGGCTGGTCTCTTGAATATATATCTACGCTGCCGGGAAAAACTTTTCACGACATTCTAATTGCGGAAGCTTACCCAGCATACATGTTTGCAGCGGGTACCGGTGTAAAAAAGAGTACGGACTTCGGCTACACATGGACAGACTGGGGATTAGACTCAATAGAAATTTTTGCTCTTGCATATGATTGGTGGTCACTAATTGCAGCATCACACAATGACGGAGTGTTTGCTAATTATCATTTGCGCGGCAACTGGATAGATTTTAATATCGGTTTGCCATCAAAAAAAGTGAACGATATGGTAAACTTTACGCATGGTTATCTTCATCTTGCTACCGAAAACAATTCGGTGTATATGATGTATCTTATTATTAATGCCGTTAAGACCGATGAAATGTCAGTTAACGATTTTAAACTCGAACAAAACTATCCTAACCCGTTTAATCCTGCTACAAAAATAAAATTTTCTCTTCCTTCTCATTCCGAAAGTGAGGGACAAAGTGTGAGTTTAGTAACAATTAAAGTTTACGATCTGCTCGGACGTGAGATAACCACGCTCATCAATAACGAATTATCTCCCGGTAATTATGAAGTGGATTTTAACGGAAGCAACCTTGCAAGCGGAGTTTATTTCTATAGATTAGAATCCGGAAGTTTTTCTTCAACTAAAAAGATGATGATAATTCGATAAGAAAGAAATTACGTCATAAGGATTGGGGCGTAATTACAGCCCCTCTTTTTTCTTAAAGTACTCTTTATAAAAATTCTTAATTGGTCTGTTGCTTCTTTTTACTTTGAGACTATTGCCCAATACGAATGCGGAAGGTTTGCCTGGTTATGATGATTACCCTTATATTCAGGAGCTACAAAATCTCCGACAATTTTTAATCCGGCGTTGCATATCATTGTCCGTATTTCATGTTTGTCTTTGAATAGATATATGTGATCTATTGCGGGCATATTTATAGGAATTGTAATGAAACAAAGACCTTCATCAGTTAACATTCTTTTCGTTTTCAGAAGAAGTTCTCTGGGGTCCTCGATATGCTCAAGAATTTCGCCTAACGTTATAAAGTCGTATTTTATTCCCGGTTCGTAATTAAAAATATTCTGATGATGAAATCGGACATTTCATCCTTTCAGAAAAGATTTAGCAATCTGAATTGAAACTTCACTAATATCTATAAAGTCAATAACAGCATTATGTTGCAATATTTTGCATACTTCCATTGTGTATAATCCATGCCCGCCTGCAATTTCCAGATATTTTTTTATCGTTTTTTTTCTTTTCGCAATTATGGAAATAAAGTCATTTAATTTTTTATAATTATTCACTCTAAGTATTTGCATCAACAGCAATCCGATAGTGTGGTATTCCATAACTACCGGATTGTTATATACGTTTTTATTAACTTCATCAAAGGACGAATGGCTATACATGCCGTTATGCGTGAACTGAATCTGCTCTTCAATTATATCGCATATTTTACGACTATAACAATCCAATCCGTAATTAAAATCCTTACCCATTTCTATCATTAGTTGATTAAAGCTAAAGAGGTGTTCCTCAACTTTTTTTACATAAGCTAAGTCTTCAAGGGGTAGTTGATTTGTTAAACTATAGAAGTGCACTGGATTTGTTGTGCTATAGTATTCTATAACCTTACTCAGTTTTTCTGGAAGAGGATGGGATTCTACTATGTGTTTTTGTTGAAGCATTTTTTAAGCAATATTGGCAAGAAATTAGGTGGTAAAATAATCTTAATATTGGTTACTGCCAAATAAAACAACAGCTTTTTGATTACATTTTATATTGTGCTATTTACTACCCAAAAGCACTCAGCAAATTATTCTAGCGCGTTAATACTTAAGTTCTTACAATGTAGGTCAGCATATTAATGAAACAAATGAATTTATAGAATGAAGAAAGATGAATGGCTGTCTGTTATCTAGTAGTTTAAAGTAATTTACTTTTCAATTTAAAACTTTAGAAATTTGATACAGTGAGAAAATCTTATTATTATTTTCTCCGAATAAAAAATTTCCTGGAGTCTGTATGAAATTTCGCTCTACTTTCTTTCTGTTTCTTTTCTCGTTGATCCAAATTACTGCCCAATCTGTAAAATCACCGGAAGAATTTCTTGGTTATAAACCGGGCGCTGATTACAAAATTGTTTCATGGTAATCTTTCTTTGCGTAAATTTATTTTGAAAAAATTAGAAATGTATAAATGAAATACTACGGCGCAAAATCAAAATTATTACCTTTTATTGAACAGGCTGTTATGAGAACAGGAGTTAATGGAAAATCGAATTTTGTAGATTTATTTGCTGGAACTTCTGCTGTTGGCGGACACTTCAAAAAACTTGGATACACAGTTATTTCAAATGATACCTTAGAATTTTCTTATGCTATTGCTAAGACCTATATTGAAACCAACAACGAACCAACATTTAAGAAACTTAAATCATATCTTAAACTCAAAGATGACAATAAAATTCTTTAAAGCAGCAAAATGAGATTGCAAATACTTTCAAACTTAAACTATCCAATAGGTAATGTCATAAATCAAGAGTTAGCAGATTCGATTCAAGTAAGAATTGCTGTTGCTTTTATGAAATATTCTGGCTTGAAAGTTATAGAAAATTCTTTACAACATTGTTTAGATAAAAATGGAAATGTTGAAATAATTGCTGGTTTAGATTTTAAAACAACCGACCCGCAAGCAATCAAGTTCCTCATCAATCTAAAAAAAACAAATTCATCTTTAAGTTTCTTTTGCTTTGGCGATAAGCATGACAACAAAACTAACATTGTCTTTCATCCCAAAATTTATCTCTTCAATAAAAAGAAGGAGACAACTTCAATTGTGGGTAGTGCAAATCTTACCGGTGGTGGTTTACTTTCAAACTTTGAGGTAAATACGATCATAACAGAAGATAAGCCACTTTATTTTTCGCAACTTGAAGCAATTTACAATTCAGTAAAATTCACTCCTTCAATTTTTGAGCCCGATGAAGAATATTTAAGTGGATACTCTGATGTGTATTCTGCTTTTTCAAAGAATGAAGAGAAAGCAAGAAAAGACAAAGGGGTAAAAAAAGTAATTCGGGAAATTGGAATACGAGAAAAAGAATTACCCGGAACAGTTCCTACAATGAAATCACTAATTATTGAAGCGATTGCACAACTCACAAGTAAAAATGAATATGCAGAACTGCCAAAAATAGGAGATTATGTTTTGAAAAGAATCCAAGAAGAGAAAATGGATTTTAATTTGAAACATTTCAGACAAAATTTAAGAAAAGCAATTTATATTGACATGATTGGTTTTGGTGGCGCTTACAACAAAGGGATTTTTGAAACGAAGGCAAAATTTACCGGATTATTTAAACTATCAGATTATGGGAAACAATACCGTGGAAGATAAATCAATTCTAAATACATCACATTATTGTAAAAGTTGTTCAACTTTGATGAAATTTAATACGACAGAAGAAATTTCTGATGAGAGCAATACTTTTCTGTATTTAGTTTATATGTGTACAAAATGTGAAAACAAAATTTATATACTGGACACAAAAAAAGAATATTACAAAGACATCTTTGACCTTTTAAAAAAAAGGAATTTACCCACTTAAAAAACGACAAGTAGCTATTGTTTTTTTTTTTATAAAATACCATATCAACGGAACAAGATTTAGCTATCACCACTTTTTAATTCCCGAACCAATTTTTGATACCACAGATTCAAATAAAAAAGAATTTCTGAGAGGACTATCTGATGTTACGGGTTTTGTGAGAAAGTCCAATGTTGACCGAAGCGGAAGACACAGAGTTTATATTGAAATATCAAACAAGAATTGGTTTTTACCCCCACAAATTTGCGAACTTACTCAATCACTTAATGTCGCTATTCACTACATCGGTTACGGTCATCCAAACATTCGCGGTGGAAAAGGAACAAGTTGGGCAAAAGAACATCAGATAAAAATTTATGCGGAAGATTTTGAGAATATTGGTTTTTATATTACTCACAAAAACGAAGCACTTGCAGAACTTATAGAATACAACAAAGTAAACTTTGGTAGAAGGCAAGCAATTTGTAATGGAACAATTAATAAATCAAAGATAAAAGTTTCCCATCCAAGCGAAACACACGAAAAATTACCAGTAGAAATAAACGGCAAGCATTTTAATAGCTACAAAGAAATTTGTAGATGCTTAGGATGCTATAAACAAAGAGATTAGTTATCATGTACCAGTACGAAGTTGAAATGTATCCTGATATTATCAATTGGTTAACAAAAGATCTCGAACAACGATTTAGTAAAAAGGCAACAAAAATAAGTGTGCTTGACACGCATGATAGTGACTTAAGTAATTTTATTATGAGACTCAATTATCAAAAATTTTTTCCTGAATTCACAACCTTTCAAATCCGTCAAGACATTACTGGCTTTATAGAATATAGGGATCGAGTAGATTTAGTTTTTATCGAATGCAAGAATACTGAGCTTTCATTGATTCATCTTTCACAACTTATCGGATATTCAAGTATAGCGCTTCCTATATATGCAATTCTTATAAGTCCGCAGGGTATGGGGAAAACCTTGAAGAAGTTACTTCAAACCTACAATCGTAAAGATGTTCTAGAATTCAAACCGAAGCGTAAAATTCAAGTAATCAAGTGGGATTATAATAAACAAGACATTGATTTTATGAATAGCATAGTTTAGTAACAATACTTGCTTAAAATAGAATGATTATTCAACGAACTATATTATAGCAAAAACTTCTAAAACACCTTCACAAAGAAAGGTTTTTTAAGTTGAAATAAAAATATTGCTTGTTTTGTATTCTCCATAATTTTTAAAACAATCTCAATGATTAATCATTCATTTTATGGTTATAAATTTGATACAGTGAGGAAATCTTATTATTATTTTCCCCGAATAAAAAATTTCCTGGAGTCTGTATGAAATTTTGCTCTACTTTCTTTCTGTTTCTTTTTTCTTTGATCCAAATTTCTGCCCAATCTTTAAAATCACCGGAAGAATTTCTTGGTTATAAACCGGGCACTGATTACAAAATTGCAAACTACGAAACCATTCAACAATACTTTAAACATCTTTCGGAAAATTCTTCAAGGATTAAGTACGAGGAGATCGGCAAATCATCTCTTGGAAAAAATATGTTTTTGGCTGCAATAAGCAGTGAAGAAAATATGAAGGAATTCGATAAGTATATCGCTATTTCTAAAAAACTTTCCGACCCGCGCTTGTTAAACAATGAGGAGGCAAAAAAACTTTCAGAAGATGGGAAAGTTATTGTGCTTGTTACTTGTAATATTCACTCCACCGAAATTGCTTCCTCACAGATGTCGATGCAAATTGCTTATGATTTAATTACGAATTCTGCACCCTCAAAAAGTTTAGCGGCTATGGATAACGTAATTTTTATTTTGATGCCTTCTATTAATCCCGACGGTACAACTATGGTTGTTGACTGGTACAATAAATATCTAAACACCGAGTTTGACGGCAGCAGTATGCCGTATCTGTATCATCACTATGCTGGACACGATAATAACCGCGACTGGTTTATGTTTAATCTTCCCGAAACGAAGGCTGTAGTTAATGTTGCTTATAAAAAATACATCCCGCAAGTTTGGCTTGATGAACATCAGATGGGAAGCGGCGGAGCGAGACTTTTTGTCGTCCCTTATAAAGATCCGATCAATCCGAATATTCATCCGCTAATTTGGCGTTGGCAAAAGGTAATTGGCGGATTAACAACACTTCATATGCAACAACAAAATTATACGGGCGTTATAGACCATGCTTACTTTGAAGGCTGGTGGGAAGGTCCGGCAAGTGATTGCGGAATGTGGCATAATCAAATTTCACTCCTTTCGGAAATGGCTTCGTGCAACATTGCTTCGCCGGTTTATGTTGATCCTTCAGAAGTAAAAGCTACTGAAGAACTAACCACTTACGATATTCGAACAAACTATCCCAGCCCGTGGCGGGGCGGTTGGTGGCGATTAAAAGATATAGTTGATTATGAACTTGCTCTCACGTACAGTTTGCTTGAAACTTCCGCTGAGTACAAAAATGATATTTTGTACGACTACTACCTGATGGGCAAAGATGCTATTGAAAAAGGAAAAGCAGGCAAACCTTTCGCGTACGTTATTCCCCGAAATCAGCTTGACCATGTAACTACTTCAAAGATGATTGAAATACTTCAGGAAGGTGAAGTTGAAGTTCATTTTTCGGACAAAGAGTTTATCGTTGACAACACTCTTTACCCGGCGGAGAGTTATGTGATTTATTTAAGTCAACCTTACGGCATATATGTGAAAGATTTGTTTGAAGATCAATTTTATCCTGATTTAAGAAAATCAAAAAAGGAAAGTCCTATCCGTCCTTACGATGTTGCCGGTTGGACGCTTCCCTATCTGATGGGTGTAAAGTTTCACCAAATTGATGAACCGTTTGAACTCAAAACTACTTTATTGACTACTCCAAATTATAACGCTTCATACATACCGAAAGAAGAGTGTGCATATTTTATTTCACCAGCAGGATTAAATGCTAATAGCGCTCTCATTAATAAACTTCAGAAAGAAAATATAAATGTTTATTGGAATACCAAAAAAATAAAATCGGGTGGAAAGGAATTCAAGGAAGGTTCCGTTATTATTAAAGCAGATAATATCAACAAGCTAATGCTTACATCTACAGCAGATGAGTTACATCTTGTTTTTTATCCTGCAAATGATATTGATGAAAATGAATTAAAGGGAATTAAAAAAGTGCGCGTGGGTTTGTATAATTCCTACACTGCAAGTATGGATGAAGGGTGGACACGCTTACTGCTCGAAAATTATAAATTCGATTTTAAGCGGATGGAAAACAAAGACTTTAAAAACAAAAATTTGAAAGCTGAGTTTGATGTTATTATAATTCCCGATATGAGCGGTGACATAATTAAAACAGGCAAGTACGGCGGTGAAAATGCCCGTTATAATAGACCAAAACCTAAAGAATATGAAGGCGGTATTGAAAAAGAAGGCGTGGAAAATTTGAAGAAATTTATTGAGGAGGATGGTGGTTATTTAATCGTTTCTGGTGATGCTTGTAATTTTGCAATTGAGGATTTGGGACTGCGCGTTAATAACGTACTAAAAAATATTAAGGGTGACGATTTTTACTGCCCCGGCTCACTTCTTAAAATGACTGTTGATAACACTACACCTCTTGGTTACGGATTTGATGAAGAAATAATCGGATATCAAAACAGAAATATTGCTTTTGCAACATCAATTCCTTTCGGACAGTTTGATAGATGCATTGTGGTAAGATATCCGGAAAAGAATTTGTTGAAATCGGGATTTCTGCTTGGAGAAGATTATCTCTATAAACGTGCGGCTGTTGTAGATGTAAAACAGAAAAAAGGGCATGTAATTTTATTCGGATTCAAAGTTCAAAACAGGCATCAAACATTCGGCACATTTAAATTATTGTTTAATGCTATTCATGCTGCCGGTTTGAATTAAAAATGATCGGGAGGAAGATTGAGTTCTCCCGCCAATTTATTAATTGTTTTCTCCTTGAGTCATCAAAGAGAATATGATAATAAAAATCTTTTATTTTACTATTGGCAGCTCAAACATCCAGACTCCCGGTAATAAGAGCCCAAATGTAATTTTTTAAGTCGAATAATTAGTAATGATGAATAACATGATTTTAAGTGAAATAAATATTTATCCGGTAAAATCACTCGGTGGAATCAGCTTAACCTCCGCTAAAATTGAAAAGCGCGGTTTGAAGTACGACCGCCGTTTTATGCTTGTTGACATAAATGGAAATTTTTTAACACAACGAAAACATACCCATATGGCGTTATTAAAATTGAAATTAAATGACGCCGGCTTTACTGTTTATCATTCTAATAATTTGGTCGAAGAAATTCATATCCCCTTTGAATTGGATAAGGGTAAAAAATTAAATGTTGTAATTTGGGATGATGAATGCGAAGCTGTGTCCGCTGATGAGAATCTTAACGATTGGTTTTCAAGAGTGATGGGGTTCCCATGCAAACTTATTTATATGCTGGAGTCTACAAACAGAATTGTTGAGCCGGATTACGGAGTTAAAAATAAAATTGTAAGTTTTGCTGATGCGTATCCGTATTTAATTATTGGTCAATCTTCGCTTGACGAGTTGAATAACCGCCTGCAAGTTCATTTACCAATAAATCGATTCCGTGCAAATTTTGTTTTTAAAGGAGGCAGCGCGTATGAGGAAGATGGGTGGAATGAATTTTTTATTGGCGAAGTAAAATTTAAACGCATAAAACCTTGTGCTCGATGTGTTATCACAACAACAGATCAAATGACCGGTGAAAGAAGCAATGAACCGCTTGCAGTTTTATCAACTTATAGAAAGGTTGGCAACAAAGTTATGTTCGGACAAAATCTAATTTCACTTTCTGCCGGAACAGTTAAAGTTGGCGATAAAATAACTTTTCAGTAAAAATTGCGTGGCTGAGTATTGGACAACCCGGATTAGTAATTCAGTATGTTTTCCCCCTTCTTCTTATTTTAATAGGTCTGATAGTAATAGTAAAAGACTTGTCATAATTTTAAGATAATTATTTTTATTTACTTTAAGCACGGAGCTTTTATGGCTTTTCAAATAATTCCGATTATTCAACTCCTTTCTAAAAGCGGAACTATTGCATCCACTTTGGATTCTTTATTCAAACAATATAAAAGACTTAGAAACGATTCTGCCGCAATTAGTGAGCTTCAAAAAGTAGTGGAATTGCAGGATAAGATTAACGGGGAAATGCAATCTCAAATCGAACTGATCAATAAAATGATTATTGAAGTTCATAAATCTTTTAAAGTTCTCAGTTATCTTTGTTTCACAGCCATTGCTATTTCTGTTGCAGCAATAATAATATCACTTATAAAATAATAAGATAAAGAAAATGAGTATGGATGATTTTACCCTCTCGGATCTTTTAATCCGCCAATTTTTAATTGAAGATTATGAAGATGTAATAAAATTATGGGAGGAAGCGGGCTTGCCATTTAAACCAAAAGGCAGAGATTCAAAAGAAAAAATGGCAAACGAAACTGCCCGCCCCACAGCAGTTTTTCTTGTTGCGGTAATGAACGGGAAAATTATAGGCACTTCTTTCGGAACTCACGACGGAAGAAAAGGCTGGATAAACAGAGTGGCTGTAAAAAAGGAATTCCACAAAAAAGGCATTGCCCGTCTCCTCGTAAATGAAACTGAAAAACAACTCTTTCAAAAAGGCATTGAAATTATTGCGTGCCTAATAGAAGATTGGAATGATACCTCGATGAGCGCATTTAAAAAAATGGGATACGTAAAACATGAAGATATTATATACTTCTCAAAACGGAAGTCGCAAGATGTTTAAAGAAATGGGCGGAAGTTTTAACCTCCGCCCAATATCCTTATAGATGATTTGTTTGTTTTATTACGATTAATCTTTATTCATATCAAATTTTCTATTAAAAAAATGACCAAGCCAAAAATCATATTCTTCTCTTAGCGCATGAAAAAATTTCGGAAAGCCTATTCCATGCCGGGCATTTGGATAGAGCATTAACTCAAAATCTTTATTTAGGTTTTGAAGTTTATCAACGAGTTGAATTGTGTTTTGCATATGAACGTTATCATCCATAGTGCCGTGTGTGATTAACAGTTTCCCTTTGTATTTGTCAACATGAGTCAATGCTGAACCGAATTTATAACCATCCGGGTTTTCATCGGGCGTATCCATCAATCTTTCTGTATAAACATTATCGTACAATCGCCAATCGGTAACGGAGTACTGCGCAATGCCGTGCGTAAAATAATCGGAGCCGTATGTTAACGCCATACATGTTGCGTAACCGCCGTAACTTCCTCCTGTAATTCCAATTTTAGTAGAATCGACAAATGGTTTTTCTCGAAGCCATTTTACAGCGGTAATAAGATCCTCCATTTCCCACTTTCCAAGATTGCGGTGCATTAGTGCAATTCCTTTTTTTCCAAAATGCCCCGAACCTCGATGGTCTACGCTAATAACAATTATTCCCTGCTGTGCAAGGTAATGATCGGCAAGCCAGTATGGAAACGAATTTGCTACTGTAGCCGCTCCTGGTCCGGCGTAGATATTAAATACCACAGGATATTTTTTCGATTCATCAAAATCGGGAGGCAAAATCCATTTTGCCGGCAGCTCATAACCATCGCTGCCGGGTATCCTAAATAATTCAACTTTGCCAAGCGCAAATTCATCCATCGAAGGAAGTTTTGCATCTGCAATCAGCTTTATCGATTTGCCATTACCGTTAAACAACTCAAGTTTTGTCGGTGAATTTATGCTGCTGTAACGGTCAATAAAATATTTTCCTCCCGGTGAAACCTGGCAGCTATGTGTGCCTTCAAATGAAGTCAATTTAGCCGGACTGCCTCCACCAAGTTCAACTTTGTAAAGTTGAGTCTGTGTTGATTCATCCATCGAACCATCGAAGTAAACGGTTTTATTTTTTTCGTCAACATAAATAATTTCGTCAACGTCCCACTCTCCATCGGTTAATTGATTCTTTAAGTTACCGTTCATATCATAATAGTAAAGATGAGAATAACCGCTTTTGCTCGAACGAAGAAGAAAGCCGCTGCCGTCTTTGAATACATAAATATCTTCAAAGAATTCTATCCATGATGATTGTGTTTCGGTATAAACTAATTTACGCTCTCCGGTTTGCGGGTTCCCGGAATAAATTATCATTGTATCTTGTCCGCGATTTAGCCATTGGTAATAAACAGTTTTACCATCATTCGACCAGAACGGAAATGCAGCATATCTATCCGCCGTATCTTCATCAACCCAGATTGTTTTTTCACTGTTGATATCTGCAATTCCTAATTTAACAATCGGGTTAGCATCTCCGGGTTTTGGATAATATTCCCACTCAATTTCTCCGTGAACGCCGTCAGCACGGTAAAGTGGAAATTTCGGAACAGGTGAATCATCAAAACGCAGATAAACAATCATATCGCTGTTAGGCGCCCACCAGTAGGCTTTGTAATTTGAAGAGCGACCAATAATTTCTTCCATATAAACCCACGATGCATAACCGTTCTTAATGGTTTCGTTGCCGTCAAAAGTTAAGCGGGTTTCTTTACCGGAATTAATGTCAACTACATAAAGGTTGTTCTCCCTTGTAAAAGCAGCTTTATTTCCATCTGGAGAAAGAGTCGGGTTTTTTTCTTCAATATCGGGTGAAGTTGTTAGTTGTTTCCACTCTTTTGTAGTTCTGTTATAAAAATAAATGTCCTTGTTTCCATTAAATAAAAATTTTGTGTAATCGGAAGTACGGTCATCAGCACGTTCCACTAAAAATCCCTTGGGCAAATCTTTTTTCAGTTCAGTATAATTCAAGAAGATTTCAGATTCTCCTGTTTCAGCATTTACTTTATTTAGTGTAGATGTGCCTGCTTCTGTTTTGGATTCCAAGTAGTGGTTTTCATCAAGCCAGCCTTGAACGCGCGGAACCGAGCCAAGCAAACGCGGCTCGGCGCCCATATAAACTTGTTTGAATGTTAATCTTTTATCCTGCGCCTGCGCAAAGAAAAATGATGCGGCAACAAATACTATCAAAAGCGGTAGTGCAAACCTTTTCATTTTGAGTCTCCATTTATATCGGAAGAATTTTGTGTGGAAATTTCGTAAAAGAGAGTTTTAATGTCAAAGATTATTTGATAAAAAAATAAAGAACTCAAATCAAGAAAGAGAAATTATGAATTTTGCTGGTTACAAACGGATTGGTTAAGCCCGCATGCGGGATTAGCCAACAGACTCGAAATGAAAAGGGTGACCTTTTTAGAGTGAACACATCTTGAATTTATAACCTGGCGAAGCCAAAGCCAAAAAATTACCAATCATCAATTGAATGATTGAATGGCTGCATAACTGAATGATAACCATTCATCCATTCACTTACATTCATCCATGCTGATATATTTTTTTAGCAGTTAATATTCTTGCCATTTTGCGTAGAATATTTTTGCTAACTATCTAATTATAAATTTCTTCTCGCTAACGAATTAAATTATAGGATAGAAATATTGCTCATGTTTTGCTCGAATCCATCCATGCATTTTCATTCATTCAACTAAATATTTTTGCGATAATATTCCGCGAGCATTAAAAAATTTTGGCGTTAAGACGTTAATAACCGTCAATTCAACTCTGCTGATTTTTCTTTCAGATATAGCAGTTCATAGCTATCTTTGAAATGAAATTTTTTACACTTATTGTAGTCAATAAAATGTGGTTAAAAGATAAAATATTAGAGTTCTTTAATAAAAAAGAATCTGCGGCTATCGGCGGCGGGCAAAAAGCAGTTGAAAAGCAATTGGCTATGGGCAAAATGACTGCAAGAGACAGGATAAAAGCAATTCTAGATACGGATTCGTTCCACGAGTACGATATGTTCGTCCGGCATGAAGCAAGAGATTTTGGTATGGACAAAAAAGAACTCCCCGGTGATGGAGTTATTACCGGCACCGGAACAATTTCCGGTCATCCTGTTTGTATTTTTGCGCAGGATTTTACGGTTGCCGGCGGTTCTCTCGGACTGGCTCACGCTCGTAAGATTACTAAAATTATGGATCACTCAATCAAGCTGGGAATTCCACTCATCGGAATAAATGACTCCGGCGGCGCGCGTATTCAGGAAGGTGTAAATTCACTTGCTGGATACGGTGAAATTTTTTACCGCAACACAGTTGCATCCGGAGTTATTCCGCAAATATCTGTAGTGCTCGGTCCCTGCGCCGGCGGAGCAGTTTATTCCCCTGCGTTGACTGATTTCGTTTTTGTGGTGGATAAAATATCTAAAATGTTTATTACCGGACCCGAAGTAATTAAAACCGTTCTGGGCGAAGAAATTTCTATGGAAGATTTGGGCGGTGCAAAAGTACAAACTGAAATTTCGGGCAATGCTCATTTCTTTGCCAACAGCGAACTTGAATGCTTCGAGCAGATAAAAAAATTGATGGGTTATATTCCATGGAACAATACTAAAAAAGCAGAACCATTCCCTGTTAAACCTCCAAATGCTGCATATAACATTGAGGCAATTATTCCCCCGGAACCTTCAAAGCCTTATGATATACGTGATATCATAAAATCAATTTCTGATGATTCGGATTTTTTTGAAATACAAGAACGTTTTGCAGCTAACATTGTTATTGGATTTACTCGAATGAACGGCGAGACTGTTGGTATTGTGGGTAATCAGCCGCTTGTACTTGCGGGCGTGCTTGATGTTGATTCCTCTGATAAAGCGGCAAGGTTTATTCGGTTTTGTGATGCTTTCAATATACCATTAATTACTCTGGTGGACTTACCGGGCTACCTGCCGGGAGTAGACCAGGAACATAACGGTGTAATCCGTCACGGCGCAAAAATTCTTTACGCATACAGCGAAGCTACCGTTCCGAAAATTACAATAATTCTTCGTAAAGCATACGGCGGCGGTTATATTGCAATGTGCTCGCGGCATCTCGGCGCCGATTTTGTATTCGCCTGGCCCTTTGCCGAGATTGCAGTAATGGGACCGGAAGGCGCTGCCAATATTATTTTTAAGAGCGAAATAGCAAATTCAACAGATCCCGAAGCAACCCGAAAAAAGAAGGTTCAGGAGTATACCGAGAAATTTGCAAACCCTTACGTTGCCGCCGCAAACGGTCATGTTGATGCCGTTATTAACCCTGCCGAAACCAGAGGTTATTTAATACATGCATTACAAATCGCTGTTCAGAAAAAAGAATTTCGTCCGGCAAAAAAACACGGCGTACCGCCGTTCTAACGATTCATGGAAAATAAAGCAATTAAAAAGTTTTTAATAGACGACACAAATTACGAAACGAACTTTACCGAGAAGTTCTTACGCCGTAAGAAGTACGTTAAATCCGATCCGGGAAAAATTACCGCTTTTATTCCGGGTGTTATTACAGTAATAAAAATAAAGCCCGGTCAGCAGTTAAAACATGGCGAGGGTATGCTTGTTTTAGAAGCAATGAAGATGAAAAATGATCTGCTTTCCCCTTTGGAAGGCAAAGTAAAAGCAATTTATGTAAACGTTGGACAGATGGTTACAAAGGGGCAGCTATTGCTCGAGTTTGAATAAAATATTCTTAGCTAAGTGTGTCTCCGAAGCATCCTAAAAAATCAAAAGATGCTTTTTTAAGGAAGAGATAAAAAGCGTGATGGGGTAAGATTATGGGCGTGAGGCAGTCTGCAAGCGGCGGGAATTTTTATTTATTCATGAGTTTAGTCTAAAAAGGTTCTATTGAAAAATGTCATTGCGATCCCGCATTGCGGGAGAAGCAATCTGCCGAATTTAGCGCAAAATCAAAAGATTGCTTCATCACTCTGTTCCTACTAATGACCACTGTTTTGTCATTGCGAATGAGTCCTCGAATGAAGCAATCCCAGTTTAGAATTTTGAGATTGCCTCGCTCCCAAAGCGTCGCTCGCAATGACGGAAAATACTTCTTTAGACCAAGCTCATTCATTTAACTCCGGCTCATATTGAAGCAGCTCAACCCTTTTCTATCTCAAAACGATACCCTGATAATTATAGAAGTAAGTAATTCATCTCTTTTTAACTTTTATAATTAGCACTATTATTGCAGTAATAAACTTTTATTTGTAATGAAATTAAATGACAAAAACTGATAACAATAAATATGAAAATGCGGGTTTCGATGTTTTACTCGAAAACCTGCCGGCTGGCATTGCTGTGTTTAATCAGAATTTTAAAATCTGGTTTATCAACGGCGTTTTTAACCAGATGGGCGTTATCTATGATTTTGATGATATCCCTGCTAACGGTGATTATTTATCCGGTTCCGGATTTATCAGGCGCTGCGGGGTAAAAGATGAATTAGCTTTGTTGGCTGACGGACATCCCTTTGAGAAAATTATTAAGCGAATAAATGCTCTTGACGGTTCAAAAATAAATGTGTTACTAAAAGGAATTCCGTTTTTCCAGGAAGATAAATTTACGGGGGGAATGATTTTAATAGAGGACATTAGAATTACCGATAAAGAAGAAAAATTAAAGCCTATTTCTTCGGCTGAATATGCAAATGTTTTAAATAACCATCACGATTTGTTTTTTATTACCGATCGGGAAGGAATAATCCTTTACGCAGGCGGAAAATATTTTAAAGAGTTTTTCAAGGAAAATCCTTCCGGCACGGAATTGAAAATATCCCAAACCTTTCCATCGGCAGTTGAAGATATTGATAATGCTGTTAAGCGTGCAATAAACACTACTCTTACAATTCACTTCACCAATAAAGAATCGGAATATATTTTTAAATGCGCAGTGGAACCGGTTAATCATCAAAGGAAAAAGAACAGCTTACTTTTTTTCTTTTTAACCGATGCAACTGAACAATCACAAGCCGATGATTTTAAAGAAAAAGAGTTTGAAGAATTAAAGCGTTATCAGGTAATTACAGAAACTGCAACTGATGCGGTGTTTGCTATAAATACAAAGGGAGAAATTGTTTTCTGGAACAAAGCCTCGGAAAATCTATTCGGTTACAGCAAGAGTCAGATTTTTGGAAAATTTTTCGGAAGAATATTAAATTTTTTTGATGATGAATATTTTGAGAGTGTTAAATTAGAACTTCTGCGCGAAGGCATTTGGAAAAGCCACTTTAATGTTGTGAATAAAAAGAGAGGAAAAGAAATTGTGGGGGCAAGGTTTACACACCTCAAAGACGATAAGAGTACAATAATAGTTCTCTGCAGCAATGAAACCGAACGCTACAGTATAGAAAAACAATTAAAGCAATCGGAAGAAAAATTTAGGAATATAGTTACTCAAACCAATGAATTTATATGTAACATCTCCACAGAAAATATAATTGAATATGCAAATCCAATATTTTTAGAAACGCTCGGGTATACTGAAAACGAATTAATTGGATTAGACTTCCGCACCCTGATAGACAAAAACGAAACAGATGCTGCCTCTTTTAATCTTTCAGAAAGAAATGATAGCGATTCCAATGTAATTGAAGTGCCGGTACTAAAAAAAGATGGTCGGAGAATTTATCTTCTTGCTAAATTTTCACCGGTAATTGACGATGAAGGAATTAAATATTTTAATGGTTTTTTAACAGACATTACCGCTGTTAAAGAAACCGAGAAAGAGTTGCTAATATTTCAAAGGGTATTTGAAACTTCAAAAGACGGCATTGCAATTGAAAGCGGCGGCAAAATACATTCCGCCAATAATGCTCTCGCAGAAATTTTCGGTTTCAAAAGCGGTGCGGAATTAGAAGGGAAAATGTTTCTTGATCTTGTTTGCGATGCTGATATTCCGGCAATTGAAGACCATCTAAATTTTCTCCAAAAAAACATCCCTTCTTCTGAACGATTTGAATTCACTGTAAAAAGGGATGATAACTTAAAATATTTTGTCGACGTTTCCGCTTCTTCTTTCGCTTCCGGAAATTCAATATTAAAAGTTTTTTCGATGAGGGATGTTACTGAACGAAAACGCTCACAACAAGCATTAAAAGACAGCGAACAGCGGTACCGTAACCTCACTGAAAATATAGACGACTTTATTTATAAATTTGAACGAAGCGGCAATGTATCCCGACCGGTTTTTTATACTGCCTCGGTTGAAAAAATAACCGGTTTTTCTCAGGTAGAATTTTTGTCGGACTCAAAACTTTTTTTCAGGATCATTCATCCGGATGACTTGCCTTTTGTAAAAAGAAAAATCAGAATATTAATGCGTAACCGTATTCAACTTTCGGAGGAATTTGAGTTCAAAATAATTCACAAATATGGAAATTCCGTATGGGTTAGGAACAAAGTAAACGTTGTACGCTCCCCCAACGGCGAGGTTGAAACAATTTACGGTTTGATAAGCGATATTACACTCAGAAAAAAAACTGAAGAGGAATTAAAAAACACTTCCGGAAATCTTGTAAAACTTAACGAAACAAAAGACAGGTTTATCTCAATTATTTCACACGATTTAAGAACGCCTTTTAGTTCAATACTCGGCTTTACTGATTTGCTGTTAAACGACAATGAATTATCAGATGAAGAGAAAAATCAGTATGTGCGGTTTATTCAGGATTCTTCCAAAACTATGCTCTCTCTTGTTAATTCCTTGCTTGATTGGACGAGGCTACAAACCGGGAGAATTAGTTTTGAGCCGGAAAGAATGAATGCTTCTGACCTAGTTGAATCTTCAATACAATCTGTAACCGGTGCGGCTATGCAGAAATCGATTAGTTTAATAAATTCTCTCGATGAGAATGTCTTCTTCTATGTCGATAAAAATTTAATTATTCAGGTTTTCAACAATCTTATTTCCAACGCTATAAAATTTACGCCAAAAGGCGGAAAAATAATTGTGCAATGCCAGCCGGCTGAAACTCTTCGATTTGTAAAATTTATTGTCGAAGACACCGGGGTTGGAATTAAGCCAGAAAACCTCTCAAAGCTTTTTAAAATTGATTCGAAATTTACTTCGCAGGGAACTGCAGGCGAAACCGGCACGGGATTAGGCTTATCACTTGTTCATGAAATAGTAGAAAGACACGGCGGTAAAATTTGGGTAGAGAGTGAATATGGTAAGGGTTCCAAATTTATTTTTACTCTGCCAGTTACTCCCGCTAATATTTTGCTTGTTGATGACAGCAAAACAGACAGACTTTTATATTCAAAAATATTAAAAAGTATAACCCCGGATTATTCGGTAGAGATGGCTTCCGACGGAAAGGAGGCTCTTGCAAAAATACTGCACTCACCTCCTGCGCTTGTTATTACAGACCATATAATGAAAGAAATGCATGGGTACGATTTAATTGTCGCTCTTCATAAATCAGACTTAAAAGTTAAGCCGCCTATTATTGTTCTAAGCGGTGAACTTGACAGGGATTCGATCAAAGCTTATGAAGAAATAGGCATAGAATATATTTTTCATAAACCTGTAAACCTGACAAACTTCAAATCGGCTGTTGAAAAATTGTTGCGTAAAAGCCTAATAACTTTGTAAGTTGTCGATATATGAAAAAACTTTTTTTAATTTTCTGTATCGCCGCGGCACTATTGCCCGGCTGCTCTAACAATACCGATTATTTGCCCGAAGATTTTTTCGGTTTGAAATTAACCAAAACAATGAGCGATGATGATGCATCCCGATTTGTTAATAAACTACATTTCAAAACCGTCACATCACAAAACAACAAAATTGGTTATTACGAAGGTGAGCCGGGAAGCGCAATTATTTATTTAACCATTTATGACGATGAAGAGTCGGCAGCAAGTGAAGCCGGAAGAATGATTGAAAAAATATCGCCTGGAAAAACTCTCTTTACAGATAGTGAATTCATAAAAATAAATGATAAAACTGTATATCAATGTTTTGGAATGGGAAAATCACATTTTGTTTTTACTAAGGATAGTGTTTTGTTCTGGATTTCTGTAGATACTTATTTTGCCAAACGTTTTCTTGCGGATTATCTCGATTACCTCTCGTGAAACGACCTGTTAATTTCTAATTAATTTTTCCATTATTGATTTTGAACCTTATTCTGAAGACACCCGTATTACTATTTCCAGCAATTTCATTACCGGCTCTTGCTTATACAAACATATCTCTCAGATTAACAAAATTAATTTACAGTCTTCATTTCAGCAATCTTGAACATGTTGAAAAACGAAAGTAATATTTGATGAAAAGCGTAAGTATCATGGGCTGTGGCTGGCTCGGTTTTCCGCTTGCTGAATATTTAATTAAAAAAAAATATTCGGTTAAAGGTTCTACAACTTCGGCGGAGAAAATCGATAAATTACTGGCTGCAGGAATTGATGCCTTCATTATTACATCTACTCCAAAACTAAATGAAGAAGTTGATAAGTTTTTTGATTCGGAAGTTTTAATCATAAACATACCTCCTGGCGGAGCGGATAATAAACCCGAATATCATTCTAATCAAATTACCTTCATCAAATCGGCTATAGAAAAAAGCGTTATAAATAAAGTTGTATTCGTCAGTTCAACCTCTGTCTACAACGAGAATAATTTTAGTGTCATAGAAACCGATACACTCAATCCCAAATCAACTTCGGGTAAAGCATTATTGGCTGCAGAAAATATTTTATTAAACAGCAATAAATTTCAAACAACTGTAGTAAGGTTTGGCGGATTAATCGGACCAGGTAGGAATCCGGGAAAATTTTTAGTTAGAAGAAAAAATGTATCCGGCGGAAACACGCCTATAAATCTTATTCACAGGGATGACTGTATTGAAATTATTTACCAAATAATCGTTCAAAATATTTGGGGAGAAATATTTAATGCCGTATCTGATTCTCATCCTTCAAAAAAAGAATTTTACATAAAGGCTGCTCTTTCACTCAATCTTTTGCCGCCACATTTTAATGACGAAAATATTAATTTTAAAATAGTTGATTCTTCAAAATTGAAACAAAGATTAAAATATAATTTTATTCACCCTGATATATTAAAAACATTATAGTAATGATATATGAGTTCGGTCTAAAAAGTTCTGAGACGTAATGCCATTATCATTTTGTTAACGGCTGCCTACTAATGACCACTAGTGTTTTGTCATTGCGAATGAGTCCCCGAATGAAGCAATCCCAGAGTAGAATTTTGAGATTGTTTCGCTCCCAATCCCGCAAAGCGCATAGGCGTCAACTTAAGGGATATGAAAATTAAATTAATTTTTGATTATGATGCTGTAATTCTAATAAAATAAAACAATATAGCACTCCTACGGAGTGCTGGTATCTTGGTTATTTATGTATTTCTATAAAT